>Ga0209101_1003133_pt1 | contig 10258 bp, 7 predicted proteins | sample ConPoolayeCmetaG_FD_185481 | JGI IMG/M metagenome (GOLD analysis project Ga0209101, IMG submission 185481) | Hot spring microbial mat communities from California, USA to study Microbial Dark Matter (Phase II) - Cone Pool mat layer C metaG... ... | reverse complement strand
CAGCGGATTCATGCGCCTGATGTAATACAGATCCACGTTTTTTCCGGAGATACGTAATGGACACGTGCCGGTTCTGCGGTGCCTTTTTATGTATGGTAGTATTGACGGCCGGGGCGGCCTCTGCCGCAAAAAAAATCGTTGTTCCCCACGATGCGCGCACAATTCAGGAGGGCATTGAAAAGGCGGACGAGGGCGATACGGTGTTTGTGGCCAGCGGCGTCTACCGTGAAAACATTACGCTTGCCGACGGCGTGGTGCTCATGGGGCAGGACGTGGATCAGACGGTGATTCGCGGCGATCGCCGTGCTCCTGTAGTCAAGGCCGCCCGCAATGCGGTGATTGCCAATTTTGTCATCGAGCACGGCACCATCGGCATATTAAGCGAAAACACCAACGCCGTCATCGAACGCAATTTCATCAGGAACAATTCCCGCACCGGAATCCAGTGCATTATCGCCCTCCCCCATATCCGCAACAATATCATTGCCGGCAACCGCTGGAGCGGCGTTTTCTGCGAGCTGGTTTCCCGCGCCGGCACTACGGCAATAGAACACAACGTGATCGCCGACAACGGCTACAGCGGCGTGATGCTGTCGAACCGAAGCGTGGTACTGGTCCAGAATAATGTTATTTTCCGTAACAAGGAATACGGCGTCTTTGTCGCCGAAAACGCGAAACGCTCACGCATTATCTACAATTCAATTTTCGGCAATCGTATGCCGTTTAACCAGTTTGCGGTCATCGACGAAACCAACATATCCAAGGATCCGATGCTGCCGCCCGTCGCGTGGGTAAACTATACCTCGGTCTCTTCCCTTGATTCTCCGCTTCGCGGCATGGGCAAGGAGGGCGCGCAGATAGGCCTGGTGAGCGAATCGATGCTGAGGCGATCGACCATCGACAGGGACAAAGACGGCGTGCCGGACGGCGCGGACCAGTGCCCCGAAGCCGCGGAGGACATCGATGGGTTCGAGGATGATGACGGATGTCCGGATTACGATAACGATTTCGACGGCATCTATGATCAATTTGACGAGTGTCCTCAATTGCGCGAAGATTTCGACGGGTTTCAGGATACTGACGGGTGCCCGGATTACGACAACGACGGCGACGGGATACCCGATGAAAAAGATAAATGCCCTAACCTGTCCGAAACCGTAAACGGCTTTCAGGATGACGATGGGTGTCCGGATCAGGCCGAAAAACGCTAAGGCCGGAAAAAATGATATCCCGACATGAGGATGAATCAGCATGAAACCAGTACAGTGTCCACTATGGTTCGTCGCGGCGGCGGTGCTCGCTGCGGGCTTTGCGGCGGCGGCCAGCCAGCAGTCTATTGCCGGCCAGCGGGTCGCCGATAAACCCTTTATGCTTTTTGTCACGCCGCTGCTGCCGCCCGAAGGCCCGGAGCGGTCTGAAGCCTTTTCGAGCGCCTGCTATAAAGCACTGAGGGAATTGTTCGACTCGACGAGCTTTCAGGTGATTATCGTCCCCACCGCCGCCAGGGCGGATTCAATGTCGAACCAGAAAAAGGATATTATCCTGACCACCGATACGCTTGACTGCTATCTGGAAGGACCGGCGTTCGATACTCTTGTCATATGGATGCGCTACCATGTCGGTTTGCTGCACAGCCGCATCGACGTCCCCTACCCGAAAGGGCGCGAAGCTACGCTGCCGCCCATTATCGCCCGTAAAGTCTATCGGACCGTCCGCGAGGAATTCACCGGCGTCGTGGAACTGGAGGGTGGACCGCCCGGTATGACCGTCACGCTGACCGAGGGAGTAGTTGTCAGGCCGCCGCGGACCATGTTGTTTCCGCCGGGCGATTATTATATAACGTCACAGTATCCCAATTTCAAGAAACGCGTCGACACGCTGGTCGTGTTCCAGGGACGGGTCACAAAAAAGCGGATTCTCCTCCTTCCTAATTGACAAGCGCTTAAACCTACATCCCGCAGGCGGGGGGATGCGGGGCCTTTACGAACGTGGAACCTACGGGGCTCCAGGCGGCGCAGGGCATATCACTTGAGTGATATGCCCTGCGCCGCCTGGAGCCCCGGAGCGATCAACAGATACGGCCGCGGCGCCGCATCCAACGGCGGAATGCAGGCTAAAACATCAATTTTCTTCGCTGGGCTTTTTGGGGTGGTGATGGTGAAGGCGATGTGGAGCCAAATCGCTTGAAAATGCTTTTTCCCCGCAGTGCACTCCCGGAGCCGTGCTGCGTGCAGCTGTCGGGAAAGACTCCGTCGATGAAATATTCGTCGTAATATTTCGGGCATTCTTCCCGTGCGATTTTGTGGCTCTGACTGCAGACGCGGCGCATCACGACGCCGTCGGCCGGATGGAAATATTCGACGGGAAGCGAACGATGAAGACCGGCCATGGCGGGCACCCAGATGGGGATTGCGGCAAAGGCGCCGGTCACGCCCGAACCCATGCCCCGGCGTTCGTCCACGCCTACCCATACGCCGCAGGTTATCTGAGGGGTAAAACCGATAAACCATGCATCGGAGTAGTCGTTGGTGGTGCCGGTCTTTCCGGCGGCGGGCCGGGTGAAACCAAGCCCGGGAATAGAAGCTGCCGTGCCGCCGGTGACCACCGACTGCAGGAGACTGGTCATAATAAAGGCGGTGCGGGGAGACAGGATGTTGTCAGAGACGGGAGAATGCTCCTCCAGTACCCTGCCGTGTTTGCCGATGACCCGTTCGATGAAATAGGGGCGAACCTGCACCCCGTTGTTCGCAAAAATGCTGTATGCCGACGTCATCTCCATCGGCGTTGCCTGGCAGGCGCCGATGGCAAGCGCGGGAACCGGATTCATAGACTGCTTAAGTCCCATCCGGCGCGCATACTCGACTACTTTTTGCGCGCCGATATCCATCAGCACCTGTATGGCGGCGATATTCATCGACTTTTTAATCGCTTCCCGCACGGTGACGGGGCCATAGAATTGTCGGTCATAATTTTCCGGCCTCCATAATCCATCCGGCGTTTCCAGCGTGATGGCCTGATCGAGGATGAGTGAGGCGGGTGTATAGCCGCTGTCAATTGCCGCCGCATAGACAAAGACCTTGAAAGCGGAGCCCGGCTGGCGCCGCGCCTGAAGGGCGCGGTTGAATTTGCTTTCCGAAAAATCGCGGCCGCCGATAAGCACCCTGATCGCGCCGGTGCGGTTTTCTATGGCCACGACCGATGATTGAACAACTCGGAGGCGGACGGAATCGGGCAATGCTTCGTATTCCTTCCTGCGCAGGGAATACAGCGAGTCAAAATGGGCGAGAAAATATTCTTTGGCGACGCCGAAATCTCTGTGGGCGTTTGTGCTGTCAAGAAATATCCTGTTGGCACGTCTCTGCACCACCTTCAACTGCCGCCGCATCGCGTTTTCCGCCGTGTCCTGGGCATATGGATCGAGCGTCGTATGAATCTCAAGCCCGCCGTTGTACAACTGCTGCTCGCCGTATTTCTGTTCCATATACTGGCGTACCATCTCGATAAAATACGGAGCGCTTTTCGCCGTCCTCTTCTGCGGGTTTGAGGGTATCGTGTCGCCGGCTACGGCTGATGCGGTGGCGCGATCGATAAAACCCATTTCTTTCATGGCGGAAAGCACTGCATTGCGCCGCGCAGTAATGCGCTTAATATTATCGGGCTTATCTGGGCGGTAGTGTTCGGGAAGCTGGATACAGCCGGCGAGCACCGCACATTCATTCAGCGTCAATTCCGCCGCGGGTTTTGAAAAATATTGCTGGCTCGCCGCTTCGACCCCGTATACCCCGGCGCCCAGATATACCTGATTGAGATACAATTCGATGATTTCTTTCTTGGTATAGTATCGCTCTATCTGCACCGCAGTCATCGCTTCCCGCACTTTGCGGATAAGCGACTGGCGCTGGGTGAGATACACGTTGCGCGCAAGCTGCTGCGTGAGGGTCGAACCACCCTGCGCGATACCGCCGCGGAGGAGATTCGCGAGTGCCGCACCGAAAATCCGCCGGATATCAATCCCCCAATGCCTGTAAAACCGCCTGTCTTCAATAGCGATGACCGCATTATGAAGATCGCGGGGAATCTGATCCAGCGGCACCCAGAACCGCCTTTCGACGCTGAACTCATGCACCAGGGATCCGTCGGCAGCATACACCTTGGAAACTAAGGGCGGCTGTATATTGTGGAGCTGCGACGGCGACGGAAGCGTCTTGGCCATGTTGAAGAGAAATCGTCCCGCCATCCCGATGCCTGCGGCCGCCGTAAACAGCATGAGCATTATAAGGAAAATAATCGCCTTGCCTTGCGTCCGACTGGTGTGTTCCAAAGCGTTATTCTCCGTCCCGTATGAGAGGTGTTTCATGGGACACTCACCGTGCATTGCTTTTTGCCGGAGACAAAACCCGTTCCTTTACATGCGGGGCATTGTTCGGATATGAATCCTGTTCCCTTGCACACCATACACGTCTGTGGATTGCGCGATGTTCCCTGGTATCCCTTGCCGCTGCAATACGGACAGGTCTTTGACACCGTACCGCGTCCCGTGCAAACGGCGCATGCGGCAGCCTTCTTAGCCCTTTTCTGCGGCTTGACGCTGTCTGCCACAACCCGCTCCCTTTTATCCTGCGGCGCTGCGGCAAAGGCTCTCGCCGCATCAGCCTGTTTCGGGGGTTGGCCGCCGCATGCAAGCAGTGCCATAATCGCGGTTGCAACGCCCGCCGTCAATATCAGCGTTCGTTTTGTGCGTACCAGCATAACCGTCCTTATACGGCGGACCGGCTGCGCCGCTCAACGCTCAGAGCATGGTGGTGGAAGCGCTCCGCCCGCGCGAACCTGGACACGTGCGGCGCGGCGGTGCGAAGTCCCCGCCGGGATACTTCCGCGACCGATATCCGCTTCTGAAAATCATCCACTCCAAGCCCCGAACTGAACCGCGCGCTGCCGCCGGTGGGCAGCACGTGGTTCGTGCCGATATAGTAATCGCCGAGCGCCACCGGCGTATACGGCCCGATAAATATCGCGCCGCTGTTTTTGACGGCCGCGGCGTCACGCCGGCACGTACGCGTCATTATCTGGAGGTGTTCGGGAGCAAGAGAGTTGACAAATTCAATGCTTTGACCGCGGCTTTTCGAGATAAAAATGCACAGCGCCTGCGGCGAGAGCCGTGAAAAGATTGGCTGCGAGGGCGAGCGGGCGATCTCTGCCGCACAGCATGCGGCAATCCGCCGCGCAAACGCCGCGTTTTCGGTGATGCATATCGCGGTTTCATCGCCGCTGCCGTGTTCCGCCTGGGCCAGCATATCGAGCGCAATCCATTGCTCCGGCGCGCGGTCGTCGGCAAGAATCACAACCTCGCTCGGCCCCGCTATGGAATCAATGTCAACCATGCCGAAGACAAGCCGCTTTGCCGCCGCCACATACGCGTTGCCCGGGCCCACGATTTTATCCACGGCGGGAATCGATCGCGTTCCAAGCGCGAGCGCCGCCACCGCCTGGCATCCTCCGATGCGGTACAGCTCGCCGACGCCCAGCCGCTGAAGCGCATACGCGATTGCCGGATCAAGGTCGCCGGCGCACGGCGTGACCACCGCAATCTCGCGCACCCCCGCAATCTGCGCGGGAATGACATTCATCAGAACGCTTGATGGATACGGGGATCGTCCGCCGGGAACATAAATTCCCACCCGGTTAAGCGGCACGATACGCTGCGACACCACCCCCTCCGCCGTGACAAGCCGATAGGAACGGAGTCCCTGGGGGCGGTGATACGCGCGGATTCGGCGGATGGCATTGTCGATGGTGCGTGCAAGCGGCGCAGCAATCCTGCGCGCCTGTTGTTCGATATGTGACGGAGGAATGCGTATGGTTCGCGCATCAAGAGCGCGGCCTTCGAATTTTCTGGTATATGCACACAACGCCCGATCGCCCTGCCGGGCTATGTCTGCTATGACCCGCGCGGCGATGCGCTCCACCTGCCGATTGCGCGCTGAACGCGCTTCAATGATTCGCTTAAGAAGGGCCCGTCCGTCCGCGGAATCGACCTCAACCACCGGAATTATGCGGTTAGAATCCATTGGCACATGCCTTTCACTCTTCACCGAGTGAAAATAGCATATGCTATGCCCCAAGATCATATTCAGCGGCGATCCATTTTCCCGCATCGTGCGTTGCCCGCATCTTCTCGACAAACGATTCTTCATCTGCGGGAAGCGAATCGAGTGCTGCGGCAAATATCACCGAATCCATCGGCGATTGCATATTTCCCTTTTGAAAGGAATTATTTTGACATACATGAACCAGGGTTTGTTTGAAAGCCTGACCGGAACTTTTCTCGACGGAACCCCCATTGAGAGCGCGCCGCAGAACCATCGCCGTATCATATCAATCATGGACCACCTGAACCGCATGTTCAACACGCGGCAGGGGAGCATCGGGCATATGGCGGATTACGGCCTTCCGGACGTGTCGGATATCTACCGCCGCATGCCCGACGGCGCCGAGGATTTGCGCGTTGCGATTAAGACCACCATCGAGCGTTATGAACCGCGCCTGGAGAATGTCAGGGTTATCCGGCGGGAATCCGACAGCGTCGATCTGCGGCTGGCGTTCATCATTTCCGCCGAGCTTCGCAACGGCGGCGGCCTTGTGCGTTTCCAAACCATGTTTACCAGCATTGGAAATTCGACGATCTCGCCATGGAAGAAAACCTGAGCGGCCGCCTGGAGGCGGAATCACCAATATGATTAACAAATATTTTGAAGAAGAACTCCGGTATCTCTACGAATCCGGAAAAGAATTCGCGCAGGCTCACCCTGACCGCGCGCGGTTTCTCAATATCGACGCGGTCGGGGACCGCGACCCTTACGTAGAGAGGCTGTTCGAAGGGTTCGCCTTTCTCACCGCACGCATCCGTGAAAAACTTGACGATTCTTTTCCGGAGCTGACCGAAGGGCTCGTCAACCTCATGTGGCCGCAGTTTCTGCAGGAAATACCCTCGGCGGCCATTGTACAGTTCAAACCCCGTCCCGGACTTTTGTCGGAGACAAAAGTGCTGCCCCGCGGCAGCGAGGTATTGTCGGGGCCGGCCGGTCCAGAATCGGTGCCGTGCCGGTTTATGACTACGCAGGACGTGCGGCTGAACCCCATCACGCTGCGGGGCGCGGAAAAATCCACCGACAACCGCGGCAACGCCCAGATGGTCCTGCGCTTCGCTATCGACGAAAAAGCCTCGTGGGCGAATCTGTCGCTGTCGCCGCTTCGTCTCTACCTCTACGGCGAGCGCCCCACGGCTCTGACCCTGCGCGAGTTCCTGACCAGCCGCATCAGTGCCGCGTCTATTGACGTCAACGGCGGTCGTGCCCGCGTTGAATGCGACCCATTCTCGGTATGCACGCCGGGGGGATTTTCTTCTTCAGAGTCGCTTCTTCCGGCCGACCGGCGTTGTTGCAACGCCGGGGCGCTCCTGCTCGAATATTTTGCCTATCCCGAAAAATTCATGTTCGTCGATCTGTGGGGCTGCGACCGTATCCCTGTCTGCGATCCGCAGCCTTCGTCACTCGCTTTCACCCTGCGGTTCAACGGCGACATGCCCGCCGACATCCGCATATCCGCCGAGAACTTCCGCCTGTTCTGCTCTCCTGTTATAAACCTGTACCGCAGCGACATCGAACCCATCGATCATACCGGCGCGCAGGAGGAATACCGCCTGATTGCCGACGCCGGCCATCCGCGGTCATCCGCCGTGCACAGCGTGGTGCGCGTCACCGGCGTCGACCGGATCACCGGCCGGCGCTACGACTACGAGCCGCTCTATACGTTTGCGAACATGGGAAAGCCTGGACAGCGCACATTCAGCGTCCGCCGCGTGCGCGGGCCGGACGGCGCCGTAAGAAAACACCTGATACTGGGCGGCGACGGCCTCGAGGGGCTGGAACTGAGGCGGCAGACGTTGAATGTCGAGGCGTGGTGCTCAAACGGCTCGCTTCCGCGGGAGGAAATTGCCGAGGCGGGAATCAACCGCGGCGGCCGCGGCTTCCCCGACTATATCATGGTGTCAAACATCACCCGGCCCACACTCCCTTGCCTTCCGCCAGATTCCGACGATTACCTGTGGGTGTTTCTCTCGCACCAAGGAAGCAACTACCTGTCGCTCTCTTCCGCCGAGGCGCTCAAGGCATTCCTCGCGCTCTACAACTGGTCGGGGGATGAGGGCAATGCAAAACGTATCGATGCCATCAGCGACGTCGCGGCGTATCCGGCGGAAAAAAACGCCGGCGCAGGCATTATCCGCGGCGTTCGATTTGAGGTCTCGATAACATCGTCATCTTTTTCTTCAAGCGCCGACATACGGTTGTTCGGCGACATCCTGAAAGAATTCCTCGGGCAGTATGTTTCCATAAATTCGTTCCTCGAGCTCGTGCTGGTGCAAAAACCTTCGGGCCGGACAATCACCTTTGCGCCACAGGCGGGAACACAATGGCTGATCTGATTGATGAATTGAAACGCAGGGCGCCCGAGTTCGGCTTTTTTCGGGCCGTCAGCCTGCTGACGGAATATTTCCGTAAAAAGTCAAACGATACTTCACCGTTGAACTCGGGACGCATCCGCTTCACCCCCGATCTGTCCATCACGTTTCCGCCAAGCGATATCACGGGTGCGTCTGCAGACGCCGAGTCGGTGCGGCTTATGCTCTCATTCATGGGGCTTCTGGGTGTCAGTTCCCCGCTGCCCAATTACTTCATCGATTATATCGCCCGTTACCCCGATAATGGCGCGGCGCTGGCAGATTTCTGCTCGATATTCAACAACCGCCTGTATGCCTTGTTCTACGGAGCGCTCTGCAAATATCGCATACCGCTCGCCGTAAGCTCACCGGCGTTTCTTCATCGCCTCGCGCTCCTGGCCGGCAATCCCTCCACGGAGCAACAGACGGCGCATTGGCGCATGTGTGCCTATGCGGGGATGCTTTCTACCCGCCGCAGAAACGCCGCCGGCCTGTCGGCGCTTTTAGCCGATTTTTTCGGCGGCATTCCGGTTCATATAACCCAGTGGGTCCCGCGCCGGGTGCGGCTGCCCAACCCGACTAAGCTGGGCGGCGACGGCGCCGCCTTGGGCGTCAACACGACCATCGGAACCGAGACGCTCGATTTTTCCGGAAAGTTCCGCGTCACCCTCGGCCCGCTCAGACGCGAGCTGTTCGAATCGTTTCTCGAAGGCAGCGATAATCTGGCGGCGGTGCGGCGCCTGGTGGCTTCATATCTGACCGATCCGCTGGCGTTCGATATCGAGGTGGTTCTTGCGGCCGCAGACCTGGCGCCGGTGGTGCTTGGAGGGGACAATGCGCGCTTGGGCCGGACTTCTGCCCTCGGTGAATGCAGGCCGGGCGCTGTCGGTGACGAATACGCCGCGGTATTTGAAGGAACAGGATAAGGAGGTGTCCAGTATGATAGTCCGCGATCTGCGCATGCTTCTGGAAAAACTCAACGCCGAGTGCACCCATGCAACCGAAGCGGCCGTCGGCCATTGCGTTTCGGTTGGGCATTACGAGCTGACCTGGGAACATGTGCTCTACCAGCTCTGCGACTCATCATCAAACGACGTTGCCGGCATACTGCGGCATTTTGGAATCGAAACCGGACGGCTGAAAAAAGCCCTGGCAGGCGATCTTGAGCAGCTCAAGTCCGGCAACGCGGGAAAACCGTCGTTCTCGCCCATCCTTATTGCGATGCTTGAAAAAGCCTGGAGCCTTGCCACGCTGTACTATGGACAAACCGTCATTTCGTCGGGCGTTCTGTTTGTCGCCGCGTTTGACGATGTCCGGCGCTCGTTTGCATCCTACGCAAACGAGTTGCGCCATATCGATTCTGAGCGGTTACGCACCGATCTGCCGTCCATCATCGCCGCATCGTCGGAGCAGACGCCGCCCGCGGCCCCTGCCGGCCGGGGGAAGGGAGCTGCCGCGGCGGGGCAGTCGCTTGAGGCGCTTGAGCGGTTCTGCACGAATTTTACGTGTGATGCGCGCGAGGGGAGAATCGATCCCATGACGGGCCGTGATGAAGAGATCCGCCAGGTCATTGATATCCTGAGCCGGCGGCGGAAGAACAATCCGATTCTTGTCGGCGAGGCAGGGGTCGGCAAAACCGCCGTTATCGAGGGTCTTGCGCTTCGTATCGTTTCCGGCGAGGTGCCGGACAGCCTGAAGGCCGTCGAGCTGTGGGGCCTTGATCTGGGGCTTCTGCAGGCCGACGCTTTCACCGTATCGATA
>Ga0209101_1003132_pt1 | contig 10259 bp, 9 predicted proteins | sample ConPoolayeCmetaG_FD_185481 | JGI IMG/M metagenome (GOLD analysis project Ga0209101, IMG submission 185481) | Hot spring microbial mat communities from California, USA to study Microbial Dark Matter (Phase II) - Cone Pool mat layer C metaG... ... | reverse complement strand
CAAAAATCCCAGATCAAGTAATTGGACTTGATTCCCCATGACGTCATAAACGGTCAGACAGACGTTTGCGGCCGATCGTAATCGGAAACGAATCACGGTCGAACCGTTGAACGGATTCGGATAATTATCGGCCAGTCCGAACGATGCCGGCGGCAGGTCTTGATAATCATCGTCAACGCCTTGGGTTTGCCGATATGCCTGTATGGCGGCGATAATATGATTGACGAACAAGGGGCCGCAGGTCTGGTTGGCAAGCTGGTTGGGATGGGAATCGCCGCCCGTGCCTCCGTAGGCGGCCCGCAGACAGTTGTAATAAATCGAGGTCGAATCATGTTCGGCAAGGTCCCACCAAAAATTATAAACGAAAATGTTGGGATGACCCGCCTGATATTCGGCCGAAGATAACCAAAGGGCGAAACGCCGGGCCCTTTCGGCGTTGGCCGGCGTGGTGGCGGATCGCACCAAGGGCGGCGGAGTTAGAGGGATAAAAATCTTTTCCGGGTGAGCATCCATCACCTCGCGAATCGATAAATACCAATCCTTGTATTGCTGAAGCATCGACTCGCTCGATATGTCGCTTGTCGGATAGCACGATTTGAAAACAAATACTTCATGGGTTATCGTCCGGGCACCCATCGTATGCGGCAGCATGAACCTGCTGAATGCGTTGTCCGGGGGATCGTGCAGCGGCTGGTTGAAAAGCGCGTAGAAACCGTCGGGATTGGTGTTGTCGCTCGGAATGTTGTAGCTGCCGTAGGAGTTGTTGTTCTGATCGCGCACACCCTGATAATTATAGCCGTGATCCCAGAACTCGAGATTCTCTCCATATTGGGCGTTGTAGGAGGCGATCAGATTTCTGACGCCGCCCTGCGCGATAAGGTTGGAGCCGGTCGAGTGATGCAGAAACATGATGTTTTCGAAATTTCCGGATGCCGCGGCGGTTGATATGCCGAGGACAAAACATACGGCGGCGGCCAGACTGTCGATCGCTCTCAATTATCCCTCCAATTTATCAAGCCTATCCATGTATGCCATATTATCGTCATTAATAACCGGCGGATAAGGCATCACAATTCGTGCCGACCTCCGCTGTTTCCGTAACATCCGGCGACACAACAAATTCGTTCTCGATAAGGAGCCGCCCGCCCGATAAAAACTGTTTGAAAATTGAACAGATCCACCCCCAAAAGCCGATTCCGGGTATAATTGGGGTATCCATTCTATTCAGACGGGTGCCTTTGGCGTTTCTATTCTACGGTTTCAAGACCGCACTCAGCGATTTTCGAGATTCGGCGGAAAAACGCAATCCGCAACCGAATTTCAATTATTGCCCCTAAATCGAACTCGGTTCAATTCTATTCGAAGTTTTTCGACTGCGATCTCTTTTGCCTTGGCCTCGATCTCGACCGTGATATTGAGTTTTCGCCAGGCCTTCGGAAAATCCTCGATATCGACAAAATCATGATGCCTTTCACTGTATTTCCCGTTCCAACCATCAAGGGGGCTGGAAATATGGAACAACGGCTCCCGATTCCAAGTGAGTAGGGCAGCTTCGGTGACCTCCTCGATAGTTGCTCCATCCGGAAGGCAACGGTGATGATGCACATCATAAACAAAAGGGATTTCCTCGCTCCAACAAACCGGTAAAAGATCCGCTGGAGCGTAAGATTTGTCGTCGTTTTCCAGCGTCAATCGATCTCTAACCCTGCTCGACAATCGGTTCATGACTCTGACGAGCCTTGCCAAAGATTTTTTCTTGTCGCCGTATTTCCCGCCGGCATGGATATTGATAACGTCGGCGCCAACCAACTCAGCCATCTCGCCGTGATGCTCAAGTTCGGCAGCCGAGCTTGCGACGACATCCGCCCGAGGCGAATTGAGAACCACAAATTGATCCGGATGGAATGTCGTCCTAATGTCGTTGGTCAGGGCGAATTCGCGGCATTGGCCGAACAAAGCCCGAATCCGCGCCGACTCGGGAAGCTCATCGATCGCGTATCCGAAATGGGGATGCGTCCGCAGGGGGAAAATGCCGCTGCCGATACGAAATGCGCCGATTTTATGATTTTTGCAATATGCCAGAGCATCGTTCAACGACAAGGCGTTGTTTATACACAGTTCGGAAATTTTATTCAGGGCCTTTTGGCGACCCATGTTTTTGAGCGACGCGGCCGATATCGTCCGGAATTTTATAGGCTCGTTCCGGAAAATGCAGCAGAGGCCAAACCTAATCATTCAGTCTTCAATTATCGTTTATCGTTGGCCAAGGTAACGGAAATGTCGAAACCGATTGGTCATGTCTTCGTTTTCATCGTTCGGCGCGATAACGACTTCGAACAGGCCGCCCGCAGGCGCGGTAACGCTCATTTTTGTCGGACAATCATTCATTTCGGGGACGCCATTGGATATTACAATTCCGGCAGTATCGGGTTTAGTGGACAATAGCTTACAACATCCAACAAGTGTCAGCTGATTCGTTTTCCGCCGAATTGACTTTTTAGGCGACCGGCGCGAAAATCGAAAATATATTTCAGGCGATTCTCTACAAACGCTTTGTTGATTATTCCATCAAAAATAGGTGTCGGAAGAGCATAATATACCATATCGACTATTTCCACCCCCTCGTTCACCTCGTTGAAATGATGGGTATGATGCCATAACTTGTATGGCCCGGCTAACTGCCTGTCTATGAAATATCGGGGTTTATCGATATGGGTTATTTCTGAAACCCAAGTGACCCGCACCCCCAACAACGGCCTTACCGTATAGGTAATGATTTGCCCTTCATGCATGGCGCCGGCGAAAGGCGAGGTTATTGTTAGGTCCAGCTCCGGGGGCGTTATCAAATGTAAATTGCCGGGATCGGAAAAAAAGCTCCAAGCTTCGGTCAACCCGATAGGAAGAACCTGATTTCTTTTGAGTGTGAATATTTTCATGATAATTTTATCTTGGGCGGCGCATGCTTTCAATAGTCGCGTCCTTTGCCCGAATCGGTGATCTCGCATAATTGTTCGGGATACGGCTCAAAATAAGTCTGGCGGGCCAGATATTCTTGGCCGAATCGGAAAATCCACGATTGGAGGATGCTCAACGGACCGGAAAGCGGAACCGCTCCTTGGCGGTACTTGTCCAAAATCCCGATAAAATGCCGCTTTTCGTTTTTAATGAGATTTTCCGAAAAATAACCCAAAGCGTGCATCATGACGTTGATATTAGTTGAATTCCTCGGGATTCTGGAAAACGCGCGTTTGAAATGACGGCCGTAATCGGCAAAGACTTCTTCGGCCGGCTTTTTGTCGGGATTGGCGACTATTTGGCCGAGAAACTTCAGCTCCTTTTGACTGTAAGCCAGCAAAAGAAACTTATAGTCGGTGTGAAAATCGATCAGGGCCGGGATCGCTTTTGTTTTTTCAACCTCACGCCAGTGAGCCAGGGCAAATATCCTTGTTAAGAAATGTTCCCTGATTTTGAAATTGCTCAGTCTTCCTTCATCTTCAACGGCGGTTTCCGCGAATCTCTCCAAAACCGCTCCGCCGAAAAATCCGGGTCCCCTGTCCACGGCCGCGGCTTTGTCCATACCCGGATAGAATTTCACTTCCTTAACGCCGCAAGAAGGAGATTTCCCTTTTAGAATGAAACCATCGACATCGCCAATCGACGATAGAAAGCCGTCTGAAAAATCCGTCATCAGACCCGTCACATCTTTTCCGGTCGCCGGCTGCATCAGGCAAAGACTGTTTCCACCTTTTACAATTCTGATAGGGTCTCTCGGCACCCCTAAACCGATTTCGACTTCCGGACAAACCGTTTTGAATTCCACGAACGGCTCGAGCTTTTTTATGAACGAGTCGGGAATCGTCACGCCGTTCCATCGACAGGCCTCGAAACCAAGGCATTTGCTGACAACTACAATCGGGGTGGTGAATTTCCGCATTCGGCAACGCTCAAATCGTGGGTCACTCGAAATGTTCCCACGATCAAAATTACATTACATCTTGACTTGCTTCAAGTTTAATTACGTCTTGACCCGATATGGCGGCAGAACCGGAACTGTTCTCGGTCCAACCGCCGCTCGGGAAAAGATTCAACTTATCTTCTTTTTGCGGTTTCTGAAATCTTTGCCATCTTGCGACACGTCGAACAGGCGCTCAAGTTGGTATTTCACTATTAAATCACCGTTGTCTGATTCCGCCATCAGACTTTAATTGTTGACTATTATCTGCGCTCCGAGAGCCTGAGCGCCGCTTCCGCCGACAAGGCCCTTAGCGAAAACCGTATATATCTTGCCGTTCTCGAAAACGATATTCGGCAAGCTCAATACTACCGTAGGGCTGCTTGCCAGTCTGACCTGCAAATTGTAGGTGCCGGCTGTCAACGGCGTAAGGGATGTGTATTGGCCGAATGCTTTATTCCCGAATATGACCGTGCCATCGGTAAGCGTGATATCGACCGCAGGGGCATTCGGGGCTAGGTGAACAAACCGGACATGTGATTTGCCGGACGCAGGCGCGCCGAGATCGTCCTGCAGAACCAAAAGCTCGATACTGGCCAGAGTGTCGATCGCAAAAACCGAGTAGGATGCACCGGCCGACAAATCAAGGTTGGTGTTTATCACCGAGGTGGGCGTGCCGGCGGCGTTTACTTTGATGTTACGATTTCCGCTTGTCGCGCTCAGATATCCGGTATTGTTCGGGAATGTCAAAGGTTGTGTGTTTACTTTGATGTTATCAACTAAGATATCCACCCCGGGGGCGTCCGGCGACGCATGAACGACCATCACTCTGGCGTTTGAAAGCTGGGGTGCCGTGGACTTATCGTCATCGCTGCACCCAACCATCGTCAGGGTGCCGATCATTGCCGCGACGGCGACGAATGCTGCTAAGGACTTCATTTTAATCTCCTTTTATTTTGCTTAAGGGAGACAGGATTCGCTGTCTCCCTTGAACTGAGGTTATCGTCACTTCAGCAGAGTCATTTTCTGCGTTTGCGAATACGAGCCGGCATCGATTCTATAAAAATAGACACCGGACGGCACATCGGTCCCGTTGAATTCGACACGATGCAGACCGGCCTCGAGATAGGCATCGACCAGGGTGGCGACCTCTTGACCCAGCATGTTGAATACGGTCAACTTTACAGGCGAAGGTTCGGCCAGAGAAAAAGAAATCGTCGTCGAGGGGTTGAACGGATTCGGATAGTTTTTATTTAGAGAGAATTCAACAGGCAACGACTCATCGCCGTCTGCTTTAGCCAAAACCATCGCTCCGGCCGGCGGAAGCGCAACTACCCGGCCGTCGGCCAATGCCGCATAAAGCCCGAATGCGGGACCGTTTTGGTTGCCGTTGGGATCAAGAAATCCCGATGCAAATACGATGACGGAGCCGCCGCGCAAGGAGGTCAAATCCGCATTAAAAGAAGCCACCGTGACATTGTTGTTGTCGGCCGGAGTAATGTCAAGCCGGTATTCGATTGCCGGTAGAGATCTGTAGCTGGAAAAACGGCCGTATGACAAATCGTTGAAAAGCGGCCAGTTTCTGAAACAGTGGACGACCACGTCAACCGCGGGGGCATCGGTGGCGCCATGAAATACGATAATATCAACCAACCCCCTTATTCTCGACGCCTCGCGGATTTCGTCTTTGGCAAAGAGATTGAAAGAAATATTGCTGCCTTCGGGGTTCGGCGCAAAGGCCGCCGGGGCAAGCACGCCGTTGGCAATTGCGGCGTAAGTGCGACCGCGCTCCAGCACAACATTGAATGTAGCGATAGCGTCGCCGGCGGAGTCGCTGTTGGCGGGAGCCACCCCGATCTCAAGAGGCGTCTCCGCTGGGACATCGAGGAACGGGGTGGCCGTCCTGAAGGCGAAATCGTTCAACAATCGAGAACCATTGACATAAATATCAACCATGCCCGCGGCCGGATCAGCGGCGTTGTGGATTATTTGCAGACGGGCTGTCGGTTCTTCGACGGGCAGCGCTACCACCGCTCCATTGGGCAAAGCCGCAAAAAGGCCGAAGGATGGACCGTTCTGATTATTGGCTGGATTCAGAAAACCCGAGGCGAAAACCACGGCCGCAGAGCCGGCAAGGCCGGACAAATCGGCACTGAAGGAAGCCAATATTTCGGTGTTGTCGTTTTCAGGAGTAATATCAATTATATAGTGTTCCGGCCACACCGACCTGTAGTTTGATATTTCCCTGAAAGAAAGATTATTGGCGATCTTTCTACGACCCGCACCCCTTATCAGAACATCGACGGATGGGGCATCGCTGGCACCATGAAAAACCACCAAATCGATCATCCGATGAAACCGCGAATGCTCCCTTATGCGGTCTCTGGCGAACAGGTTGAAGGCGATATTGATGCCCTCGGGGTTGGCGGCGAATGAACCAGGATTGAGCACACCATTGGCGATGGCGACGTAGGTCCTGTTGCGCATCAACGTCACCGGAAAAACCGCTATAATATCATTGGGAGAATTGCTGTTGCCGGGAGCAATTCCTATATTGAGCTGAGTCTCGGCGGGGACATCGATGAAAGAAGTCGCGCTTCTGAAAGCGAAATTATCAAGAAGCATGGAATTGTTGACGTAAATATCCACCACGGCGGCGGCCGGATCGGCGGCGTTGTGTATCACCTGAAGCCGCGCTGTTTGAGCGTCAGCTTTTGACGCCGCAAAAGAAGCCAGTATAAATATAATTGCTGTCAGTTTTTTCATTTTCGTCCTCTGAGCTGAAATTGATTTGTCTGGTTTACGGTGGGGACCCGCGCCCGGGCCCCCTGCCGATTATGCCTATTGGGGAATTACAACCGTATCGATAACATGAATCACGCCGTTGGAACACTCGATATCGGTGGCGACGACTCTGGCGTTATCGACCATCACGCCGTTCTTGTCCGTTTTAATCGTCAAAGACCGGCCGTTGAGTGTTTTGGCTGAATTAATCTTGACCACCTCGGCGGCCGTTACTTTGCCGGAAACGACATGATAGGTGAGTATCGATGTTAACTTTTCTTTGTCTTTCAAAAGCGATTCAAGGGTACCAGCCGGCAATTTGGCGAAAGCGCTGTCGTTCGGGGCGAATACGGTAAATGGACCCTTGCCCTTGAGGGTTTCGACCAAACCGGCGGCTTTTACGGCGGCCACAAGCGTATTGAAAGCACCCGCGGAGACGGCTGTTTCGACGATATCTTTCGGCTGAGGTTTCGCCACTGACGACGCCGCCTGTTTGGTATAGCCATCGGCCCCGGCAACTTGGTTAAAATAAATGAGCGCCAAACCCAATAGGGGGACAAGAACGATTTTGTTGAACTTCATTTTAAATCCTTCCATTTTTTTCTGATTTCCGATTATTTTGACTTTTCCATTCGTTTTTTCCCGAGCAACCTAACGAACGTCGGCTCGCGCCAGAGCGCGGCGCCGCTGGGCCGAGACAAGCGTCATCGCCAGATAGATTGCGCTCAAGCCGACGACTATATAAATTGTCCGGCTGAAGGCGGTCATGTTGCCCAGGAAAGTGGCCACCAGATCGAGATTGAACAGGCCCACCAAACCCCAATTCAGGCCTCCAACGATCAGTAGCGTCATTACGATTACATCCAGAGTTTTCATTTTTGCCTCCTTAAGTTTGAGTTGTTGCTCTGGTTTCAGAGAGGAAGAACAAAACATGTATAATAATTGTTCCCTAATTGCATAAATTTTGTATAAAATATTACCATATTTTATTTATCATATTGTATAATAATTAATTAGACCATAATAATGCTGTCTGCTAATAATATTATTTGCTTTTGTAGAACTTTTGTATAATAAATATAGTTGAAATAAATAAAAAAGGGAACAACCTAAGCAACCTGAGGATGGAAAAATGGAAATCAGACACAGCCTTAAGGCCGTCGCCAGACAAACCGGCCTGAGTCCCTATCTGATCCGTGCCTGGGAGCGACGCTATAAGGCCATTACTCCGGGGCGCAGCCATAGCAAACGTAGGTATTACACCGATGATGATATCAATCGCCTGATCCTTTTGAAAAAAGCGACCCGCCTTGGCGAAAGTATCGGAAGTATTGCCAATCTCAACAACGACGATCTAAAAAGAATAATCAGCGAAATAGCTTTCGCCGGCGACCGGTCTCCCGCGGCCGATTACACCCCGAAAAGCAATTTGACAGCCGGTGATTATTTTTCGCAGGTGCTCGATTGTATCAGAAGGCTGGAGTTCGATGCCTTCGAGAAAAAGCTCATGGAGGCTTCGGTGGCTTTGTCTATCCCCTCCTTGCTCAATCAAATTGTGAGCCCCACGCTGAATGCGGTGGGCGAGATGTGGCTCAACGGGGAGTTGCGCATCGCCGATGAACATCGCATTTCGGTCATAATAAGGAGTTTTCTCGGTTCGCTCCTCAGGCCCGATAATCAGCCCCTCGGCACTCGCTGTCTTGTCTCAACCACCCCCGCCAGACAACTTCACGAATTGGGAGCGTTGATGGCCTCGCTTACAGCCTCGGCTTCAGGTTGGAGAACAGTTTATCTGGGTCCGAATCTCCCTCCGGAAGAAATCGCCGGCTCAGTAAACACACACAACGCATCCGTCCTAGCTTTAAGCATCATTTATCCCATGGATGATCCATACCTTGGATCGGAATTGGTTCATTTAAGGCGCTTGATCGGTGACGACGTCCGGGTTCTCATCGGCGGAAGAGCGGCGGCCAATTACCTTCGCTTCATCGAAGAGATTTCCGGTATTTATATAAACAGCCTGGATGGGCTGAGACGGCACCTTGAAGACGGCTTCAATCGGAAATCAAACGAAAGGAACAACAATGAATAGATTGTTCATTACAATTTTTTTGTTTTCTGTCATCGTCCCGTTTTCGTTGGGGGAAAATACACCCATGGGCAAAATAACGGGGACGGTGGTCCATAGCGGCAATCAAGAACCGTTGCCCGGAGCGGCGGTTTCCGTTCTCGGAACCAATATCGGGGCAGCCACCGATTCACTGGGGCGATATACAATCAATATTGCACCGGGGACTTATTCCCTCAGTGTATCTCTGATCGGATATGTTTCGGACACAAAAAACGACATACGGGTGAACAATGTTCGAGCCACCGTGGTCAACTTCAGCATTAACGAAAGCTCCCTTGAACTTGAAAACGTTGTCGTCAGGCCGGGCTTTTTCTCAAAGTCACCCGATCTGAAACTAAGCACGCTGACTCAATCGAACGAAGAAATAAGAAGGCTTCCCGGGGGATCGGAAGATGTCTTGAGGGCGATTTCGGTTTTGCCGGGAATCGCTCAGGTGGAAGCCGGGCGAAATGACCTAATCGTCCGCGGCGGCGCTCCCTCCGAGAATCTGTATGTTGTGGACGGCATAGAAGCTCAAAATATCAATCATTTCGGAACCCAGGGGTCCGGCGGCGGTCCTTTAAGCTTCATCAATCTGGACTATATCGATCGAACGAACTTTTCTACTGGCGGATTCGGTGTTCGATACGGCGACAGACTGTCCTCGGTCGTGAATATCGAATTGAAGGACGGCGATAATGAAAGGTTCGGAGGAAACGCCACCATATCAGCAACTCAATTCGGCTTGGATATGGAAGGGCCGCTTGCTCAAAATGGATCCTACATTTTTTCAGCCCGCCGAAGTTATCTCGATTGGCTGTTCCGGGCGGCGGGTTTCGGTTTCGTTCCCGAATATTATGATTTCATGTGGAAGGCTAATTATAATGTCGATAGTCGCAATAGGGTCAGGGTTCTTGGCATAGGAGCGATAGACAGAGTCAGATTTTTCAACGATACGGAAACAAAGCGATATGACAACTCCCGCATTTTGGGAAACAACCAGAATCAGGCTTTCGGCGGCCTCACCTGGAGACATCTCGGCGGACGCTGGTTCAGTACCGTTACCGCCGGCCAAAGTTATGTGGATTACGGTTTCAATCAGTCGGATTCGCTGCTTCAGCCGATATTCAAGAACAATTCGGTCGAGTCGGAATCTTATCTGAGGACGGACATCAACAGCCAACTCGACAACTCAACCGAATTGTCGGCGGGGATACAGGCGAAGTTCGCTTATATAAAAAGCGACATCATATTACCTCGATATACAACCAGTTTTGGAGATACTCTGGCGATCGACGGGACTTTCCGGACAAACGCCTTTAAGGGATCGAGCTATGCACAATTGGCTAGGGTTTTGGGCCCGTTCAGAGCAACTTTGGGCGCACGGGTTGATCATTTTGACCTGATAAAGAA
>Ga0209101_1003131_pt1 | contig 10259 bp, 9 predicted proteins | sample ConPoolayeCmetaG_FD_185481 | JGI IMG/M metagenome (GOLD analysis project Ga0209101, IMG submission 185481) | Hot spring microbial mat communities from California, USA to study Microbial Dark Matter (Phase II) - Cone Pool mat layer C metaG... ... | reverse complement strand
TCCAAATTGGTAGCCCAGACCGTCGCCCACTCCCCTCCCGCACTCAAATTCGTTACGGCTTTCACCTCATAGCGACGGCCGGCAACACCGGCCCAGGTGATCGCCATACCGCCCTCCTGAAGGTCCACCGACTTGATCCGGAAGAAGTCGTTGGGATCATCTCCGCGTGTGCCGGCCACCCACTCCTCATAATCGTTATGAGGATCCGCATCGGTGTTGGGATTGACTGGAGACGTCCCAAAACCCCATTCCTCAAAATCGGCCAGACCGTCGTTGTCATCGTCCAGATCCATGGCCACGTTGTTCAGTCCATCGTTGTCCGTATCATAGGGCCGTGAATCCTCCACATCCAACTGCCCATCCCCATCGCTGTCCAGATCAAGATGGTCCGAAATGCCATCTCCATCGGAGTCCAACCCTTCGGTTGTGGCCTGATAACCGGGCGTCAACTGGATCGTCGGTCCAAACGTAGACGACCCGCAGACCGTCATGGCGCCGACGCTGACGGTGGCCTGATACCTGGCTGACCCCCCAGCCAGGGCGGAATCGCCCCGCGTGAACACATCCGCCACCACCGCATAACTAGCGCTTTGCTGACCCGCCGCAAGGATCGCTGAGGGACCGGTCACCCACCCCAAAAGGGCCAATACGACCGATGTCCAAGCTAAAATGTTCCGCTTCATGGTCGTACTCCTAAGGGGTCGTCAGAATCACGTTGCCATAGGTATCCTGCGGAGGCATGAACATTTTACCGATGTTGGGATGAAGCGGGGCGGTCAGTACGCTGTTGGCCATAAAAACTCCCCCCGTAGTCGCGCCTCCCTGGAGATCTATGGCATAAGGAGCACTCGCAGAAGGTTCGAACGTACACATAAGAAACGTGGGCACCGGCGTCTGGCCGGTCGTTCCATATAACGTCACGGCTGCATTGGTGCTAGAGAAACCCATCAGGTCGGCCGCGGAGGTCAATAGGCAGTGGCTGAACCGGGCGTTGCAGTTGGTGCCCGCCAGTTTCACCATCGGCCCATTACCCGAGACTAACCAAGAATGATTGACCAAAAGTTTTCCGGAGTCACACTCCAAGGCAGCTCCCTCGGTGCTACCGACGACCGTGTTCCCAACAATCGCCAACCCCTCACCCGCCGAAAGTGAAAGATAGAGCCCCCGCCCTTCGCCATCCGCCCAGAGATCCGCGGCGCGGGCAAAGAGCATTCCGGCACCCACCAGATGCACCGCGTCGCCATTTTCACCGCTGACCGCGCTGCTGACCACATCGAGCTCGATGCGGTTGGTAGCAAACAAACCATGCCGAACACCCTCGACCTCCGAGTTGGCGATATTCACTTCAATACCGCCCCCCTCACAGCCAATCCCGTCCCGGATCTCGCCCCACACCCGGCATCCCTGAAATTCCAAATTGATCTCTATGCCCTGTTCCGCATTGGCCGGATCATTGCGAAGAACGACAGCATCGGAGTCCTCAACCCCGTCCCGCTCCGCCCGCAGGATACAATTCCGGAGAACGGCGGAGATCTCGGAGCCCGGGGTCATCGCCGTGGTGGCCACAAGCTCCAGAGCCGCGGCATCGGTAGCCTGCATCTCCGTGTTGCCCATCTGAATGTATCCCGCCCAGTCCTGTGCATAGAAGGTGGACGCCCCGCGAGCACGAAGGGAGCAGTCGTTGAACCGAAGGTGGGCCTGCCCTCCCACCGCCCTGACCCGATTCACCCCCTCTCGATACCCAAACTGGCAATTGGCAAAGGTCAATCCTCCGCCCGCAAGCCCGTAAAAGCCAACCGAGGCCCCAAATGTACAGTCCGTCCACTGGGCGCCAAAAGAGCCGTTCGTGATCAAAATGTCGTTCTGAAACCGGCAGCGTGAAAAGTCACCATAGCCGCTCCCGTCCACCACCCATAACGAACGGCCTGACCCCCAGAACGCACAGTCCTTCAACTCGCAACGCCCCTCCCCGCTGATCTGGAATGCACTGGCACCCTCGTCCTGCGTCCAGAGTTGGCCGGCCACCACGGAAACGAATGCCCGGCCGCCGAGCGCCAGCGCCGTACCCGCGTTGTCATTGGCGATTTCACATTCTCGAAGCGTCACATGCGTCCCATCCCCGGACAACGCCACCACCGGCCCCTCTCCAGATCCAGGCGAACGGCGGAACTGACAGCTCCGCGCCTGAAGCCCGCGCCAGCTGACCCCGCCGACGTCCTGAACCGCAGGCGCGCCAACGAGACTGATCCCCTCCAGGGTCACGTTGACCTGTGGCTCGAGGAGAAGAACGGCTCCCGTGCTGCTGAACAGCGAGACATTCCAGGCATGAGCCCCCACTCCCCGGAGCTGAATCGCTCGATTGGTCGGAAACCGCAAGGGTTCGTTCAGGACATACCATCCCGGCATGATCAGAATGCCTTCAGAATAACGGAAGGGATCGGCCGCCACGGCATCAATGGCCTCCTGGACATTGTCAAAATCGCCATGGCCCTCATCGTCCACTATGAGCAGATTTCCCGTGTTGATATGAGCCAGATCGGAGGGGCGGATCCGGATATCCGGAGTGAGCTGTTCAAAGGCCATCCCATTTGTGGAGAACCATGTTCTCAACCAGAGATTCGGCTCATGAAAAACGACCGGCGGAATCCGGCTCATCCCTGCTCGAGCGGTATCCCCGAGATCAACGTTGAATAACCCGTAGTTCACCTCGACGACCACCGTTTCATTCGACCAAAAAGGGTTGCCGGCGCCGTCGTGCAGCATGAACTTGAAGTACCCTGGCCCGGTGTAATTGCTCCCGCCCGCTGTGAGCCGGCCCTGGTAGTTGAGCGTCGGCTCAGCCGCGAGTCGTGACGCGCTCACGGCGAGCATTCCCATACCGAAGACCCCTGCGAAGAAAACGGCAACTTTCATGTGACTCCTCCTCCTTACTTATTCCACGCTCTGAAGATTGCGACCCCTTTCCCCGGATGTCAACAGCTTTTCAGCCATTGTGGTGAACGGGCAACATAGTAAAGCTCCTCTTCGCGGCAGTTGGTCCGAGAGGTCGGCTGTGCTACGATAGGTGCTAAAGCTGTGCGTACGATTCTCCATGTGGATATGGATGCCTTCTTCGCGGCGATCGAACAGCGCGACCACCCCGAATGGCGCGGCCGTCCGGTTGTCGTTGGCGCCCCGCCCGACCGCCGCGGGGTCGTCTCCACCGCCTCTTATGAAGCCCGCGCCTTCGGCATCCACTCGGCGATGCCCTCCCGAACCGCCGGCCGTCTCTGCCCTCACGCCATCTTCGTCCCTCCTCGCATGGCTCTCTACCAGCAGGAATCCGAGCGCCTGATGGCGATCCTCGAATCCTATACCCCCGACGTGGAGGCGGTCTCAGTGGATGAAGCCTTTCTCGATCTCTCTTCCGTCCTTCACCTCTGGCCCGACCTCCCCACTCTGGCACGCTCCCTTCACGAGCGAATCCCACGAGAACTCGGCGGATTGACCGCCTCGATCGGGGTCGCCCCCAATAAGTTTTTGGCCAAGGTCGCCAGCGACCTCTGTAAACCCAATGGCCTTCTCATCGTTCCAACCGACCCCGAGGCCATCCGCCTCTTTCTCGCCCCCCTTCCCGTCTCCCGTCTTTTCGGCGTCGGTCCCATCACCCGCACCCATCTGGAAAAGATCGGCATTCGGACCATCGGCGATGTCCAGGCACTGGCTGAATCCACGCTGGCCGCTTGCGTCGGTCCCTCCATGGCCCAATGGATACGCGCCCTGGCCTTTGGCCAGGACGACCGACCCGTGGTCACCGAATGGGAAGAAAAAAGCCTCTCCCGCGAAACTACCTTCGAAACCGATTGCGCCGATCGTCCTTTTCTGCGCCAAACTCTGATCGCGCTGGCCGAGTCCGTCGGCCGCCGCCTTCGCGCCCGCGGTCGTCTGGCCCGAACCGCATTCCTCAAGCTGCGCTTTCCCGACTTTCGCACCATCACCCGCCAGAAACCCTTGCCCGAACCCACCGATTCCGATCGCCGATTGATCCAAAGCGCGCTCCGTCTCTTCGAGGAGGCGGCCATCCAGGGGCCTCTCCGACTGATCGGATTCGGCGTCCAGAACCTCACCGATTCCCGCCTCTCTGAACCATTCCAACCCGACCTGTTCACCGCCGGAGAGATCGCACGCCGTCGTGAACGAGAGCAGCGTTTGGATCACATGGTTGACGCCCTCCGCCAACGTTTCGGAAAGGAGTCCCTCCGCCGAGGTCTTTGGCATCGTTCCGGGCAAACATCCCCGGATCCTGGGGCCGAAGAGCAGGACTGAACAATCTTTGCCGCTCAGGTCCGAATCTGGCCGGTTCCCCACACGATATACTTATAACTCGTCAACTCTTCAAGGCCCATCGGCCCGCGCGCGTGAATCTTATCGGTGCTGATCCCCATCTCGGCTCCAAGTCCGAACTCCCCGCCGTCCGTGAAGCGGGTGGAGGCATTGACGTAGACCGCCGCCGAGTCCACCCCGCGTACAAACTGCTCCGCCGCCCGTTCGTCCCGGGTCACAATCGCATCCGAGTGGTGGGAACCGTAGCGCTCGATGTGAGCGATCGCCTCCTCCACCGAACCGACGACCCGTACGTTCAACACCAGATCCAGATACTCCGTAAACCAGTCCTCCTCCGTGGCTGCCTCCATGGAGGGCACGATCGCCCGAGCTTCAGCATCCCCTTTCAGCCGGCAGCCCCGAGCGGTGAGTCGTCCCGCCAGGCGTGGGAGAAAATGGGGCGCCACGGCCCGATGCACAATCAGGCACTCCATCGCGTTGCATACGCCGGGCCGTTGACATTTGGCATTTTCAGCGATCGCCAGCGCCATTTCCAGATCGGCGGCTGCATCCACATAGACGTGGCAGACGCCCTTGTAATGCTTGATGACGGGCACCCGCGCCATCTCGGTCACCGCCCGAATCAAGCCCTCGCCTCCACGGGGAATCACGAGATCCACTCGCCCCACCATCTGCACGATCTCGCGTACGGCTTCTCGATCCGGCGTGTCCACAAAGAGAATCGAATCCTCCGGAAGGGCGGCCGCGCGCAGTCCTTCTCGAAGCGCTTCGGCTATGGCTCGGTTGCTGGCAGCGGCCTCCCTCCCACCGCGCAAAAGAACCGCGTTCGAACTCTTGACGCAGAGGGCGGCCGCGTCGGCGGTCACATTAGGACGGGCTTCATAGATGATCGCAATCACGCCGATCGGGACGCGAACCTTCCGAATCTCCAGTCCATTGGGTCGCCGCCAGGCGGCCATTGTCTGACCGACAGGATCCGGCAGCGCGGCCACCGCTTCCAGCCCTCTGGCCATCGCGTCAAGCCGGCGTTCATCCAGCGCCAGCCGATCGAGCAGGGCGGGGCTCACTCCGGCCGAACGGGCGGCCTCAAGATCCTGCCGATTGGCGGCCAGAATGGCCGCGGCTCGCGTGCCAAGGGCTTTGGCCATCGCCTGCAGCGCGGCATTCTTTTGCGCTGTGTCGACCGTCGCCAGTTGCCGAGCTGCGGCGACCGCCCGGTCACCGAGTGCCATCATCTCGTCGTGAAGGGTAGTCGGCATAGGCTCAGTCCACCACGGCCGGCGGAATAAAGGTTCCGACATCTTCTCCCGCCAGAATCCGTTTAAGGTTGGAGGGTTTGCGGCCGTCGGCAATGACCACCGGGATCCCCGCTTCAACCACGGTGCGAGCCGTCTTGAGCTTGCTGATCATGCCGCCAGTAGAAATCCCCCCCTGTTTGGGCATGGCGAGCTTCAGGATGCGCGGGGTAATCCGATCCACCACGCGGAGGCGACGCGAACGTCCGTTGCCCTGAAACTCCCGCAATCCGTCCACCGTCGTCAGGAGCACCAGGAGATCCGCATGAAGAAGTTTGGTCACCAGTGCCGCGAGAAGGTCGTTGTCCCCCAGCTTGCGAAGATCGGCCTGCAGCTCCTCGACAGCGACCACGTCATTTTCATTCACAATGGGAATCACGCGATGCCGGAGCATATTCTCCATCGTCCGCCGAGCGTTGTTTTGCCGGATCGTATGATGGAAATCGTCATGGGTCAGAAGCACCTGGCCGACAAGGCAACCGTACTTCGAAAAGAGCATGTCATACAGCGCCATGAGCCGGGCCTGACCAACAGCCGCGGCCATCTGAAGGTCCGGCAGGTAGCTCGGCTTCTCCTTCATTCCCAGGCTGGCCATGCCCGTTCCCACGGCGCCTGAGGTGATGATCACCGCCTGCCCCCCCCGGTTCTGAAAGGCGGCTACATGCCGAACCAGCTCGGTGATTCGACTCTGATGGGGGCGTCCATCGGCTCGTACCAGCACCCGGCTTCCGAATTTGAACACAATCCGGCGAGCTTCGGGCAAGCCCTCCCGGTAACGCAACGAGGTTTTCATGACGCGATGCTTATCACAGAAAGGGCGCTTTGACAACGCCAAAACCCCCGGCAACCGATCAGGCCGGGGCTTCGTTTGACACGCCCAAGACGGCTTCCCGAAGGGGGTCGCGGAAAGAAGCCGGGCGCCAGCGTGCTCCGAGCACGCGAGGGGCGCCGCCGGCCGGAAAGGCTTTCAGAAGCACCACACACCAAAGACGCCGCAGCGGGCGCGAATTGAAAAAACGAAGCAGATTCATCTCGCGGTCCCGATGCGGCCCAAACCCGTTCTGAGCCTGAATCTCCGCCGAGCCCTCCATCTCTCCCGACGTCACCAGCCTTACCCACAGGCGCCCCTGAGTCCCCCCCGTCTCCCAACTCCCGGTGCCCCGCGCCTCAAAAGGACGATCCGTCTGAAACTCCTCCCCCCAGGCATGATAGAGAATCTCGAATTGCGCCGGATGATCGGCCGCCACGTCGTCGGCCACGATCCACACATCCGGCCGAAGCGCCAACAGATGCCGACGCCATTGGCGCGAATCCTGTCGAGGACCCATCGGACCCAGGGTGCCGTATCGTCCACATCCCCATAAAGCGCTAGAGCGGGCAGGGCCGCTTGGAGGACCGTATGCATGGATATGTTGTTGACGTAGACGCCCGCCCAGTAGATCGCATGAAGGGCCATCTGACGGTAAATGGCCCGGGCCCTCCCGTTGAGAACCTCCTGCACCCGCTGGCGGAGCGCTTCGGGAAGAACGGGATACAACCAGTCGTAGGCGATCGCCACCGTATCCCACTGATCCCAGTGGCTGCCCTGCTTCTGCCCTTCGGCCATTTCGCCAAGTCGCCGCAAGGCCGTCTCCCGATAGCGCGACTCGCTCGTCAACAGCCATGCCAGGGCCGCCTCGGGAAGCCGCCCTTCCTCCGCCAGCGGAAGAAGTCGCTGCCAATAGATTGACCCTGGCGCGCGAGGGATCCGCTCGCGTAATTCCGGGATCTGCTCCTCTCAAACATAGAGCCGCGGATGAACCCCCCAGACGTGCGTCTCGAGGGGCGTCACGCCATAGATCCCATCGCGTTCCGGACATTCGCTCATCGGGGATCCTTTCCGATTTCCCTCAACCGACGATGACGCCCTACGGGGACCCGGGCGCGAACCTGTTCCAGGTGTGGGCGTTCCAGGGTGGCGACGATCACGGTCTCCTCATCCCCCGCCTCGGCCAGAATCTCTCCCCACGGCCCCACGATAAGGCTGTGGCCGTAACTGGCGACGCCCGTCGCCGGATTTTTCCCGCACTGGTTCGCCGCCACGACAAAACACTGATTCTCGATCGCCCGGGCCCGGACGAGCGTCTCCCAATGGGCGCGGCCGGTGTTCTGCGTAAAGTTGGAGGGGATGAGAAGAAGCTCGGCCCCGTCGGCCGCGTAGCGGCGGTAGAGTTCAGGAAAACGGAGGTCATAGCAGATGGAAAGTCCGCTCCGCCATCCCTCAATGACCACCAGGACCGGTTCATCGCCGTGGGCATAGATCTCCGCCTCCCGGATCACCCGCCCATCGTCGAGGGTGGCTTCAAAGAGATGAATCTTCCGATAGGTGGCTCGCACGTGCCCGGCACGGTCCACAAGAACGGCGGTATTGTACAGCCGGCCATCCGCTCCTCGCTCGATCAGGCTGCCGCCCAACAGCCAGCTCCCCAATTGCCGGGCACGATCAGCCAGCCAGCAGGTGAGCGGGCCGCCGAGCAACTCGGCGGCCTGGCGATAGTCGTCATGAGAACCCCGCAGGGCAAACACCTCAGGCAGGACAATAAGATCGCTCGGCCCGATGGTGTCGAGCCAGGACTCGAGACGGGCCAGAGTCTGGGGCACCGAATCGCCCGCGGCATTTTGAACGACCGCCACGCGCATAGGAGGGATGGTAACCCGCACGTGAGAGCCCTCGCAATTTCTTTTTCGATTCAAGGAGAACCCGGCACGACCCCGCCGGCGGGAACTCGCTCTTTTCGCAGAAAATGCCTGTCGCCCCCCTTCTCTCACACCCAGTTCCGCGACAAATGTCCGCTTCCAACTCAATCCGAATCCCCGATGACGGCAACGCAAACCTATACCAACTCGGTCCCCGGATCGAGGCCCGAAAGGGGCGCATGGACATTCCCCCAAGGCTCGCGCATAATGCCTCTGGTCAGTGGTTATCCCCCTCATGAGAAAACGTCCCGGTCGAACCGCCTCTCTGATCGTCAGCCTCGCGATTCTTGGATCGCGGGTGTTGGGCCTTGTTCGCGAGCAGACCTTCGCCTTCCTCCTGGGCGCCGGCCGCCAGTGGGATGCGTTCCTCGCGGCCTTCCAGATTCCCAATCTGCTGCGCGACCTCTTCGCCGAAGGTGCCCTATCGACGGCTTTCACCACGGTCTTCGCTCAGACCAGCGAGGACGAAGGCGATGAAGCGGCCTGGCGCTTCGGCTCCCTGGTTCTCTCCACACTCGTGCTGATCCTGGGAGGGCTATGCCTGGGCGGCATTCTGCTGAGTCCGCTCTTGGTGGATGCCACCAGTTTCGGGTTCCGTGCCGTAGCCGGAAAATATGAGATGACCGTACGGTTGACCCGCCTCCTCTTTCCCTTCATCCTCTTCATCTCCCTTGCGGCCGCCGTCATGGGGATGCTGAACGCCCGCTATCGTTTCACCGCGCCGGCCCTCTCCCCCATCGCGTTCAACATGGCGTCCATCGTCGGAGGCGTGGCGCTCGCCTTTCTCCTCGAACCCCAGCCCGACTGGCGCCGGCCCGCGTTCGGCGACCGGGGTCTGACCGGCCTCGCCTTCGGCGTTCTTCTCGGAGGGCTGGCTCAACTCGCAGTCCAGTGGCCAACCCTCTGGCGCGAAGGCTTCCGTTACCGCTGGCAACTGAATTGGCATCACCCCCGCCTCCGCCAGTTATGGCGGCTGTTCTGGCCCGCCGCGCTGGCCGCTTCGGCGGTCGAAGTCAATGTGCTGATCAACGGCCAATTCGCCTCCCTTTTCGATGGCGGCCGCTCATGGCTCGCCAGCGCCTTCCGGATCCTCTACTTTCCAATCGGCCTCTTCGGGGTCGCCGTGGCCACCGTCACCCTCCCCGCCGCGGCCCGGGATGCCCTCGCGCACGACCGTACCCGCTTCGGCCAAACGGCGGAAGAGGCCCTCCGCCTCTCCCTCTTTTTTGCCCTCCCCGCCGCCGCCGGCATGGCCGCCCTCGCCATACCCATCGTCCGACTCCTCTTCGAGCACGGACGATTCACGCCGGCCGACACCCTTCAGTCGGCCGCCGCGCTCCGCACCTACTCGGTCGGGCTGGCCGGCTACGCCAGTGTCAAGGTTCTCGTCCCGCTGTTCCACGCCCTCAACCGGCCCCATATCCCCCTTCGCGTCAACCTCGCCGCCATTGGGATCAACCTCCTGCTCAATGCGCTTTTCGTGTTTGGACTGAACTTCCGCCACGTCGGCGTGGCCGCGGCCACCGCCGGCGTCATGCTTTCCAACAGCGCCCTTTTGGCCTGGCACCTCAGCCGCCTCGCCCCCCTCGGCTCAGCCCGACGCTGGCTGGCCTGGGGGGCGATCGTCGTCTCGGGAAGCCTTCTGGCCGCGCCGGCGGCCTGGCTGACGGTCTTCGGGCTCGAGTCCCTCCTGGGGTTGCGCCTGTTCGGACGCCTGATCGCAACGGCCGCCGCCATCGGTGTGGGTGGTGCAATCTATGCCGGCTGGACGCTGGCCTGGCGCATTCCGGAAGCTCTTCAGATCAAGCAATCCCTGACCCGCCGCTGGGGCCGGCTTCTTTCTCTCTGAAAGGCCTCTTCCCTCTAACTTACCAGCGCCCCGAAGCCCCGCCCCCACTGAAACGC
>Ga0209101_1003130_pt1 | contig 10260 bp, 10 predicted proteins | sample ConPoolayeCmetaG_FD_185481 | JGI IMG/M metagenome (GOLD analysis project Ga0209101, IMG submission 185481) | Hot spring microbial mat communities from California, USA to study Microbial Dark Matter (Phase II) - Cone Pool mat layer C metaG... ... | reverse complement strand
TAGCAGGTCTAAACCTGCTATTTTTATTCTGGCAACCAAAACCAGTTTGACAAACACTCAGATCTTCATCAATGCGTCAGTCCGCGAGGCTGCCTAGAAGGGGAACGAGTCGAGAGTTATCCACCGGTTTTCGATCACAATATAAACCAAGGTAAAAATCAATGCCGAGATGGCCGTCGTTATGGCGGCGAGCTGCCACAGGTTGAGCTTGGGCGCAACCGGCTTTGGGTCGTTGTAGTCGAAATTCTGATCTCCCACCCCGCTTTTCGCTGCGAACGGCAGCACGGCAAACCAGACCAGCCACCAGCAGATGAAATAGACCCCGAGCGATATCGTCAGACTCACGCCCCCCTCCCACGCCTAGGCTTGTTCGAGCTCAACGAGCGTTCCGCAAAAATCTTTAGGATGCAGGAACAGCACGGGCTTGCCATGCGCGCCGATCTTCGGCGAGCCGTCACCAAGCACGCGCGCGCCAGCGGCAACGAGACTGTCACGCGCCGCAACGATGTCGGCGACCTCGTAACAGATGTGGTGGATGCCGCCCGAGGGATTGCGCTCCAGAAAGCCGGCTATCGGCGAGTTGTCGCCAAGTGGCTCCAGCAGCTCGATCTTGGTGTTGGGCAGCTCTATGAATACCGTCGAGACGCCGTGCTCATGCTGGGGCACCGCCTGCGAAACCACGGCTCCAAGCGTGTCGCGATAGACCGCAGTGGCGGCCGCCAGATCGGGAACCGCAATGGCGACATGATTCAAGCGTCCGATCATAGGTTGTTCCTCCCATTGGTATACTACGTTATTATATAAAATTAATCAGCACAGAACAGGCCGTCTTTTTTCCCCACGCGGCGTTGACGGCGGCACGCACGGACTTGCGCACGGCATCCTGCACCAGCGCCACATCTTTGCGCCTCGGCTTGGGAATGCTGGAGATGGCGCCGTCGATGGCGTTTGCGATGATGTCGGACATTGGCTGCCCGTAGCCGTCCTCGTGCGGCAGGCCAATCGCCAGGCTCTGCGGCTCGGCTGCAAGCGAACCGTCCCGGCGCAGAACGAGCGAAATGGTGACGATGCCGGCAAAGCTCAGCTTGCGCCGCTCCTGAACCGGTCCATCTTCGGCGGGCACGATGAGGAAGCCGTCCCGGTAGAGGCGTCCGGCGGGAGCATCATCCACGATCTGCGGCGGGCCGGGCAAGAGCCGCACCAGCTTGCCGTTGCGGACGCCCGACAGCGCCTTTATGCCGCGGCTTTCCGCGAAACGCACATGCTCCTCCAGATGGCGCGGCTCGCCATGCACGGGGATCAGCGCCCGCGGGCGGACCCAGTCGTAAAGCGTGGCCAGTTCGCCGCGGCGGGGATGGCCGGAGGTGTGAACCGGGTGCTCGGCGTCGGGGGTGAGGATTTCGACGCCGCGATCGGCGAGATTGTTCTGGACGCGCAGCACGGCGTTTTCGTTGCCCGGTATCGTGCGGCTCGAGAAGATCACCAGATCGCCCCGGTTAAGGGTAATGCGCGGATGGGCATCTTCGGCGATGCGGGCAAGCGCAGCGCGAGTTTCCCCCTGGCTGCCCGTGCACAGGAGAACAACCTTGTCCTCGGGCAGATAGCCGAACTCATCCTCGCTGAGAACCTCGATCCCCTCCGGCCAGAGCCCGCTTTCGCGCGCGGCGTCGATCACGCGGTGCATGGCGCGTCCGGCCAGCACGAGATGACGCCCCGACGCATTCGCCGCCCGGGAAATGGCGAGCAACCGCGCCGCGTTGGAGGCAAAGGTGGTAATGGCGACACGGCGCTTGGCGCGCGCGATGACCCGTTTCAGCGCCGTTTCGACCTCCGCCTCGGAGCCGGTGGCGCCCTCAAGCATCACATTGGTGCTGTCGCAGATTATCACGTCAACCCCACCTGCAGCCCCGAGCGCGGCAAGCTTGGCCTGATCGGTGGCCGGTCCGGCGCCCGGCTGCGTATCGAGTTTCCAGTCCGACGTGTGCAACACGCTGCCGCCCGCATGTCTGAAGAGGATGGCGTTTGTCTCCGGGATCGAATGCGACATGCTGATAAGGTCGACGTCGAACGGCCCGATCCGGAAGCGGCTTCCGGGCTCGACGACATGGAGCGGAACCTCGGCGCGCCAGTCCACCTCTGACAGCTTCGATTTCAGCATTTCGATAGTGAACCGCGTGGCATAGACGGGCGCGCGCAGGGCCGGCCACAGATCGACAAGCGCGCCGAAATGGTCCTCATGGGCGTGGGTCAGCAGGATGCCGGCCAGATTCTGCCGCTCTTCGGCGATGAAGCCGATATCGGGCAGCACCAGATCGACGCCCGGCTCGCGCTCGTCCGGAAAGGTGACGCCGCAATCGACCATGAGCCATTCGCGCTCCGCCCCCGAGCCGATGCCGTAGAGATAGAGGTTCATGCCGATTTCCCCCACGCCGCCGAGCGGGAGGAACAGGAATTCGGTCTGAGGCTTTTGGCCTGGCATGCTGTCTCCAGAGATGAGGACGATGGACTTGAGACCTAGAACACGATGTCGCCTGCGGTGACGCGAATCTCCGGCTCATTGGGCGCGACAGACCCTAGCCGCAAAGCGCCGCCGCTGTCGATGCCGAGAAAGAAGCCGCGCATGACGCTGCCATGGGCGTGCACCGAAATGGGCGTGCCGGGAGCAAGCGAACGCTCGATCCAGGCATCGCGCACACGGGCGAAACCGGCTCCATCCTCCCAGCGTGCGAGCCAGTCCGCCATGCCGTGGATGATTGCGAAGAGGAGTGCATCGGCCTCGATGTCCGGCCAGCGCTCGCCAAGATGGGCCGCCGGGCGGCCGAGATCGTAAGGGTGGTGCAACAGGTTGAGGCCAAGGCCGATGGCGACGGCGTAGCCGGGCTTGCCATGGTTGCTCACGCTTTCCAGGAGGATGCCGCCGGCTTTCGCACCGTCGAGGAGAATGTCGTTCGGCCATTTCAGGGTGAGAACCGGATGCCGGATGCGCCCGGCCGAGACGGCGGCGATCGCCTCGTGAACCGCAACCGCCGTGAGCAGCGAGAGCTGCGGCGCAAGTTCCGCAGCGCAGCGCGGCCGCAGCAGCAGCGAGGCGTAGAGATTTCCCGGCGGCGACGCCCAGCAGCGCCCGCCACGCCCACGCCCGCCGGTCTGCTCCCCTGCTGTCAGCCATAGCGGCCCGGCCTCCCCGTCATGCGCCAGCCTCAGCGCCTCCGCATTGGTGGAGTCGATGCGGTCATAACGCAGGAGGCGCACGCCGGCAGGCAGGTCGGAAGGAGGTGTGGCGGCACTCTTCATTGGTGCGGCTAAAACAGCGCCTTGGCAGCGACGGCCGCCTGCTCCACCAGCGGGCCCGGCACCAGCACATAGAAGAAGACGAACAGCCCCGAAAGCACAAACACGGCCTTGACCGGCGGGGCCATGTCGTCGAAGGCGGCACGCGGTTCGTCGAAATACATCACCTTGACGATGCGCAGATAGTAATAGGCGCCAATGACCGAGGCGAGCACGCCGATCACGGCGAGCCAGTAGAGCCCGGCGTCGATGGCGGCGCGGAACACGTAGAACTTGGCGAAAAATCCCGCCATCCAAGGGATGCCGGCAAGCGAGAACAGCAGCACAGCGAAGATCAGCGCCATCATCGGTTCGCTGCGGGAATAGCCGGACAGTTCGTCGATGGTCTCGACGGGCTTGTCGGCGCGCCTCAGCCCGGTGATGAAGGCGAAAGTGCCGAGCGTCATGGCAGCGTAGATGGCGAGATAGACGGCCACGCCCTGCACGCCTTCGGGCGTGCCCGCCGCCAGCCCGATCAGCGCATAGCCGACATGGCCGATGGAGGAATAGGCCATCAGCCGCTTGATGTTGCGCTGGCCGATGGCGGCGAAAGCGCCGAGCGCCATGGAACCGACGGCGATGGCGATGACGATCTGCCCCCATTCTTTGCCCAAGGCCGGGAAGGCATCGAACACAAGGCGGGTCAGCAGAGCGATGGCCGCAATCTTGGGCGCGGCGGCAAAGAAGGCCGTGACCGGCGAGGGCGCGCCTTCATAGACATCGGGCGTCCACATGTGGAACGGCACCGCCGACATCTTGAAGGCAAGGCCGGCGAGCACGAACACCAGGCCGAAGATCATGCCGATGGCGGGCGCGCCTGCCTGCAGCACGGCGGCAATCTGGGTAAACGAGGTCGAGCCGGTATAGCCGTAGATCAACGAACAGCCATAGAGCAGCATGCCAGAGGACAGGGCGCCAAGCACGAAATATTTGAGGCCCGCCTCGGAGGAGCGCAGGTTGTCGCGGTGCATGGCGGCGGCAACATAGAGCGGCAGGCTGGTGAGTTCGATGGCAAGATACATGGCCATGAGATCATTGGCCGAGACCATCAGCATCATGCCGGCGGTGGAGAGCAGCATGAGCACGGCATATTCGAACTTGTAAAAGCCCTCCCGGCGCATGAAGTCCGGCGCAAGGACGAGCGCGATCGCGGAGGCAGCAAGGATGAGCGCCTTCATGAAGCGCGAGAAGGCATCGTCCACCACCGCGCCGCCGAAATGGCTTTGCACGCCGGGCGCGGAGAGAAGCACGAGGACGAGCGTTGCGATGAGCACAAGAATCGCCAGCGGCGTGATGGGGCCGCCGCCGCTTCCGTCGCGGAACACGCCGACGAGCAGCAGCACCATGGCCGCAACGGCGAGAAACACCTCCGGCAGCAGCGGCACAATGGCTTGAAGCTCGGCAATCGTCATCCCGTCATCCCCTTTCGCGTCACGGTGCGAGCGCGTAATGCGCCTTGCCGGCGGCTGCCAGTGCGGCGTTGTAATTGGCGATCAGCTGGTTGATCGAAGCGGCGGTGTAATCGAGCACAGGCGCGGGGTAGAAGCCGAGAAGGATGGTGAGCACGATGAGCGGCGCCATGACGGCGATCTCGCGCGCGCTCAGGTCCTGTATGGATTTCAGGCTCGGCTTTTCGAGCCTGCCGAAGATCACCCGGCGATAGAGCCAGAGCGCATAGGCCGCCGATAGGATGATGCCGGTGGTGGCAAACAGGGCGACCCAGGTATTCGTCTTGAAGGCGCCGGCGAGCGACAGGAACTCGCCCACGAAGCCGCTGGTTCCGGGAAGGCCGACATTGGCCATGGTGAAGACCATGAAGCAGAAGGCATAGAGCGGCATACGGTCGGCCAGGCCGCCATAGGCGGCGATCTCGCGCGTGTGCATGCGGTCATAGATGACGCCGACGCAGAGGAACAGCGCGCCCGAGACCACGCCGTGGCTGATCATCTGGAACACGCCGCCCTGGATGCCCTGGATGTTGCCGGTGAAGATGCCCATGGTGACGAAGCCCATATGGGCGACGGAGGAATAGGCGATGAGCTTTTTGATGTCCTCCTGCGCCAGCGCGACGAGCGAGGTGTAGATGATCGCTACCACGCTGAGGGTAAAGACGAGCGGGGCGAAATCCGCGCTCGCCAGCGGGAACATGGGCAGGGAGAAGCGCAGGAAACCGTAGCCCCCCATCTTCAGGAGGATCGCGGCGAGGATGACCGAGCCGGCGGTCGGCGCCTCCACATGCGCGTCGGGCAACCAGGTGTGCACCGGCCACATCGGCATCTTGACGGCGAAGGAGGCAAAGAAGGCGAGCCAGAGCCAGGTCTGCATGCCTTCGGGGAATTTGTAGGCCATCAGCGTGGGGATGTCGGTGGTGCCGGCCTCGCCATACATGGCCATGATGGCGAGCAGCATCAGCACCGAGCCGGCAAGCGTGTAGAGGAAGAACTTGAAGCTGGCATAGACGCGCCGCTTGCCGCCCCACACGCCGATGATGATGAACATCGGGATGAGCCCGCCCTCGAAGAACAGGTAGAACACGATCAGATCGAGCGCGCAGAACACGCCGATCATGAGCGTCTCCAACACAAGGAAGGCGATCATGTACTCGCGCACGCGGCTTTCGATGGCGCGCCAGCTCGCCAGGATGCAGATGGGCATGAGCAGCGTCGTCAGGATGACGAACGGCATGGAGATGCCGTCCACGCCCATGTGATAGGAGATGGCGCCGCCGAGCCAGGGGTGCTTCTCGACGAACTGGAAGCCCGCCACCGCCGGATCGAAATCGCGCAGGATGAGCAGGGAGACGGCGAAGGTGATGAGCGTCGTCCACAGCGCGATCCAGCGCGCGTTGCGGGAGGCGGCTTCGTCCTCGCCGCGCAGCATCAGGATAAGCAGCGCACCCAGCAGCGGCAGGAAGGTGATGGTTGAAAGGATCGGCCAGTCCGTCATCGCCTCAGCCCCCGGCGCGCAGGAAGAGATAAAGGAAATAGCTCATCAAGAGCGCGATGCCGATGAGCATCACGAAGGCGTAGTGGTAGACATAGCCTGTCTGCAGCTTGACGACACGGTTGGTGACGTCGATCACGCGGGCGGCGACGCCGTTCGGGCCAAGGCCATCGATGATGAGGCCGTCGCCAACCTTCCAGAATGTCCGCGCCAGCCAGCGCGCGGGCCGCACAAAGAGCCAGTCATAGAGTTCGTCGAAATACCATTTGTTGGCAAGGAAGGCGTGGATCGGCCCGAAGGTGCGCACCGTCCAGGCCGGGATGCCGGGGCGCGCCACATAGGCCAGCCAGGCCACGAGGAAACCGGCGGCCATGGCAACCGTCGGCGAGGCGACGACCCAGCCGGGCACATGGTGCGCCTCATCGAGGATCTTGTTGTCCGGCAACGTGAACAGCGAGCCGCGCCAGAACTCGGCATAGCCCTTGCCGATGAAATATTCGTGGAAGAGGTAGCCCGCGCCGAGCGCGCCGAGAGCAAGGAGCAGCAGGGGAGCCAGCATCACCCAGGGCGATTCATGCGCGTGTTCAAGCGTGTGCCTGTCCGCGCGGGGGCTTCCGAAAAACGCCATGAACATCAGCCGCCAGGAATAGAGCGAGGTGAGGAAGGCAGCAATGACCAGCAGCCAGAACGCGGTGCGCGCCGCCTCGTTGTGTGAGGCATAGGCCGCCTCGATCACCATGTCCTTGGAGAAATAGCCGGCCGTGTAGGGGAAGCCGGTGAGCGCCAGCGTGCCGATCAGCATCATGGCGAAGGTGACGGGCATGATGCGGCGCAGGCCGCCCATGGCGCGCAGGTCCTGCTCGTGATGCAGGGCATGGATGACCGAGCCGGCGCCGAGGAAGAGAAGCGCCTTGAAGAAGGCATGGGTGAAAAGATGGAAGATGCCCGCCGAATAGGCGCCCACGCCGAGCGCCACGAACATGTAGCCGAGCTGCGAGCAGGTCGAATAGGCGATGACGCGCTTGATGTCGTTCTGGGCGAGGCCCACGGTTGCGGCGAAGAAGGCCGTGATGGCTCCCACGGCGATGACGACCGTCTGCGCCAGCGGAGCGTATTCGAACATGGGCGAGAGCCGCGCCACGAGGAATACGCCCGCCGTCACCATGGTTGCCGCGTGGATCAGCGCGGACACCGGCGTCGGGCCCTCCATCGCGTCGGGCAGCCAGGTGTGCAGCAGGAACTGCGCGGACTTGCCCATCGCCCCCATGAACAGCAGGAGGCAAATCACCGTCATCGCGTCGGCCTGATAGCCGAGGAACTCCATGGTCTTGCCGGCCTGATCGGGAATGGCCGCGAAAACCGTGTCGAAATCGACCGAGCCGAACACTGCAAAGGTGGCGAAAATGCCGAGCGCGAAGCCGAAATCGCCCACCCGGTTCACGACGAACGCCTTGATGGCGGCCGCGTTGGCGCTGTGCTTGTGATACCAGAAGCCGATGAGCAGATAGGAGGCGAGCCCCACCCCTTCCCAGCCGAAGAACATTTGCAGGAAGTTGTCGGCGGTGACCAGCATCAGCATGGCGAAGGTGAAGAGCGACAGATAGGCGAAGAAGCGCGGCTGGCCGTCGTCATCCTCCATGTAGCCGATGGAATAGACATGCACGAGCGCGGAGACCGTGTTGACCACCACCAGCATGACGGCCGTCAGCGTGTCGATGCGCAGGCTCCATGCGGCCTCGAGATCGCCGGAGCGCATCCAGTCCAGCACGGCGATGCGGGCGGTTTGCCCTTCGATCGCGACATTATAGAATGCAACCCATGAGAGCGCCGCGGCAGCGAGCAGCAGCGCGCTGGCGAGCAGCCCCGAGGCGCGGTTGCCGAGGATACGGCCGAAGACCCCGACGAGGAGGGCGCTGACCAGCGGCAGTAAGACAATGGCGCTGTACATGGGGCTTCCCTAGCCTTTCATCATGCTGATGTCGTCAACCGCGATGGAGCCGCGATTGCGGTGATAGACGACGATGATGGCAAGGCCGATGGCGGCTTCGGCGGCCGCGACGGTAAGCACCAGCAGCGCGAAGATCTGCCCGGTGAGATCACCGAGAAAGGCGGAGAACGCAACCAGGTTGATGTTCACGGCGAGCAGGATCAGCTCGACCGACATGAGGATGACGATGACGTTCTTGCGGTTGAGGAAAATGCCGAAAATGCCGAGCGTGAATAGCACGGCGCCCACGGTCAGATAATCCGGCAGTCCGATCTCAGACATGCATCCCCGCTTCCGCCTCTCTTAAGAGGATAAACCTTTTCCCGTCGGTACCTTCACAATTTCGATCGCGGTCTCGGGCGAACGCGCCACCTGCGCCGCCACGTCCTGCCGCTTCACGCCCTCGCGGCTCCGCAGCGTCAACACGATCGCGCCAATCATGGCCACCAGCAGGATGACGCCCGCCACCTGGAAGAAATAGACATAGTCCGTGTAGAGCACGCGGCCGATGGCCTGGGTGTTGCTCACCTGGTCAGAGGGCGGGATGGGACTTTTGAGCGCGAGCGATCCCGGCGGCAGCAGCGTCCAGGAGACGGCGATGAGCACCAGCTCGACGAGGAGCACGATGCCGACCGCCGCGCCCACAGGCAGATAGCGCATGAAACCGGCGCGCAGTTCCGCAAAATCCACATCCAGCATCATGACGACGAACAGGAACAGCACCGCCACCGCGCCGACATAGACGATGACGAGGATCATGGCCAGAAACTCGGCGCCGATCAGGATGAACAGGCCAGCCGCATTGAAGAAGGCAAGGATCAGAAACAGCACTGCGTGAACCGGGTTGCGCACCGTGATCACCATGAAGCCGGAGGCGATGGTGAGGGCGGCGAAGACATAGAAGAAGAATGCGCTAACCGTCATGCTGGCATGTCCGCATCTGGCTTACGACCTGCCACGGCTTAGCGGTAGGGTGCGTCGAGTTCAAGGTTTTTTGCGATGATGCGCTCCCAGCGGTCGCCGTTGGCCAACAGCTTTTCCTTGTCGTAGAGCAACTCCTCGCGCGTCTCGGTTGCGAATTCGAAATTCGGCCCCTCGACAATGGCCTCCACCGGGCAGGCCTCCTGGCAGTAGCCGCAATAGATGCACTTCACCATGTCGATGTCGTAGCGGGTGGTGCGGCGCGTGCCGTCGTTGCGGCGCGGGCCGGCCTCGATGGTGATGGCCTGGGCGGGGCAGATCGCCTCGCACAGTTTGCAGGCGATGCAGCGCTCAACGCCGTTGGGATAACGCCTGAGCGCGTGTTCCCCGCGAAAGCGCGGGCTCACCGGCCCTTTCTCGAACGGGTAGTTCACCGTGGCTTTCGGCTTGAACATGTATTTCAGGCCGAGCCAGAAGGCGGAGACGAACTCCGCCAGGAACGCCGAGCGTATGGCTTGCGTCAGTTTCATCTCGATAGCCTCATCATTGATTTGCTGCCGCCAAACCGCCGAATTGCAGCACGGCGGCGACCGCCACCACCATGAACAGCGAGAACGGCAGGAACACCTTCCAGCCGAGCCGCATCAGCTGGTCGTAGCGATAGCGCGGCACGATCGCCTTCACCATGGCGAACAGGAAAAACACGAAGCACAGCTTCAGCACGAACCAGACGACGCCGGGCACCCAGGTGAAAGGGGCTACCGGAAACGGCGGCAGCCAGCCGCCCAGGAACATGATGGTCGTGAGCGCGCACATGGTGGTGATCGCCACATACTCACCCAGCATGAACAGCAGATAGGGCGTGGAGGAATATTCCACCATGAAGCCGGCGACGAGTTCCGATTCGGCCTCGGGGAGATCGAACGGCGGCCGGTTCGTCTCGGCCAGCGCGGAGATGAAGAAGATCACGAACATCGGGAAGAGCGGCAGCCAGTACCAGCCGAACATGCCGTAGGGGCTGTCCTGCGCCTTCACGATCTCGGTCATGTTGAGCGAGCCGGCGCATAGCAGCACAGTGA
>Ga0209101_1003129_pt1 | contig 10260 bp, 4 predicted proteins | sample ConPoolayeCmetaG_FD_185481 | JGI IMG/M metagenome (GOLD analysis project Ga0209101, IMG submission 185481) | Hot spring microbial mat communities from California, USA to study Microbial Dark Matter (Phase II) - Cone Pool mat layer C metaG... ... | reverse complement strand
CCGCATAATGTTTCCAAGCTTCTGTTTTCATGCCCCCGTGACAGCAGAAAGGCGAGGGACTGTCCAGCCCCAACCTACAACCTCCTCTCTACCATCTTCTTCTCACTATCCGAGACACAGCCCTGGGTTTTGTCGCACTCCGGCGCCGAACGCAAAATCCAGGGTCAAACGTGTCGTCCAACCCGGCCATGTCTCAAACGCAGAATCGGTGGCTGGCGAGGCTGGACACGTTCATCCCAGATTTTGCGTTTTAGAATTGGCAGGTATTTGTATCGTGCTGCGCACAAAGAAGTTGAAATGCAATGCAGCTGCCCATCTTTTGCATCGAAATGTGAAAGCGACATCTGAAGAGAAAAGCAGCCAATTCTCAAACCCTTCAGGATTGTCGAAAACAGGCAATCTGCTTTGTTGCCGGAGGTTCGGAGTATGCGCATACACCTGCACCTCCCGCGCCTTGCATCTTGCCTGTTTTGGCCAATCGCAAAATCTGGGTTCATTTCACGCAATCAGCGTCTGCGTGGTTCGTCCGGCGGGCTCGCCACACCTCGCTCCGCAGTTTGCTCAGAGGCTCAGGAGTTCTTCTATTTCCGCCCAGGAGAGCGTTTTCACGAGTTGTTCATCGTTCGCGATCGTCGCGTTGATTACCGCCTGTTTTCGCTGCTGGAGATTCAGAACTTTTTCCTCGATGGTGCCGCGGGTGATCAATTTTACGCTATAGACCGTGCGCTTCTGGCCGATGCGATAGGCCCGATCGGTGGCTTGATCTTCCACGGCCGGGTTCCACCAGGGATCAAAATGAATGACCATATCAGCGCCCGTTAAGTTCAGGCCCGTGCCGCCGGCTTTGAGACTTATAAGAAAAACCGGGATCTCCCGCTGAGTGTTGAACGCGTGAATTACCGTCATGCGGTCCTTGGTGGATCCATCCAGATAGGAATAGGCCAGACCGCGCTCTTCCAGGGACCGCCGGAGAATTTGGAGCATGCTGACAAACTGGCTGAACACCAGAACCCGATGGCCGGCGTCAAGCGCTTCGTCGAGCAACTCGAAAAACAAATCCATTTTGGCCGATGGTGCCTTCGAGCGCAGATCGGGCAGTTTCAACAAATCAAGATGGCAACAAATCTGTCGCAGCTTTGTCAAGGCGGCCAGAATATCCAGACGCGCGGCATTGAGTCCGCGTTCTGCGACCAGACGATCTAAGCGTCGTCGGGCGGCTTTGAGCGTTTCCGAGTACACAAGTTGCTGATCCGGCGTCAGCGTGCAACCAGCTATCCTCTCGATTTTTGGCGGCAGATCTCGGGCGACTTCGGTCTTCAGGCGGCGCAAAAGGAAAGGATGCAACTTGCGACGAAGCTTGACTTGGGCGTCAGCATCCTGGCGCGCAATGGGCAGTTCATAGTTGCGCCGAAAAGACTCATGGCTGCCGAGATAGCCCGGCATGAGAAAGTCCATTATTGACCAAAGATCGGAGACGCTGTTTTCGACAGGGGTGCCGGTCAGCACAAGGCGATGAAGGCAGCGTAGCTGTTTTGCAGCCACTGCGTTCTGGGTGGAACGGTTTTTAATATGTTGCGCCTCGTCCAACACCACGACTGCGAACTCGGTTCCAAGATAACGCTCCAAATCTCTGCGTAACAGGGCGTAAGAGGTGATCACGATATCGGCTTTCTCTATTTCGGACCACCGTTCGTGTCGGGCCGGGCCGCTGATAGTAAGCACGCGCTTGTCTGGGACGAAGCGGGCTGCCTCTTCGGCCCAGTTGTCGACAATGCTGGTGGGGCATACGATCAGGGCCGGCTTGCCGCGGGCGCGCGGATCGTAACGGGGGAGGGCCAGCCAAGCGAGGGTCTGAACGGTTTTACCGAGACCCATTTCGTCTGCCAGCAGCCCGCAGAACCCGTTGCATTCCAGAAACCGCAGCCACGCGACGCCTTCTTTTTGATAGGGGCGCAGAACCTGGTCAAGGCGCGCTGGCAACTCTACAGGTTCGAGCGGGACCTTGCGATTGCTGCGCTCGGCTTGCGTCCGCCAGGCGGGCGGCGCTTCGACGTCCACGCCGTCGAGGGCATTGAGCGACGCCTGTACGAAAGCGGCATAGAGGTTCGACATGCGGAAATGTCCAGAAACAGCGCTGTCGGTAGTGGCGCAGTCGACGAAAACATCCAGCATGGCGCGGACGGCATCTGCATCTATCAAGACGACACGCTCGTCAACCTCGATAAAGGCTTGGTTTTTTTCCAGGGCCAGTTGAACGGCGGCACGGGAAAGGCTGCCGCCGGCGATGTCCTCGAATTCGAAACTGACATCGAACCAACCGGCGCCAGTTTCCGCGATGCGCACTACGGGAGTGGCAAAGCCCAAGGTCTCGAAGTAAGGCGCTACTCGTCCTTCGATTTCGACATTCCAGCCCCGGCGGCGCAGGGCGGGGATGTGTTCACCAAGAAAGTTCAATACCGCCCGCGTTCCCACGATGCTGGTCAATGAATCCCCCGTTTCGCCTGAAAGGCCGGTCTTGGCCAGGACGGTCAGGGCATGCTTTTCGGCTTCCAAGTTGCGCACATAGTATTTCAGCAGGTCGTCGTCGGCCGGGATTGAAAAATGCGCCTTGGGATCCGGCTTGGCCGCGATCAGTTCGATATCGCCGTACCGGGCGTAGAGCATCGCCGACAGGGAAGCGGCGCTGCCTCTGATCACCAGACGGAATGCAGGAACGGCAGGCTCGACAGTGAAAAGATCTGGTGAAAGGTCGGACTCAACGCGGGCATATTTTGAAAGTATCAGCAATTCCTGCCTGATGAAACTCAGCACCGCTGGTCGAGAAAGAGTGATGGGACCGTCGTAGATCGGGTGATAGGGTTCCGGGAGCACATTTTCGAGCGGCCAGATATTGTTGGCGACACAGACCCAGCCCGATTTGCCGTGCACGACATAACGGATCGTTTCGCCCGGCCTGAGAAGTGGGATCTCCGTGTGGGCCGTGAGAATGATGGCTCCGTTTTCCGGATTGAGATCCATCCGCAGGTGGGTGACAAGCGGGGTACAATTGACAGTAATCGGTGGACCATAGCGCTGGGCCAGCTTCTGGCCGGCCAGCAGGCGCAGGAGATTTGCAAAATCCGCACGGGTGAGCTCGAGTCGGCCTGGCGCGGGCCCGCCGTAAATATCTTCCAGCACGTACAGCAGGGTTTCGTCGCCCTGGGTGAACGTGAAGGGCAGGTGGCGGGGGACTTGGTCGAGGGGCATGCTCTGCTGCTGATAAACAAGGTCACACACGAGCGGAATGCGGTCCGATGCGCAACCTTCGAGCCAGCCGCGATCCATGGTAAGCCGCAGAGAAGCCGGCAACGCGCCGGGAGTTCCGGCCGGCACCCTGCGGATGTAGAGGCTCTCGTCGCAGGAGGCAAGCCGTGCCGCGCGTCGCAGCTCTTCCGCCTGCCGGCGTTGCCGTTCGGGATCAGAGGCTCGTTTGAGCACAGCCAGGGCCACGGCGATCGCATGGGCGCAAACTATTCCCCTTTCGCGGTTGGCATAGCAGGGACACAAATTCTCGACTGTGCCGTCCGTCTGCATTTTCAAGCCGGTCTGGATCTCGCGGTTGTTCCACAGGACGCTTCCGCGAAGGAGGGGAGGTTCAAAGCGGGCTTCGATCACGAGGGCGCGGTCTACAAGCGACTCAGCGTCCTTGACCATCTGGGCGCCTGCCCAATCCACCAACATCTTGTAGGTGAACGGAAGCGTCATTGCTTTTTAGCTACCGGTCTGCGGCCGCGGTTCAATCCTCTTTTTTGAGGACCAGGGCGCACCGCGAGGGCAAGTACGCGCGGAACTCGTGGCGCTCGCCTGCCGGATCAACAGGCGACGTAAAGTACTCCTGGCGCGCGACAAGCCGGCCATGCCCTCCGAAACGCGGTTCGTCGGTATCCAGCACGAGGACATATTTGCCTGCGGGCGCCTCAATCGGATAATGCTCAAAGGAACGGAACGGGTGGAAATTGAACAGAAAACAGAATGTTCCCCTGGCGAAGGCCAGGATCTTATCGTCGTTGGCGATTTTTAGACAGTAAGGCTGCTCGAGCATGTCCGGCGATTTGCCGACTGTTTCCAGCATGGCACGGTCGAAGTCGGCCAGAAAGTGATACTTGAGGTCGGGATCGTCGCGCAGATGCCATTGACGCCGAGCATAATGGAAGGACCATTGGTTGCCTTCGCGCGGAAAATCCACCCATTCAGGATGTCCGAACTCGTTGCCGATGAAATTCAGGTAGCCGTGTCCGGCACTGGCAAGGGTTGCCAGTCGAGCCATCTTGTGGAGTGCCATTCCGCGGTCGATGACGATATTCTGGTCGGAAATCCGCATGTCGGTATACATGGCGGCGTCGGTGAGCCAGAAAATCAGAGTTTTCCCACCGACGAGGGACTGGTCATGACACTCGACATAACTGATGGTTTGCTCGTCGTTGCGGCGGTTGGTGAGTTCATGCCAGAGCCAACCCAAGTTCCAATTCTCGTCGCGGACATCTTTGACCAGCTTGAACCAGCAGTCAGGGACTCCCATGGCGAGCCGGTAATCGAAGCCGCAGCCGCCCTCCTCAAGCGGTGCGGCGAGCCCGGGCATCCCGCTGACGTCCTCGGCGATGGTAACAGCCGTCGGTTTCACGGAATGGATGACGGTGTTGGCAAGCGTCAAATAGGTAACGGCGTCTTCATCCACGGAGCCGTCGAAATAGCGCTCGTACGAAGTAAAGGGCGGCCCCATACCGTGGTGGAGATAGAGCATGCTGGTCACCCCGTCAAAACGAAAGCCATCCACGTGGTACTCGTCCAACCAGAAACGGCAGTTCGACAGCAGGAAATGGAGCACCTCAGGTTTGCCATAATCGAAGCAGCGCGAGTCCCACGCGGCATGATACCCACGACAACCGTCATGGAAAAACTGGTAAGGTGTTCCATCGAATCGCGACAGACCTTCGACTTCGTTGCTGACCGCGTGGGAGTGGATGAGATCCATGATGAAGAACAGGCCGGCTCCGTGGGCTTCGTCGATCAAAGCTTTGAGCTCTTCCGGCGTTCCGAACCGGGAAGAGGCTGCAAAAAAGCTCGAGACGTGGTAGCCGAACGAGCCGTAATAGGGGTGTTCGCTGAGGGCCATCATCTGGATAGTGTTGTAGCCGGCATCCACGATCCGGGGCAGAATGTTGCGCCGGAATTCCTCATAGGTGCCGATGCCGGTGCGTTCCTGAGCCATGCCGACATGGGCCTCGTAGATCAGCGGAACGGGATAAGGCCGCGGGGGATCAGGGTGCCGCCAGATGTAGGGTTCCGGCGGTGCCCACACTTGAGCGTTGAAGATTTTGGTGTCTTCATCCTGGACAACGCGGCGGGCCCAGGCCGGGATGCGTTCGCCTTCACCACCCGGCCAGCGGATGCGCAGTTTGTAGAGGTCGCCGTGATGGAGCGCATCGGCCGGCAGGCGAAGTTCCCATGTCCCATGGTCGTTGATGCGCTGCAGTTGGAATTCGGAAGACTCACGCCAGTCCGTAAAAGTTCCAATCATCGTAATGGCTACGGCATTGGGGGCCCATTCTCGGAACACCCAGCCTTCCGGCCGGCGATGTAGTCCGAAATACTCGTGGCCGCTGGCAAAATCTGCCAGGGACATTTTGCCTCCGGTTAGCCGGCGGGCCATTAGCATCGCGCGTTCAGCTCTGGCCCGCAGCGCGTCGCGGTAGGGCGCCAGATAAGGGTCGTCGGCGAGTTTGCTTCGTTGCCAAATCATGCTGTCACGCCAATGTTCTTTTACGAATGCGGCCCGAGTTCAAGAATTTTCCGATAAAGCTCAGCATATTGAGCGGCCACGGCCGCGATGCCATCGGCCATGGCCGCCGCCATCACCCTGGCAATCTGCCGTTGCCGCAGCTCTGGCGCCAGGTTGTAGAAAGCAAGAGCCTGATCGATCGCCCAGCGGAGGCCGGTGCGGTCGTAAACCTCGAATATGATAGAGTTTCCCGTATCGTGGTCGGGCATCAGTGGGGCGAGCGCTTCGCGAACGGCGCCGGCGGCGAATACGATTGGAAGTGTCCCGTAGCGGCACGCAATCTGAGCGAGGCGCGCGCAGGGCACAAAGCGCGCCGGGAGCAGGGCGAAATCTGCGCCTGCAAAACCGAGGCGCCAGAGGGGCTCAGAGTAAGCGTGCACAGCTACGCTGGATTCCAACCCGTGATGACACACTGTGTCGCGGAAAGGTTTCTGGTACATGCCGTCAGCTATGAATGCCACTTGCAAGTCGGCAGCGGCATATTGGGTCATAATTTCCGGCAGAATATGTATGAACAGTTCACAGCCGGTGTTTTCGGGATTAAGTCTGGCCGGCCAGAACAGCAAAGGGGCTGCAGGATTTTGAGGCAACCCGAGCGCCTGTTGAAACTTGATTTTGTTCGCCCTTTTGCCCTCGGAGTGATCGGCGGGAGAATAACGGCGCTCCAGACACGGATCCGTGGCGGGGTCGTATTCCGGTCCGGGATAGCCCAGGATGCCTTTGGTCCGGCCGGCGGCGATTTTTCTCAGCAATTCATTTCTCGTGGGCACCGGAATAGTGTCGCCGGCGCCGGCGGCAAGCTCTGACAGCAGCGCACTGCTCGGTGTCGTCACAAAATCCGATGAAAAAACGCCTGTGGTCAGCAAATCAACAGGATTCGTGGCGCGGCTTTCGGCGTAGTTAACCGGCATGCGCTCGAAATAGAGGCGTTGCCAGAACTCCACCGGAGTCCATCCCTGCGACTCGAGCGCTTCCATGGTGGGCTTGGCCGTGTAAAAATGATGAACGTTGAACAGAGAGAGTGCTCCCCGGCTATGCGCCACGGCCGGGATAAGTCCGGTCATCCAGTCGATGGCGTGCACCACGTCCGGCTTCACGTAGGGAAGTATGCGGTTGGCGACCTCGAACTGAAAAGCAAGTGCGGCCTTGAGAAAAGCTTGTGATGAACTGTCGCCGCAGGCGTCGCGATAGTAGAGCGCCCGGTTCTCGGCCAGATGCAGGCGAACCCGGGTGCCTTGAAGAGCGTGGATTTCGTCGGCAACCAGGGCGGCCAGCTCGTCTTGGAACATCGCCCGGTAATGGGGGATAGCCAGATGAATGTCCACACCGACATTAACCAGCGCCCCCGCCAACGGCGCCGTCAATTCGGTACGACACCATTCGCCAGTTTCCGAGAAGCCATCGCACTCAAGCGCCGCCGGCAGGAACGTGGCCACGGGGTTCACCAAGAGCACCCGGATGGGACGATTGGTTAGTTCGCGATCACCGGCCATGGTATGGTTCACTCAGCCCAGGCGATAAAACCTGGCATGACAGCTTTCCACTCGTTGCCACGCGGAACAGCGCGGGTGGTAAATCCGAAACGACCAGTGGAGGGGCATGTGATTTCGCGGCGGTAAACGTAGTTTCCACCGCCATTGTCTTCCACAATGCTCATTTTCTCCACGTGACTCTCCGTAATCCGATTTTGCGAGTCAACCGGTCCATAGTAAACCTCCACATCCACTTCGTTGGGGCTGAGCTGACCCAGGAAGACTCTGGTCGTCACCGTGAAAGTGTCGCCGACATGGAGCACGGAAATTTCCCGATCAGTGGTGGGCATTTGAACGCGCACGCTGCCCCAGAGTGCGCGCAAACGTTCGCGCTGAGTCACCAGCGCCCGCGCCTGGCGGGCGCCGTCGGCGAGCAGATCAACGTAGGTTTTCATCGCTGGGTCATAAAAAAGCGACTTATATTCCGCCACCATGCGATGGCTGGTAAAGTAACCGAGAGCCATGCGGATGGAAGCTTTCATCATTTTGATCCAGGGCACCGGAAGGTCGCCCGTGGGCCGATTGTAGAAAGTGGGAATAATTTCGTTTTCCAAGATGTTATACAGCGCCTGCGATTCGACGTTGTTCTGGTATTCAGGATCGTCATATTCTTCGCCGTGCCCGATGGCCCATCCGCATTCTCTGGAGTATCCTTCGCACCACCATCCGTCGAGGATGCTGGCATGCAAAACGCCGTTGACTGCGGCTTTCATGCCGGAAGTGCCGCTGGCTTCATGCGGACGCATGGGGGTGTTGAGCCATACATCCACGCCCTGGACCATGGCTCGCGCGATGGCAATGTCGTAGTTCTCCAGAAACACGACGCGCCGCCGAACGCTGGGGCGCCGCGCAAAATGGATTATCTGGCGGATCAAATCTTTGCCAAGGTCGTCAGCGGGATGGGCCTTGCCGGCAAAAATAATCTGCACCGGACAAGCTTCGTTCGTAAGCAGCGCCTCGAGCCGCTGCGGATCGCGCAGGATCAAGGTGGCGCGCTTGTAAGTTACAAAGCGGCGGGCAAACCCAATGGTGAGAGCATCATGGTCGAGTACCGATTTGGCCTGTTCGATCTCCGAGCGGGGAGCGTTGCGGGCGCGCAACTGTTGTTCCACGCGCTCGCGGGCGATGCGCACGAGACGCGAGCGCCCCAGTTCATGGGCGCGCCAAAGTTCATCATCGGGAATTTGCAGCACTTGCTGAAGCACGCGCGGATCGGACGGATGTTCGCGCCATTGCGGGCCAAGATAACGATCATACAGAATTGAATTGTCCGGTGAAAGCCACGAGGATACGTGGATGCCGTTGGTGACGTGTCGAATGGGAATCTCGTCCTCGGGGCGTCCCGGCCATAAATGCGCCCACATGCGGCGCGCCACCCGGCCGTGCAGCTGGCTTACGCCGTTTGCGTAGTGGGCCATCCGCAGGCCGAGAATGGTCATGCACACTTCATGAACAGGACCGTCCTGCGGCGGTTGCGCCCAACCGATTATTTTTTCGGGCGGAATTCCGAGATGCTTGAGCGCGACTTGCAAATGGGGACGCACCAGGTCCACCGCGAAAGTCTCATTGCCGGCCGGCACGGGCGTATGGGTCGTGAACACGTCCGTCCGCTGAATGACTTCCAAAGCCGTGTCCAGGTCGAGATGCCTGGCGGTCATCAAGTGCTCGAGACGGCCCAGAGTCAGAAAGGCGGCGTGCCCCTCGTTAATGTGACAGACGCCGGGTTCATAGCCGAGAGCTACAAGCGTCCGGAAACCTCCGATGCCGAGAAGCAATTCCTGCCGCAGGCGCGTACGCCGGTCACCGCCGTAGAGCTGCGCGGTAATTTGCCTGAAATCGGGCGGATTATCCGGAATATTGGCATCCAGCAGGAACAGGGGTACGCGTCCCATATCCAGACGCCAAACGTTGGCCTTCAGCTGGCCTTCCGGAAGGTCTACGGTCACCTGCACTTGCCGCCCGTTTGGATCGCAGGCTCTGGTCAGGGGCATGTGGTGGATTTCGTTTTCGGGGTAGCGTTCTTGCTGCCATCCGTCGCTGTTGAGAAACTGCTGGAAATAACCCTGGCGGTAAAGAAGCCCCATGGCCACCATCGGGATGCCGAGGTCGGATGAGGCCTTAAGATGGTCCCCGGCCAGTCCGCCCAGGCCGCCCGAATAGAGCCGCAGGCTTTCATGAATGCCGTATTCCAGAGAGAAGTAGGCGATAACTGTCTGCGTGCCCGCAGTCGTTTTGAACTTCTCGACGCTATTCTCAAAATGCTCACGGACTTGCTGCAAATGCCGCATGAACCCATCATCGTCAAGCAACGCCTCAAGCCGTTTCTGAGGTACAGCGCTCAAGAATTCCAGAGGATTATGTCCCGTCTCGCGCCAAAGCTGCGGGTTGATGCGGCGGAAAAGCTCGATAGCTTCCAGGTGCCAGCACCACCACATGTTGTACGCCAAAGTTTCTAAGAACCGGAGTTCAGCAGGAACGGCAGGCGCCACGTTAAACAGTTGTGTTTTCATATCCCTATCATCCGGACCGGCTCGTAAGGCTGTTCAGGCTTTCTGTGCCGGCATTTCCACAAACGCCGAGCATGATGAAAACCAAATATACAAAATAACCGTTCTGTCTGGGCATTTCAAGCCTAGTGAGCAGTTTGCGTCGCGACCCCCACGGCTGCGTCATTCTTCGTTTTGGCATGAGGGGTGCGCCAATGCATGTTCACAAGGTAAGCAAAAATTGGTGATAGACGGTTGCTACGCTCCCAAAAGGCGTGGCCACGAACCCGATCCAGGCGACCCCAACGGTTGGAAAACCGGCTCAGGACGCAGTTCAGCCGCGGCGCGCCGCGCGCACCAACTCCGATGGACTCGCCTCGTCGGTTACCGCCACCCGCGCGACGACATCAACCAACGAATGGCA
>Ga0209101_1003128_pt1 | contig 10262 bp, 10 predicted proteins | sample ConPoolayeCmetaG_FD_185481 | JGI IMG/M metagenome (GOLD analysis project Ga0209101, IMG submission 185481) | Hot spring microbial mat communities from California, USA to study Microbial Dark Matter (Phase II) - Cone Pool mat layer C metaG... ... | reverse complement strand
ACTGGTATCCAGGACATTTGCCTTAGAGGATGCTTTTGAAGCAATGCGTGTGGCGCGAGAGGAACATGATTCCGCACTGAAGGTAGTCCTGACGCCATGACGTTTCGTGCTCACAGGCTGGCCTGATCGTAGTCCGACGAATCGTCTAAATATCACAAACCGGTGTCAAATAGTGTGCAAGGGCGCAGCTCAGTAAAATCTGCGCCCTATTTCTTGAGCAATTGGATACCTGACTGGAGAGAATGGTTCAAGAACATGAGTATGATTGAAGCGGTTGGCCTGACCAAATACTATGGCAGCTTCGCCGCCATACGTGGGGTTCGGTTCAAAGTGGATGAAGGGGAAATTGTAGGATTGCTAGGGCCGAATGCAGCAGGCAAGACAACCACAATGCGCATTCTGACCGGATACACACCGCCTAGCGATGGAACGGCTACTGTAGCCGGTTACGATGTGTTTGCTGATTCGCTCAAGGTGAGACAACACCTGGGTTATTTGCCTGAAACAGTGCCGTTGTATACCGACCTCTCGGTAGCTGTCTACCTTGATTTCATGGCCAGCCTGCGAGGGGTTGTTGACCGCAAGAAACGTGTGGCGAAAGTTATGGGGCTTTGCGCGCTTGAACATGTGGCCGACGTAGTGATTGGTAAGCTCTCCAAGGGGTATCGGCAGCGCGTCGGCTTGGCTCAAGCTTTGGTCCATGATCCACCAGTGCTAATCCTGGATGAGCCGACGATTGGCCTTGATCCCAAACAAGTTGCCGAGGTGCGCAGCCTGATCAAAGGGTTGGGCAACGACCGGACGATTATATTAAGCTCTCATATTCTGTCCGAGGTCAGCCAAGTTTGCAATCGAGTCATAATTATCAATGAAGGGCAAGTTGTGGCCGAAGATACGCCGGAACGGCTCAATCGTCGGCTCAAGGGGCGACAGTGTATCACCATTCGCTTGCTGAATCCCACAGACGATATAGTGAACAGGCTGGGCAGCGTGCCTGGTGTGAGCGCAGTGGAGCCGCGCGGGCGAGGTGTCTATGATATCGAGGGCGATGTTGCGGACGAGCGACGGGCCGAAATCGCTGCATTAGCCTCAGCCAACGCCTGGGGCTTGGTGGAAATGTACACCTCTGGCTTGAGCCTCGAGGACATTTTCCTGAAACTTACCGACACGGAGCGGGGTAGTAGGCAGCGGGGTAGGGAAATGGAACAGTCACGTACTGCCCAGGAGCATCGCCGTGAGAAATAGTCTTGCCATATTCCGAAAAGAATTGAGGCTCTATTTTGCTTCGACGATCGCTTATGTGGTCATTGCTATTTTTCTGGCAGTAGCGGGATATTTCTTTTCGGTGTTCCTGTTCAACACCAACGAAGCGAGTTTGAATTTCTTGTTTCTGAATACAGCAAACGTGATGCTGTTGGTGTCGCCGTTGCTCACCATGCGCTTGCTGGCAGAGGAACAACGTTTGGGTACTTTAGAACTGCTGCTGACAGCTCCGGTCCGAGATTGGGAAGTGGTTATTGGTAAATGGCTGGCGGCTTTCATAGTTGTTGTCGTCATGATCGGTCTGACGGCCTACGCCGCTGTCATCGTCTTCGCTTTCGGCAATCCTGACCCTGGCCCCATTTTCACTGGTTATCTGGCGGTCATCTTGCTCGGCGCTGCTCTGTTGGCGATTGGGCTGTTCGCTTCAGGTTTGTCACAGAATCAATTGGTCTCGGCAGTGGTGGCCTTTGGTCTCTCCTTGCTGCTGTGGAATATCAACGCCATGGCCAAGTATGTTGGGTCGCCATGGAGAGAAGTCATGAACTACGTAGCGCTCTCGCAACATTTTCTGGACTTCACGCGGGGCGTGATTCGGGCGCAGGATGTGCTGTATTACTTGAGTGTGTGTGCCGTCTTTCTCTTCTTTGCAACCAGGATCGTTGAGAAACGGAGATGGGAATAGCATGAGAAGCCCTTCTCGAAGAACCATTGCCTCTATTGCGTTGATTTTGAGCGTTATCGCTCTCGTTGGCGGGCTGGTGCAGATATTCTTGCTCGGGCGTACAACGTTGGGCAGTGAAGTTGCGTTCGTCGTGATGATTGTCGCCTTAGCCGCCTTTGTTATTGTAGACCCGTCTTGGGCGCGACAGATCGTGACCGGACGGGCTGTTAGGTATGGCTCGAATTCGGTTCTGATGTCGGCAGCCTTCCTGGGCTTGGTGATTGTAGTCAACGCTTTTGTCGCCCAGCATGGGATTCAGTTGGATTTGACCGAGAATCGAGAGTTTACGCTGTCCCCCAGGTCAATACAGGTCTTGAGTCAGGTGCGCACGCCGGTCCACGTACTGGCTTTTTTCGCCGATGATGACCCTGGTCGAATAGGCGTCGACAATTTGCTCAGAGCGTATGCGCGCAATAACCCCTTAGTGACTTATGAGTTTGTAGACCCAGAAAAAAATCCAGACAAGGCCAGGGAATACGGTGTAGATGCTTTCGGAGCAACGATCTTCGAGCTTGGAGATCGCCAGCAAAGAGTCACGATGGGCGCATCCGAAGAAAACTACACGGCAGCGCTCCTCCGGATTTCACAAGAAACCAATAAGGGCATATATTTCCTGACGGGTCATGAGGAACGAAATATCAATGACGATTCACCTAACGGTTATCTGGCAGCGGCGCAAGCCCTTCGTCGTCAAGGGTACAACGTGGAGCGCTTGAACTTGCCCTTGGATCGCGGCGTACCCGACGGAGCGGCTGTCCTGATCGTGGCTGCGCCGAACAAGCCGCTCTTACCAGAAGAAGAAAAGGCTATATCTGAGTTCGTGGAGCGCGGCGGTGGGCTGTTTGTGCTTGGCGACGTGAAGTTGCCGCCTCCGCTTATGTCCGTTCTCAAGGAATGGGGCGTTGAATTGAACGATGATGGCATCATCGATCCCGACAAAGGCCTTTTTGGAAACATATCGACTCCACTCGTTACCGAATTCGAATTCGACCCCATCACAAAAGGGTTGGCTGGAGTGTTTTTCCCCGGCGCGCGTTCGCTCGCACTGCGGTCTGTGTCCAACGATGTGCTGTTGTTCTCTTTGGCCCGGTCCAGTGCCAACAGTTGGGGAGAGACCAATTTCGATGACAAACAAGTGCGCTATGATCCAGGCCAGGATACTAAGGGGCCGCTAAGTATTGTCGCTGTGGTGGAAACCAAGACCACCGAGATTGAGGAGATGACGGGAGGCAGAGCTAAAGTTCGCCTCGTCGTCGTCGGTGACTCGGACTTTGCGGCTAACTACAATTTTACCCGATTGAATAACGGCGACCTCTTCCTAAACATAGTCAATTGGCTCGCGCACGAAGAAATTCTGCTTGACATCCCTCCTCGTCAGGAACGGCTGAGACGGGTACTGCTTACTGCCAGCGATATGCGTATTGTGTTCTATGCGAGCACAATTTTCTTGCCTGTTGCCGTGCTGCTAGTGGCTGGCGTTGTTTGGTGGAGAAGACGTTGAGGACAACAGACCGATGAATCGCCGCCATACGCTCGCCCTGGTGCTTCTGTTCATTCTGGCGGTAGCGGCCCTTTGGTCGAGTGAAACCAAACCTTGGGCTCCGCCTGCTGTTGTAACCAGGGGGCGAGACCCGCTGCGAATTTTCACCCTGTTGTTGCCGCGAGTGGTCACGATTAAACTGGAGAATCATCAAACGGGAGAGACGGTCAGTGTCTGGCGAAGCGATAATCAGAGCTGGTGGTTGTCGGAGCCTGAGCAGAGACAGTTGGATGCCGACAAAATGTTACAGATGGGACTGAGCTTGACCAGCCTGTCCGCGGAAAGGGTGCTAACCGACACGACAGTTCTGGACTCGTTTGGCTTGGCCCAACCTACTTTTACTGTACACATCATGGCAGCAGACGCGGAGCAAATTCTTGACATTGGTAAACCAACACCTATCGGCGGCGCATTTTATGCCAAACGGCGAGATGAGCCGCCGATTTACTTGGTCAGCAGCAAGACCCTTGACGAATTGCGCCACCTGTTGCAATGGCTGCCCACCGCTATTCCAACGGAGCACAGTAACCCAACGCATCGCTAACGAAATTCGTGCCCGCAAAAACGGCACCTCGCCTCTTTGGCGTAGACAACCCTACTGCAGACGGGGCATTTTGTGAGCCGCCCACGTTTCAGCCCGCGCAGTTCGAGCTGCGGCGCGTTGATCCCGGACATCAGGACGAGTATGAGGCCAATAGGGCCGAAGACGAGGCCCAAAATCAGGCCCATCCACCCCGACCGTCCTTTTTGGTAGTCAGTCAGACTGGTCAAGAAGGCGATGAGAAGCCATACCCCTAACCATTGCGACGCTTCCACAGCTTATCTGTACCGCTTACAGTTGAACGAACTCGATTAGAATCCCGTCCGGGTCTTTGGTACAAATTAGCTTTGCCCCGTCGGGCGCGATCATCGTTTCCGACAGGAATTTGACTCCTTTGGCCTTCAGATTGGCAATGGTTTGTTCATGATCTTCCACAAAAATTGTCAGCCAGCGGACACCTGCGGCAAACACATCGGGCGGCGTGGGCGGTGGTGATTCGATCTCCATCAGTTTGATAACCGTGTGACCAGCTTTGAGCCGGACCTGACGGAACTCCCGAGGAGCCAGGCCGGTTACTTGGGCAAAATCAGCGGGTATCTCGACATCTGCCACCACCTCGAGCTCCAGTACATCGCGGTAGAAATGTAAAGATTCGTTGAACTTGCTGCAGACAATACAGAAGTCAACGGCCGGATGGGTCATTTTGAACAACATTTCCTACCTCCAAATCTGTTCATGACCCGCCCTGCTTAGGAATGCGCGGCAACAGCCAGGACAGGAAAGCATCTGTCGAACGGGTCTGCATCAGCACCCGACCAGGGCCGGTCAGCTCCACAACCAGCCCCTCGCCGCTGAACAGCGTGGATTTGAGCCCGCCGACCTTAGTCACTTTGAAGCCGACCCCCTCATCGAAAGCGACGACATGGCCGGTGTCAATGGTATATTTCTCGCCAGCAGCCAGGCTGATTTCATGCAGAGCGCCGTAACTCGACAAGATGAGCGTTCCACTGCCCGTTGCCTTCAGCATGATAAGGTCTTTGGAGGCAAAGAAGCCTTTGGCGCCGGCCCAGGCCGTGTCAATATTGACGCCAGGGGCCGAGGCTACGTACCCGCCCGATTGTATAAACATGCCCTGGTTCTGAAGGTTGAGCACCGCCATATCGCCGGGCAGAGCCGGCGCCAAATTGATCTCGCCGCCAGTGGCCGGCGCCCGGTAGGTGTTCATGAAGAACGATTCTCCTCCCAACACCGAACGGGCAAGCGATTTCAGCACTCCGCCTTTCATCTGGGTCTGGATGCTCATGCCGCTGGACATGCTGACCATGGCGCCGCCCTCCACCCGAATTTCTTCGTTGGGGTCGAGCTGCACGTGAGCCATCGAATAAGAAGGTCGGTACAGAATTTCGGTTTTCATCGTTGTTTCCCCTTTCATTGTGGACTAAAACACAAATTCTACATTCTTTCGGCTATGCAAATCATGCCGGTCCCAACCGGTAGATTGACCCATCTCAGCAGCGCAGCTTCTACGCTGCCGACCAGCGTCAGCGCGGCGTTGACCGGCGGCGAGGCGGGTTCCATCTCGACCTGATAAGCCTCTTCATCGGTGTCAGGGGCGGCCAGCTCCGGCACGTTGCCGCCCTTTCGTCTGAGTAGAATCAGGGCCGCGGCCAGCGGAAAAACGAAGAAGTTGTTATAAGCCAGCCGCCGGACGCGAAAACCCGCCTGCTGTAGTTTGGCGGTCAGCTCGCGGCCAGAATAGCGCCGATAGTGGTGGTTGACCTCATCGTTGCGGCTCCACAGCCACTGAAAAGCGGGTGTGGTAATCACAATGAGGCCGCCCGGGCGGCAGACCCGATGGCACTCTTGCAGTACGCGCTGGTCGTCCTCACAGTGTTCAACAACATCCAGCGCGGCGATGAGGTCGAAGGACCTGTCCGGGAAAGGCATGTCCTCCGCCTGTGCCAGGCGCACATCATAGCCGCGTTCTCGCGCTACGGCCAGTGGCTTGGGGTTGTTTTCAATGCCGATCACTGTGCCATAGCGACTGAGATGGTGGAACATGTTTCCCGCCCCACAACCGACATCGAGGATGCGGTTGTCACGGCCCGACACCAATCCGTCCATCATGCTGAACAAAGCCCTGGTGCGGCTGGCGAACCACCAATGCCGGTCTTCGGCCAGCTCTTGAGGAATCCATCTTGATTGCTTTGCCTGCTCCATCGGCAAACGTCTCTCCCTATTGTTTGTTGGGATTGTACCGCAGATGCTCAGGAAAGCAAATCCGAACCGGGCGACGCACTTACCAATGCTTGGTCAATTCGGAACGCTGTAAAGCTGGGCTCTGCAATTTGACAAACGCTCACCCCTGCGGTAACCTGCCACGAAATTCTTTGTCGTCGGGAGAAGAGGCCAAGACAGGTTATGGAACAAAAACGAGTCGTCATCTGGGGGGCGGGGCGGATTGGGCGAGGCCTGGTCGCCGACCTGTTTCACGCCGGCGGGTATCACATCACATTCGTAGATTGCGCATCGAAACTGGTCGAACAACTCAGGGCGGCGGGGCGGTATACCGTGGTGAGGCTGGAAGGCGCGGGCCGTCGGACAGAACAGGTGATTGACCATTACGTTGCGCTGACCACCGACCAAGATGATGAAGTAGCAGCCGCAATTGTCGCCGCTGACGTCGTTGCGGTTGCCATATTTGCCCAGGACTTCCCCGCGGCGGGGCAGCAGTTGGCGCGCCATGCCTCACGCCGCCGCACGGAACGCCCTGACGCGCCGCTGGACATTCTGGTTTGCGCCAACCTGCTCCGTGCCGGCCCGCAATTTCGTGCCGCCCTGTTCGATGCGCTGCCCTTAGATGCGCGCCCCTACGTTGAAAGGCAGATTGGCGTAGTCGAAACGGTCGTTATGCGTGCCGCAGTGGACATGCCTGCCGACGCCCGTGACAAGGCCCCTCTGGATGTGTGGACCGATGGCTACACCGATTGGCCCGCCGAACAGCGGGCCTTCAGGGGCGATGTCCCGCGTGTTCCCGGCCTGCGCCTGGTGGACGACATCTACGCGGAAGGGATGCGGAAACTCTACGTGGCGAACATGTTCCATGCTGCCCTGGCGTACCTGGGCGCGCTGCACGACCATGTCCGCATCGTGGATGCTCTGGCCGACCCCTGGGTGCGCGCTCAGGCAGAGGGTGCGCTGCAAGAGGCCAGCCTGGCCTTACAGGCGGAGCATGGCTTTTCGGCGGACGATATGGCTGACTGGATATGTAAACTCCTGACCAGGGTTGACAACCCGGCGCTGGGGGATACCGTAGCCCGCATTGGCGCCGACCCGCGCCGCAAGCTGAGGCGTTCCGACCGGCTCGTCGGCCCGGCCCTGCTGGCCCGACGGCATGGCATCCGCCCGGTCAACTTGGCCGGGGCTGTCGCCGCCGGCCTGCTGTATGTGAATCCCTCTGACCCTGGCGCAGTCTACGTGCAAGGGCGCATAGCCGAGCTGGGTTTGCGTGCCGCCGCGCGCGAACTCTGTGAGCTCGCCGAAGATGAGGATGACTTGCTGGACATGATTTTGGCCGCGTGCCACGAGTTGAGGGGCACCGCCAGCAGGTGTTGACGGCCAAATTCTCCTGATAGGGGAACAGACGGGCGGACGCTGGTGCGTCCGCCCGTTGTCGTTACGCCTTCGCCACTTCCTTGAACAGTTTCAGGATGTCGGCGCGGAAGTTGTCGTAGGCTACCTTGAACTCGGCCAGCGTCTTCTGCACCGAACCAAACTCCGGCCACTCTTCCGGCGTGTGTCCACCGTTCCCGAAATCGCCTTCAATGCCGACGTATCTGAGTATGCCATTCAATTCGTCGTTCAGCTCGTAGCCCTTGCGGAAATCGGGCATCGTGTTGAGCAGATCGAGCACTTCAGAAGAGAACTGTCCCGTGATCGACTCGCCGTACCTCACCAGGTTGAAATCTTCGTTTTCGGCCATCTTGCGGACATTCTCCTGGTGGTTGGGGAACTCAGTGTGCACCAGGTTGCGGCTGGCCAGCGTCCAGTACGTGTCTTCTGGTTTGCGCTTGGAGGCGGGCAAATAGCATACGCGGCTCAGGATCACAGCGGCTTCTTCTTCGGTCAGCCCAAACTGCTCGTACAGGTAATCAATCCATTTGTGGCGATTGCCTTCGGAGAAGAAGATGCCCCACACCCGACGTGCGACCAGCGTGCCGGATTTGCCAATGGCGTCTTCCCACGCTTTCAGCTCACCTTCCGTCACCACGCCTTGCAGGGCAGCAACGACGTGGGCGTCAATCGTGCGCTGGTTGCTGTAGCGGGTGGCGGCGACCACTTTCGCCTCGAACCCCGTGGCTTCATCTACTTTGGATTTGCTGCCGTTGATAACGGCAAGCTGCTCGACCCGTTTGAGCGCTTCGGCCTCGCCCAACTTTTGGCGCGCCTGAGCGAACCATTCCTCCAGCTTGACCTCACGCAGGTGGCTCTCGAACCGTCCACCCATGTTGGTCATATAGAGCTGAGTGGGAATGATGCCTTTCTTGATGGCGGAGGCCATGCCGGCCAGCTCCTCCAGAATCATGGTGACTTCCTGTGCCACGGTGTAAATGACGGTGATGTTCGACCCAAAGCCGAAGCTGTTGATGGTCCGGGCAATCTCTCGCGCCGCCGGCGAAGAGGCAGCGACTTTGATGACCATGTTGGGCCGCGCCCGCTCCAACACCGGGCTGTAGCCGGCCAACAGGTAGTCATCGTAGACTCTCAGGTCTTCGGTCGCTTCCGCAAAAGCAGTAAATACGTCGCGGATGCTCTCGTCCACCAGGTGAGCGATGTTCGGGTTCAGTTGGAAGGACACGACCCCGCCGCCAGATGTGAACCTCAGATTGAAGAAGATGGGACGATAGACGTGCAGGTTGTCCCACAGAGCAAGCAACGTGGCGTACAGGGCGATTTCATCGGCGAACTTATCCGGCGCAGCCTTCCACTCAGCGAATCGGCGGTGTGACTTCACCTCATCCTGGAAAATTCGGCTCAGCTCTGGGTCGTCCTTGTAGGCCAACGCAGCCAGAACCGGATTGGTGGACACTTGCTCGAAGCCCAAATGGCGCAGCCAGCGCAAACCCAGGGCATAGTCGTTGCCGAAGCGGCAATACCCCTGGCAGACCATTTGAAAATAGATGTTGTTGTCAATCTCGTTCCAACACGCATCCAGAAACGCATTGAGGAACGGCGGGGTAAAATCCAGTGCCTGTTCGATGCGCACAGCCGTCTTAGCGACCATGCTGGCGCCCTTCATGACCAATTTCATACGTTCTAGAAACCGCCGGACAACAGCGAGGGCAACCGACCCGCTGCCTTCCTCTGCTTCCCGCATTTCCCACTCGGTCAGCGCGCCCCGGATGCTGAGCAAAGCGCGGCCGCGGTCTTCGCTTTCAAGACAGCGGCCCTCCGCACCGCAGAAATTGAGGGCCATTTCGATCAGGGTCTCGTAGCTGTACTGCCGCTGGCGAACCTTGCGGGCGACTTCTTCTGGCGAGTCACCGGGCACAACGCGCGCTTGAGCGAACAGGATATTGAGTTGTCGGATGACTCCGGCGACGACGTCCGGCAACACGCCATTCAGTTCTGGAAACAGCAGATGGTCGGCGGCCAGGGTCGTCTGCCCCCAGCCGGCCAATTGAACGACGTGGGCGACGTGGTCGCCGGGGATGGGGCGTTTGCCGGGGTCAGAAAGCCGTTCAGGGCGGCTGTTTGTCACGATCAAATCTATTTGTTCCTGCGTCAGTGGGCTTTTGCGCTTCATTTCGCTCCTACCTTTGCTATGTGTGAGAGTTATAGTCAATCGCCGAGAGTCGCCACCATGATAGCCTTAATAGTGTGCACTCGATTCTCGGCCTGGTCAAAGACGATCGAACGCTCCGACTCGAAAACATCATCGGTGACCTCCAGGCCATCCAGGCCGGTCTTTTGGTATATTTCTTCGCCAACCGTGGTCTCGCGGTTGTGAAATGAGGGCAGACAATGGAGGAATTTGACCTGCGGGTTGCCTGTCAGCTCGATCATCCGGGCGTTCACCTGGTAAGGCAACAGCAGCTTGATGCGACCTGCCCAAACGTCCTCCGCCTCGCCCATTGAAACCCACACGTCGGTGTGCAGGTAGTCCACGCCAGCGACCGCCTCGGCCACCTGATCGG
>Ga0209101_1003127_pt1 | contig 10266 bp, 10 predicted proteins | sample ConPoolayeCmetaG_FD_185481 | JGI IMG/M metagenome (GOLD analysis project Ga0209101, IMG submission 185481) | Hot spring microbial mat communities from California, USA to study Microbial Dark Matter (Phase II) - Cone Pool mat layer C metaG... ... | reverse complement strand
GCCCAAAAGCTTCAAGTCGCCGATCGGATCGACTGGACAGGCTTCACAAACGACGTGCCGGCCGAACTAGCCCTGATCGACGTATTCGTGCTCCCCAGTCGCTTCGGGGAGGGCCTGCCGATGGTCCTGCTCGAGGCCATGGCCGCCGGAGTCCCCACGGTAGCCACTCGCGTGGAGGGCATTCCGGAGGTCATTCGGGACGGCCACGATGGTTTGCTAGTCGAGCCGGACGACGCTCACGGCCTGGCGGCAGCCATCGCGCGGTTCCTCCGCGGCCAAGTCGACTGGGCGGCAATCCGCGCCAATGCCCTGCGTCGCCATGCCGAACGGTTTTCCGACCACGCCATGGCCGCCGGCGTGGCCGAGGTCTACCGCCGGGTCTTGTCCCAACCATGCCTGCCAGCATAGGCTAATAAGGCAAGGGAAGTTATGGCAACGAACTGAGCGAGAAACCGGCGAGGCACCTCAACTGCCTCGCGAGAGGGGTCTTAGGTCATGCCAATCTACGAGTATGAACACGACGGGCCGCCGGGGCCTCAGTGCAAGGCACGGTTCGAGGTCTTTCAACGCATGAACGATCCCCCGCTGGCTCAGTGTCCCGACTGCGGGGGGGCGTGCCATCGGGTGTTCTCCTCCTTTGCCGCAGCGTCGGGACAAAAAAGCCTGCTCAGCCCGAAAAACCTCGAAAAGCACGGTTTCACGCAATATCGCCGGGCAGGCGGAGGTTACTACGAAAAGACGTGCGGCAAAGGCCCAGCGGTCATCAAAGGCGACTGAGCGGTTGTCTTCCGCCGCGAAAGGAACCGCCGGAACTCAAGGTCCACCCCGGCGACGCCCTGCTTTCGCTCGTGTCATTTGCCGGCGTCATGGCAGGTTTTGGCGGATCATGCCGACATAGAAGGAGAACAGCCGGAAGATCGCCAGGATGATGATCGTGGCGATCACGGCCCAGACAGCAAGGCCTCCTAACGTGGTCAGCGCCTTCAGGGCGGCCTCGGCCTGTTCTTGATATTGGCGGGAGAGTCGGCCCATCGCTTCGGCGACCATGCCGCTCTGTTCGGCGGCATTGAGGGAGTCGAGGAAATCGTCGGGGAAGGCGTTGGTGCTGCAAAAGGCGTCGTAGAGCGAGGCGCCCGCCGCTATTTCGCGATCGATGGGCTTGATTTGGTCCGTGAAATGGGCGTTGCGGGCGGCTTCCAGGCTGAGGCGAAGGGCCCGGCGCACGCTCATGCCCGCGTTGAACGTCAAGTTCAGTGCCCACGTCAAGCGTGCCAAGGCGATTGTTTCCAAGGGCTTGCCGATGCCAGGCAGCCGCAGCACGAGCCGCTGGATGGGCTTCGTCCATACCAGGCCGCGCTGGATGGCTCGAATCACGGTCATGACCGCGATCGCGACCGCGCCGACGAACGTCAAATAGACCGTCAGCCCGCGGCCCCCCACCAAACCAAGCCCAAGCACATCTACCGTTTGGCCGGTGGACTCGCCGATCACGCCAAGGATATAAATCAGCATCCCAATCACGAAGATGGCGATCGCCAGTTCGATCATTGGCCAGGTGATCGCGCTGAGGAATCGGCGACGCAGTCGCAATTGTCCCTCGTAGTGGTCGGCCAGGTCGCGGAGGGTTTCGGCCAGACGGCCGGTTTCTTCGCCCACTTGAACCGTGGCGTGGAACAGAGCTGGAAAGTAATCGTCGGTGAACTTCAGGGCCTCGGCGAAACTTGCCCCTTGTTCGATCGCCTGACTCAAAGCGGCAATCCGCCGCCGCTGAGCGCCCGCGGGCGCCCGCTCGACTTCGCGGGCCATCACCGTGCGGAAGGGAACGCCCGCCTCAAGATACATGGCAAGCCGGCGGCAGAACCCTTCGAGTTGTTTGGTGGAGATCCGCGACGCGCCAATCATGAGGCCATTGTAGGCTTCGCTTCACGATCCCGAAAGCCATCCCCGTTGCGCCGGGCGAAACAGGTTCGGCGGACCGGCAAGCAAGCCGCGTGCTACCAACGCGGCTTGTCGGCTTGCCACGGGCCGAGGCGCGGGATGGTTTTCGCCATCATTTTGTTGACTCATCCGGGTGCAGCGGCGGGGCCTCGCCGCTATAATGCACAATTGAACTTACGTGGTTCTCAATCTCTTGAAAGAGCGTTCCATGGAATTCGATCCTGTCGAGCCTGTCTCCGTTCCTCGGCGAGCCGTTCAGCGATCCCATTTGCCGATTTTATTGGGAGTGCTCGCCGGCCTGACGTTCTTGCTGGTCATCCCGCATGTGGCCGAACAGGTGACCTATTCGATTACGCGAGGCCGGGCCCGAGCCGAGGCCGAAATGGCCCGCGCGGAACTGGCCGCCCTGCCCGAGGCCGTCAATCGATTCCGCTTGGCGGCCAAGGCGATCGAACCCAGCGTGGTGGGGATCGAGGTGATCCGTCTGGTCGGCACGCAGGACGACGAATGGGCCTCGCTGTTTTGGCCGAGACCGAGAGTGGGGATGAATCAAGGGTCGGGCGTGATCGTGGACAAAGAGGGCTACATCGTCACCAACGCCCATGTCGTCAATGGCGCCAGCCAGATCGCTGTTCGACTTAGCGACGGACAAATGATCCGCGAGGTCGAGGCCGTTGGAATGGACTCGGCCAGCGACCTGGCCGTGCTTCGGATAAGAGTACCGGGCCTGGTTGCCGCCGCCTGGGGGGATAGCGACCAGTTGGAGGTCGGCGATCAGGTCCTTGCGATCGGAAACCCTTATCAATTGGCCCAGACGGTCACCGCCGGGATCATCAGCGCCAAGGATCGGCGGGGAATCCTTCGCAACCTCGATCTCCAGGACTTCCTCCAAACCGACGCGGCCATCAATCCCGGCAACAGCGGCGGCCCGCTGGTCAACCTCCGCGGCGAGGTGATTGGGATCAATACGGCGATCGTGGGCGAGGCCTACCGAGGCATCGGGTTCGCCATTCCCAGCAAGCTCGCCCAGGAAGTCTACAACAAGCTGAAGGCGGGCGAGCGGATGCCCAGGGGTTGGCTCGGCGTCGTCCCAGGCTCTTTGGACGACCGCTTGGCCGAACAACTCAAGCTGCAAGACGCCCGCGGGGTGCTCGTCGAGGGCGTCGCCGCCGGATCGCCCGCCGAAAAGGCAGGGATCGAACCGGGCGACGTCATTGTCGAGTGGAACGGCAAGCGGGTCAACGACCCCAACGATCTGCGTTTCCTTGCCGCGGGAAGCCGCGTAGGCTCCAGCGTCAAGGTCGGCTTCTACCGCGACGGTGAGAAAAAGGAAACCATGGTCACGATCACGGAACGCCAATCCCGAATGGGCCGTCCCTAGGTCGGCGGCCCGCTGCCGGCGGGAGGTCGGATGAAGCATTTTGAAATGTGGGCGGGGCAAGCGAAGGCGTCGGGGCCCGAGGTCAGTCCTCCGCCGCCGTCCGATTCGCCCTAGGCCGGGGCCAGCGCCTCCAACTCTTTGGCCAGACGCTTGCGCGCCATGTGAAGCCGCCGCTTGATGGTGCCCACCGGCGAGTTGAAATGAGCGCTCATCTCGAGCAGCGATTGGCCATCGAAGTAGAAGGCTTCCAAGGTCTGTCGGTCGAGCGTGGTCAGCCGTTTCAGCCCCACGCGGACCCGATCCCGCCGCTCTCGAGCCAGGGCTTCGCCCAGCGGCGTCGTGTGCTCGACGCACGCGGTTTCCAGCGTCTCGGCGTCGCCGGTCGCCTTGGGCCCGCCGCGCAAAGCCCGGTTGATCGCCATCCGGCTGGCCACCGACCGGATCCAGCCGCCGAAGCACAACGGGTCGTGCAACTGGTGGATCTTGCGCATGGCCTGGATGAACACTTCCTGGCACAATTCCTCGGCCTCGGCATCGTTGCCAAGCCGCTGGTGAATCGTGGCGTACACCGCGCGCTCGTACCGACGAAACAGCTCGTCGAAGGCCTCCCTGCGGCCCTCCTGAGCTGCGCGGACCAGTGCCCCGACCGGCAGCCCGTCAAAAGTCTCGCAACTCTGGGTGAAATTCATGGTCCTCTCCGAGAATCTCCTGCCAAGAACGCACGCCACGGACAAACCGGCTGGGCAAATCAGGGCGCGCCGTGCGACCAAAGCACGTTCGAGCCACGTCCGGGGCCTCTAGCGGAAGGCCTGCCCAGGGATCGCGCGTGATGACGACCGATGTTGATCCTTGCCCGTGGGCTTAGGATCGTCCGCCGTGCGAATACCCTGGTCGACTCGGCCCCAGTCCCATGCGCCAAGCGCGGGACCATGACCGCCCCGTCGCACATGGCGCGCCAAGGGTCACCGGCTTGGCGAAACGATGTCGCATCGCCAGCAATTCGGCGCCCAAGCGGAGGGCCAGTCGGGCCAAATTCGACTGCGCCGCAAAGAACGTGCGCAAGGGATTCGTAGGCCGACCGGTAACGACGACCTTGCCCTTTTGGCGTTGGCCAAGGACGAGGACGCTTTTCGTGCCGGTAATCGTGTTCAAGAGCCTACCCATGGTACACCCCTGCGCCGTGGCGCGGTTGGAGAGAACCAAACACACAATCGAGCGCGCGGCGGCCTCGCCCGCCGATCGCTCATTCCCAAGAGCAGTTTCGGCAGAGGCACTCCCCTCTGCCTGCCTTAACCTTGACAAAACTCGTCGCTAAAGTCAAGCCGGCAACCGGCTGATCGTCGCGTTGCCGCGGTGGAGCAATGCCGCGAGCCTGTCAATTGTTCCCCTGGACACACCATCGCCCCAAAAGGTTCGCAGAAAACGGAACCACCCTTTGGTGGCATCAAGGCAATTTCCTTGCAAGTCCGTCTCGTTTGTTCGTTCGTCTGTCTTAGCTATTGAAATTGGCCAGAAAGCTGGCGACGTTTGCGCCCAGGCCCACCCTCACGGTACCCTCGGCCATGGTTCATGCTTGTCAGAAACCTCGCCCAGCGACTAGGTGAAACCGCCCCATTCGGATGGAGGGAAGTCGGGCAGTTGGCGGTGCCCGTTGGCTGGAGTACCAAGGGGGCTGAATTATACTCCGCGCGGCCGAATAGGAGTCCTTCTTATTCGAGAAACGTCTCATTTGTGGAGCGCGGGCATCTTGCCCGCATTTGTTTTCGCGGGCGGGACGCCCGCGCTCCCAGATTCGCGGACGGCGTTTAGGCCGATTCCTTTGTGGAGCGCGGGCATCTTGCTCGCATTTCTTTTCGCGGGCGGGACGCCCGCGCTCCATGTTTTGTCCCAGCGAGAAGGCCCGTCAACGGGCCTTGCGCCGTGGCGTTGGTCCACGGATACCCGGCATGCATGCCGGGCCGAAGACCGCCTGCGGCGGCAAACGCCCGTGGGCGGGCGTCTTCGCACAACCTCTTGCCGGCGATCCTCGCGCTATTTTCGCGCGCGGCCGAGAATGAGTCCTCTTCGGCCGAAAAACATGTCATCTCAACGCGTGCGGAGTATAAAGATGGCCGGCAGCTCGCGACACCCCTTGCAGGCGTAGCGCGGGCGATTCACGCAACTTGCTGGGCACTTGACTCGTCGGCCGTTTGAGGTTCTGAAGGCGGGACGCCGCGCTGTAGGCAGGCGAGAAGGGCGTTGAATTCCTGGGCGATCTCGGGCCAGAAGTCGCCCTCGCGAAAACTGATCGGGGCCACGGGTTCTCCCCGGGCAAGCGCCCGCAGCGACCGCCGCAAACGAAACAGCGGCCCACAAAATCGATTGCTCATCCGCAGAATGTCATAAATCACCAAGGGCAGCACTAAGAAAGAGGCCAGCAACGCCGGCCCGAATTGAAACCACATGTCTTCGAAGTGCGTGTGGAACATCCGGGCTGGGCCGGTGACGATACGCCAACAAAGCAGCATGAGCGCAATGGCCACGACGCACATCACCCAGTACAGCGCGGTTTTCAGGACCAGAGCACCCTGCACCTCTGGATCCACAAAAAGCTGTCTTCGCTTATATTTGTTGTTGACCATCGACGGGCAGACCTCCCCAAGACCAGCTCTCAAGCGATGACGACGACGTCTCGCGATCTTCCATTAACAACCATACCTCATGCGAGGCAGGCAACGCTGGAAGGTGGAAAAAATGGCAAGACGAATTTCAGAGCCGTTCACTGAAGAATCGGATCGGCCGATGAGAACGGACCGCGGGCAGCCGCCGAGTGAGACATGATGGACCAACATGGGTTCATCGGGACCGATGGGCTTCCCGGCTCGGGCCGGTATTCCTCCGATGGTCGCGGGGACGGACCACCGGCCGCCACCTTGCGGCGACCTTCGGGCCGATCGTAAGATTTGTCGGTCGCCCGTTATTTCATCGAGATGGTCCGCGCCAAGGGGCGGAGGACGTGGTCGATCACGTGGTGGTCCAAGATGTCCTGGCAGATCTCGGCGAGTCGATCGAGGGTTTCCGAAAACGAACGGCCTGGCGCGAGGCTTCCATATTGTCGGGCCGTGACATACACGCTCAACTGTTCTTCCGGGAAATCGCCGGTGCGGATCTGATAGGCATTGGTCCGCGTCTCCACGCTCACGCGGCATTGCAGGCGGCAATCCTCGTCCAAGGCAATCGTCACCGACGGCTCGTGGTTGATCACCGTGGCGCCCGAAATGTCCAACAGCCGTTCTAGGGCCGGTGGAACGCCGAGGGCCTCCGCCACCAACTGATTGTGGTTTCCCCGATAGGTAAAATCGAAGCCGTACAATAGATCGAGCGCCTCGCAATCCAGAGGGCTGACCGACAGCGTATAGGGGGCCAATTCCAAGACCAGCCGGTGCTGATCCAACGCCGAACGGACATCCTCTGGATTGACATGGCCCGAGCAGACCCTCCGCGATTCGATTGTGCACCAGCGATACGAGCCTTGCTCTTTGTCCTCCTCCAGCACGATGTCGCCCCGGTCGCGGCAATAAAAGCTCCGCATCGTGGGGTAGCTCTTCTGGAGACGCTCAAAGAAATGCAGGATCGTTTCCCGGTTGTTTGGGAGTTCCATCTCCGTGCTCAGGTTCATATTGATATAAAAATCGTCACACAAGGAACTGTAGCGGTTCATGCGAGGAGTCCTTGCTCGTCGAAATCGTCGCGCTCCGTCCCTAGCCAAAGTAGGGGTGATAGGCCACCACAAGATCGATTCCTGGACTGTTCAAGTATAGGGCCAATCGGTATCGACTGTCAAAGCAGCCCTACCATTGGCCAAAACGCGTCCCTCCTTAAGACCCAAAATCCCTCGCAAAGGCTTTCCTATGAAAAAACCTCGGAAAGATGGGGAGAGCCGAGAAATCTGCGCTTTTTCAACCGCGTTGGGCTGGATGGCAATCCAAGGCTCGTCTGGCAGGCTGGAGGCGCTGACTTTTGGACATGCTTCCGAGGACAAGGCGTTAAACGCCCTGCTCGGCTTCCCCACGCTTAACCTGTCCATCCGCCGCTGGAACGACCCCTTGATCCGTCGTCTCCAGGCGTATGCCGAGGGTGAGAGGGAGTCGTTTCGAGACATTGCCATCGACTGGCGTCCGTACACGGCATTCCAACGCCAGGTGATGGAGGCTTGCCGAGAGATCCCCTGGGGCGGGGTTATTTCTTATGCGGAACTTGCCCGGCGGGCGGGCCATGCGGGCGCAGCTCGGGCCGTGGGCCGGTGCATGGCGGCCAACCGCGTTCCCCTGGTCGTCCCTTGCCACCGCGTGGTCGGCGCGGACGGAAGGCTTTGCGGCTATTCGGGACCTGGCGGCCTGGAAACCAAACAGCGCCTGCTCGAACTCGAAGGGGCGTGCGTTCCCGCGAGAACCCTCAGGTTCCCAGCCGGGCGATGACCGCGTCGGCAAAGGCTTCGGTGCCGAGCGTGCCGCCGAGGTCGCGGGTCTTCTGGCCCTCGGCCAGCGCGCGGTTGTAGGCGTTCTTGATCCGGTCGGCGGCCTGCCGGCAACGAGCGTCGCCGCGAGTTTCGGCAAGGTGATTGAGCATCATCACGCCCGACATCAGCAGGGCCAAGGGATTGGCCAGGCCCTTGCCGGCGATGTCGGGGGCCGAGCCGTGGACGGCCTCGAAAACCGCCAGGTCGTCGCCGATATTGGCCCCCGGCACCACCCCCAACCCGCCCACCAAACCGGCGCACAGGTCGCTCACCACGTCGCCGTACAGGTTCTCCAAGAGGAGCACGTCGAACTGCGAGGGATCCTGAACAAGCTTCATGCAGCCCGCGTCGATGATCAGTTCCTGGTACTCGATGTTCGGATATTCCTGCTCGTGGACTTTTCGGGCGCAGCGGAGAAAGAGCCCATCGGTCACCTTCATGATGTTGGCCTTGTGAAACACCGTGATCCGGCGTCGGTGGCGGCGGTTGGCAAAACGGAAGGCCCAACGCGCGATCCGCTCGCAGGCCACTTCGGTGGCCACCTTCATGCTCATCACCACGCCGTTGGTCACCTGGTTTTCCACGCCGCTATAAAGGCCCTCGGTGTTTTCTCGGATGATCACCAGATCGACGTTCTCGAAGCGGGTTGGCACGCCGTCGAGGCTGCGGACGGGCCGCACGGCGGCGTACAGATTCAGCCGCTTGCGCAGTTGGACGTTGATCGAGGTGAAGCCCTCGCCGACGGGCGTGGTGCAAGGCCCTTTCAGCGCCACGCGGTCGTGGCGAATGGCCTCGATCGTCTCGTCGGCAAGCAGGGGACGGTTCGCCTGCACGGCGGCCAGGCCCGCCAGGTGCTCGTTCCAAGTCACCGGCGCCGAGGCGGCCTCGAAGACGCGGCGGACCGCCGCCGTCACTTCCGGCCCGATCCCGTCCCCAGGAATCAATACCACCCGATAAGCTCCTTGGTCGCTCCCCATGCAATCGTTTCCCGCACATCAGATGCCATGAAGAATCACTCGCTTCCGCGACCAATCCACGGACGCGGCGCGAAAGCCTCCTCAATTATACTCCGCGCGGCCGAATACGAGTCTTTCTTGCTCGAGAAACGTCTCATTTCAACGCCTGCGGAGTATATCACGAGTCGGCGTGAAAAATCGAGCCATCCTTGCGTCGAAACGCCGCGGTCTTGACGGCGGGTTTGCGAACCCATATCCTCGCCTTAGCCGCGGCAATCCGGGACCGCCGCTGCATGGCGTCGGCTGATCTCGGAATCGGGGCATTTCAGCTTCATTGGACGTTTGGCTTGAGCATCGGGAGATAGCTTATGTTGTGTTCACGTCGAGATGTGTTGAAGTGGGGCGCCACGATGACCGCGATGGGCGCCGCGGGCACGGCCATCGGGGCCGAAGGCAGACGGCGGCGGCGTGAAGGCCCCGTCAAGCCCCGCATCGGGCTTCAACTCTACTCCGTCCGCAAAGAGTGCGAAAAGGACCTGCCCGGCGTCCTCAAGGCCGTGGCCCAGATGGGTTACGAGGGGGTGGAATTCGCGGGCTATTACGGTCGTCAGGCCGAGGAATTGAAAAAGCTGCTCGACGAAAACAACCTCCGTTGCTGCGGAACGCACCTGAGTCTCAATACCCTGCTCGGCGACGAGCTTCAGAAGACCATCGCCTTCAACAAGACGATCGGCAACCGGTATCTCATCGTCTCGTACATGGGCGAGGATCGTCTTGGGACGGTCGAGAAGGTCCTGGAGACGGCCAAGTTGTTCACGGAATTGTCGGAAAAGGTGCGGCCGGAAAGGATGTGGGTCGGCTACCACGCGCACGGCGGCGATTTCAAGAAGCTTGGCGACAAGACGATCTGGGAGCTCTTTTTCTCCAGCGTGGGCCCGAATGTGCTCATGCAGTTGGACATCGGCAACTGCCTCGGCGGCGGCGGCGACCCCTACGCCATGCTCCGACAGTTCCCCGGCCGCTCGGCCACGATCCATCTCAAGGAACACGGCGGCAAGCCCGGCGCCCCGGTCGGCGAAGGCGAGGTGAAATGGGCCGAGGTGTTCCAGCTTTGCGAGAGCACGGGCAACACGCGGTGGTACATTGTCGAACAGGAGGCATACGACGCGGCCCCGCTGGACAGCGTGAAAAAGTGCATCGACAACTTGAAGAAGATGGGCAAATAGTCCATCGCTCGTTCTACTCCGCACGGGCCAAAACGAGTTTGTTTTGCCGGATATACTCCGCACGCGCTGAGCTGACATGTTTTTCAGGCGAAAAGGACTCATTCTCGGCCGCGCGGAAAATAGCGCGAGGATTGCCGGCAAGAGGTTGTGCGAAGACGCCCGCCTGCGGGCGTTTGCCGCCGCAGGCGGTCTTCGGCCCGGCATTCATGCCGGGTATCCGTGGACCAACGCCACGGCGCGAGGCCCGTTCACGGGCCTTCTCGCTGG
>Ga0209101_1003126_pt1 | contig 10270 bp, 10 predicted proteins | sample ConPoolayeCmetaG_FD_185481 | JGI IMG/M metagenome (GOLD analysis project Ga0209101, IMG submission 185481) | Hot spring microbial mat communities from California, USA to study Microbial Dark Matter (Phase II) - Cone Pool mat layer C metaG... ... | reverse complement strand
ATGTTACCGAAGCAACGATGGCAGAAGTACGGGGGAAGGATCATTTTTATCCATTCCAACCTAACCCCCGCTGTATTCAGTCTCCCAGTTCGCCAGGAGTTGTTCCACTCGTGCCAGGAAGTGTCTAGCTCCGTTAAGGCTAATTCTGGCTTCTGCCTCGTTCAGATCATCCTGGGCGGCACTTAACTCCTTTTTCACCAGATGGCGTGCTTCAGGCATCAACACCAACCAGCGCTTTTCCAGGCATCGTTTGAATTCAAGTTCCCAGTTCATTGCTCATCTCCCATAGAACGATCCCGCGCTTTAGTTGCTCGTAAAAAGCCTTATCCTTCTCTTTCATCACCATCCACTCTTGCGTATCTGCCACGATTAGTTGTAATCGAGAAAAAGCATAGCGACGAATCGACCCCATCACTTGATCCCTTTCGTGGGTCAAGATAAACAAATCCACGTCACTTTCGGATGTATTCGTCCCTTCAGCACAACTACCAAAGAGGATAATTTGCCGTGCCAGCGGACGCAATTCCTTTAGCAGAGGTTCCAGTTGTGCCAGGGTATCCAACACTTTGAACTGGCGTACAAAGGGGTGATGGTCATTAGTGGAATAAAAACTGATTCTTCCCCTCTGCTCACGGCGAAGCAGGCCAGCCTGAAACAACGCTCGCGTCGCCAGGTTGACCGCGCTGCGGCTGACGCCGGTAGCCTCAACAATCTCCCGCTCGATAAAAGTTTGATCAGCGTGGCGGGCAAGAAAGCGCAGAACACGCGCCTGACTGGAAGAAAACAAGGCTTCAAACATGGTTAATCCTTTGGAATGGATAGTTGTCCATTTGAATGGATTATACATCGTTGTAATAAGGGTGTGAGGAGGGCGCGGAGGGCGCGACCAGCCTGCTGGGCGCATGTGCTGCGAATTCCGCCATCGATTTCGCCAGCCTGTCTTGCAGGCGCTTAAGCCGCTACCGCCCAACTCGCTTTTTTTCCTGAATGAAGGAAACACTATCCAGGAAAATAGAGTAGCATCTTCTCCGATAGGATTTTTTATCCCTTTTCAGATACCAAAAGTTTTATATTGCGATATAAATCAGCGATAGCGTCGCTCGATTAATAATAATAGCTCCTCTTTCAATCCTTCAGGAGAACTGGAACAAACACGAATCTTTCTTTCAGTAGGTAACAAACGGAATAACCAGGTGCGCTCCTCACTACCTAACACTAGACAACCAAAGTCAGAAGCAGGCCCTGTTTCGTGATAATCGATGCGGATGAGACTGCCACGAAATCTTTCATGGTGGCGATCTTCTATTAGTTTGTAGAGAGAAGACGACAAACCTGAGTCTGCCTGTGGATTTTCAAATTCCTCAATTGAAAGCTCGCGGGTCTCATGTACGGCAAAGGCAGGAGATATGCGAAAGAACGTCACAGCCTGGGAATGCAGGGTTTCTAGTGAAAAGGGCATACGTTCTAAACGATAACCTCCACCTCTTTTGACCTTTTGTGATACGACTCCATCTTGCCCAACATGAAAAACCCAGCGCTCTTCTTCACTTTCTGTCACGCAGGCGAAGCTTAGACTGTAGAGTGGATGGGCAGCCTCTCGTAGCATTTGACGGAGGGAATCATCCAAAATCAGCGAACGGTTTGAGTCTAGGCACGCCAAATCTCGTGTGATTAGGCTGTGTGCGGCGGCGGAAAAGCGTTCTCGCATTACACTTTCGTTCCATTCGATCCCGTGAGCCTGCAACCAGGCCTGGACCATAGCCGTCTCCCCTACGAGGAGCAGTGCCAATCCAAATTCTTCTACACTTAGTAAGCACTCTTCGTTCATAGTTTTTTACCTCACGGGTTGAGCCACTGCATTCAGGGCGGTCTGGGTAATGGTCGATGCAGCCTGAACAGTCCACTCTAAACCCTGACGAGCAGTATTTCTTAGCGCATTTTGGAACGGAGTCTGACGCAACCAGTTCTCTGCATAAGATGCAACGATGCCGCCAATCACGTACCCCCCCACAGGACCGAGCGGACCGAAGATAGGCGTTAGCACCGTACCAAGGGCTGCACCGCCGATCTGAAACACCTTGCTAACCGCAATTGCCACAGCGCTATCTACAAAAATTGCGCTTGCTACTGCTGCGCCGCCATGCCCGGCGTATGTACTATAACTGTTAATCATCACGGGAATCAGTCCTAACACAGTTTGTAAGTTTGCTAGGGGACCAAAAGAGAGCTTGAGTTCCTGCTTTAGCCAATGCCTGGCAAGGTTTTCCGGCCGAATTTGGGTGAGGTGAGATGATAATCCGCTCCACTCTTTCAGCCATTGCGGTCCAAAGACATGAATTTTCCCTAAGCTATCCATCTTCATTTGCGATGCAAGGTACAAAAGGGGAACGATGGTAAGCCACTCCATATGTTCAAATACCTGTGTACCATCGGCAAGCAGGTTTCCCAGGTTGAGATGGGATCGAACAATATCTGGATTAGGAACAGCCACAGGCTTAGGAATGGGAATTGACATAGTTGTTTTAGAATACTCCTGCATTGTCGTCCCCAGCGCTTCGGCGCCTTGGGCGTCAGCTTGGCGGAAAGCATTAGCGCGCTCAGTCAGATAACGGCTAAGGCGATCGGCCTCATCAGCCAAGCGCTGCGCCTGATGCCGTGCTACATTGAGCTGTGTTTCAACATTCACTTGCTGACGGGCTTCCCAATCTAGCCCAGTTAGGGTGCGACCCATACGACCCTCCAAGTCACGTAGAGTATTTGCAGTCTCCCTCATCTGTAGCGCAAGGACTTCCAGTCGTTCAGGAATAACAACAATTCGTGCCATAGCCTTTCTCCAAACATTTCAAGTCATCGAAAAACATTAAGACCGAGATCCAAGAATAAAGCAACAGTAAGCAGAGCAGTGATTTGATATAAGAACATCCTTGAATACTCCGATAAAAGATCTTCAGTTGCAGGCATTATGCCGAGGATTTGCTCAATGTCTTGGCGCAAGAACATCTATTGCATCAAATCCTTTCCACTTCCGACTACTAAGCCAAACAAATCACCTAAAGATACCGAAATCCATCCACACTTCATGAAAAATACTCACCTAACCCCGCCAAAAAATCCACCATGATTCCGCTTTCAGAAAGTCCAGTCTTAGCGTATAGGGAAGGTATGGGCATACTGTCAACTGCTGTCTCACTCCAATCATTCAAAAAATATGCCATAAACCGCTTTTCCAATACCAGATGAGTGGTTCTTACGAGTCTATCGGGTTTAGAGAGCCAATGATTTTCAGTATGTTAATAAAAGCTCGGATGGACACACCGAAGAATGAACTCTTATAAAAAAGGGTTTCCAAATAATGTCCGCATGCGGTTTGTGCCTGGGGAGATTGCAGGCCGAACTTTTGCTGTGCTTGCTCCCACGTAGCAATTGCCTGGTTGATCTCCTCTTTCCAACGCAGGACTTGAGCCATGTCCCACCTATCTCTCAGTGTCTCAAGCGGGGTTGTCTTAGAGAGAATGAAGTCGATGTCAAAATCGATTAGGGCACGGCGTTCTTCAGCCTCAACCGGTACATGTGCCAGCGATAAGAGCGAGTCTCTAGGCGAAGTGAGCAGCAGCGCCCCCAGATAAGCATACCCTTCGGCACGCACAAAAGGAAAGGTCGTGGAGAGCGACAAGGAAGGGATAGTAGCAAAGCTCAAGGCGTAAAGGGCAGCGGTTTGAGCTAGAAAAGCACTAGACTCAGCATCAGCTTGAGCGAAGGCCACAGCTCGTTCTCTTAGGAAGCGCTCCATTTGTTCGGCTTTTTCCTGCAATTCCGATGCCTGACGTTGAACCTGCACAAAACGCGCCTCAAGACCGCTCGCCTGGCGCGTTTCCCAGTCTAAATCAGCCCAGGCACGGCGCAGAACGAGCAAAACCTCCTCTATCTCCATGGCAACTGCGCGAAGTTTCGCTCCTATCTCTTCTAGCCGTTCAGTGACAACTAAAATACGCATAGGAACAAGTAGTGGAGAGGGAGCCTATGGTAACAAGGCTCCCTTCTAATTTTATTGTTGATCCGCAGCAGCAAAGCGGTCTGCAATTTGATTGAGTTGTTGACTAATGCTTCTAAGCAGCTCGGTGAACTGCTTCATCTGAGTGCTCCATTGCTGGAAATCGCTATAAAAACGCTGTGAAGTCATGCCTTCCCATTCGGGCTGCATGGAATTAATGGCATTGGTCAGACGACCTACCATCTCTTCGCTCTGTCCAGCTGCTTGGGCAAATTGCGAAGAAACCTGCCGGACCTGTTCGGGTGTAATCTTGATTCGAGCCATAAGAACCTCCTAAAAGTTTATAGGGATTAGATAAACAAGGCAAGAATAAAGATTTAGGTTAAAATTCGCACTCACCTCCTTTCAGTCTTCATCGATTTGCTTCCATGTGAATCCCCCAGGCGAAGGTGGTGAAGGCGGCGCAGCTTGTGCCGATGGCGGCATCCCTAGGTCTAATGAACGCCAGCCGACAAGCGGACCGCCCAAGGGAATGTCTGAAGGACTGGAGGAGGTGGTAAGGATGCTATGGGGAGAGCCATGATTTTGGCGGGTGAGGATCAATTCAGCTCCATCCCATACTCCGACTTGAGCAAGACTCTCATCAGGGGCTAATAAACGAGATAGCGGAGATACAAAAATTCTATATTCACTACTCCAGCCAAAGGCGATAGCAAGTTCTTGAACTATATCTCTGGCGAGTATCCGCAGTGGGATTTCAAGATCATGCCCTTGCTGTTCTTCTTCCTTGCGCACGGTGACAATAATGGAGTCCATAAAAGCGTCTCAGTCCTGTAGCCAGAAGGAAGCCAAAAGAACATGGAGTTCAGCCTGCAAGCTCGACAAATCGCAAGGTATGACTTCTACCCAGTTTTCTCCGCTTTGATGAAAAGAACGCAATCTCCACAGGCCGTTTTCGGCCTGCAGGAACCCCATTCCGCCCACTTGCCAGGTAGCCCGCTTGCGCATGGCAACCACAGCCCCATTGCGTTGGGCGGAGCGCAAGCTGCGAAGAAATATCTCCCCTCCTGTGCCATATGGTTTCAACATATTCTTTACTTGTTCAGACGTATGACGCAACTGCTCAAGAATTCTTTGGGGTAGCGAGAAAGCAGGTGACTTAGCAGGAGGAACTTTAGCATCCACACCCCAGAAGCCTAGAATGAGTGAGTGCACCTGCTCGCCATCTGCCAGCAGGTGCAAATGATAATTATCCTCAGAGGTTCTAGTCAGTTCAATAGAAAAAGGTGAACGGGCATAAAAAGTTTTTTGTTGTATTTCTCCTCTTGCCTGGCTCAAATTCGCCAGCAAGACAGCCTGTGGTTCAATTAGTGTGCCGACTAGAAGGGCAACAAAAGCGTCCATGCGAATGTCACTATCAACCACACGCAGCACATTACGCTCTATAAGCTGTTCTTGTGCTTGCCTCATAGCATCTCGAATTTCTTCGGTCAACCAGCCTGGAAAGGGATCGGGCACACCAATCAAGGTTTCTCCCCCAAGTAGCGCAGCCAGGGTAAAAAGCTCATGATGGGAACATTGCAACCCGATGTCAAGTAATTCGGCCGTCATATCCACCTCTTGTTGGATTATACCATGATAATCAGAGTAAAAACCTAAAATTCTAGTTTTCTAATTCCTAATTATGGTTGAAATCGGTATTAGAGAGCAGCTAAGTGAGAAAGTTACAAAAAATTATTCCCTTAAAAAGTCACCTTATCGGACGGCTTAGGAGTTCTAACGCTTGAAACCCGCTTCCAAAGCAAAAGCAGCCTTTCTACTTGCTCAACAGTGAAGAAGGACCATGTTCCAGATGCGCAGAAACCTATCTACACTCTCTTCTTGAGCATTTCCACCCAGCGGGTGGCGGGGAGGGGAGCAGCTTGCGGGTCGGCAAGTTTCAGGCGGCGGTAATGTCCGCGACGAATGTAAAAGGCTTCACCCGGCGAGAGTGTGCGGGAGGGGTTGTCGGAGGGCAGGTTGACTTTGAAAATCTGGTTCAGGCTGGAGCTGCCCAACTGGAAGCCGACCGGGCTATCGCGCAGCAGTTTCACCCAGCCCCAGTCGCTCTCCAGGTCGTTAATCGGGCCGGCAAGGGTCAGGTAGAAGCCCAGGTCACGCCAGCGCTTGAGACTGGCGTTGAGCAGGTCATGGTTGGATTGACCCCAATCGCTCTTCACCAGATCGTAATCGTCCATTAGCAGCCAGATAGCAGGGTGGTCAGCAGCCCAGGCGCGTTGGTCGAAGAAACCCTGGGCGGCGCGGCGGGCGTCCTCCATCTCTCGAGCACGGCGGTTCAAGCGTTCGGCGATCTCGGCCAGGGCACGACTCATGGAATCGTCGTCGCTGATGTAGCGAGGGACGCCGCGCCCATCTGTGGATAGCGGCGCATCGACGTGCGGCAGTGATGCCAGCGGACTGAGCGGGCCGCGGCGGAAGTCTACCACGTACAGGCTAAGCGCTTCAGGCGGATAGCGTTCAGCCAGCACTAGCGCCCAAGCCAGCAGCAAACTGGTTTTGCCGCTGCCGGGAGTCCCGGCTACCAGGAAGTAGGGCCCCTCGTTCAGGTCAAGATCAAAAGGCCGATCAGGGTCATCCATGTCCAGGGCAAAGCGAGCTGATAGTCCGGACGGGGACGGCGTAGGCCAGGTTGGAGCAGGGGTAACGAGCGCACCGAGAGGCAGCGCAGTTGGGAGTGGGGCAAAAGCGCGCGGCCGTGCCCCAGTCCAGACGAGCGACATTGCTTCCATTAACTTTTGTAGAGCGCGAGTGCGTTCAGCTTCGCTGTTGCCATAAGCAGGTAAGGCTGTTTGAAATTCTAATGGAGGAGTTTCCTTAAATAGACCACGGCCGGGGAAAGGAGCCGGCTCTAACCCTCCAGTGGGACCGACAGCCAAGCTGTAATCTCGCGCCGCCAGGCGATAAGTGGCTGCCAATGAGATCAGGTTGGCAAGACGTGGCTTGAGTTCAGAGGGACTGGCAAGGGTGAAGACAAAGTGTAGTCCATAGGGAGCGCCGTCACGAACAAGTTGAGTGAGCGTATCGTCCAAGTCAAGGCCGCGGTCGAGGCAGAGCTTGGCAAAGGCAGCATGATCTTCCAGGATGACGACAAGGGCTGGAAGTGGTTCGCCGCCTAGAGCGCAAAACTCGTTCAACGTAGCCGCGCCCAGATGGGCGAATCGTTCTTTGCGAGTAGTCAGTTCAGTCTTGACGAAGCGGAAGAAGCGTTTGAGACGATCTAAGTCATCGGCGGTGAAGACATCACCAACATGCGGAAAGCCGGCCAGGGCTTTGAGGCGCTGACCGCTGAAGTCAATCAGGTAAATATGGACTTCATCTGGGCTGTGTTCGAGGGCAAGGGCGGTTACCAGAGTCTGGACAAAAGCGGTCTTACCACTACCCGGCTCGCCATAGAGAACGAAGTGTCCCTCACGTCCGAGGGGGAGATGAAGTGGTGGCTGCGCCTGATTCGTAGGATCATCCAGGAGCCCGATAAGCGGGCTAAGCCAGCGATCAGGCGGGCGTGATTCCCAATTGTGGCCGTTCCAGCCAGGCTGACCGCGACTCAACTCGTCTAGGTAGATCATAGTAGGCAGTGGTGGGGAGAGAGGGCTCTTGAGTTTCTCCAGTCCCATAGCGGCTGCTGTGGCACGCATATGCTCAACCAAAGCAGTCAGTTGGGTCTGTTCGTCCGCAGCGAGAGAGATAAAGCGACGCAATGGTTCACGTTTGCCGTTCAAAGCAACCCGGTAGATTTGCTGATGGAAGCTTTCTCCTGCGCCGGGCTGATAGCGGTCGCCGCCCCAAGCCACCTGAAAGGCAACGAAGCGGTCATTGTTGCCCACCTGAAGGTAAGCGCGTCCAACCTGGCTGCTGCTAATATTCTCATAGGCGTCAGGTTGGCGCAAGATGTCCATGCTCGCCTGACGCGAGCCCATGCGCAGGCATAGGCGGATATTGATGTTATTACGCAACTCATCGGTCACGACCCCAGAAGGGTCCTGGGTAGCCAGAATGAGGTGAACGCCCAGGCTACGCCCGGTAGCGCCGACACTGAGCAAACGTTTCGTCATGGCGGATTTGTCAGGACTGTTACGGATCATCTCGGCGAATTCGTCAATGATGACGAAGAGATGGGGGAGTGGCTCAATGGCACTTCCCTGAAGAAGATTGCGCTGGTACTGGTTGATGTTACGCCCACCGAGCAGGTTGCGCCGCCGCCGCAGTTCGGCTTCGAGGCAAACGAAGAGGCGCTCTACCAGCACCGCCTGTGCATCGGCCTTCTCGAGATTGGCAAGCGTCCCGACTACATGCGGAAGGGTCTCCAGTCCTTGAAGCAGGTCGCCGCCCTTGTAGTCGATCAGGACGAAGTTCAGGTCGTGAGGATGGTGATGCGCAGCCAGCAAGGTGATCAGGGTTTGCAGGAAACGGGTTTTTCCGGTGCCGGTTGTTCCGCCGACCATGGCGTGGGAACCGTCGCCGCCGATGGCAGTGTCCTGAAAGTTGAGCAGGGTCACGCCACCACCGGCCTCGATGCCGAGCGGCACTTCTAGCGACTGATGTGAATCGCGCTTTTCCCAGTGTTGGCGGACCGGCAAGTCTTCCAGACGCGGGACATTCAAAAGAGCGGTTAACGGGACGCTGGCGGGCAAGTCGGCGATGGTAGCCGGGGCTTTGAGGCGGATGGGAGCCAGAGAGCGAGCGAAGCGATCAGCTTGAGCGCAGCTCACTCGGTCAGGGCTAAAGAGAAAATCCTGGGTGGGCGGCCCGATCAGACGCATTCGTCCGCTTCCACCACATTCGACCAAAGCGCGACAGCCGCCGGGCAGCGCTTCGGGTCGGTCGGCAAGAAAGAGGCTATAAGCGCCGATGTTTGCTCCTTGGGAAAGCAGCAGGTGAAGCAGCGGTCCAACGACCGAAGTATCCTGACCGTAGAAGAGACTAGGGTCGGCAAAGAGGAAGACAAAGTTCTGAGGATAGATGGGCGAAGCCTCACCAGAAGGGCGACTGAGAGCGCGCTTTTGCAAGCTGGCAGCCAGTTCCCCAAGCAGAGCGCGTGATTCTTCGAGCTTGGCAGCGATGGTACGACGCTTGCGTTCCTCATCCCAGACATGCGGCAGCCAGCGCACCCAAGCCCAGTCGTCCAACTGGTGAGCAGGCAACAGGGCAACCAGTTTGACCTCGTTGGGGGCATGATGAGTTGCCAGTTGAACGAGCAAGGCGCGAACCGTATCATGAACGGCAGTAGCAGGACCGCACAGCCCGACTGCGCCAGCCTGTGCTAACGGGAGGACAATCGGGATGCCATCCACCTGACGGAAAGAATCCACAAGGCGCAGGGCTTCTTCGTAAAGGTCATCAGCTTCGCCGACAGATGGTCGAGAGGAGGGCGGCTTGAGGCGGAAGGTGGCCGGCAGAGCGCCCAGTCCCAGGCGCAGATGAAGGAAATCGGGGTCACGCGGGCGCTCCAGACCGGACGAGCGCTCCCACAGGCGAGGAGAAGGTGTTTGCAACCCTATGCCAGTGCGGCGCAGACATTCATCTGGGGCGGGATGGGGGTCGAGCAGGGCGCGGCGCTGGGCCTCCGCCAGCGCTTCAACCTCGCGGCGGCGCGCAGCCAGATAGGCGCGGTAGGCGTGATTGCGGTGGAGAATGCTGGCTTGGTACTTATTGCGCTCATTAAAATAGCTGATGATGCTCACCAGCGCAGACCCGAACATCATGGGCACGGAAACCAGCAATAACCCGATCGCATTGGTGGCGAGAAAAGCTGCTGAAAGTCCCAGCCCAAGCAACATAAAAGCGCCCGGCAGGATGACAGCCAGCAACGAAGAAGTCGGGCGAGCCGGTTTGCCAGGCGGGGGCTGGAGTTCAAGTTCGTCTACCGGCGGGGTGAGGTAGGTGCGGGGAGAGCGCTGGAAGATGGGCGGGAACATGGTTCACCTCAGCTTTCTTTACTTCTGACCTTGCAACTGGAATGGCGCAATCATGGAGAGAACACCCCCCGTGATCACGCCCACAGTGCCACCAACCACAGTTCCTGCCATAAGCCATCCTTTATCATAACTCCAAATTCCGTTCAAATACCAACCTATCGCCCAGCTAACTGCGGTGAGGATGATCCAGGCCCCGCTTTTACGGGTGTACTGGCGCAAGAATAGCCATTGCAACAATCCCAATGGAGCTCGGCTCACTAGCTCCGACAAGACATCCCAATAACCTGGCATCCATCCACGTATC
>Ga0209101_1003124_pt1 | contig 10278 bp, 6 predicted proteins | sample ConPoolayeCmetaG_FD_185481 | JGI IMG/M metagenome (GOLD analysis project Ga0209101, IMG submission 185481) | Hot spring microbial mat communities from California, USA to study Microbial Dark Matter (Phase II) - Cone Pool mat layer C metaG... ... | reverse complement strand
GCGGCCAGGCGAGGTGTACGGGCGGCAAGGGGCACTGGAGTTGAGCCCCGACCTGTTGGCGGGTGAATACGACCTGAGCCTGGTGGTTGGCGGCAGCGTATCGGAACGAGTCGAGTTGGGCAAGGTGCGGGTTGAGTGGGCCGGCGGGCCGCGTTGGGTGGTTGACCAGATGGGGGTGGCCGATGGGCAGAAGGGCGACGTGCGGCCGCTGGACACTGACCGTGAGGTGCGGTTGAATTTCAACCTGAACCGGCCGCAGGAGTTGACAGTGCGTGCTGGCTGGGTGGGCGAGAGCCTGGCCGACGAGGTCTGGGTGGAGGTATATCTGAAGAACCGCCGCGGAGAGCGGTATCTCACGACGTGGGTTGTGCCGCGGGGGCGGCACACGGTCAGTGTGGCCCATGTGTCGGCTGGGTTGACGGTCGGGGGGGAGAACCGCGTGGTGTTGCGCGTGGCGGAGCATAGGCCCAAGCCGCGTTATGTGGGCTGGCGGGCGTGGGTGGATGCGGTGTTTCCGGATTTGTTGTATGATACCAGTGGGCCGCATGATGGCTGGGTGTGGGCCGACTTCGTGCGGGTGGAATCGGACTGGCGGGAGGAGTGGGGCGCTTACCGCGACCTGGCGCGGGCCTATGCCGACCTGGGCATGGTGGGAGAAGTGGCCGGGTTGTTTGACTCGGCGATGGAGCGGGGGCTGCGGCCGGGCCGGGCCGAGGAGCTCGATGTGTTTGCGGAGGCTTTCGAGGAGGGTGGTGACGCGGCGCGTCTGGCGCGGGTAGAGGAAATGGCGTGGTCGTTGGTGGAGCGGCCGGTGGGGGTGAAGCTGGGTGACCAGGTAGAGGTCGTGGGCTACACACTGAAGCGGTCGGGTGAGGGACAGGCCGAACTGCGGCTATACCTTCGGGCATTGAGCGAGATGGGCGAGGATTACACCTTGTGGTTGCATCGGTATCGTGAGGGTGCGGAGGGTTTCGAGAGCCTGGACCGGCGGTTGAGCACGTCGCGGTGGCGTGTGGGGCGGGTGTATGAGGAGCGATGGTCTGTGCCGTTGGAGGGGGAGAGAGTGCGGTTTGTGCTGGGTTTGTGGCGGTGGGAGGATGGCCGCCGACTGTGGCGGCAGGACGCCCCGCAGGAACATGAAGTGGATTTGGGATGGATGGTGCCAGAATAAAGAATTACACTCGTCAGGAGGGCGCTGCGGTTATGAGTGATGTTGACGACAAGAGGGCAAGCCTCAAAGCGGCCAGGGAAAAATGGTATGAGGGTCTCGTAGCCAGGACGTTGAGCCGTTTCCCTGAGAGGCAGGAACGGTTCGAGACTCCATCGGGTATCCCGGTGGAGCGGCTGTATACGCCGGCCGACCTGGCGGATTTCGACTACGAGCGCGACCTGGGCTTTCCCGGCCAGTATCCCTTCACGCGCGGTGTGCAGCCGACGATGTATCGCGGGCGATTCTGGACGATGCGCCAATACGCCGGCTATGCGACGGCCGAGGAATCCAACGCCCGGTACCGCTATCTGCTCGAGCAGGGGCAGACTGGCCTGTCGGTGGCGTTCGACCTGCCCACGCAGATTGGGTATGATTCGGACCATCCTTTAGCCGAGGGCGAGGTAGGCAAGGTCGGCGTAGCCATTGATTCTTTGGAGGATATGGAGACCCTGTTTCAGGGCATTCCGCTGGACAAAGTCAGCACCTCGATGACCATCAACGCGCCGGCTACAGTGCTGCTGGCGATGTATCTGGCCGTCGCCCGCAAGCAGGGTGTAGCGTTTGATCAACTGCGGGGGACGGTGCAGAACGACATCTTGAAGGAGTATGTGGCCCGCGGCACGTACATCTTTCCGCCCAGGCCCTCCATGCGCCTGGTGACCGACCTGTTTGCCTATTGCACGGAACATGTGCCCCAGTGGAACACCATTTCGATCAGCGGCTATCACATCCGCGAAGCCGGGGCGAACGCCGTGCAGGAGGTCGCTTTCACTCTGGCGAATGCGATAGCCTACGTACAGGCGGCGGTAAAGGCAGGCCTGAATGTAGATGAGTTTGCCGGGCGGCTGTCGTTCTTCTTCAATGCCCACAACAACTTGTTCGAGGAGGTCGCCAAATTCCGGGCGGCGCGGCGGTTGTGGGCGAAGATCATGCGCGACCGGTTCAAGGCGACCGACCCCCGTTCCTGGATGATGCGTTTCCATACCCAGACGGCCGGCTCGACGTTGACCGCGCAGCAGCCGGAGAACAATGTTGTGCGCGTGACGCTGCAAGCGCTGGCAGCCGTGTTGGGCGGTACACAGAGCCTGCATACCAACTCACGCGATGAAGCCCTGTCCCTGCCCACGGAAGAATCGGTCCGCATCGCCCTGCGCACGCAGCAGATCATCGCCTATGAAAGCGGGGTGGCCGACACCGTTGACCCGCTGGCCGGCTGCTACTTCGTGGAGAAACTGACCGACGAGATAGAAGCGCGGGCAGTGGCCTATCTGGAAAAGATTGACGAAATGGGAGGAGCTTTGCCGGCCATCGAAGGCGGATACATTCAGCGTGAGATTCAGGAAAGCGCGTACCGCTATCAGCAAGCTGTCGAGAGCAAGAAACAAATCGTTGTGGGCGTCAACGAGTTCGTTGTTCAGGAAGAGAAGCCCGCGGACGTCCTGCGCGTGGACCCGGCGGTCGGCCAACGCCAGGTTCAGAGATTGAACGCCCTGCGTCAGAGGCGAGACCAGGCGCGGGTGCATGCATTGCTGGGCCGCCTGCGTGAGGCAGCGCGCGGCTCCGACAACGTGATGCCCGTGATGATCGAGTGTGTGGAGGCGTATGCGACGCTGGGTGAAATCTGCGGCGCGCTGCGCGATGTGTTTGGCGAATACCAGCCGACGACGATATTATGAACGAGGGAAGAAGTCTCAATGAAGATTAAGAGGATTGATCACATTGGCATCGTAGTGAACGACCTGGAAGAGGTGACAGCCCTATACCGCGACGCGTTGGGCTTGCCCTTGACCCGCGTAGAAGAGAATCAGGAGCAGGGTGTGCGCATCGCCTTTTTGCCGGTCGGTGATAGCGAGGTTGAAATCCTTGAACCGATTGACAAGACCTGCGGTGGGGTCGCCGCCTGCCTGGAAAAGCGTGGCGAATGTATGCACCACCTTTGTTTCGAGGTCGAAGACATCGAAAGCGCGCTGCAAGAACTTGCGGCGCGAGGCATCCGACTGATTGACCAGGAGCCGAAGGTCGGCGCGCACGGCCAGAAGATGGCTTTCCTGCACCCGAAATCAACGCACGGCGTGCTGATCGAGCTGTACGAGAGGCCCTCCAGCGGCATCGAGGACGTCCAGCCGGGCAGTTAGCCTGGCCCGTCATGGGCGTCGCTACCCGGCTGTCGGACGGGCCTTTTGACAAGCGCATCAGGTGATTGTACAATGGCGGTCGCATCGTGGGGCGATTAGGAGGAGACGTTGAGTCAGAGGAACATTCGTGTCCTGATTGCAAAGCCTGGTTTGGATGGGCATGACCGAGGGGCGAAGGTCATCGCCCGCGCATTTCGCGACGCAGGGATGGAGGTCATCTACACCGGCCTGCGCCAGACGCCGGAAATGATCGCCGAGACTGCCCTGCAGGAGGATGTGTCCATCGTGGGCTTGAGCATTTTGTCGGGCGCCCACATGACCCTCGTGCCGCGCGTGATGGATGCCTTGAAAGCGGCAGGGTTGGACGATGTGGTCGTGTTGGTTGGGGGGATCATCCCGGAGAGCGACGCGCAGGCACTGAAGGCACTGGGCGTTGACGCGGTCTTTGGCCCAGGCGCTTCGATGGAAGAGGTGGTTGCTTTTGCTCGCAGCGCGGTCGAGAAACATGGCACGCGCGTCGGCTGACCTGGCCGGAGGCGACGACCTGGCCGGGCGGGTCCTGGCTGGCGACAAGCGGGCTATTGCCCAGGCCATCACAAAGGTCGAATCTGGCGAATTGCCAGGCCGAGATCTGCTGGCGAAGCTCTACCCGTTCACTGGACAGGCCCACGTCATCGGCGTAACCGGATCGCCTGGCACAGGCAAGAGCACTCTGGTCGCGGCTATGGCTCAGGTCTACCGGTCGCGCGGCGCCAAAGTGGGCATCGTGGCTGTTGATCCGACCAGTCCTTTTTCGGGAGGAGCCATCCTGGGCGACCGGATACGCATGCGCGACCTGGCTGGCGACCCCGGCGTGTTCATCCGGAGCATGGCCAGCAGAGGCCATCTGGGCGGGGTAGCCGAGGCAACCAGCGATGTGGTGCGCGTGTTAGATGCAGCGGGCTGCGGCGTGATTATTGTGGAGACCGTCGGCGTGGGTCAGTCCGAGGTCGATATTGTGCGTATGGCGCACACCGTCGTCGTCGTCGAGGCGCCGGGCCTGGGCGACGATGTTCAGGCATTGAAGGCCGGCCTGATGGAGGTCGCCGATATCCTCGTGGTGAACAAGAGCGACCTGCCAGGTGCAGACGCTCTGGTGAGCACGCTGCAGGCTGCCACGGCGCTGGCGGCCGGTCAGGCAAGATACGCCGGACACCATCAGCTTGAGGCCGCTGCCACAACACAGCCGATGGATGGGAGTCCAGGCCGAAGGGCAGTCGCCGAGGACTCAGCCGAAAGCTGGCGAATTCCGGTCAAAGAAGCGGCGGCCTTGCATCGCCAGGGAATCGAGGAGCTGGTCGCCGCGATAGATGCCCATCGGCGTTATTTGCAAGCCAGCGACCTGTGGCGACGACGCGAGAGATCGCGCGTCGAGTCCGACCTGGCGACCTTTGTCCGACAGGCCCTGTTTCGCCGGCTCATGGAACGGTTGGCGGCAGGTGAGTGGGAAGACCTGATCGAAGCCGTGGTCAATCGGCAGCTAGACCCCCACACGGCGGCAGAACAGGTGGTCGAGCAGCAGTTTGGCGCCTCAGAGTAATCTTTTTACATTGAGAAAGGGTGAAAGGGCTGACAAGGATGTACGGTGAATTGGTCGTATTGAGCGGCTCGGCGCATCCCCAATTGAGCAGCGAAATCGCCGACTACTTAGGGGTTTCCTTGGCCGGAATTGACATCGTGGATTTCCCCAACGAGAACATTTTCGTTCAATTGCACCAAAGCGTGCGCGGCCAGGATGTGTTCCTGGTGCAGCCCGCCGCCAAGCCGGTTAACCGCAACATCATGGAAATGTTGATCATCATTGATACGCTTAAACGCGCTTCGGCGGGACGCATCACCGCTGTCGTGCCGTATTATCCCTACGGGCGTACCGACAAGAAGGACCAGCCGCGTGTGCCCATCACCGCCCGTCTGATGGCCGATATGATCACTGTGGCCGGAGCGAACAGGGTGCTGACCATAGACTTGCACGCCGGTCAGATTCAGGGGTTTTTCAACATCCCGGTAGATGAACTGACCGCGCGGCATCTGCTCAGCGATTACGTCATCAGCAAGGGTATTGAGAACCTGGTGGTCGCTGCGGCGGATACTGGCGCGACAAAACGGGCCAGGAACTTTGCCGAGGAAGTGAACGCTCCGCTGGTGATCATCGAGAAACGGCGGGTCGGGGTGGGCGTCGAGGCGGTGACCCTGATTGGGGATGCCCGTGATAAGAATGTGGTGATCTTTGACGACGAGATTGATACGGCCGCCTCGATGGTTCAGGCCGTGACGACGCTTAGAGAGAACGGAGCTCGCGATATCTATGGTTGCGTGACCCATGGGGTGCTATCGCCGCCAGCGCTCGAGCGGTTGCGGGAATGTGAACTCCAGGAGCTGATCATCACCAACACGTTGCCATTGCCGCCACACGCATCCTTGCCAAACATGACTGTGCTGTCGATAGCGCCTCTGCTGGGCGAAGTCATGCGGCGCATACATCTGGGTATTTCGGTCGGCGAACTGTTCAATGAGTGATCCCTGATATGCAAACAGAGGAAGCGGACTTTTTGAGGGTCAGGTTTTTGTAGTATCATAAAGGGACAGACTCATCTAGAGGTAAACCAAAACCATGATTGGTGGCTTGTTGAAAATGATTGTCGGCGACTCCAATGAGCGCGAGCTTAAAGGGTTCCAGCCGATTGTGGACGAGATAAATGGCCTGGAAGCGGAGATACAGCAGCTTTCAGATCAATCGCTGCGTGCCCTCTCCGCTGAGCTTAAACAATTTGTTTGGGATTCGACTCAAGAGCTCCGCGAAAGGAAGAACGAACTTGTAACGCAGCGGCAACATGCTGAGGAACGCTCAGAGCAAGACGCGCTGGACGAGGAAATCAAACGGGCCGACGATGCTTTGTTTAAGGCTGAAGAACGAGCTCTGAACGAGGTGTTGCCGCGGGCATTTGCAGCGGTGCGCGAGGCATCGCGACGGACGACTGGCCTGCGCCATTTTGACGTGCAGTTGCTGGGTGGAATTGTCCTGCACCAGGGCAAAGTGGCCGAGATGAAGACCGGCGAAGGCAAGACTCTGGTGGCGACGCTGCCCACCTACCTGAACGCGCTGACAGGACGCGGCGTGCACATCGTCACGGTGAACGACTACCTGGCTAAGCGCGATGCCCAGTGGATGGGGCCCATCTATCACTTGCTGGGCGTTTCGGTAGGCGTCATTCAGCACGATTCCTCGTTCTTGTTCGATCCGGAGTATGTCAGCGACGATGACCGCTATCAGTTTCTGCGGCCGGTCAGCCGGCGTGCGGCATACGCGGCGGATGTCACCTATGGCACCAACAACGAGTTTGGGTTCGACTACTTGCGTGACAACATGGTGTTGAGCCTGGACCAGTGCGTCCAGCGCGAGCTCCACTATGCCATTGTGGACGAGGTGGATAATATCCTCATTGACGAGGCACGGACGCCGTTGATCATCTCCGGCATGGCCGAGGAATCGTCCGATCTCTACCGCAAGTTCGCTGCACTGGTCCCTCGCCTTCGCGCCAACGAGGACTATACGGTTGATGAAAAAGCGCGCATAGTGGTATTGACGGAACAGGGCGTGGAGCGCGTGGAGAAGTGGCTGGGCATAGAGAACCTGTATGCGCCGGAGAACTACGCCATGACGCCCTACCTCGACAATGCCCTGAGGGCGCACGTTATCTATCAGCGCGACCGCGACTATATCGTCAAAGATGGTCAGGTCATCATCGTTGACGAATTTACCGGCCGGCTGATGTATGGGCGTCGTTATTCTGAGGGTCTCCATCAGGCCATTGAAGCGAAGGAAGGGGTCGAGATCCAGCGCGAGAGCCTGACGCTGGCGACCATCACCTTTCAGAACTACTTTCGCATGTATCGCAAGCTGGCTGGCATGACCGGTACGGCAGCGACAGAGGCCGAAGAGTTCCACAAAATCTACAAACTCGATGTCACGGTTATCCCCACGCATAAGCCGATGATCCGCCATGATGCTCCAGACCTGGTCTATCGCACCGAGGAAGCCAAATACCAGGCCCTGGTCCGCGAGATTAAATCGCTGCATGAAGCCGGGCGTCCCGTTTTGGTGGGCACAACGTCGGTGGAAAATTCCGAATATCTGTCGGAGTTGTTGCGGAGGCAGGGGATTGAGCACCAGGTGCTGAACGCCAAGCTGCATGAGAAAGAGGCGCAGGTCATCGCTCAGGCTGGCCGGCCGGGAGCAGTGACCATTGCCACCAACATGGCCGGGCGCGGCGTGGACATCCTGCTGGGTGGGAATCCGGAGGGCCTGGCGCGAGAGACTTTGCGCCGACGAGGCGTTGACCTGACCACGGTAGAGCCCGAGGTCTGGGAAGCCGCACTGCAAGAGGCACGCGCTCAGACCGAAGCCGACAGGCAGAAAGTGCTGGCGGTGGGCGGCCTGATGATTTTGGGCACAGAGAGGCACGAGGCGCGGCGTATTGACAACCAGTTGCGCGGCCGTGCCGGGCGCCAGGGCGATCCCGGTGCTTCGCGCTTCTACCTGTCGCTTGAAGATGAGTTGATGCGGCGATTTGGTGGCTCCAATATCGCCAGTCTCATGGAACGCCTGGGCGTTGAAGATGATGTGCCCATCGAGCATGGCATGGTCAGTAAGGCGATTGAAAATGCTCAGATCAAAGTGGAGGGCTACAACTTCGATATCCGCAAGCATGTTCTGGAATACGACGACGTTGTCAACAAGCAGCGCGAGGTGATTTATTCCGAACGACGGCGGATATTGCAAGAGTCCAACCTGCGCGGCATCGTGTTGGGCATGATCCGCGAGGAGATCGAAGAAGTTGTCGGGGCATACACCTCTGGGCCGTATCGAGAGGACTGGGACCTCAACGGCCTGTGGGCGGCGTTGCGGGTCTTTGTGCCTATTCCTTTCGCTCAAGACAGAGCAACACAGATTTGGGGCCAGCTCAACGGCAAACAAATTGCCGATAGCGTTTTCGAGCTCGCCGAGCAGGCTTATGATCAGGCACGCCTGGCCTTCGGGCAGGACGTGTGGCGGCGATTGGAGCACACCGGTCGCTCGCTCGGCGAGCTGGCTGAGAACGAAGGCGGCATATTTGCGATGCTCAAGGAGACGACGCGATACTATCTGGACGAGGCGACCTGGCAAGCGTTGGTCGAGAAGCCGCTTCTTCTCCTGGACCGTGCCCTGCGGCCTGTCGTTGAAGAGGCTCTGGGTAAGGCTGTGACCTTGCAAAGAGACCGGCAGGTCATGTTGCGGGTGGTTGACTCGCTTTGGGTGAGGCATCTGACCGATTTGGCGGCTCTGCGCGAGGGCATCGGCCTGCGCGCTTACGGCCAGCAAGACCCTCTCGTGTCGTACAAGCGGGAAGCGCATGAGATGTACGTTGACCTGCTGCACGCCATTCGGCATGAAGTGGCTTCGACCGTGTTGCGCATTGGCTTGACCATTCAGGAACGTCGGCCCGTGCAAGAACTGCGCACAAACCGCGAAGAAAGTCTACCGACCAAGGCCGCCAGGCGGCCGCTGTCCAAATCTGTGGCTTCAGGTGGGAAAACAAAGCCCGGCTTAGAACCCAAATTGGGCAAGGTTGGCAGGAATGACCCGTGTCCTTGCGGGAGCGGTAAGAAGTTCAAGCATTGCCATGGCCGATAGCCCTCAGGCCATTTAAGGTGAAGAGGGGACATCTGAAGTTATGAATCAGGACTCCGTTTCGTTCGGCAAAACTAACGCGCTTTCATGCAACGAGCTGCTCGGTATTCGGGACTTAAGCCGGACGCTGGTGTCCGTCCCAGATAGCGCGCGAACCCTGCTGTTCCGGGCTGCTGCGCGACACCTGCGCCAGCTTGTCGCGTTTGACCTGTTTTCCGTGCTGTCCTGGAATTCCGACCCCAATAAAGTGGCTCCCCTTTTCGTCGTGACCGGCGCCGGTCGCGGCCTCCAGTCGTGCAGGCTACTGAACGAGTGTAGACCGCTGTTGGAAAAATCGGCCAAGAGCGGCTGGCCAGTGTTGGCTCAGATTGACTGGAATCTGTCCAGTGTCACGGAGTGCGACCCGAACTCCGAGAACAGTTGGGGCAACTGGCTGGCTATTCCTATCTTGCTGCAAGATGAGACCCTGTTTGCGGTAATAGAGCATACCCGTACACAGGCGTTTGACTATCGGGCCCGGCTGTTGTGTGAGGTGGTTATCATCCAGCTTGCCAATGCGTTAGAGAAGGCTGACCTGCGTCGCGAACACGTGAAGCGCGGAGAGCAGTTGGTCACTCTGGAACGCATTGGCGAGATGATTGTCTCGGAGCTCGACCTCGACAAGACCTTAACGGCGATTATGGAATATGTTAACCGTGTTTTCAACGTCGAGGCTGGTTCGCTGTTGTTGGTCGAAGGAGATGAGCTGATTTTCAAGGTGGCTGTGGGCGCTAAAGGCGACCAGGTGAAGCCTTTCTCGCTTAAGATCGGGCAAGGCATCGCCGGTTGGGTGGCCCAGCACGGCGAACCCTTACTGGTGGCCAACGCCAAGGAAGACCATCGGCACTTCGGACTGATTGACGAGCAGACCGACTTTGAGACCAAGTCCATACTATGTGTCCCAATGGAAAGCAAGGGACGGATGATTGGCGTTGTTGAAATCATGAACCCACTGGACGGTCGCCTCTTCAACAGCGATGACGTTCTGGTCTTGAGCAATATTGCCAGTTCGGCAGCGGTAGCCATAGAGAACGCCAACCTTTACGAGAGCTTGAAAGAGCGAGCTGAACGATTGGAAAGGGCTTACGAGGAGTTGCGTGAGGTAGACCGGCTCAAGACGGAACTGGTGCAAAACATTTCGCATGAACTGCGCACGCCGTTGACCTTCATCAAGGGCTATGTGGAGC
>Ga0209101_1003123_pt1 | contig 10280 bp, 7 predicted proteins | sample ConPoolayeCmetaG_FD_185481 | JGI IMG/M metagenome (GOLD analysis project Ga0209101, IMG submission 185481) | Hot spring microbial mat communities from California, USA to study Microbial Dark Matter (Phase II) - Cone Pool mat layer C metaG... ... | reverse complement strand
CGTCTGGGCGGTTTCGACGGCGGTGAATCACGCCCAGACGGCCGCTCCGGCCGGTGCGGCTCCGACGCGCGTGGCGGTGGTGGACATCATCAAGGTGTTCGACTCGTTCAATCAGACCAAGGTGCTGAACACCAAGATCGAGGCTCACCGGCGCGGGCTGGCCCAGCAGGCCGAGAAGAAGGAGCAGGAGATCAAGGCCGAGCAGGCGGCGCTGGAGGCCTTCGCCGAGAGCAGCGCCGAGTGGTACAAGCGGAACGAGCAGGTCAAGCGGATGATGTTCGAGTACAAGCTCTGGGAGGAGACCGAGCGACAGAAGATCAGCGACCGCCACAAGCTGTGGGTTCAGCGGACGTACGACATGATGGCCGCGGAGATCGCCCGCGTGGCCCGGGCCCGCGGCGCCCAGCTGGTGGTGACCACCGAGGAGCTCAAGATGGACGTGCCGGACTCCAAGGCGCTGATCTCGCTGATCATGAACCGCAAGGTGATCTACTTCGACCCCGCGCTGGACCTTTCAGAGGAGGTGCTGGCGAATCTGAACGCGGCCTTCGAGAAGGCCGGCGGGGAGAAGTCGGTGGAGTTCACGAACTGAGCGCCGGGCCGGCTCGGCCCGCGCCCCGGGGGAATCCGGCGTTGAGCAGGACCTTCACGCTGGCCCAGATCGCCAAATGGATCGACGGCGTCGTGCGGGGCGACGCGGGAACCCGCATCGACGGCGTGGCGGGGATCCATGAGGCCGGTCCCGGGCAGATCACCTGGCTGAGCCACGAGCGCTACGCGGAGGATCTGCGGGTGTCGCGGGCCGGCGCGGTGGTGGTGCCGTCGGGCTACGGCGGGACGCCGATGCCGGCGGTGCTGGTGGCCGATCCCGAGCTGGCGATGATCGAGGTGCTGGGGCGGTTCGCCCCGCCGGTGCCGCGGCCGGAGGTCGGCGTGCATCCCTCGGCCTGGGTGGCCGACGGAGTGGAGCTGGGGCGCGACGTCCGGGTGGGCCCGCTGGCGGTCATCGGGTCCGGGGCGGTGATCGGGGACCGGACGGTGCTGCACGCCGGCGTGTTCGTGGGCGAGGAAACCCGGCTGGGAGAGGACTGCGAGATCTGGCCGGGGGTGGTCATTCGCGAGCGCTGCCGGCTGGGCGACCGGGTGATCATCCATCCGAACACCACCATCGGCGCCGACGGCTTCGGCTATGTGTTCTCGGCCGGCCGGCACCTGAAGATCCCCCAGATCGGCACGGTGGAAATCGAATCGGACGTGGAGATCGGGGCGGGCTGCGCGGTGGACCGGGGCAAGTTCGGGGCGACGCGGATCGGCGCGGGCACCAAGATTGATAACCAGGTACAGGTGGGCCATAATGTCCGGATCGGTCCGGGCTGCATCGTGGTCGCCCAGTGCGGCATTGCCGGCAGTGCCCGGCTGGGGACCGGCGTGGTGCTGGGCGGCAAGGTGGGCGTGCGGGACCACGTGGTGCTTCACGACGGGGTCCGGGCGGCGGCCTGCGCGTGCATCTCCAAGGACGTGCCGGCCGGCACCACGGTGATCGGCGTTCCGGCGGTGGAGCACCGGCAGTTCCTGCGGGACCGCACCGCCGTGCGCCGCGTGCCCGGGCTCGTCGAGCAGCTCGAGGCCCTGGCCAGGCGGGTCGATCAGCTTGAGGCAGCAGCAGACGATTGACAGGCCGGTCGATCTGACCGGGCGCGGGCTGTTCACCGGCGAGCCGGTGACCATGCGGTTCGAGCCGGCCCCGGCCAACACCGGCATTGTCTTCGTGCGCGAGGACCAGAAGCCGCCGATCCGGATTCCGGCGGTGGTCGAGAACGTCGCCAAGCGCCTGCGGCGGACGTCGCTGCGCAACGGATCGGTGCAGATCGAGACCATCGAGCACTGCATGTCGGCCCTGGCCGGCCTGGGGATCGACAACCTCTACATCGGGCTCAACGCCCACGAGGTGCCGGCCATGGACGGCAGCTGCGGGGCGTTCGTGGAGAAGCTCCGGGAGGCCGGGCTGCGCGGGCTGGGCCAGCCGCAGGAGGTCTTCCGGGTGCCCGAGACGGTGCGGGTCTGCGAGGGCGACAGCTACGTGATGATCGCCCCGGGAACCGAGGGGGACGACGCCCTGGAGATCGTCTACGACCTCGACTACGGCCCCGGAGGCCCGATCGGCCAGCAGCTCTTCAAGTTCCGCCTGTCGCCCGAGGATTTCGCCGAGCAGGTGGCCCCGGCGCGGACCTTCGTGCTGCAGTCGGAGGCCGAGCAGTTCCGGGCCGCCGGCCTGGGCACTCATCTGACCTACCAGGACATCCTGGTGTTCGGCGAGGACGGCCCGATCGACAACGCCCTGCGGTTTCCCGACGAGTGCGTGCGGCACAAGGTGCTGGACCTGATCGGCGATCTGTTCCTGTTCGGCCGGTTCGTCGCCGGGCACGTGTTCGCCCGCCAGTCGGGGCATGCCCTGAACCACGAGCTGGTCCGCAGGCTGCGCGAGCTGGAGGAAGCCGCCCGGCTGCGCAAGCGCATGCAGAGCCCGCCGGTGTTCGACATCCGCCAGATCCAGCGGATCCTCCCGCACCGCTTCCCGTTCCTGATGGTCGACCGGGTGGTGCAGCTGGAGCCCGGCGAGCACGCGGTGGGCGTCAAGAACGTCACGGCCAACGAGGAATTCTTCCTCGGGCACTACCCCGGCCAGCCGATCATGCCCGGGGTGCTGATCATCGAGTGCATGGCCCAGCTGGGGGGGCTGCTGCTGGCCCGGGAGCTGGAGCACACCGGCAAGGTGGCGGTGCTGCTGAGCCTGGACCGGGTGAAGTTCCGCCGGCCGGTGGTGCCCGGCGACCAGCTGATCCTGGAGGCCTCGGCCCGGCGGGTGAAGTCCCGCACCGGGCACGTGTTCTGCACCGCCCGGGTCGGCGACCAGCAGGTGGCCGAGGCGGACATCAAGTTCATGATGGTGGACGCCGACCCGCTGTGACGGGCGGCCCGGGAGACCGGATGGCGGATTCATGAGCGCGACTCAGATTCATCCCACGGCCCATGTCGATCCGACCGCCGAGCTCGGCGAGGGCGTGATCATCGGGCCGCACTGCTTCGTAGGGCCCCACGCGGTGCTGGGCGACGGCTGCGTGCTGCGCAACCATGTGACCATCGGCCCGCACACGACCTGCGGCCGCCGGAACGTCTTCTACGCCGGAGCGGTGATCGGCGAGGATCCCCAGGACCTCAAGTACCGCGGCACCGCGACGCGGCTGGAGATCGGCGACGACAACGTCTTCCGCGAGCACGTGACCGCCAACCGCGGGACCGAGGTCGCCGGCGGGGTCACCCGGATCGGTTCGCACAACCGCTTCATGGCCGGCTGCCACATCGCCCACGACGCGACCATCGGCAGCCACTGCATCCTCTCCAACGGCGTGCAGCTCGCCGGGCACGTGCGGCTGGAGGACCAGGTGACCATGGGCGGCATCATCGGCGTCCACCACTTCACCACCCTCGGTCGGCTCTGCTACGTCGGCGGGCTGACCCGGATCGTCGCCGACGTGCCGCCGTTCATGATCGTGGAGGGCAACCCCTCGCGGATCCGCGGCTTCAACGAGACCGGCATGCGCCGCTGGGGCCTGGATGAGGAGCGCATCGCGGGCATCCGCGAGGCCTACGGAATCCTGTTCGGCCCCCGCAGCGCATCCCACGGCGCCACCCTCCTGGAGCGCCTCGCGGCCCTGGAGGGGCGGGACGACCTCAACGGCGAGGTGCGCTACCTGTGCGAGTCCGTGCGGCGGAGCCTGCATGACGGCGTGTACGGCCGGCAGCTGGAGGTCCATCGCCGCGACACCGACTCCGACCGCCAGGCCTACTACGGGGCCGGCCCCCGGCACGGAGGGCGGCGCCCGTGAGCGAACCGGTTCCCGTGGCGGTCATCGGCGCCGGGCACATGGGGCGGCACCACGCCCGCGTGTACCACGAGCTGCCCGAGGCCCGGCTGGTCGCGGTGGTCGATGCCGACCTGGAGCGGGCCCGCCGGCATGCCGAGCCCTACGGCGCCGAGGCCCACACCTCCGTCGAGCCCGTCCTCGGCCGGATCCGGGCGGCCACCGTGGCCGTCCCCACCGCCGCGCACATGCCCGTGGCCGCCGGGCTGCTGGAGGCCGGGGTCGCGGTGCTGGTGGAAAAGCCCCTGGCCCCCGACAGCCGCACCGGCCGGGAGCTCTGCGCCCTGGCCCGCCGCCACGGGACCCTGCTGGCCGTGGGGCACACCGAGCGATTCAACCCCGTGGTCCAGGCCCTGGCCCGCATGGAGGTCCGCCCGCGGTTCATCGAGACCCACCGCATCAGCCCGTTCACCTTCCGCTCGGCCGACATCGGCGTGGTCATGGACATGATGATCCACGACATCGACGTGGTGCTCTCGCTGGTGCGCTCCGTCCCGGCCCAGGTCGAGGCCGTGGGCGTGCGGGTGCTGGCCCGCCACGAGGACGTGGCCAACGCCTGGGTGACCTTCGCCGACGGCTGCGTGGCCAGCCTGACCGCCTCGCGCCTGGCGCTCAAGACCGAACGCAAGATCCGGGTGTTCAGCGAGGAGGCCTACCTGTCGCTGGACTACCAGAAGAAGAACGGCATCGCCATCAAGAAGGACGCCAACCTCGATCTGCTCAAGCTGGCCCGCGAACGCGATGCCTCGGACCTCGCCCAGCTGGCCGGCGCGGACTTCGGGGCCATGGTCAAGGTCGAACCCCTGGTGGTGGACGACGTCGAGCCGCTGCGGGCCGAGCTGCAGTCCTTTCTGAGGGCCCTGTCCACCGGTCAGCCGCCGGAGGTCAGCGCCGAGGACGGCCTGGCGGCCGTCGAACTGGCCGAGAAGATCGTCGAGGCCCTCAAGCGGCACCCGTGGGAGCTGCCGGGATGAGCGGGCGGATCAGCCCCGCCGGCACCCCGTCGGCCCGGACCGGCCGGCGCGGGTGAAGCCGGGGCGATCGAGTCTCACCGGGCGATTTCGCGCCGCAGCCACTGGAGGCTCTTCTCCACGTTGCCGGGGGCGGCCTCGCACTCGATCGACAGCACGCCGTCGAAGTCGATCTTCTTGAGGATCTCGATGCAGCCGGCGATGTTCTCGGCATTGACGCCGTCTCCGATCGCCACCACCGAGGTCGAGATGCCGGTCTCCTCGCCGCGGACCGCCTTCGCCAGCGATTCGCTGACATCCTTGATGTGCAGGTGCGAGACCTTGTGCCGGAACCGCTCGAGGAACCGCACGGGGTCCTGCCCGCTGATGAAGGTGTTTCCGGTATCGAAGTTGAGGCGCAGATACGGCGAGTCGAACATCTCGAAGATGCGCTCCATGGTGTCCGGATCGGTGGTGTACGGCCCGTGGGGTTCGATGTTGATCACCACGTCGTGGCTCTCGGCCCACTCCAGGACGATCCGGTAGTACTGCCGGATGACGGCCATGACCTCCTCGTCCGTGCACCCCGGAGGCCTGCGGGCGCCGTCGGTGGTGTCCACGAAGCGGGCTCCCACGGCGCGGGCGAACTGGATCGTCCGGATGGTGTACGGGATGCCGCGGTACAGCCCCTCGGGAAAGGAGATCGGGTAGGCCGCGTCCAGCTGCGAGACCTTCAGCCCCAGGCCGTCGAGGTAGCGCTTCAGCCGCAGCGGGTCGGTGTGCAGGGGAATATGCGGATTGTAGCCCAGGGCCTGCACGAAATAGTCGCCGTCGATGGTGCCGAACTCGATGTACTCCATCCCGTGGCGGCGGGCGAACTCGCAGGGCACCTCGAAGGGAGCATCCTGGTGACGCCAGTTGTCCACGTGCATTCCGATCTTCAGCATGGTTGAGCCTCCGCGTGTTCGGGAACCGGACATCCGGCGCCTCGCCCGCCGCGAAACGCCGCCGAAGGATCGTCGCCGGCCGGTCAGCCCGGCCAGCCCGCCTGGCCGATGAGGCGGACAAAGCGGCAGGCCAGCCCGCGCCGCTCGTGAATCCTTCCCCCGCAGCGCTGGACCACGGTCAGCAGCTGCTCGCTTTCGCCTCCGACCGGGATCACCAGTCGCCCTCCCTCGGCCAGCTGCTCGACCAGAGGCGGCGGAACCCCCGGGGCCCCGGCGGTGACCATGATCCGGTCGAAGGGCGCCGCCTCGGGCCAGCCCAGCGTGCCGTCGCCGACCCGCCAGTGCACGTTGGCACAGCCCAGCTCCTCCAGCAGCCGGCGGGCCTGCTCCTGAAGGGCGGCCAGGCGCTCCACCGTCCAGACCTCCCCGGCCAGCCGCGAGAGGATCGCGGTCTGGTACCCCGAGCCGGTGCCGATCTCCAGGACCCGGTGGCCGGGCCGGACGTCCAGCTCGATGGTCATGGCCGCGACCATGAAGGGCTGCGAGATGGTCTGGCCCAGCTCGATGCTCAGGGCCCGGTCGCTGAAGGCCTCTTCCGGCGGCACCCCCGGAACGAACCGCTCCCGGGGCACTTCCCCCATGACCGCCAGGACCCGTTCGTCGGCCAGACCCCGGGCCCGCATCTGCTGCTCGACCATGCGGCGCCGCGCAGCGCCAAGAGGATCCTCGGGCGTGATCATGAGCACCTGACCGTCGCGGGCCCCGGCAGGCCCGCAGGGCATCTTACGGCCGCGGCGGCCCGGCTTGCAACGCCGGCGGGGACTTCTACAATCGCCGTATCGCCGGCGACCGCCGGCCGGCCCGCACCGCGCGGAGACGGCGTGCGGTCCGTAGACCCGTCCATCGACCGACAGGTGTTCCTTCAGGGAGGTTCCGATGATGACACGAGCATCCGTCGCCGCCGTGCTGGCATGGTCCGCCGGGCTGGTGGTCGCCGCCCAGCCGGCCAGGGCGGAAGCGGACGCCTGGCGGATCGGCAACCCCGACCGGGACTTCCGCGACCTGGCCGCCGCCCAGGGGGTCAACGGCTACCTGCAGGCCTTTCCCGGAGACGTGCGTTTCACCGTCGGCCGCAGCGACCCGGCCAGGGACTTCAGCTTCATCCATCCCGGGCCGGCGGATGCCTGGGGCGGATCGCGGTCGCACCCGTTCGAGATCGCCTTCGACCTGGCCGGTCCGCCGGAGGGGACCTATGTGTTCGGCATTCACCTGGTCGATACCCACGCCGAGCTGCCCCCGGTGCTGAAGGTCGAGGTCAACGGGCGCACGGTGCGGCGCGAACTCGAGCGGGGCGGCGGCGACCTCACGCTGATGGACCCCGCCCGCGGCAAGCCGCGGACGATCAGCCTCCTGATCGACGCCTCCGAGCTGAAAGCCGGCGAAAACCGCATCCGGCTGGAGGTCACGCGCGGCTCGTGGATGCTCTACGACGCCCTGACCTTCGGGCGGCTCGCGCCCGGCGACCTTCCGCCGGTGGAACTGCAGCTGCGCCCCACCATTTTCTTCGTGGAGCGCGACGGGCGGCTCAAGCAGGAGCTGCGGGTGACGCTCAGCGGCGTCACCGGCGCCGTCCCGGTCACGGCCACGGTGCACGCCGGGGTGGACCTGCTGGAGCGTGCCGAGCTCGGCCGGCCCGAACTCGGGATCCTGTCGGCCCCCCTGCATGTGGAGGAGACCGACCGGCCGCGGCAGCTGACGGTGACGGTCGAGGCCGGCGGCCGGACGCAGACCGCCAGCCTCACGCAGGAGCCGGTCAGGAAGTGGCGGCTCTATGTGGCCCCGGCGGTGCACACCGACATCGGTTACACCCACATCCAGAGCCGGGTGATCGCCGACCATAACCGCAACACCGACCTGTCGCTGGAAACCGCCGAGGCCTTCCCGCTGTGGCACTTCAACCTGGAGTCCTCGTGGGCGGCGCAGATGTGGCTCCGCGACCGGCCGGTCCACCGGCACGAGCGGTTCTACGATCAGGTGCGGCGCGGCCGGCTGGGCGTGGAAGCCGGCTACCTGAACATGCTCACCGGCCTGTGCACCGAGGAGGAGCTGATCCGCAACCTGTACTACACCGCCCGGCTCCACCGCGAGCACGGGCTGCCGTTCGCGAGTTTCACGCTCACCGACGCGCCCTCGCACGTCTGGTCGCTGCCGGGCATTCTGGCCGGGGCGGGGATCCGCTGCATCAGCGTGGGCGTCAACGGTATCCGGGCCCCGCTGCTCAAGAGCAACATCCATCACAAGTGCCCCTTCTGGTGGGAGGCTCCCGACGGGCAGCGGGTGCTGACCTGGTTCAGTCCCGGTTACGCCGAGGCCGCGCGGATCGGACTCCGCCACGCCCTGAGCGACATGCAGACCGCGGTCGAGGCCGACCTCCACTGGTGGAACACGCGCAGCGACTACCCCTACGACGCGATCCTGCTGCACGGCGCCTACAGCGACAACGAGCGGATCGGCCAGGAGATCGCCCGGGCGGTCACCGACTACAGCCGGGTCTACGCCTATCCGAAGGTGATCCTGTGCGCCAACGACGCGTTCTTCAGGTACATCGAGGAGCACTTCGCCGACCGGATCCCGACGGTCCGCGGCTGCGGCGGCAGCTGGTGGGAGGACGGGGCCGCCTCCAGCGCCGCCGAAACGGCCGTCAACCGCGCCACGCACCAGGAGGTGATCGCCGCCGAGGCCGCCTGGGCGGCGCTGGAAGCCCTGGGCCGGGTGGCTCCGGCGGATCAGCCCCGCCGGCGCTTCGACGCCGTCTGGGACAACGTGCTGCTCTACGACGAGCACACCTGGGGGGCCCACAACAGCATCAGCCAGCCGACGCTGGACTTCGTGCAGCGCCAGTGGGCGGTCAAGGCCGACTACGCCGTGCGGGCGGCCGACGAGTGCCGCCGGCTGCTGAATGAGGGCCTGCTGCACCTGGCCGCGGCCGTTCGGGCGGAGGAGGGCTCGGTGCTGGTGTTCAACCCCTCCGGTGCCGCCCGCACCGGCCCGGTGGAGATCGACGTGCCGCGCGGCAGCGTGATCGTCGGCCCCAAGGGCCCCCCGCCCCAGCAGGTGATCCGCGAGGACCTGCTGCGGGACGTGACCGTGGCATTCCTGGCCGAGGACGTGCCCCCTGCCGGATACCGGGTCTACCAGGTGGTCACGGGCGCCGACGGACCGCCGGCTCCGCCCCCGCGCTTCGACGGCCAGGTGCTGGAGAACGACTTCTACCGCGTGGCCTTCGATCCCGGCACCGGAGCCATCGCCTCGCTGCGCGACAAGCTGCTGAACCGGGAGCTGGTCGACGATGCCGGCCCCTACCGCTTCGCCCAGCCGATCTACGTCAGCGGCGGCGAGGAACAGCCCGGCCAGACGCAGTGGGACTGCCCCAACCCCAACAAGCTCAAGATCCACCTCCCGGCCGAGGGGCGCGTGGAGCGCGGAGCCGCCGGCCCGCTGTTCAGCAGCGCCCGGACCGCCTGCACGCTGGCGATGTTCGACCGCGTCGAGACCGAGGTCGTTCTGCACGAGCGCATCCGCCGCGTGGACATCGTCCTGCGGATGAACAAGCGGATGACCTACGACAAGGAGGCCCTGTACGTCGCCTTTCCGGTGGGCGGAGCCGATCCGCGGTTCCGCTACGAGATCGGCGGGGCCAGCGTGAGGCCCAACGAGGACCAGATGCCCGGAGCCTGCCGCGACTGGTTCGCCGTGCAGCGCTGGGTCACCGTCTCGACGGCCGACGCCGCGGTCGCATGGTCGCCGCTGGACACCCCGCTGGCGACCTTCTGCCAGATGACCCCCGGCAACTGGCTGACCGAGCTGCCCATCACCAACGGCACGATCTTCGCCTACGTCATGAACAACTACTGGTTCACCAACTACAAGGCCGGGCAGGACGGCGAATTCGTCTTCCGCTTCTGCCTGACCAGCGACCGGACGATGGAGCCGGAGGCTGCGTCGCGCTTCGGCGAGTCTGCAGCCGCACCGATGCGCGCCGTCGTCGTGCCGCCAGCCTCCGCCGGCCGGACGCTGCCGCCGGAGGGAAGCCTGGTGGCCGTCGAGCCGGACCACGTCGCCCTCACGGCTTTCAAACCGGCCGACGACGGGCGGGGGCTGATCGTGCGGGTCCGCGAACTGGCCGGCCGGGACGCCCGGGTCACCCTCCGCACGTCCGTTCCCGGCCTGGCCGCGGCACATCGCTGCGACCTGGTGGAGCGAGACGGCGAACCGCTGCCCCTGGCCGACGGACGGATCGAGCTGTCCCTCGGCCGCAACGCCATGGCCGCCGTGCGCCTCCTGCCGGCATCCGAAGCCGCGGCCCGGTCCCATGCCGCCGCCCCCAGCGGCCGATAAAGACGCCGGCCCGGCCTGTCGCGGCGGATCCAGGGGATCCGCGCGGCCGAACCGCCGCCGGT
>Ga0209101_1003122_pt1 | contig 10284 bp, 5 predicted proteins | sample ConPoolayeCmetaG_FD_185481 | JGI IMG/M metagenome (GOLD analysis project Ga0209101, IMG submission 185481) | Hot spring microbial mat communities from California, USA to study Microbial Dark Matter (Phase II) - Cone Pool mat layer C metaG... ... | reverse complement strand
CGCAGGAACTCTATCTGACGCTGCGTCTCATCGAAGCGGAGACGTAGACGGGTCACCGTCTGATTAATTGCTTCGGTGTCGCGGTGTCCTTCCAACAGTCCCCGCAGATCGGAAAACAACGTTTCGGTTTCGCCCTGATCAAGGAAGTAAGTCAATTCGCCGAAGAGCGTGATGAAGTGTCGAGCCTGCATCGCCGTCGCCTCGACACGTCCCTCTTCGATGTGGCGCCGCGCCACCGCTGGAAGAATCCTTTTTTCGCCGAGAATCCATGCTATTTCGTAGTGATTGATGAGACGAAACAGCGGCACCGGCGACGAAATACGTTCTGCCTCCATCTGCTCCACGATGTGCACAACATCTTCCTCGTATCCCTTCTTTGCTGCGTAAATGGCGCGTGCGGTAAGATACAGCAGCCGGTATGTTTCTTGCGTCTCGGGCGTCATCTCGAAGATCTTTTCGATCTGGCCGGCGAGTTCGAGGAGGTACTCGCGGTTCCCCTCGAATGCTGCCTCGAGGAAGACGAGGGCACACAATCCTCGGATACGGTGCCGGTCATCGAGTGACCGCCGATCGAGAAAACGACGCATCTTTCCTCCCACCTCTCTCGCGCTTCCGCTTTCTCCCTTGAGCACATAGAGGAAAATCTGGGCAGCATAGATATCTACGAGGTCGGTGTCTCGACGCTCCCGGTAGGAAAGTTTTTCGGCATTGAACAGGAAGTTCTCGGCAAGCGAAAAATCACCGGTAAGCGCTGCGTACTCCCCTCGTGCGAAGTAGGCGAGTTTGAGCATCGTCGTCCCGCACCCTTTCCGTGCAAACTCCATTGCCCGATCGAGGAAGAGGGGGACCTCGTGCCACCGATTGAGCAGTTGGGAGCACTGCGCCAGGTTGAGATAAGCGCGCGCGATGCGGAAATTGTCGTACGATTCTATCGCGAGTTTGAGCGACTGCTGGAGTACCCGATACCCTTTTTCGAGGTGACGGAAACGCCGGAAGAAACGGTACGAAGAAGTGAGCGCATCAATGAGGTACGATTTGCTCCTGAAGCAGGAGGCGCTTTCGACGAGATCGCGGCGGATAGACGAGAGGGTTTCATAGTTGCTGTCCTTCTCATACATTGCTTGGTCGAACTCCAGTTCGCGGAGGAGATACCTTCGCTGGGGTGTAAAAAGTCGGTCGTGTCCTTCCGCGAGAAGACGTTTCGCCTTCTGAATGTGGCTTCCTGCCCGGTGGAAGTCGTCGGCGCCACGTACCGCGATGTATGCTCGCAGGAAAGAAACGAAGGCGGCGCGGTCGGGCGTGTCGGAAGAAAACTTTGCCACGGCACTGATCGCCCGCGGGATATCACCATCGGCAACAAGTGCACGCACCAAGAGATCGAGGATAAAGTCGTTCTTCCATGTTTGGTATGCTTCATCGAGGAGTGGGATAGCGCGGCCATACATTCCGAGCCGATAGAAGATACGTCCCGCAAAGAGTGCCACCGCCGTCTTTTGTTTGAGGGAGAGAATGTAAGGGTTGTCCCGCACGATTCCGAGCGCCTCGTCGAGGAAGCCGGCGGCGAGTTCCGTATTGAGGTGGAAGAATGTCCGGCTTGCCGATTTGAGGTAGGAGCGGAGCGCGATGGCTGGTTCACCACCCCGGAGAAAGTGATAGGCGGCAAAGGCATGCGTGTTGACATCTTCCAGAGGATTCGAGGTGAGGAGATACTCTGCGTGGAGACGATGGTGGCGGCGCCGCTCCTCTGGGGGTATCGCTGTATACACCATCGTCTGGAGCCGCGGATGGACGATGCGTATCTTGCCGTTCCGATACTCCTTGAGCAAGTAGTTTATCTTGAGAAGATCGAGATTGAAGGCGAACTCTTCGTCGGTGAGACGATCGCCAACCACTGCGCGGAGCGCCTCGCGGGTGGTAAACTTACGATAGATACTGGCAATGTCGAGAATGATCCGCTGTTTTTCGCTGAGTGACATCAGCTTGCGCCGAAACAGGAAATCGAGCGATTCGTTGCTCAGGATATCACTGCGAAATACCACGCGCTCGCCGACCTGCGCCATGAACCCTTCCTCCCGGAGCATGTGGAGGAGAGAGAACATCGTTTTCACGACACCACCGCTTGTGCGATAGACCCATAGAAAGAGGTCCTCGTCGATCGCCTTGCGCGGCGTCTGGAGCGCAGATTCGATGAAATCGCGCGTTTCGGCAGGCGAGAAGGGGGACAGGGTGATACGGGTGGCGGCGGGGAACTCGATGAGCGCTGTTCCGCCCTCCGTCGTGATGGCGAGCACCGTACATATCCGGCGGTACTCCTCGACTCGTGCATAGAGTTCCTGCAGAATGGCGAGCGAACGTCTATCTATCTCGTGGAAGTTGTCTATGAGGAGCAGAAGCGGCTGGCGCCGTGCCGCTGTTTCGAGAATGTCGCCGACGAGTGCGACAACCCGGTGGAGATCGTCTCCTGATACTTCCTCGTCGTCGGGAAGGTGTGCCGTCATACGTTTGAATTCCGGATACTCGCGAAAGTCGGGAAAGTAGGCGAGGAAGCGCCCGCCGCCTTTTACGGCGATTTGGTACCGAATCTCACGGTCTGAAATCTCCCACACCGCCCGCAAGATGTCCGCAATGAGATTGTAGGTCTCGGCAGCAGAGACGAGGACCGTCCCCGCCGCACGAAACGCCATTCGCTGTTTCACTTCCTCGAGAAACCGGCTCTTTCCGACACCCTGTTCTCCTTCCACGACGATGGTGGTATCGAGTCGCGTTGCGAGGAAGTTATCTATAATGGAGGTAAGGCGTGTCATTTCGGCACGACGACCGATGAATGCCGGTTCATGAATGACAGCCCGACGGAGATGTCCGGTCTTTTTCACCGCACGATCGGCGCGGAGAAGGTTTTCCATCTCTTCGAGATCGTTGAGAAGGGTGAGCGCATCAGGGGTGCGTTCCTCCGGATTGGGGCAGAGGAGCCTTTTGAGAATGCGTTCCATTTCGCGGTCGAACCCCTCGGGGAAGGGGAGTCGTTCGGGATCGAGCGCCTCCGGAGCAAGGATCCCGGGCGGCGCTGGGAAAGGGTATTCGCCGGTGAGCGTCTCGTAGAAGACCAAACCGAGGCTGTAGAGGTCACTCCGAATGTCGAATGCTCCCTTCTGAAAAACATCTGGAGCGGTGTAGCGGGTGGTTCCCCCTGTGTCGGCGAGATGCATCATTCGTACCGAGGCGAGTCCGAAGTCAAGTATTTTGACCTTCTCTTGCGAGGTTACCATGATATTCGACGGTTTGATGTCGCGGTGCACGATGTTGTATCCGTGGATATCGAGGAGGCCGCGCGTAGCGATTACAAAGAGCGAGATGACGTCGGGAAGACGTGAGCCTCTCAGCGTCGCAAAGGTGCGTCCTTCGATATACTCCATCGTGAAGAACGTCTCCTTCCCCTGTTCGTAGAAGTCGAACATTCGGACGACATGTTCGCTCCGGACGGTGCGGGCAAGTGCAAATTCGGTACGCAACCGCTTTATCCCGGCGCGTGAGAGGAGTTTTTTATTCTTCACCTTCTTGAGAGCGATCTGGTCTCCGTTTTCACGGTCCTCGGCGAGCCATACCTCCCCCATACCGCCGCTTCCTATTTGTCTGATGAGACGGAAACGTCCATCGAGAATGTACTCTGCGGGCATCCTGTTTTTGTCTCCCAGCGCTCTTTTCTTGCGCATGATACCGGTACAAGGACGAAAACTCAAGAAAAAGGGGGTTTCCTGCATTCTCCTCTCTCTTGCCACAACGGCCGTTTCCCGCTATGGTTCGGTGAGACTGCCGGAGGCGCGATGGCTTACTTTCACTTTATTCTCACCGTTCTGCTCTTCAGTTCGATGGAGGTGGCGAGTAAGCCGCTCATGAGTTTTCTCGACCCCTTCCAGTTCACCTTCCACCGCTTTGCAATGGGGTTTCTTCTCCTTGTCATTGTCTTCGTTATACGAGGGGAAAATCGCACTCTTCTGGCTCTTCGGTCACGTGACTTCATCCTCCTCGCAGCGCTCGGCATACTCAACACTTTCATTGCCATGTCGCTCTTGCAACTGGCGGTGCGCGCCGGTAACGCTGCTACCGCGGCGACCATCGTGAGTGCCAACCCTCTCTTCGTCTATCTCCTTGCGCTCTTTGGGCGGATAGAGAGTTTCTCCCTGCGGCGCGTCATCGGTATCGTTACGGGGATCGGAGGCATCGTGCTCACCATGTTCGACCGCGGATTTTCGCTCGACACCGGCGCTTTCTATGCGCTCCTCGCCGCCCTCCTCTTTTCGCTCTACACCATTCTCAATGCACCGGTCGCCCGCCGCGTCGGAACACTCACTGCAAATGTTTTTTCCTTTTTCTCCGGGCTTCTCGCCATGATTCTCTTCCTTTCTTTCACCGGCATAGGGCTCTTGCCTCCCCGCCATATCATCGAAACGGCATCTTCATTTGCCGCTTTTCTCTACCTGGGAGTCGCCGTTACCGGCATCGGGTACCTCACCTTCCTCTCGACTGTCGTTCGATTAGGGCCACTCGCTGCCTCCGTCATGTTCCTCCTCAAGCCGGCGATCGCCACCCTCCTTGCCCTCCTCTTCCTCGGAGAGCACCTCCCGCCGCTCTTCTGGCCCGGCCTCATACTGGTGACAGTCGGAAGCGGGCTCATTCTGAAAAAAGGACAAACAGCGCCCCGTGGTTGATTTTTCGTGAACGTTGCGCTATCATCCCTCGCTACTTCGGGGAAAACCGATGAAGACTTTTTTCACCGCATTCCTTATTGCGTTTGTATTTGTCGCTTTCATCACCCCCATCCTCATCCACTACGGGTACAAGTGGGGCATTGTGGACACCACCAACCGGCGGACCATCCACCGGGGCCGTATTCCGCGGATCGGCGGTATCGGTATCGCCCTTGGAACGCTTCTTCCCCTTGTCCTGCTCTATTTCTACCACAACAATGTCTCCGAGGTCTTCTTCGAGACTCCAGCCAACCCCATCGTCGTCATTGGTGGCGGGATCCTCATCAGCGCGCTCGGCTTCCTCGACGACGCCAGGGGGGTGCCCGCAAAGTGGAAGTTCCTTTTCCAGATAGCGATTGCGATAGGCGCCTACTATCTCGGATTCATGATCGACCGCGTCTATACCCCGTGGGGCTTCGTCGAGTTCGGTTTCCTTTCGCTCCCTCTCACCATCCTCTGGATTGTCGGCATCATCAACGCCTTCAACCTCATAGACGGGATAGATGGCCTCTCGTCTGGCATCGCTTTCTTCGTGTCGCTGACCATCTTCATCCTTGCGCTCCGCAACATGGTCGAGTTCGTCGCCCTCATCTCGGCGGCGCTCGCCGGTGCGGTGGTCGGGTTTCTCCTCTACAACTTCAACCCGGCGAAGATATTCATGGGCGACTCGGGATCGATGTTCATCGGATTCATCCTTGCCGTCCTCTCGCTCAAAGGGGCGTCGAAGCACTCGACGCTTGTCTCGGTGCTCGTTCCCGTCGTCGCGATGGGGGTCCCCATCCTCGATACCACGCTCGCCTTCCTGCGGCGCCTCCTCCGTAACCAGCCGATTTTCATGGCGGATCGCCAGCACATCCACCACCTGCTCCTCTCGAAAGGGTGGAACCAGCGGCGCGTCGTGATAACACTCTACGGCGTCACTGTCTTCTTCACTGCTATCGCTCTCTTCGCGATGTTCCTCAAGGACCGTGAGGCATTCCTTATTCTCGCTGCTTTTTCGGTGATCATCATCGTGATTATCACGAAACTGGGCTACCTCGATATCCTGCTCAGCCGCTACCGTACGAGCCGTGAACAGAAACTCGAACACATCCTTGAGGAAACGATTGTCCGCCAGATTGGTCGTCTTCCTCTCCGCGAAATGGAGGATCTCATCTACGATTTGCCAGTGAAGGGATTCGCAGTCATCACCGCCGACGGGAAGGCGGTCTTCGAGTCGGGGGAGAAAGACCCCATTAACTTCCTCGATCTCCAGACCGAGGGAAACTACTTCTTGCGCCTCTACTGGAAGGGCATCGTTCCCGCCATCAATTCACGGGAGACCCTCATGCTTGCACTCATTGCGAAAGCGCTTCTGGCGTATCTTGGCATTGGAAAGAAAGAATTCGCTGCGGGAGATGTTCGTTGACAGCGGGCAATCTGTCCCTATAGAATTCCCACCAACACTTTTTTCGCGGGAGGAATGTCATGACCCGTTACCTCATCGTTGGCGGTGTCGCGGGCGGCGCCAGTGCAGCGGCGCGTCTGCGCCGAAACGACGAAACGGCCGAGATCGTGCTCTTCGAGCGTGGTGGGCACATCTCATACGCCAACTGCGGACTTCCCTACTACATCGGGGGAACCATCCGTGACCGCGCCAACCTTTTCGTGCAAACGCCGGAGTCCTTTTCGTCGCGTTTCAACCTTGCGGTGCGCACCCGTCACGAGGTGCTTGCGATTGACCGCGCCGCCAAAGAGGTTGAGGTGCTCGACCATACCACCGGCAAACGTTTCCGTGAGCGCTACGACAAACTTCTCCTTGCCCCCGGCGCCGAACCGGTGCGTCCGCGTATCCCTGGCATCGATCTTCCCGGCATCTTTACGCTTCGTTCGGTGGCCGATACCGATCGCATTGCCTCCTTCATCACCGAGAAGAAGCCTCAACACGCGGTGGTCGTTGGCGCCGGATTCATCGGCCTTGAGATGGCGGAAAACCTCCACCAGCGCGGTATCCGCACCACCATCATCGAGGCGGCCGAGCAGGTGATGACACCGCTCGACTATGAGATGGCGGCTCTCGTCCACCAGCATCTCAAGACCAAGTCGGTTGCCTTCCACCTCAAAGACGGCGTCTCGTCGTTCGCCGAGGAGCAGGGAGCACTTACCATCACGCTCTCGAGCGGGCGAAAACTCCACGCCGATCTCGTCATCCTCTCGATCGGCGTCAAACCCGACAGCCGGCTCGCCCGCGAGGCAGGCCTTGCTCTCGGCCCGCATGGCGGTATCCTCGTGGATGAATTGCTTCGCACGAGTGATCCTGCCATTTTTGCCGTCGGTGATGCGACCGAGTTTACCAACCCGCTCACCGGCACGCCGGCGCCGGTCTATCTCGCCGGTCCCGCCAACAAGCAGGCGCGCATCGCCGCCGATGCCATGGTTTTTGGCACCGCTGCGCCCTACCAGGGAGCAATCGGTACCGCGATCGCCAAGGTCTTCGACCTCACCGTCGGTGCCACCGGCCTTTCCGAAAAGGCACTCCGCGCCGCAAAAATGCCCTATCATGCCCTCATCGTTCACGGTTCCTCGCACGCTGGCTACTACCCCGATGCCCTCCCCCTTACCCTCAAGGTAACCTTCGAACCGGACAGCGGCCGCCTCTGGGGTGCGCAGGTCATCGGCTACGAGGGGGTAGACAAACGGCTCGATATCTTTTCGGCCTTCATCCAGCGCGGCGGCACCGTGGATGATCTTACCCGATTCGAACACTCCTACGCACCTCCCTATTCATCGGCGAAGGACCCCGTCAACATCGCCGGCTTCGCCGCCCGCAACATCCTCGACGGCCGTACCGCCGTCATCGGCTGGGACGAACTCTTCCACGCCGACCGCCGGAGTCTGTGCCTCGTAGATGTCCGCACCCGTGAAGAGTATGCTCTCGGCACGATCGAAAGCGCAGTAAACATCCCGCTCGACGAACTGCGTCAGCGTCTCGATGAACTGCCACGCGACCGCCGTATCGTCGTCTTCTGCGGTGTCGGCCTCCGCGGCTACCTTGCCACCCGTATCCTCCGCCAGCGCGGTTTTGCCAACGCCGTCAATCTCTCGGGCGGCTACAAAATCTGGGAACATGCGGTCCAGAAACAGTCGAACGAGGATATCTTTGCCAACGATCGGATTGGCACCGATGACCTCATTGTCACAAAGACCCCGCCGCCGGCCGCCACAACCATCACCGTGGATGCCTGCGGACTCCAATGCCCCGGTCCCATCCTGCGCCTCAAACAGGAGGCTGATGCGGCTGTGGACGGCACCATCCTTTCGGTCAGGGCGACCGACCCGGGCTTCCGCCGCGATGTGGAGTCGTGGTGCCGCGTCACCGGTAACCGGCTCCTTGCGCTCACCGAATCACGCGGCACGATAACGGCGGAGATTCAGATACGCAAAGAGACCTCGGCCCCCGCCGCAGTCGCGAGGTCTACGGGCGCTGCCGGCAAGACCATCATCGTCTTCTCGAACGACCTTGACCGGGCGCTCGCCTCGTTCGTCATCGCCAACGGTGCTGCTGCAATGGGACGCCAGGTTACGATGTTCTTCACCTTCTGGGGGCTCAGCGTCATCAAACGGCGCAATCCCCCGTCGGTTGCCAAGGATCTCCTGGGGCGTATGTTCGGCTGGATGCTTCCTTCCTCCTCGCATGGGCTAGGGCTCTCGAAACTCAACTTCCTCGGTATTGGGCCACGTCTCATGCGTGCCCGGATGCGTGCCAAGCAGGTCGCTTCGCTCGAAGAGATGATAGAAACGGCGCGTCGCAACGGCGTGCGGCTCATTGCCTGCCAGATGTCCATGGATGTGATGGGTGTCTCCGCGGCGGAACTCATAGACGGCATCGAAATAGGCGGTGTTGCCACCTACCTCGAGCAGGCAGAACAGGCAGATACCAACCTCTTCATCTGAGGGGACGCATCTCTTGACAATTGCTGCGCCGGCGGCTACAGTAAAATGGGAGTAGGCGATAGATGGCTACGACGATGACGAAAAGAGCAACCGAAACGAAGACCGAGCAGAGAAACCGACTCAAAGAGTACCGCGAGAAGAACCTCATCAGTAAAAGCGAACTTGCCCGCAAGGCCGGCATTACCCTGGTGACGCTCGACCGTATCGAGAAAGGCTACCCTTGCCGCATGGCAACCAAGCGCAAGATTCTCGAGGCGCTCGGCGTCACCGTTGACGAGAACGAAAAGATATTCCCAGAAGAATAGGCCAACTCACCCCTGCTTCGCCTCCCCTCTCTTCCCAAGAGAGAGGTCGGGGGTGAGATCCCGTTCCCGTACCTTCACCGCCGGGTTACCCTGATAGATGCCGTAGGGTTCGAGGTCTTTCGTCGCAACCGACCCCACGGCGAGCACCGCATGACTCCCCACCCGGACTCCCGGACAGACGATTGCCTGCGCCCCGATCCACGCGCCATCTTCGATGACAATAGGGCGCGCGATAAGATCGAACGACTCTTTCTTGTAGTCGTGGTTGCCGGTGAGCAGCATCGCCCCCTGCGAGATGGCCACATGACTCCCAACCGTCACCGGTGCGAGGTTGTCTATCCAGACCTGTTCCCCTATCCAGACATGATCACCGACCGTGAGGAACCACGGATACTTGATGTTCACCTTCGGCTTGATTACCACCCCGCGCCCCAGTTTCGCACCGAAGAAGCGGAGAACGAGCCGTTTGACCCACATCGGCCACGGAAAATAGGTATTGACGATAAGCCGTCCCTTGATGAACCAGAGTATCCGCCAGAAGAAACTCCCCGGCTGGTACCACGAGTTGTTGAACCTCGACAAATCAACCTTTCCACGCATCCGGTACCTCCGTACCAACTCACCCCTGCTTCGCCTCCCCTCTCTTCCCAAGAGAGGGGTCGGGGGTGAGTTCCCCATGTCACCAACTCACCCCTGCTTCGCCTCCCCTCTCTTCCCAAGAGAGGGGTTGGGGGTGAGTTCCCCATGTCACCAACTCACCCCTGCTTCGCCTCCCCTCTCTTCCCAAGAGAGGGGTTGGGGGTGAGTTCCCCATGTCACCAACTCACCCCTGCTTCGCCTCCCCTCTCTTCCCAAGAGAGGGGTTGGGGGTGAGTTCCCCATGTCACCAACTCACCCCTGCTCCGTCTCCCCTCTCTTCCCAAGAGAGGGGTTGGGGGCGAGTTCCCCATGTCACCAACTCACCCCTGCTTCGCCTCCCCTCTCTTCCCAAGAGAGGGGTTGGGGGCGAGTTCCCCATGTCACCAACTCACCCCTGCTTCGCCTCCCCTCTCTTCCCAAGAGAGGGGCCGGGGGTGAGTTCCCCATGTCACCAACTCACCCCTGCTCCGCCTCCCCTCTCTTTCCAAGAGAGGGGTCGGGGGTGAGTTCCCCATGTCACCAACTCACCCCTGCTTCGCCTCCCCTCTCTTCCCAAGAGAGGGGTTGGGGGTGAGTTCCCCATGTCACCAACTCACCCCTGCTTCGCCTCCCCTCTCTTCCCAAGAGAGGGGTTGAGGGTGAGTTCCCCATGTCACCAACTC
>Ga0209101_1003120_pt1 | contig 10288 bp, 7 predicted proteins | sample ConPoolayeCmetaG_FD_185481 | JGI IMG/M metagenome (GOLD analysis project Ga0209101, IMG submission 185481) | Hot spring microbial mat communities from California, USA to study Microbial Dark Matter (Phase II) - Cone Pool mat layer C metaG... ... | reverse complement strand
AATTCGCTGCACGAGCCGTTCGACGAGGGCAACCACAGCTTCTTCGCCTTGTTGGTATGCCGCACGAACTTGTTCTTGCGTCGGGAGTGGTATTGGTGGCATCGCCACCATTATCGCTGACGTAGGTGTGCTTTTCAATACAAAAACCGTCCAAGTTCAGTCTTGGCTGAGTAGTTACGCCTGTACAACAACGCGAAATTCAGGCTCAGCCATCGGCTTGCGTTAGCCGTCGGCTTCTAACCGATAGCGATTGATGTCCGGGGCTGAGTAGTCACGCCGTCGGTTTTCAGGTGATAGCAGGCGACACCTTGGGCTGAGCAGTCACCGGTAATCAAAATCGCCATTCACGCTGATACGTGAATGGCGATTGTGTGCCCCCAAGGGAATTCGAATCCCTGTCTTGGCCTTGAAAGGGCCACGTCCTAGTCCACTAGACGATGGGGGCGCAGTGCTCCTGCATTGTATTGAAAGTGGAGGAAATGTCAAATCACAATGGCGGGTACGGTACGGGGGGCCAATCTTCTGGCGGTTCGGGAAAAGTGCCGCGCGCGATCAACGCATCAAGGCGCGCGCGCAGCGCGCGCAATTCGCGCGGCGATAACAAGTTGCGTAACTCGTCGAATAGCGTATCACCACGCACCAGACGCGCGCGCAAGTCACCCAAATCCCTGAGCAAAGGCGCGGGAATCGGCTGGCGCATAAAATCCCAGATCACCGTGCGCAGTTTGTAATGTTCGTGGAACGTCACGCCGTGATCAATGCACCAGATTTTGCCATCGGTGCCCAAAAGCACGTGACCGCCCTTGCGGTCGGTGTTGTTGATGATGGCATCGAAGAGCGCAATCCGCTGCATTTCGTCGCGATGCGCGTGACGCAGCGTGAAGAAATGTTGCTCATCCACAAACTCGATGAACAACTGCACCATACCGATTCCTTCGGGACCATCGCGCAACACCGTGGGCGGTACATTGGGCCAACCGAGCGCGCGGCTCACCCGATACGCCGCCACTTCGCGATACGCGAGCGACCCCGTGGGAAAATCCCACAACGGACGTTCACCGCGCGCGGGTTTGTAAATCGCCAGTGTCTCGCGCGTCGCATTGCACACCTTCACCAGAAAAGTGTAATTCGAGCCCCAGGGCACCAGCCCTTCGATCTCGATGGTGCCGTTCGTCAGCAACGCGATCGCATCGTCATCGCGAGTGATCACCTTTCGTCCTTCGTCTTTCGTCCTTCGTCACTCTACGTCAATGTGGCTTTTTCTCCGTGTCCGTTACGTTTGGGACAAAAGTGTCCTTCGGGATCAATCGGTCTGCCACAGAGGACGCACAGCGGACGCCCCGCCGCGACGACCACCATCGCATGGCGCGCGAGTTTGAGCATCTGCTCCGGCGTTGCCCAAAAGCGCACGACTTTGACAGTCGGAGGATTTTCTGTTTCGGGCAATTCATAGGCAACGAGAATCAAGAGTTTCGTGGCAGGGTCGTAGCCCAAACCGAGTTGACCAATGCGAAAGAGTGGGTCAATCGGTTCGGCTAACTCCATTTCTTCTTCACTCATTGACACGGAGAGATTGCCCAGTCCCAAACGTTCCAGCGTCTCAAAGATTCCTCGCGAGAGAGCAATGATATGCTCTTTCTCAGCAACAAGTGAGACCACAATCGTATCCTGCAGCCCTTGAATAAAAAAAGTGCGCTTGCCCGGTACACCGAGCGCGCCAACGGTGATATGCGAGACCGGCTGCAGATCGTACAAAATATCGGCTTCAGGCATTCGTTATTCCTTTCGTGCATCTCGCCAATCGAGTGCACCATTATCGTTGAGGCGATACAACACCGTTTGCGTTTCGTTGAATTTGAGAATGCTAACCGATGCTGGCTCAATCGCCAGACGATTGAAATAGTGGAGGTTCATTCCCAGATAGTGCGCCAGCGCGATTTTGATCGGATCGGCATGCGAGACGAGCGCGATAATGTGCTCGCGATGCGCGGCGACGAGCGCGTCAATCGTCGCCACGATACGCGCGTGCACATCGGCATTGCCCTCACCGTTGGGAAAGCGAAAATCGAAAGGACGCGCGAGCATCTGTTGCCACATCGCGGTCTTTTCCAGGTCCGCAATCGTCTGATCGGTCCAATCGCCCACATCCACTTCGATCAAACCGTCGTGAATCTGCACCGTGAGTTGATGCGGCTGGGCGAGAATGTGCGCGGTTTCCTGCGCGCGTTCCAGCGGGCTGGAGTAGATGGCACGCAAGGGCGCGGTGGCAAGGCGTTGCGCTAGCGCGTGTGCTTCGCGCTGTCCTTGTTCGTTGAGGTGCACACCACTTTTTCGTCCCGCCATTCGCTTGTCTTTCAGATAATCGTTACTCGCGTGGCGGATGAGCAAGACCGTCGTCATAGGTTGTGCAACATCTCACGAAATTCGCTCAGAATCATCGCGGTCGCACCCCACACCTTGTGACCATTGATCAAAAAATAGGGTACAATCGCGGGAAATCCGCGAATCGTCCAGGGTTCTTCGGCGATGTTTCGCTCGTCCAGCAACATTTCCAGCGATGGCTCTAACAATTCCACCACTTCGGTTGGACTGGGGTGAATGTCGGGACGCGCGGGAGTGAAGGCGACAAACGGCGTGGCGCGAAAACCACTCACGGGAATGAACAGCGGGGTCAGCGCGTCACCCAGTAGTTCGATGGGCGCGCTGGGTATACCGAGTTCTTCGCGCGTTTCGCGCACGGCGGTTTGCGCGAGCGCTTCGCCAGATTCTTGCGCGCCACCGGGTAGCGAAATTTGTCCTTTGTGCATTTCCACGCGCTCGGTGCGGCGCGTCAAAAAGAAATGCAAATCGTCCGACGCCGGGTAGAGCAGGATCAACACGCCTGCCTCTTTGGGTCGAATTTCAGGTGGCAGCGGAAACACATCGCCGAGACGTGGGCGGGGTGCCATACGCATTTGTGCCGCGCGTCCTGGGCGCGGCTGCGCCAGTGCGCGGCAAACATCCTCGTAACGCATACTTGCATTTTACTCGCGTCATCGGGTAAGGTCAAGCGTGATTTTTGTCTCTGCGCGTTTACGTGCTATAATAGTCTTTGTGAAATTTTTACATCCGCTGTTGCTCCTGCTCATCACCATTTTCGCGATTGCGCCGCTGGAATATCCCGGCGCGTTTCAATCCCACACAGGCTTGCTTGCCTACTATAATTTGATTGACCTCGACCAGAATCCCGCGCAGTTCTTGGCGTGGGCACCGGTCATGTTTCGTTCCTTCGATCTGTTCCGCACCGAAGGCGCGCTGCCGTACCTCCTCGCCGAAATTTTCCATCTACTCGGCTTGAGTTATCTCCACTCTATCAAACTCGTCTACGCGCTCGCGTGGATCGTCAGTGGCTTGGCGATGTACGCGCTCGCGCGTCGCTGGTTCAGCGCGAATGGCGCGCTCCTCGCGGCGACGGTGTACGTGTACCTGCCGTACCACATCGCGACGGTGTATGTGCGCGGCGCGTTCGCGGAAGCCGTGGCGTGGGCGTTGTTTCCGCTCGTGCTGCTGACTGCTGACTGCCGACAGCAGACCGCCGACCGCCGACCGCAAACGTTTGTCTTACGCCTTTTGCCTCTTGCTTTTTTATTTCTCACTCAACCGGGACTCGCGATTTTGTTTGCGTTGGTCGCGTTGGCTGTTGCTGTGGCACTCCAAAAACGCGTTGGCTCACTGGCTCATTGGCTCATTGGCGCATTGCTTCTCGGCGCGCTGCTGTACCTGCCGACCGTTCTGCGCTATGGCGCAGTGATTGCGCGCGATGGCTTGCAGCCGAATTACGTTTTGCCATTCCAGTTGTTCGCGGCATTGTGGGGATTCGGCGAGAGTACTGGCAGTTTCCTCGATCAATTTCCATTTCAACTTGGCGTTGTGCCGCTGAGTCTGGCGATCTTTGCGATTGGATGGGCGTGGCGCGCGACGAACGATCAGCGCGACCTTCGTCGCGTCGTGATCATCTTTCTCGGTGCGGCGATTGTACCCACGTTGCTCACGTTCGAGATGACCGCGCCGCTGTGGCGCGCGCTGGGCGTGTTCGTCACGTATCCCTGGCAACTGCTTGCGTTCAGCGGGTTCGCGCTGGCTATCGTTGCAGGCGCGGCAATCGAATTCGAGCCGCGCCTGGCGCGTCCGGCGATGCTCGCGTTTTTCGTCGCGCTGCCGGTCGTCGCGAGTTACGGCTATCTCGCACCGCGTTTCGTCGAAGTGAATCCCACGCGCCCGCCGATTGCGATTTTCGGCAACAATGAAATCGCGCTGCTCGATTATCGCATCGTGGGACCTCTGCGCCGCGGCGCAACGGTGCGGTTGCATCTGACGTGGCAAGCGTTGCGTCAAGTGAACCACGATTACACAGTCTTTGTTCATATCGTTCACGAGGATGGGAATGTGTACGCGCATCAAGATTCCAAACCCCAGGAGGGTGCGTCGCCGACAGTTCAGTGGAAAACGGGGCAGGTGATTCTCGATACGCACACGCTTCAGATTGATGTCGAAGGACCACGCGAGGGCTATCACATCGAGTTTGGTTTGTACGTTGCTGCGACAGGACGCCGTGCGTTCACCGACGCGGGTGTAGATTATGTGCGCGTACCGCGGCCGGGGGATCCAGAGCCTATAATCTCAGAACGGCTATTGCCGCAAAGGTAAAGATAATGAGTCGGTTCATCCATTCAGCCGCCGTTGTTGGAATAACCTTGTTGTTCCTGGTGCATGTAACGATGGCGGTTCCTGTCGTTCAGTCTACCTGGGAAGGTCCCTTGCTAGAACCGAACCGCACCTACGAGCAAAAGATGCGCCTGGTGTGGGGCTGGAGTCCACATTTCGACTTTATGCAATTTGTGCAAGCCAACACACCAGACCATTCGATTCTTTTGTTTGATCCAAATTATCGCTATGCCACCATCACTCTCTACTTTCTGTATCCCAGAAAAATAGTTTATGGGAATGAAGAAACACTACGCAAGCATCCTGAGATTGATTATGTAGTGATTAGCGAGGGGTTTCCCAGCTTTTCTGTGAGTGGCGAAAGAATAATGTTCGATGACAAACACGGACTCTACAGGATTTACAAGTGATGACACTTGCCGTAATAACGTACTTGCTTGCCCTCTTTGTGCTCGGATGGGTTATTCTAGGATTCTTTCGACAAACGTTAGGAGGCGTAGAACGCGCTGGACTGGCATATCCGATTGGCGCGGGAATCTTTACGTTGGCAGTGTTCGTGGCGGCGAATACTGGGATGCCTATCACACTAGTAAGCGCAGGCGTGATCTTTGCCGCCCTGCTACTCCCCTGTCTATGGTTTGTTCGGCAAAACCACTCTTCTCTTTTCATAACGCTTGAGTGCCCTCAATTAGAGTTAGAACAAATTATCTTGATCGGATTGGTTGGCGTTCTTGTCTTGACTGCTTTTGTTGGTGCTATCTATATGCCTCCCGTTATGTGGGATGCTTTATCTTTTTGGGTACTCAAAGCTAAACTGATGGCAGCCACCGGAGAGATTGCGCCACAAGCCCAGGCTTCATGGCCCTTCTATCCACTGAACCTTTCACTGCAGATAACATTCTTGTTCTTGCTCGGCGGCGATTTCCTCCAGATTGTTATCCCGATGTACTTTCTTTCGTTCCTCTTACTCTTTTACGCAAATTTGCGCCAATGGATCGGAACAACACTCGCACTTGCTTGTACCCTTTTCCTCGGCGCCACGCCTATCATTCAAGAGTATGCCAAGAACGCGTACGCCAACTTGCCGTTCGCGATGTATTACGTGGGCAGCGCCATCTATCTATTGCGATTTCTAAAAGACAAGAAAACCTCCTGGCTTGTTCTCTCCAGTATCTTGATCGGGTTAGCCAGTTGGACACGCGCCGAGAGTCTGCTCTACTTGGCGATCAATCTGTTCGTTCTACTCTTCTTCACACATTTCACGCGCACATCATTCAAACAGGCATTTGCATACCTTGGCATTTACGCTATCTTTTGGTTCCCCTGGAACCTCTACTGCAAATTGGCTGGCTATGATAATGAATTGAGTAAAGCCGCGTTGGGTGGACTTGTCAGTCTGGTGTCTGGCAATTTGAATCTATCCCTGCTGGAGCATATCCTGAGGTATGCTTTGGCAAGCGCACAGGCAACGACTACGTGGGGCTTGTTATGGCCTGGATTACTTGTTGCACTCTTACTCAGCATCAAATATTGGCGTGAACATGCTGCCTTACTTTGTCTGCTTGTGCTAAACTTTGTCAGTTTGATTTATACATACTATTCTGCAAGTGTAACTTCTCACAATTCTGTTGACTGGTGGCTCGGTACCGGTTTCGAACGAATGGCACTACACTGGGCACCCCTGTCGGTGTTTTATATGGGATTAGTTATCGGGGCAACCTCTCTACCAAAAGAAATTAGCGCTCGATTTCTTAAGGACAAGTATCTCCTGCTCCTCCTTCTCTTTTCCATCTTCGCCATTGCGCCGCTGCTTGCGCCCGGTTACTTTTGGGGCGCGCACGATGGACGACATTCCATCTATTTCCTCTTTGAATTCGATCGCTCGATTCGCGACGGCATCTTTTATCCGCGCTGGGCACCCGATTACGCCTTTGGCTATGGCTATCCGATGTTCAACATCTATGCGCCTGGCGCGCTGTATGCGAGCGAAGCGCTGCACCTCATCGGATTCGATTTTGTGACCGCGACGAAAATCGTTTTTGCGCTGGCGATTGTGTTGTCTGGCGTCGCAATGTTCGCGTTCATCAAACACTTGACCGGCTCCAGCCAGGCGGCGTTCCTCTCCGGGGTGGCGTACATCTACATCCCGTATCACATTGCCGATGTGTACGTGCGCGCCGCGCTCGCCGAATCGGTCGCGTTGATTTTCCTGCCGCTTACGCTCTGGGGTTTTTACGAAACTGTCACGCGCCCCAACCGCACGACAATCGTCGCCACGGCGTTTGCGTACGCTGCAATGATGTTCTCGCACAATGGCGTGGCGATGCTCTTTACCGTCGTTCTGGGCGCGTGGGTTTTATTCTTGATGGTGAACGAAATTCGCACAGCGCGTCCCGCTTTGTCTTTCGTCCTTCGTCTTTCGTCCTTCGTCCGCCTCGGTCTTCCATCACTTGCCGCGCTCCTTTTGGGGCTTGGCATCGTTGCCATCTTTTTCATCCCCGCGGTGCTAGAGTACCAGTACGTTCGCACGGATCAGTGGTTGGGGAACTATTACGATTACACCCATCACTTTACCTACTTCTTCCAACTATTCAGTCCCACGTGGGGCTTTGGCATCAGCAAGCCGGGACCGGCAGACGAGATGTCATTTCAACTGGGTGTAGTGCCGGTACTTTTGGCGATTTTTTCGATCATCGCGATTGTACGCAATCCGCGCGGCACGCGTCGCTTTTGGATTTTCTTCCTTGCGCTGACCGTCATCGTCACCGCGTTGATGCTGGGACTAGCGCGTCCGCTGTGGGAGATCGCGCGCCCGATTCTTTCGTTCGCGCAATTCCCGTGGCGCCTGCTCACGCTGACGATGGTGCCACTTGCCGCGCTCGCCGGCGCCATCATCTTGACGGACGAAACAGAAGAAAACGCGCGCGCGCTATCGTTGCCAGCGATTCTGCTCGGCGTGCTAATCGTATGGGGCAGTTTTCCCTACCTCAACGCGCAAATGATTCTCGAACCGAAAGAAGGACCGGTGAGCATCCTGGGACTGTTTCGCTTTCAGCAAAGCGCGGGCGAAATGACCGGCTCGACCGCGTGGGTCAAAGAAATTCCCGAATGGTCACCGATGGCGGATGTCTATTTTGCCGACAAGAAACTAAAATCGAAAATTGATTACACGCACATTGACCCCGACAAGATATGGATTGGCGTGTTGCCCAATTTTGCCGGATTCAAAGCCAATAGTGAGCAGATTGTCTATCACGCGCAGGAAGATACGATTATCACCTTCAATACGTTCTACTATCCCGGCTGGCGCGCGTACCTGACCAAGCCCAACAGTACCGAGATTATTCGCGAACTGCCACTTGACGTTGATCCCAATGATCCACTCGGACGAATCCGCGTGCACGTTCCTGCCGGTCGAGAGCAGTGGTTGCTCGTGCGTTTTGACGATACACCCCCGCGCATCATTGGCACGTGGATTTCCGCATTGAGTATTTTGCTGGCACTGGGTTTGTTGGTGACGGAGGTCAGAGGGCAAAAGTCAGAGGTCAGAAGTCAGAGGTCAGAGGTCAGAGGTCAGAAGTCAGAGGTCAGAGATCAGAGTTCAGAGATCAGAGGGCAGAGGGTAGGAGGCAGTGACGATGAAGAATAATCTTTCGTCGTTCGTCCTCCGTCCTTTGTCCTCCGTCTTTCGTCCTTTGTCCTCCGTCCTCCGTCCTTCGTCCTTCGTTTTCCTCCTCGCGCTCTGCGTGTTCGCGCTGGCGCCGCTCACTGCGCCGGGCTATTTCAGCCGCGCGCACGATGCGCGTCATTCGGTGTACTTTTTGCAGATGTTCGATGCAACGTTCCGCGATGGCGCGTGGTATCCGCGCTGGGCAGCGGATATGGTCTTTGGGTACGGTTATCCGCTCTGGCTCATCCTCGCGCCGATTCCGTTCTTTGTTGGCGAAGCGTTTCATCTCATCGGATTCGATTTGGTCAGCGCGGTGAAAATCGTAGATGGGCTGGCGGTATTTTGCTCCGCGCTGACAATGTACCTGTTTGCGTCGCGCGTGCTGGGCACGCGCGCGGGGCTCGTTGCGGCAGTGACGTACGTTTACGTGCCGTATCACCTTGTTGATTTGTACGTGCGCGCCGCGCAAGCCGAACTGGTGGCGTTCGTTTTTCCGCCGCTCATCTTTTGGGCATTCTACGAATTGATGACGACACGCCGCGTGCACTACATTCCCCTCGCCGCCCTCGCGTATGCCGGTCTGATTCTCGCGCACATTTCAATGGCAGTGATTTTCACGCCAATCATCGGGCTGTATCTTTTGTTCTTGTTGTTCACCGCAAGACCGACGACCGACGACCGACGATCGCTTGATGTTTCAGGTTTCAGGTTACACGTTACACGTTTCACGTTTCACGTTTCAGGTTTCCCTCTCTCATCTTTTATCTATCCTCTCGCATCTATTCTCCTCGCGCTAGGACTGTCCGCGATCTTCTGGCTGCCGGTGCTGTTCGAGCAACGTTATCTGACGAGCGATCCGTTGATTGGAGGATTTTTCAACTATCGCAAACATTTTCTCAACGCCCATCAACTCTTCTCACCGTTTTGGGGTTACGGGTACGCGGGCGAGTACGGGACAAGCCAATTCTCACTCCAACTTGGTCTGGTGCCGACACTTTTGGCGTTCGTTGCGCTCTTCGCGCCTGCGCGCGACGCGCTGCGCGCGCACATTCTCTTTTTTGCTGGTATCGTCGTCGCGATGACATTCGCAATGCTACCGATCTCCGCGCCGCTGTGGGAACCGTTCGCGACAATCGTTGCGTTCGTGCAATTTCCCTGGCGTCTGCTCATCGTCACGGCGTTTGCACTCGCGTTTCTCGCTGGCGCGGCGTTGCACGCGTTCGCAGAACACGATACGCGCGCGGCGCTGTTCGCGCTTGTCCTACTTTTGCTCAGCGCGAGTTATCCGTACACCCAACCACAACACACCGAAGCCCTATTTACTCCACAAACCTTGATGGAGTTTCAACTGCAAGAAGGCGAATTGCTAGGCGATACAGTCTGGCTGAGAGGAGAACGTCCAAAAGATTCACCACTCGTCGAGCAATACCTAAATGGCGAGCCGCTCCGCAAAGCCGTCGCGCTCGATGAACACGCGCGCGTCGCCACAGTGCGTTATGGTGGAAACTCGACCGTGTTACACGTGGAGAGTGATACGTCGGCGCGCGTGCTGGTGTACACACGCTATTTTCCCGGCTGGACTGCCCGCATCCATCAGCAACACCTCGCCATCGAACCGTACGGCGAGCAGGGTTTGATTCTCGTACACGTGCCTGCAGGTTCACACATCGTCACCTTGCGTTTCGAAGACACGCCGATTCGCCAAATCGGCGCGCTTGTTTCGTTTCTTGCCTTGCTCGTGACTCTGGGGTGGCTCGGATGGGTGCATTTCAGTTTGGGGGCAAGTTGGGGCGACTGCAAGTCGCAGCAAGCCACAGCCATGCCGACCTGCGTCGGCAAAAGATGTTGTCCGCGCAGGCGGACATCGCTCTGCGTTGCGGCAAATTCATTTGCACAGATTTGCCCCGAATGTGA
>Ga0209101_1003115_pt1 | contig 10298 bp, 8 predicted proteins | sample ConPoolayeCmetaG_FD_185481 | JGI IMG/M metagenome (GOLD analysis project Ga0209101, IMG submission 185481) | Hot spring microbial mat communities from California, USA to study Microbial Dark Matter (Phase II) - Cone Pool mat layer C metaG... ... | reverse complement strand
GCACGGCGCCGGGCGGCGCGGGGATTGGCGGTGCGGCTGTACCAGGCCGATCCGAAAAGCGCGCCGGCCGCGCCGCCCGGCGCCGTGCTGCGCGTGTTGAGCCGGTCCAAGGAGGCCGTCTATTTCGCGGTCATCGGCCCCGCGGATGCCCCGGCGCCCGTCGGGACCGAGGTTCGCCTGCCGGAAACGGGGCTGGGGGAGCTCGACCGGCAGATCGCCGAGTCGGAGTCGGCGCTGGAGCGCAACCGGCGCGCGCTCGAGGTCTTCGCCGGCGACCGCGCCGCGGTCGCGGCGCAGGCCGCCGAGGCCGAGGATCGGATGGCGCTGCTGCAGGCGGCCGCCGGCATGGGCGCCGTTCAGCGCGTCGCGTGGCTGCAGGGCTACTGCCCGGCGGAGGACGCCGCGTGCATCCGCGAGAGCGCGGCGCAGGGCGGCTGGGGCGTCCTCGTCGAAACGCCGGCCGAAGACGAACCGGTGCCGACGCTCATTCGCAACCCGCGCTGGGTGCGGCCGATCCAGGCGGTCTTCCGGCTCGTCGGCATCCTGCCCGGCTACCGCGAGATTGATATCAGCGCCGTGTTCCTGTTGTTCTTCAGCCTGTTCTTCGCGATGCTCGTCGGCGACGCGGGCTACGGCGTCCTGTTTCTGGGCCTGACCCTCTGGGCGCGGAAGAAGACCGGCGCGCAGCCGAATCCCGCGATCGCGCTGATGCTCATCATGAGTTTCTGCACGATCGTCTGGGGCGTGCTGACCGGGACGTGGTTCGGGCTGACGTGGAGGCCCGCGATCCCCGCGCTGACGCGGAACGAGACCGTGATGGGCTTGTGCTTTCTGATCGGCGCGGTGCAGTTGAGCATCGCGCACGTCTGGAACATCGTCCGCCAGCGGCGCTCTCCGCAGGCGCTCGCGCAGCTCGGCTGGCTGGCCATCACGTGGGTGATGTACTTCGCGGCCAACGCGATGGTGTTGAACCGGCCGTTTCCGCGCCCGATGCTCGGCGCGCTGGCGGGCGGGGTGGCGTTGATCGCGCTGTTCATGACGCCGCCCCGGCGTCTGAAGACCGAATGGTTCAACCACGTCATGCTGCCGCTCAACCTGGTCAGCAGCTTCGTGGACATCGTCTCGTACATCCGCCTGTTTGCGGTCGGCACCGCGACGGTGTCGGTGGCGCAGGCGTTCAACAACATCGCGCTGGGCGGAGGCCCGATCGGCCTCGGCCGCGGGATCGCCGCCGCGTTGATTCTGTTCGTCGGACATGCGCTCAACGTCGTGCTGGCCGGCATGGGCGTCATCGTGCACGGCGTGCGGCTGAACACGCTGGAATTTTCGGGGCATCTGGGGATGCAATGGACCGGACTGCCCTACCGGCCGTTCGCGCGGGCGGCGGCGGGGGCGGGCAGCGGGGAAACGTAGGATCGAACCGCAGACGGAACAGTAAGGAGACATCGGTCATGGACGCAACGGTCATGCAGATTTGGGGACAGTTCGGCGCCGCGGCGGCGCTGGGGCTTTCCGCGGCAGGGTCGGCGCTCGGCGCGGGCACGGCGGGCATGGCGGCCATCGGCGCCTGGAAGAAATGCTACGCGCAGAGCAAGGCGGCGCCGTTCATCCTCGTCACCTTCATCGGCGCGCCGATGTCGCAGACGATCTACGGCTTCATTCTGATGAACAACATGCTCGGAAAGCTGGCCGCCGCCGGCGCCGAGTCGCCGGCGAAAGTCGGCCTGATGCTCGGCGCGGGCCTGCTCGGCGGCCTCGGCATCGGCGCCTCGGCCTGGTACCAGGGCAAGGCCGGCGCCGCCGGCGCGGACGCATTGGCCGAAACCGGCCAGGGCTTCGGCAACTACCTGATGACGCTCGGCGTGGTCGAAACGGTCGCGCTGCTGGTCATGGTCTTTACGCTGATCAGCCTGTAATCTCCCGGTTTTCCAAGCCTTGGAAAAGACGGCCCGGACGCGTTCCAAGCCTTGGAAACGACGCGGTTTTCCGGGCGGCCCGCCCCGGTCCGCCGCAAAGCCCTTGCGCGAAATCGGAGATGCGGTTGGGGTGTCCGAAAAGACGTGCTATATTCCTGCCGTCGGCGGGGAACCCGCCCGTGGAGTTGGGCCATGGCCTTCGAGCAGACGCGCGATATTCTGGAAAAGGCCCGCGGTTTTCACCGCGACCTCGCGGCCTACTTCGAGCGGCTGGAGCGCGTCGCGCAGCAGGAAAAAGTGCGCATGGTGCTCGAATACCTGCGGCGGCACGAGCAGGCCATGGACGAGGAGTTGAAGTCGTTCGAGGCCCGCGCCGAACGGCCGGTGCTGGATTCCTGGTTCAAATATGCCCCCGAATCCGTCCAGGAAACGATCGCGCGGCTCGAAATCCGCCCGGACATGACCGTGGAGGAAGTGGTGGCCATCGCCCTGAAGCTCGACGAGCAGTTGCTGGAGCTTTATGGACACGCCGCGCGGCTGGCGCCGGACGCCGACGCGCGCGAATTGTTCGCGAACCTGCACCGGGAAGGGCTGCGCGAGCGCGCGCGCATCCTGCGCGCCGTGCACGCGGCGGATTGATCCGCCCGCCTACGCCAGCCCCGCGCGCCGCAGAATCCGGCGGCGCTGCGCGCGCGCCTCAGCCAGCGCCTCTTCCTCGTCGAACGCCGCCAGCCGTCCGTTCTCGAACAGAATCCGACCGTCCGCCATGGTCAGGGCGATGTCGGACGCCCGCGCCGCGTACACCAGCGTCGTGGCGGGATCGTCCGACGGCGTGACGTGGGCGCCGGAAAGGTCCACCAGGATCAGGTCGGCGCGCTTGCCGGGGTCGAGCGTTCCGATTTCCGATTCCAGGCCCAGCGCGCGAGCGCCGTATTCGGTGGCCATGCGCACGATCTCCCGCGCGGGCAGGGCGCGGGGGCCCAACCGGAGCTTCTGCGCGAGTCCGGCCATCCGCATCTCCTCGAACATATCGAGCCGGTTGTTGCAGGCCGCGCCGTCCGCGCCCATCGAGACGCACACGCCCATCGCCAGCAACTCCGGGACCGGCGCGATGCCCGATCCGAGTTTGGCGTTGGCCGACGGGCAATGCAGCACGCGCGTGCCGGTTTCCCGGAGCAGCCGGCGTTCGGCGTCGTCGAGGTGCACGCAATGCGCGAGCGCGGCGGTCGGCCCGGAGATGCCGACCGCGTGAAGGTACTCCACGTTGCGGCGGCCGGTGCGCCGGAGGACCAGTTCGACTTCGGCCGCCTGCTCCGATGCGTGCGTATGCAACAGCAACCGGCGGTCGCGCGCGTAGGCGGCCGCCTCGCGCAGGCTCGTCTCGCTGCAGCTCAGCGCGAACCGCGGCGCCACGGCGAGTCCGAGCCGGGGATGTGCGCGCCAGCGGCGCAACAGCAATTCGCAATCGGCCAGCGCGTCCTCGACGGGCGCCGCCAGCGGCGGGTAGCCGCCGGTCTCGTCCATGAGGCAGTGGCCGATGAACCCGCGCAGTCCGGTCTCGGCGACCGCCTCGAAGACGGCGTCGGTATGGCGGACGGTTTCCATCGAAAGAAACGTCGTCGTGCCGCCGCGGATCAGTTCCGCGCAGGCCAGCCGGGCCGAGGCGCGGATGGAATCTTCGTCGTGGGCGGCCTCCAGCGGCCAGATGAAGCGGTTCAGCCAGGGCAGCAGCGGTTCGTCCTCCGCCGCGCCGCGGAAGAGGGTCTGGCAAAGGTGCAGGTGGGTCTGCACGAACGCCGGCATCAGCAGGGCGCCGTCCGCGTCAATGCGCACGTCCGCCCGCGCGCGGAGGCGGCGGCCGGCGGCCGCGATGCGCCCGTCTTCGACCAGGACGCCGCCGTCGGGGATCGGCGCGCGGTCCGCGGCCGTCCACAGCAGCGCGTTGCGGATCAATATTCGTTCGCCCATACCCAGCCGGAAAACGCCGCCCTGCGGTGGCGCCTTCGGCCCTTTCGAGTATATTCAAAATGGCGCAATCGGTTGAGCGCTAATCCGCACGAAAGGCGGATGAAAAACAAGCAGATTCGATATGGATCGCCCCGACATCCCGCCCGCGATCGCCGTCTTCGACGCCCGGCCCTACGACCGGCAGTTCCTCGAGGAGGCCAACGCCCGCTACGGCTTCGATCTTCGCTTTTTCCGCCCGCGCCTCAACCGCGAAACGGCGCGCCTGGCCCAGGGCTTTCCCGCCGTCTGCGTATTCGTCAACGACACGCTGGATGCCGAGGCAATCGCGATGCTGTCGGCCGGCGGCGTGCGATTCGCGCTGCTGCGGTGCGCGGGCCACAACAACGTGGACCTCGCCGCCGCCGCCGGACGGCTGCGGGTGGCGCGGGTGCCGGCCTATTCGCCGCACGCGGTCGCGGAACACGCCGTCGCGTTGCTGCTCACGCTGAACCGCAAAACCCACCGGGCGTACGCGCGGACCCGCGACAGCAATTTTTCGCTCGTCGGGCTGCTCGGCTTCGACTTGTTCGGCAAAACCGCCGGCGTCATCGGCGCCGGCCGCATCGGCCGCGTCATGATCGGCATCCTGCGCGGCTTCGGCATGCGGGTGCTGGCGTACGATCCGTTTCCGGACGAGGATTTCGCGCGCGCCGCCGGCTGCCGCTGGGTTTCGCTGGATGAGCTGTACCGCGAATCCGACGTGATCTCGCTGCATTGCCCGCTGACCGCCGATACGCGCCACCTGATCCGCGCCGAAACCATCGCGCGGATGAAGGACGGCGTGACGATCCTGAACACCGGCCGCGGCGAGCTCATCCGGACCAGCGACCTCGTCGAGGCGTTGAAGTCCCACAAGGTGGGGGCGGCCGGGTTGGACGTATATGAAGAGGAGGAAGAGCTGTTCTTCGAGGACTGGTCGGCGGGCGGCATCGCGGACGATGTGCTGGCGCGGCTGACGACCTTTCCCAACGTGCTGATCACCGCGCACCAGGCGTTCTTCACGGTCGAGGCGCTTCGCAGCATCGCCGATACCACACTGGATAACGCCCGCCGCTTCTTCGCCGGCGACGCCGTCCCCAACGAACTTGGCGGCCGGGGCCCTTCCTGATCCCGCCGCGGCGCATTGCGCTTGATGCGGGCGGGCGGTTGCGCTATTCACGGTTCGATGCGTCGTCTTGGTTCCATCGCGGCGGCCGGATTGACCGCCTTGCTGTGCGGTTGCGCCGGTTTCTGGGAAGACCCCGCGCGGACAGTTCAACAGCAGCGCGAGGATGAGTTGCTGCGCGAGGAGCGCGAACGGCGGCTGGTCGGGCGCATCGAGACGCTGGAACTGGAGGCGGCGGCGCTGCGTCGCGACCTGGAACAAACGCGCCGCGGGGCCGATGCCGCCGTTCAGACGCGGGTGCGCGCGCTCGAGGAGAAGATCGCCGCTCTGGAACAACGCTGGCGGGACAGCGAGGCCGCGCGCGAAAAAGACCGGCGCGAAATCGTGGACGTGTTGAGCAAGCGCATGGCGGAACTGTTACAAACGTCCGGCGCCTCGTCCGGCCGGACAGGGGCCGCCCCGCGACGTTCGCCGAACCGCTCGGGCTGGGAACACGAGGTCAAGCCCGGCGAGAGCCTGTCCACCATCGCGGCCGCCTACGGCGCCCGCGTCGCGGACATCGTGGAAGCCAATCAATTGCGGGACGCGCACATGATCCGGGTGGGCCAGAAGCTGTTCATCCCGGAGCCGTGAAGCGGGCGGGCGGGGGAGTCGCGTGAGCTGGTTTCTTCGAAAAAGCAATGGCGTCGAATACGGGCCGACCGATCTCGAGACCCTGCGCGCATGGGCGGCGGACGGACGCATCGCGCCGGACGACCAGATCAGCCGGGATCGCGAGACCTGGACGCCGGCGCCGGACGAAGTTCTGCTCGAGATCGAGTGGGCCGTGACCACCGACCAGGGGGACGCCGGCGGTCCGTTTCACCTGCGCACCTGCGCCGACTGGTTGCGGGATGGCGTATTGCCTCCGGAGACCCTTCTTCGCAATGTGCGAAACAACCGCCGCGCCACGCTGGGGGACCTGTTTCCCGAAATCGTTTCGGCGGCGGTTGCCGTCGAGGCGCGCCCCGCTGCGCCGGCGCCGACGGCGCCCGCCGCGGCGGAAGAGTCCGCCAGCGGCGCCTCCGCGCCGCCGGAACGGGTGGTCTGGCAGGCGCTGGCGCGCGAACGGGATGCCCTCGTGGACGAGGCGCGGAAATGGCATGAACGCCACGATCGGGAACTGGAGTCCGCCCGGAAGCGCGAGGAGGAACTGACGGCCCGGCTGCGGGAGACGGAGCGGGAGCTGATCCGGCAGCAATCCGCGCTCGAACGCGCGCAGCAGGAGATCAAGGGATTCCGCCGCGAGCGGGAGGAGTTTTCCGCGCAGGGGCCCCAGCGCGACTGGGCCGCGGCGTACTTCGCGCTCTGTCGCGCGCACGATACGCTGTCGTCCGAGCTCGAGCAGAAGATGCGCGAGCTGCAGGCGCTGCGCGAAGAAGTGACCGCCGTCGGCGCGGCGGCGGAGGAACGCGTGCGTCTGGCCGATGCGCAGGTGGCCGCGGAGCGGCGCGCGGCGGACGAGGCCCGGCGCGCGCTGGCCGAGGCGGAACAGGCGCACGAAGCGGTGTTGCGCTCGCTGCGCGAATTGAACGATCGGTACATCCGCCTGCGCGAGCGGTACGCCGACGCGCTCGCGCCGGAGTCCGCCTCCGCGCCTGCCTCTGCGCCGGCGCAGGGCGCGGCGGCGGCCGCGAAGAACACGGCTCCGCCGCCCGCGGGGCCGAGGATTCGACTGTTGCACTGAAGGCGGCCGCCGCTTATTCCACCGTCACGCTCTTGGCCAGGTTGCGCGGCTTGTCAATGTCGGTGCCGCGGGCCATCGCGGCATAATAGGCGAGCAACTGCAGCGTCACGACGTTGACGATCGGCGAGAGCTCCTCCAGCACTTCCGGCACGTAGAGCGTGTCCTCGGCGAGGGCCGCGGCCGTCGCGTCGCCGTCGTTGGCCACGGCGACGATGCGGCCGTGGCGCGCTTCGACCTCCTTCATGTTGGAGATCATCTTCTCGTACACCTCGTCGCGGGTGCGGGTGCACACGCAGACGACCGGCAGGTAGTCGTTGATCAGCGCGATCGGCCCGTGCTTGAGCTCGCCGGCCGAATAGCCCTCCGCGTGCTGGTAGGAGATCTCCTTGTTCTTCAAGGCCCCTTCGAGCGCGGTCGGATAATTGTATTTCCGGCCCAGGTAGAGCGAGCTCGGCCCGTCGTGATGCTTGTCGGCGACGGCGCGGATGGCCTCCTTCCGGTCCAGCACGTAGTGAATGGCGTCGGGCACGGCGCGCAGCCCCTCCATCAGCTCGGCGGCGCGGGCCGGATCGAGTTCCTCGCGCAGGCGGCCGATGTGCACGGCGAGCAGCACGAACGCGGTCAATTGCGCCGTGTAAGCCTTCGTCGAGGCGACGCCGATCTCCGGTCCGGCGTCTGTGAACAGCACCGCGTCGCTTTCCCGCGCCAGCGTGCTGCCGCGGACGTTGCAGATCGAGAGGATCTTGCAGCGCTTCCGCCGCGCCAGCCGCACGGAGGCGAGCGTGTCGGCGGTCTCGCCGGATTGCGAAACCGCGATCACGAGCGTGTCTTTTTCGATGCGGGGCCCGCGGTAGCGGAACTCGCTGCCCAGGTCCGTCTCGACCGGCAGGCCGGTCAGGTTCTCCAGCAGCAGCTTGCCGTAGAGCGCGGCATGGTAGGCCGTGCCGCAACTGACGATCATGACGCGCCGCAGAATCTGGAAGTAGTCCGCGCTCAGGCCCAGTTCGTCGAGCCGCGGCAGGCCGGTTTCGTCCACGTGTTTCTGCAGCAGCGCGCGGATCACGCGCGGCTGCTCGTGGATTTCCTTCAGCATGAACGTCTCGAAGCCGGCCCGCTCGGCGGCCTCGGGGCGCAGGTCCACGTCGTGCAGATCGGGCGACGCGGGCGTTCCGTCCAGTCGCGAGACCTCGACGCCGTCGGCGCGGACCGCCGCGATTTCTCCGTCGCGCAGGTAGATGGCGCGGCGGATGTGCCGCAGAATGGCCGGCACGTCGCTGGCGATGAACGTTTCGCCCTCGCCGAGTCCGACGATCAGCGGGCTGCCCTCCCGCACCGCGTACAGCGTTTCCGGTTCGTCCCGCGTCACCACGCCGAGCGCAAAGGCGCCGCGCAACCGCCGCAGCGCCCGCCGCAGCGCCTCGGCGAACGAGGGCGCGCCCGCCCGCTGCTCTTCCTCGATCAGCCGCGGGATGACCTCCGTGTCCGTCTCGGAAACGAAGACGTGCCCGCGGCGCTGGAGTTCGGCGCGCAACTCGGCGTAGTTCTCGATAATGCCGTTGTGCACGACGGCGATCCGTCCGCGCGAATCGAGGTGCGGATGCGAGTTGATCTCGGACGGCTCGCCGTGCGTCGCCCATCGGGTGTGGCCGATGCCGATGCGGCCTTCGATCGGCGCGGCCGCGAGCGCCTCCTCCAGGCCGGCCAGCCGCCCGACGCGCTTGCGCACCGCCAGTCCCTCCGCGTTGAGCAGCGCGACCCCGGCCGAGTCATAGCCGCGGTATTCGAGGTTGCGCAGGCCCTCGATCAGACGGGGCGCCGCGGATTGCGGACCGACGTAACCGACAATGCCGCACATGGGTTGTCCTCCGGTCGCTCGGCGGTGACGAACCGGCCATCGTCAAGAAAACAACGCCCCTCTCCACCGCTACGATGAAGAGGGGCGTCTGACCGAACGCCACACCGGGTTACAGACCGGTGCCCGGACGCAGCACCGTGTTCGTGTACATATTGCCGTTGATGTCCGTCCGCCGGAAGTACTCGTTCGTGAAAGTCGTGAGCTTCAGGTCGTCGCGCATGATCGGCGGGCAGGACAGGCCTTTCGTCACCACGACCATGCCGCGCTTGCCGAACGGGTTGGCGTTCTCCGCGAGCTGGTCCACAAAGCCTTTCGCATCCGCGTTCAGGGTCGCGTTCATGATCGTAAAAGGCTTGGCGGTATTGCCGCCCAGGTTGCGGGTGAACATCGCGGGCGCCGTCTCCGAATAGGATTCGTTGATGTCGCCGACGAAGCACCAGGCGTTGTGATTCCCCGTCAGAAACTCCGTCTGGTTTCCGGCGGGCTTGATGCCCGACGCGGTGAAGAAGTTGTAGCCGACGGTCATCCATTCGTTCGTGATCATGTAGTCGAAGAAGCGGCTGGACGTGTCGAACGTGAAGGTTGTGGCGTTGAAGGTCGCGCCGTACTTCGGCCACGAGTTGACCGACGAGATCATGCCTTCGGTGTCGCGCATGATGATCGTCTGGACGATGCTGCGGCCGTTCGCGGCGGCCGCCGTCAGACGGGCGCGGAACAGGCCGTTGTTGATCTGCGGCAGGATGATCGAGACCAGGATTCCGATGATCGCGATGACGACCAGCAGCTCGACCAGGGTGAAGCCCCGACGGCGAAACGCATTCAGCAGCATCTTCATCTTCCGACTCCTCTAGGGTTGCGTCCTACGCATCCGGCACTCCCGCGGTTCATCCGCTACGGAAGAGCCTTTCGTGTGCGACGCCGTCAATGTACGCGAGCCATGCACGGCGAGTCAAGCTGTTTATAGCGTCTTTTTTGGGGCGCCCGGGTCGCCGACGGAAGAGGCGAAACGACCGATCGCCCAACCTATCCGCGGCGCAGGTAATGCAGCCGCAACGGCTCGGGGAAACGCTCGATCGCGTAGCGCAGCGCCGTGCGCGGCATCCGCGCGCCGTGCCGGTCAAGGAACGCCTCCAGCGCCGCGCGGTCGCGCTTGCCGGCCTCGCGCAGCATCCACCCGACCGCCTTGTGCATCAGGTCGTGCTCGTCGCGCAGCAGACGCTCGGCGATGCTGAACGTCGGTTCGATCCGGCCGCGGCGGATGGCGGCGAAGGTCGCGAGCATCGCGATCCGCCGCTCCCAGAGCAGCGGCGAGGCCGCGAGCCGCTCCCAGAGGTCCAGGTCTTCCGGCTCCCCGGCGATCTGGGGGGCGGAGACGTCCACGAGGTCCCAGTTGTCGATCCGATGGGTATTGGCGAGGTAGGCCCGCCGCACCCGCGCGCGCTCCGCGCCGTCGCCGCGGCGGTGCCGCTCCACCATCAGCGCCAGCGCGCAGAGCCGCTCCTCGTGCCAGGGCGACTGCAACAGCCGCACCGCGTCGCTCAGCGTCAGCGCGCGATATTCCCGCGCAAGGCGGCGGATCGCCGGCACGCGGATGCCGAGAAACCGGTCGCCCTCGCCGTACTCGCCCGGCCCCGTGCGGAAGAAGCGCTGCAGGAACACCGCATCCGCCGGATTCGCCAGCGCCCGGAT
>Ga0209101_1003114_pt1 | contig 10298 bp, 9 predicted proteins | sample ConPoolayeCmetaG_FD_185481 | JGI IMG/M metagenome (GOLD analysis project Ga0209101, IMG submission 185481) | Hot spring microbial mat communities from California, USA to study Microbial Dark Matter (Phase II) - Cone Pool mat layer C metaG... ... | reverse complement strand
CCTCCCAGCCTCCCCCCGCCGGGGGGAGGAGCCGGGTTCCCTCCCGCCCGCCGGAGGGCCTGGCCCTCAAGCAGGGGGCATGGGGAAACCGGGTTTCCCCATCCCCTGCGGATGCGGGCCGGAGGACCGCGCACCCAGTCCCCGGCCCGCGGGCGGGTCTGGGCAGGCGCAGCCCGCCCAGGAACAACATCCAGAATCTCAAACCTCCAGCATCGCCAGCACTTCGGCGCGGGAGGGCATGGCCGGTTGCGCGCCCGGGCGGGTTACCGCCACAGCCCCGGCGGCGACGGCCCAGCGCATGGCCGTCGTCAGGGGTTGTCCTTCGACCAGCGCCACCGCCAGCCCGGCGTTAAAGGCGTCGCCGGCGGCGACGGTGTCAACCGCGCGCACGGGGAGGGCCGGCAGGCGCAGGAGTTGCTCACCGGCGAACAGCAGCGCCCCGTATTCGCCCAGCTTCAGTGCCACGGCGCCGCCGGTGCGCGCGTGCAGCGCCCGCGCCGCGGCGCTGCGCGCCGCCTCGTCGCTCAGGGCAAAGCCCACCAGCGTCGCCGCTTCGCTTTCGTTGGGCGTGAAGATGTCGGCGAGGCGGTACAGCTCGGTGGGCAGCTCGCGCGCCGGGGCCGGGTCGAGGATGACCGGCACGCCCGCGCGCCGGGCGGCGCTGGCCGCGGCAATGACCGCTTCCAGGGGGATTTCGAGTTGCAGCAGCAGCGCCCGCGCCCCTGTCAGGGCCGCCTCCAGCCGCGTCACGTCGGCGGGGCCAATCGCCCCATTGGCGCCCGGCACCACGATGATCGTATTGCGCCCCGCGTCGTCCACGGCGATCAGCGCCACGCCAGAAGGCCCGGGGGTGGTCAGCACGTCGCGTTCGTCAACCCCGGCGGCGCGCAGACCCGCCCGCAGTTCCGCGCCGAGCGCATCGTCGCCCACCCGACCCACCATGCGCGTCGGCGCGCCCAGGCGCGCGCAGGCCACCGCCTGGTTGGCGCCCTTACCGCCCGGCGCGGTGAAAAAGGTCTGTCCGGGCACGGTCTCCCCAGGGGCGGGCAGCCGCGGCGCGCGGGCCACCAGATCCATGTTGATGCTGCCGAATACGACAATAGTCATGGCTCGCTCCGTGGAGTGGCGTTTTTCGCGGGAGGCTGTGGTGCGCTGGCGGGAGGGCGAGGACACGTGCCTGGTATGGTCTTTGAGAAATTCATCCGCTAAACCTGGTCCTTCGGGGAGGGGTGTGGGGAAACCCGGTTTCCCCACACCCCCGCCCGCGGGAGGGTGTGGGAGGGCGCAGCCCTCTCGAGAAGAACCTTCATGTGCATTGCGAGACGCGGGCGCGCCCCGGCGTTCCCGCGGTTCAGCGGTACAATACAGGAACAGTGTCCCTTCCCGCCGCCCGCGGCGGTCATACAGATGGTCTTTGAAAAATTAATCCGCTCTGCCGGGCTAGCCGTGGGGCTGAAGCCCTCGGCTAGGGGATGCGAAGGCCGCCTGCGCGGCCTATACCGGATGATGTATTCAAAGACCATAGGAGCAGCTATGCCGACCATTGCCGTGTTTCACGTGTCCGCCGGCATCGGGCACACCAGCGCCGCCCGGTCCATCGGCGCCGCCCTGGGCCTCCACCCCGGCGTGACCGTCGTGGTCGAGGACGTCTTCGATCACGTCAACGACATGGCCCGCAAGGTCATTACTTCGGCCTACAACGAACTCTCCACCCGCCTTCAGCCCCTGTATACCATGGTTCACTCGCGGCTGCACTTCGAGGACACTGAGGATGCCCTGCGTGCCAATGCGGTGCTCAAGACCATGGGCCAGCCCTTTTTGAAACGCTTCGAGCGGCGAGTCGAGGCCCTCCGGCCCGATGCGATCATCTGCACCATGCAGTGGCCCCTCCACGTGCTGCAAGACTACGGCGAGCGCGCCGGCGTCCCTGAATACGCCGTAATCACCGATTTCTCGGTCCAGAGTAGCTGGCTGCGCGAGGGAGTGGCGGCCTACTTCGTGGCCGGCGAACTGACCCGCGACGTCCTGCTGGCCCGCGGCATCGAACCCGAACGGATCCACGTCACCGGCATTCCGGTGAAGCTGGAACTGGCGGAGCCCAAGGATCCCCGGGAGATGCGCCGGCGCCACGACCTGCCCCTCGATCCGCCGTTGATCACCGTCATCGGCAGCGGCGTCGCCCCGGAGCGGGTGCGCCACATGGTCGCCGAACTGCTCAAGGGCGATCAACCGGCGACGGTGGTCAGCGTGGCCGGGCGCAACCACTACCTCGACCAGGCCCTCAGCGACCTGACGCCCGGCCCGCGGGTGGGCCTCCGCAAGCTCGGGTTCATCGACTATCTGGACGATCTCGTCGCCGCCAGCGACCTGGTGATCTCCAAGCCCGGCGGCCTGATCACCAGTGAAGTGCTGGCCCGGGGCACGCCGATGATCGTGATCGATCCCATTCCCGGACAGGAGGAGTGGAACGCCGACGTGGTGTCCGGCTCGGGGGCGGGCATCCAGATCCGCGTGCCGGAACTGGCCCCGCGCGCGGTGCGGACCTTGCTAGCGCGCCCCGCCTGGCTGGAGCTGATGCGCGCCCAGGCCCGCGAGATCGGGCGCCCGCGGGCGGCCTACGACATCGCTGCGCGCGTCCTGGCCGACCTGCAAGCCCGGGCTACGTCTCGGCCAGCGGCCGCCGACGGGCAAAGTTGAGCGTGCGGCGCGGGGCGATCGAGGTGCCCAGCACCGTTGCCACCTTGTGGCCGAACACCGCGTAGAACGACGAGACGCGCAGACAGGCCAGATGCGCCGCCGTCACCGACAGGCCGCTGTCGAAGAACTCATCGTCCACCCCATCAATCACGCCCCGCACGCTGAAGCTCAAAAAGTCGTGCGGGTCCCACACGTTCCACCAGTAGCCGAGAAAGCGCCGGTCGGGGAAGGGCGCAGCCTTGCCCTTGCCGTAGATCGGATCGCTGGCCAGAAACAGCTTCATCTCCTCGAACATGCCGATCTGCGAGGAGAGCGAGGCCCAGAAGTCCACGCGGATGTCTTCGTACCCCGGCGTAGCGGGGAGAAAGTGCGTCACCACATCGTAAAAGATCGTCCCCCCCAGGCTGTGGGTGAAGGCGACCAGCGGCTCGCCGCCGCGGGCCAGTTGCTCGGCGCGGGCCCGGCGCAGCGCCTCCAGCACCCGCGCGGGGATGACGCCGGGGTGGGGGGCCCGGCCCCGGTGGGCGAAATAGTACAGGGCATCGCCCATGAACATCGCGCTCAGGCGGGCCTGGGGCCGGCCCAGCATGGCCAGGACGCGCCCGCTGTAGTAGCCCAGGGTGGCCGAGAAGCGTAGCATCACCTCGCGGGCGATGTGGCGCTTGCGCCCGACCACCAGCAACTTCTGCAACGGGTGGTCGCGCCAGAACAACGGCGGGGGCGTTGGCGGCATACTCTCCCCCTCCCAGCGCAACTCGGCCCCGATGTCGCCCCAGTAAGCGGTGATGATTGCCACCCGCTCCGGGTCGGGCGCGATCGCCGGGGCGACGTAGTGCCGCAGATGCGAGCGCACGTGCTCGTGGTCAACGTGGTACTTCTGGTAGTATTCGCGGGTTCCCGCCCCATGCACGAACACGATCGGCATAGCTCACTCCATCGGCACGCCGTTCCGCGCAATCACTTCGGCGTACCACTGCGCCGAAGCCTTGGGACGGCGCGTCTGGGTCGTGTAATCTACGCGGATCAGACCAAAGCGTGGGCCGTAGCCCTCCTCCCACTCGAAATTGTCGAGCAGGGACCAGACGAAGTAGCCCCGCAGGTCAATCCCGGCAGCGATGGCCCGATGCGCCTCGACGAGGTGCGCCCGCAGGTAGGCGATCCGCTCCTGGTCATCAATCGCGCCATCGGGGCCGGGCCGGTCGGCGAAGGCCGCGCCGTTCTCGGTGAGATAGAGTGGCAATGCGGTGTACTCGCGGGCCAGGGCCAGGGCCTCACCGATGCACGCCGGGTAGATCTCCCAGCCCAGGGCCGTCTTCGGCCCTGGCCCCGGAACCTGCCGCGCGCCCATCAGCGGATTGCTCGCCGCCGCCAGCACCCGCACGTACACATTGATCCCCAGAAAGTCCGCCGGTTCGGCGATGATCGCCATGTCGCCGGGCGCGGCGGGGAGGGGCACGCAGCGCCGACGGAAGAAGCGCAGCGCCAGCTCGGGGTAGCGCCCCCGAAACAGCGGCTCCAGAAACAGGCGGTTGGTGAGAGTGTCGAGGAGGTGCGCGGCGCGAACGTCGCGCGGGCGGGGCGAGGCCGGGTGGCAGGGACGCAGGTTGAGCACCATGCCGATGCCCCGCGCGCCCCCATCGTCTGCGGTTGGGCCGACGATCTGCCGAAAGGCCCGCACGGCCAGGCCATGGGCCAGGAGCAGGTGGTGGGCCACAGCGAGGGTCTGCCGGGGCCGCCCGACCCCCGGGGCCTTGGTGCGCCCGGCATAACCGGCGTAGGTGATCAGCATCGGCTCGTTGATCGTGGCCCAGAGGGGAACCTCATCGCCGAGCCGGTCGAAGAGCAACGCCGCGTACTCGGCGAAGCGCAGAGCCGTATCGCGCGCGGCCCATCCGCCCCGTTCCTGCAGGGCCTGCGGCAGATCCCAGTGGTAGAGGGTGATCATCGGCACGATGCCGCGCTCGCGCAGGGCCGCCACCAGTCGCCGGTAGAAGTCAAGCCCCTTCTGGTTGAGCGGCGCGCCGCCGCCGGGGAAGATCCGCGGCCAGGCCACGCTGAAGCGGTACGCGCCCAGCCCCAGACGCGCCATCAGCGCCACGTCTTCAGGCCAGCGCCGGTAATGGTCGCAGGCCGGCTCGCCCGTGCCGCCGCCAGCCACCCGCCCTGGCTTCTGGCAGAAGCGATCCCAGACACTCTCTCCCCGCCCGTCGGCGCGAGTGTGGCCCTCGATCTGAAAGGCCGACGTTGCCGCTCCCCAGAGAAAACCCGGCGGGAAGGCCAATACTTCGGCTGGCGCGGGCGCGACGCCCGGCGTGGATGGGAGACCTGAGAGCAGCGACATACCCGTATTGTAGCAGAAGGCCCAGGCTCTCGCTGCGCCGGCGCTCCGGCTCATATCCGTCTAAATGTCGCTGGAGCAGGGGGATGGGGAAACCCGGTTTCCCCATCCCCCGCCAGCCGGTGGTAAATCCGGCGCTGCCCTCTTACGGGCAGGAGCGTGGGCGGTCCGGTTTCTCCTGACCCCTCCCTTCCGGCACGGATGGCGTTTATCGCGCATTGCCCGCCGTGACGGCCTGGCGCGTGGCACTGGCCTGATACCGGTCCACCTCGCCGTGCATGTACAGGTTCTCCGCGACGATCAATTTCGCGCCCGTCGCCGCAACTCCTGTCAAAATTGCAGTCTGCAGCGGCTCAGATTTCATTGTCCATTCATCTGACAGGAGTTACGCGGTCGCCTTCCGGCGGGGAGGAGTGGAGGGCCGCAGGCCCTCCACCAACCGGTTGTTGCCCTCCCGCGGCGGGCGGGAACAGGGGTGCGGGGAGGCGAAGCCTCCCCGCACCCCTCCACCGCGTACGTCCTGTCATCTGATTCGTGCCTGGCGAGCCGGGCGCGTCACCCGTCGGATGCTACCAAAGCGTCATAGAGACGCCGCAAGCGCGTGAGCGCTGATGGTCTTTGAATACATCATCCGCTCTCGCCCGCGCAGGCGGGCTTCGCATTCCGTAGCCGAGGGGTTTAGCCCCACGGCCAGCCCGGCATACCGGATGAATTTCTCAAAGACCATGAGCGCTTCCTGTTGCATGGAGCGGCAATCTACAATCCGCAATCTAAAATGGTAGCGTCCCTGAGTTTACGATCTTGTCAGTTTTTCGTAAGGGTATTCAGATCCGCGCTCCCTTTTGCTACAATTCGTACAATTCTCGAAAAGCGCGCGCCTCAGCATCGCGGGAAAGTGGTATTGGGCGAGATAGAGCCATCCTACGCGGGTTGTGAACCTGAGGTGAACATACGCCCTCGGCGAGGGAGGTGGGGAAACCGGGTTTCCCCATTCCCCTGCGGGGCGGGGGCGTGGGGAAACCCGGTTTCCCCATTCCCCCACCCGGTGGGAGGGTCTGGGAGGGCTACGCCCTCCCAGGAACACTCTTTTTTTCATCCCGTCAGTGTGCGGCGCGAGCCGCATGGACGGCTGATTGGCATTGACAAACATGGTAAGGAGCACATGCAATGCGCCGGGCTGTAGCCATTCTCCTTCTGACGGTTGTGCTGGGCGGGCTGAGCGCCTGTGCCGGAATCGGCCAGCCCCGGGCCGAGGAATCCGTTCAGCCGGCCCCTACGCTCCCGCCCGTCCTGAGCGATGGGTTTGGGGTGCTGGCGGAGGGACGGGTCCTTCCGGTGGCCACAGTGAATCTGCTTTTTGAAACCGGCGGCACAGTTGCCGAGGTGCTGGTCAAAGAGGGCGACCGGGTGGTTGCCGGTCAACCCCTGGCGCGCCTTGATGCCCGCGATCTGGCCCTGCGGGTCGAACAGGCCCAGACGACGCTCGAACAGGCCCGGGCCGAGTACGAGCGCCTGCTCGAGGGCGCCACTCCCGAACAGGTTGCCGCGGCCCGCGCCGAACTTGCTCGCGCCCAGGGCCAGTTGCGCGCGGTGCAGGCCACGGTGAGCGAATCCGATATCGCCGCGGCCCGCGCCGACCTCGAAAGCGCCCGGGCGCGCCTCAAACAACTCGAATCCGGCCCCCGCTCCACCGAGGTGCGCTCGGCCCAGGCCGCGGTCGATCAGGCCCGCGCCAATTTGCAGGCCCAGCGCGACCAGCTCTCGCGGGCCAAGACCGATGCCGAGTTGCGCGTCGAAATAGCGGCGAATGCTCTGCGTAATGCCCAGGACACCTACAGCCGCATCTACTGGCGCAACCGTGGGCTGGAACTGGATCAGGCCACCGAACTGGCTGCCGGCTTCCGCGAGGAAGAGGCCGCCGCTGCCCGCGCCGTCGCCGATGCCGAAACGGTCCTCGAGCAGGCCCGCCTGGCCTATGAACAGGCGAAACTCGCCGAGCAGAGCGGCATCGAGATCGCCGAGGCCCAGCTCCGCGACGCCGAGGCGCGCTTTGACCGTCTCCTCAGCCCCGCCGACGCCGATGCCATCGCCGCCGCTCGCGCGGCGGTGGCGGCCGCCCAGGCGCGCCTCGATAGTCTCACCGGCAACCGTCGCGCCGGCGACATCGAAGCGGCCCAGGCAGCGGTTGACAGCGCCCAGGCCCGCCTGGCCGAACTCCAGGCCTCGCCCACCGATGCGACCTTAAGCACCTTCGCCGCCCGTATCCGCAGCGCCGAGGTAGGCTTGAAGCAGGCGCAACTGGCCTTCGAGCGCGCCACCCTCACCGCGCCGATCAACGGCGTGGTGGCCGAATTGAACCTCAAGGTCGGCGAGGTTCCCTCGCCGAGTCTGCCGGCCATCGTCGTGGCCGATATGAGCAACTGGAAGATCGAAACCGAGGACCTGACCGAACTGAGCATTGTCCGCATCCGCGAGGGCGATCCGGTCACCATGACCTTCGATGCCCTGCCCGGCTTTGAACTCCCCGGCAAGGTTACCCAGATCAAGCCGCGGGGCCAGAATCGTCAGGGGGATGTTGTGTACACCGTGGTAGTGATACCCGACCGCTGGGATGAGCGCCTGCGCTGGAATATGACCGCCACCGTGCGTATTGCCGGTGATTGACAGGACGTGCGCGGTGGAGGGGTGCGGGGAGGCGAAGCCTCCCCGCACCCCTTTTTTCCCGCCCGCGGCGGCCAGGCAGCCTGGCGAACTGCCCACAGTGCTCCCGCCACGGGCGGGCAACAACCGGTTTGAGGAGGGCCTGTGGCCCTCCATCCCTCCTCGCCGGGAGGCAACCGCGTAAGTCCTGTGATTGATAGCAACCAGGCTGCTCACGAGAGGATGTGGGAAGACGTGCCATCCACGCTATGCTACCTGTGGGGAGGATTTGGGAGGGCCTGGCCCTCACGCAGGGGTCAGGGGAAACCCGGTTTCCCCTGACCCCACCCGGTGGGAGGGTCTGGGAGGGCGCAGCCCGTGCGCAGGGGTAGGGGGAAACCCGGTTTCCCCCGACCCCCACCCGGTGGGAGGGTCTGGGAGGGCGCAGCCCTCCCAGGAAGGATGTTCATCCCCTCGGGGTGCGGCGCAGCCGCAGAGAAGGCCGGCGTGAACCGCGCCGGTGAGCCATTATGGCATCCCTCCCCAGCGCACCAGTCGTTCGCGCCCCAGGAGCCCGAACTGGATCGCGGCGGCGCTGCCCGCTCGCGTGGGATGGTACTCCATCCGCGCCCGCTCGAAGTACTGCACGGTGTACCTGGCGCCCGTCCCCTCCTCCTCTACCTCGAAGGGTTCGCTCAACGGCAAGCCGACCAGATCCAGCCCCCCGGCCCGTTCCCAGGCTTCCAGGAACGGCGGGCAGAGGCTGCGACCGGTCTCCGGGAAGAGCCGGCACTCCGGCGGGGCCTCGCTCTGCGAGGGCAAGGCCCGCCAGTCGATGCCCGCCTGCTGCAGCGCCGTCTCGCCGAGACGCGATAACTGGACTTCGTAGGGGGTGCCGCTGAGTTCGGGGAAGTGCTCGAACCGGGCCCGCTCGAAGTACTGCACCGTGCGGGGCCGCCCGCTGCCGGGCTCTGGTTCGATGACCTCCTCAGTGAGGGGGTAGCCAAAGCGCGCCAGCCCGCCTCGCGTCTCCCAGAACCGGCGAAATGCCCCGCCGAGGCTGTGCCCGGTGGCGGCGAACACCTGGCTGTTCCGTGACGGAGGGTCATATTCGATGTACATCGGCGCGCCAATGGCAACCGGTCGCACCGACACCCGCCCGCCCACAGCGGCGAGCACGTGCTGCACCTCGCCGTTCCAGGCCCGCACCAGCGCCTCGCGGCACCCGCAGGCCACCTCGATGGCCGGCGCCGCTTCCCCCGTGCGCCAGAGCACGTCCACCCGCCGGCCCACGCCCTCGAAGCGGTACCAGTAGACCCCGTCGGCGCCGTTGCGTGCCACGTCCCGCAATGTCAACCCGCCGAGCATCTCGGTCATCGTGCGGTAGGCCAGGAACGCCGGCTTGCGCAGGTCGCCCCGCCCGGGATCAAGCGGGTAGGTGCGCCGCAGCAGGCCATAATGGAACTCCACTTCGTCGTCAGCGTAGATGGGCCGCTCGTAGGGCGCGGCGGGCGCAGTGTCGTTGCGAAAGCCATACCAGAACACCTTTTCGATGCTGGGGTGCGCGATCGCCAGCAGGTAGGCGCGCACCAGAAAGTGGGCCTGGGTGTCCTCGGCCACGCCATAGACGCCGCGATAGGTGGACCAGCCCAGTTCGGTGAGCCAGATCGGCTTGGGGCCGTACGTGCGCAACAAGTCATCGAGCCGCGCCATCTCCTGGTGGAAGGTGAGCGACTGGTCGCGCCGCCAGACATCGCCCTCCGGCGTGTCGGGGCGGTAGGGGTGGATCGCGATGATGTCCACGTGGTTCCAGCCACCCAGCCGGCCCACCTGATCGAGGTAGTCGAAGTAGTCATAATGATATGGCGAGGGCGGGTGGCTCCAGATACTGGCCAGGCCGCCCATCACGATCGTCGCCTCGGGATCGGCGGCAAGCGCGGCGGCCCGACCCACCTCCAGAATGCGCACGAAATCCGCGACGCTGTACAGCCCGCTCTCGTAGCCCGATGCGGCCAGGTTCGGCTCGTTCCACAATTCCCAATGCTTGATCTGGCCCCGTTCGCGACCATAGCGCGCCACCGCGTTATAGACGAAGTCGCCCCAATCGGCGATCCACTCATCGGGGTGAGGGTTCTTGCCCTTGAACCAGGCGGGGTTGTAGTCGAGCAGGCCCAGCAACCTGATACCGGCGCGGGCCTGAGCCGCGATCGCCAGGTCGTAGTTGTAGAAGCCCCGCTCATCCCCGTCCCAGTCATAGGGACCACCCGGCTGCTGCTGCACCCGGTCCCAGAAGATCTCTTCCCGTTGCCATTGGACGCCGGCCTCGCGCAGCAAAGCCACGGCTGCGGGAATCTCATCGGCGCGCACCCGGTTGCCCAGCGCGGCAACCACGCCAAAGGGGCTGCCCTTGTTTTGCCAGGGCAGTTCCTGGGCCGTGACGGCGCGCTGCGCGCCGATGGGGACGATCAAAAGCAACAGAAGCAGAAGCAGCGCAACGATCCGGCGTCGTGGGCGAGCATGCATGGCGCGCGTGATCCTCACGTCAACGATAACAGGACGTACGCGGTGGAGGGGTGCGGGGAGGCGAAGCCTCCCTGCATACCCCTGTTCCCGCCCGCGGCGG
>Ga0209101_1003112_pt1 | contig 10306 bp, 6 predicted proteins | sample ConPoolayeCmetaG_FD_185481 | JGI IMG/M metagenome (GOLD analysis project Ga0209101, IMG submission 185481) | Hot spring microbial mat communities from California, USA to study Microbial Dark Matter (Phase II) - Cone Pool mat layer C metaG... ... | reverse complement strand
TATGAGTCTAGCACCTTGAGCCCGAACAAGGCATCGTTTTTAAGATCTGTGTTGTTGTACCTCATGTTCACCTCCTTTTGGTAGATATTCTACCTAGAAAGTGTCCACGATGTGTTTACACGATACGCTCTCCTGATAACGTGTATAACAAAAGATTCGAAAACAACGACATTATTGTGCTAGACTTGCTTCAAAGGAGATGTCAAAAAAAGCTAAACTTACACAACCATTTTCTTTGTTTACCACAGATGTAATTTCCAGTTCCAATAAAACACTTAAGGTCAAATGCTCTTAATCCTAAAAAATAACACGAATGAATTTAAAGATAAAGACACTAAAACAAAAAAATGCTTGGCAAAAAAATTATTAATCCTGATAGTTTTCCTAATCTTTGGTTGGTCGGCGCAAAAGTGGATTGACCCTGATTTTGGATGGCACTACAGACTTGGACAAATCATTACTTCAACGGGTATTCCAAAAACCGACCCCTTCTCTTTCACCATGCCCAGCTATCCGTATGTAGACCACGAATGGATTTTAAACATTATTTATTTTTATTTATATGAAAACTTTAACTCCTTTTATCCTCTTGCAATTTTACATGCCCTGGTCGCAACAGCATGTCCTTTTGTCGTTTTGGCTGGGATTAATAAAAACAAAAAGAGAGGTCTTGAATTAATAATAATCTCGCTGGTCTGGTCAACTTTTTTCCCAAGATTTGGGATAAGACCCCAAGTGTTTAGCTGGCTTTTTTTAAGCATTCTAATTCATATTTTGTTTAATAAAAAAAAGCGGATTCAGACAAGATGGATTCTCCCTATTCTGTTTTCATTTTGGTCCAACATGCATGGCAGTTATATCCTTGGTATTGGATTACTTGCCTTATATGTTGGCACTAGAACCTACAATAATAAAAAAATTAAATATTATGATTATATGGCGCTTGTTTTATCCTTTTTCTCTACCCTAATTAACCCCTATGGGCTTAAACTATGGGAAGAGCTTCTTAGACAAATGATATTTGGAGCAAACCTACGAAGGACTATTTTAGAATGGATGCCGTCATTTTTGAAATTTGAAATTGGTTTTTTTGCCATATCGGTTTTTACATCTGTTTTGATGTTTATAAACCGAAAAAGAATACTTCTTTTTGAGAAAATAATCCTAATAGGCGCAATTTTTTTTGGAACTTACAGCAGTAGAAACACTCCCTTGGCTGTTTTGCTTTTGTCCTCACTGTTTATAAAATACGCCAACCGCATCCGCGAAATCTCTAAAAATATTGAGTACGGAGGGAAGCGGTTTAATATTTTTGCAAGAAAACTTGCGCTGACAAGTTTATTCATGCTAACAATCAGCGCGCCAGTTCATTTGCAAAACACTGTGTTGTCTGTTAATGAAAACAATTATTATCCAAAGGGGGCGGCTGAATTTTTAAAAACAGACGGGAAAAACAAAAATGTTTTTGCCGATTACAATTATGGAGGTTACTTAATATGGAAAGCACCAAACAACAAATACTTTGTTGACGGCAGAATGGACGTCCTTTTCTGGCAGGCGCCAAAGGGAGAAAGCAACTATGCCTTTAAAGAATATCTTGAAATTTCCTGCGGGCAGGTTAGCATCGCTGAAATTACTTACAAATACAAAATAGATCTTTTTGTTGTAAGCAAAATTCAAGAAAATCAAACAAAAAATCCTTTTGAACCAGCAATAGACGCCTTCAAGACGCTTTTGGTTTCACTGGGTTTTTTGTATTGCAAGGAACAAATAAACATTGCCGAGGAGTTAAGAAAAACAGATTGGGTCAAGGTTTATGAAGACGACAAAGTAGAAATATATGAAAAGCAAAAGCCTGAATTAGAAAAGCAACAGGCAAATCGCTAAATTCATATACAATTACTTTATAAAACCGCTAAAATACGGACATAAGCAGATACAAGTCAACTAACGCACTCACAATAATAAGGATTTTGGGGAAACACGGAAAGTTTATGTCCCTTAAAAGAGGGTAACAATATTAAATACGCAAGCGGCAAAAGGTCAACAAGATACCGTAGACCGAACTGCCTCCACCCGGGCCAATAATAAAGCATTAATATTCTCAAAATTGCTATTGTTGGAACAAGACTTTGTTTGACTATTTTCTCTCTAATAACTGAACGAAATATATAATATATAAAGAAATATTGGAGTAACAACAAATACACTTGTGCCTTGATATGCCAAACAAAGATATGAAGGTTGCAAAATATGTGTATTGCCCCACAATGTTCGTGCTTCAACCTTTACTGGCTCAAGAAAATTGAAAAAATAATAATAAACATTTGTAGGAATGTTTCTGAACTGAAATAACCCATAATTAATTTACTCAAAGCGTTGCGTATTCGTTAACATTCCCTTGTTGGAATCTATAAATCCATTATTAAAAACGTCTCCAAAACGCAGGTAATTATAAAGCAAAAAAACAACCCTGTAATAAAAATCGGAAACAGCAGTATAATAAGTTTCTTAATTTTTTTTAGACAAAGCCAATTTTTGAGTAATGATATCTATTACAAAAAATAATACGCTCAGCCCAGCAGTTAACCTTGTTGCAAAGGCAAAAGCAAAAAAAGTTCCTATCAACAAGAATTTTTTTGCCGAAATATTCATAAAAATCCCAAAAACCAAAAAACGCCGTAACAGCATGCACCAAATACCAAGATCAAATAACAAAAACTGCAACCTGATAAACAGACGAAAGGACAACAGCAAATGCCAAAAAATACGCATCAACCACCGAATAATATTTTTTCAAGGCCAACTTATAGGCAAAGTAAAATACAACTATATTCAGAAAATATTTCAAATGTCCTTGATAATAAAACGCAGGAATTAAACTAAATACATATACGAAAGGCATTATCAAAATCGCCGGGAATGGCCCCATATGCCAATACACCTTGCCTTGAAATAAAACTTAATCGCTCCAAGTATCAGTTCTTTCCGTAAAATACAATTTACCTGCCAAAAAAGATTTTGCGAAGTAATAAAATTGCTATTCGTCAGTAAAAATAAAAAAATTTGTCACCACAGAAACCACAAAAAAGATTATGGTTATTTCAACAACACAAAAGAGCCAAAGAGAGTTATTATTTGTAAGCTCGCGCATTCGTTAGTTTATAAACACCCTGATAAATCTTGTCAAGAATAGCGGATATTATTCCACTGGCTATCGCGGTCAGAGCGCTAATCAAAAAAATATAAACGAACACTAAATAACTAAAGTCATAAATTATTAATCTTACTAAAAAACTCTGAACTGAAAAATGAACTAAATAAATCCAGAGGCTCAACTTGCCAAACATTACAAAAAAATTAAGCTTTTTTAAAAAATCAAATTTATACCATGTGTAATGAATTGATATTAAAAAAGCAGGAGCATAAAAATACCTTGAGTTAAAATAGTGGCCGGTAAGAATAAACTGAAGACCGATATAAATCGGGGTAATAAGAAGCCAAAAATTTATATTCTCAAATGGCGTTTTTGACTTTAGCTTTTCAGAATACACAATGCCAAAGGCAAACAAAAACAAAAAAGGTCCAAATGTGGGGACTCCAGCAATATAAGCCAGCCTGGGTGTCATATAAAACAAATAAGAAATAAGGATGGAGACAAAAAGAAAATATTTTTTATGTCTAAATTTTTTGAGAAGCGGAAATATAAGATAAAACTGAAACAAAACCGGAATGAAATAATAAGGAGGCAGTAAGTCCCCCCTAAAAATTCCACCAATAATAAGATTCAAAGATTTTTGTTGGAGTATTCCCGTGATTACGCAAACAATCACATAAGGAACAAATACACGAACAATCTTTTCTTTGGTGATTCCTGAAGTTAACAAAGCGCCGCTGCTTATGAAGAAGAAGCCAACGGCAAAACGAGAAAGATTGTTAATATTATTTAACCAAAAGGTATTAAAATATGGATATTTTTCAAAAAACAAATAAATTGAATGAATTAAGACAACAGCGGTAATAGCAATTCCACGAGCAAAATCAAAAAAAACAATTCTTCCCTCGACCTTTGAATCGTGAGAAAAATTACAGCTCGGGAAGAAATAAGCTTTTCTTAGCTTTGGAACTATTAAGACTAAAACCAAAAGCATTATGCTTTGAATAAGCTCCATAGATGTTTTATGATACACTAAAAGTATGCTGGGAATAATTTCTATGTTGTTAGCTCAAACCTCCGCTACACCACCCTGCCCCCCGGGCCAGCCGGTCGGCAACTGTGCCAGCCCACTGTCTAATTTAACCGACACCTTTGGTAGAATTATTTCAATTCTAATTCCCGTTGGAGGAATAGTTCTTTTCGTGATGCTTATTATTGGCGGATTTTATTTTATAACAAGCAACGGCGACCCAAGAAAAGTGGAAGGAGCAAAGGCCACCATAACTTATGCTATTGGCGGCATAGTTCTTTTGGCCTTAGCATTTTTTATAATTCAAGTCATTGCTTTTTTTGCAGGGGTTCCGACAATACTCAATTTCAATATTTACAGCAACTAATACAAAAAAGGCTGTTTTTTTGTGATATTTGCCATAAAACAAGACCGTTTTTATTTTGTTGTCGACTTTAAATCAATAAAGGTTTATAATTTTTAAGTCTTCATCAGTGTTTAACAAGTTGATATACTGACATTAATATGTTTAGGTTTAAGTTATTTTTTTTTCTATTCGCTTTATTCGCACTAATTTTTGCGCATTATAATTTAAATGTTTCTGCACAAGAGCAGTCACCAGCCCAACAACAACAGGAAGGAACCCATATTTGTATAGCTAGAAATCTATCAAAATACATGAACGCGGTGATAGATGGAGCCGGAAATTTAAGCAATATTCGACTTCTTTCTCCTGCCTTTAATATGACCAATCCAAACGAGACTATCATTTACAACTATATGGTCAACCCTCCAAACGGAAGCTTTACTGCCGCCAATTTCGCACGCCTTCATGGGATTGCCGGGAATACTTACACACTTGAAGCTGGAGGCGGAATCATTCGTGCAGTTGAATGGCTAGAAAGAAACGGTTGGCTGTCTGCCGCAAGCGGATTGGGTAAGAAAATTTATCTCACAGAGTTTGGCGATTTCAGAACCGCAGATATACGCGATGGAGATCCATCCCGACCTGGCTTAATTGCAAGCATGAGAGAAGATTACAGCCAAGCACTCAGTGTCGGAATTGCCGCAATAAATTATTTTGCGGCTTACAAAGATGATAGCGTTTCTGTAAACGAGCAATTTTACGAAACAAGACACAAGTTAACCAGAGATGAGCTGTTGAGCATAATATCTCAAGAACCCAGTAGAGCAGGTCTTAATCAAGGCCTTTTCCCTCAAAGAGGCAGGGTTCAAATAAAAGCAACCGAGCTTGGAATGGACTGGGCAACAGAAATTATAGACGGTCCTGATTCAGGCATAGTTGCCTCAATCAATGCAAGCCGTGCCACAACAATAATTCGTCTGTGTGTAGGAGATTCGTGTGGTTTTAGCGATCCTTCCACTCTTGTTAGTTTCTTAATATCATTAAACCGCTCAATTAACAAGGTAGTTTATGTTATCGCCGGTCCTAACGAACCAGCTAGCGAAAACTGGGCATCAAAAGAGTGCGGGCCAATTGACGATAGCATACCACCCGGACCCTTTATTCCAGGGGTACCTCCTCCCGGCATCTTGCCACCCGATGCCCCTCAACCACCAATACCATTTACACCTTGTAATCAAACACAAGATATAGAATTTCATTCTCTTAGACCATACCCCGCAAGCCCATGTAATCAAACTCCATACACAGAAACAAGGATGTGTGCCAATGAATTTACTGTTCGCGAAGTTTTTATGGTCACGCCAGGGCATGCGATTAGTTGTCAACAAAACTCTCCCGACACACAAATATGCAGTTTTCGCATATCGAGCAACATCAATTTAGAATTATACACAGGAGACACAAGACTCCCTATTGCCGGCAACACAGAACTGGTACCAAATAGCCAAACAGAAGAAAACAAGCTAGAAAACCCAACTCGTGTTAGTGAATATGTAAGCTGGTATTTAAACGGCACAACCGGAAGGGCCGAAGAAGAGGATGAAATCATTAGAAAATCCCCTCCTTATTTACCAAATCAAGTGTTGCCGCTAAGAGAAGTTGAAAAAAGAATAAACGAGGTTATTAATTTTTCTGGCCCAATAAAAAAACTTCTCCCTTTTACTGCCCAAAATGGGAAGTTCATAACCACATGGATAGGGCCAATACTTTTTCCTAACAAAAAAATGCTCCCTGATCCTAACCAGCCCGGGCTAAGAGGAGAGCAAAAAAATCTTGCTTACAGATCAAGGCATAACCAAATAGTGGTGTGTGAGGTGCTCAAGATTGTTACCTTGCCTTTTCCGACAAAGTGTTATCGAGGAAATGACAGCAGCAGATCAAGAATAAAGGATTTAAAACCCATCATCGAAATACCAGGGGTGCTCACTCAAACAATTGATATATACAATCCAATATTCAGCTTCATCCCTTTTTCGTCAACCGAAGATCTTTACGGTGAAGTGTCAGTCCAAGAAGATGTTGAAATCAGAGGATCCGTCAACATAGACGAATTTACTTTCAACCCACCCCAAAACAGCAGACTTTCTTTACCTCACATGGAAGAGGCAGACGAACTCGCAAATATTCTCCAAAAAACTTTTGCGCCTGCACACAAAATTAAAGATGTCACAGGCAGAGTTTTTGGTATTGTTGAGTATGGAGAACCACCCACAGACCAACTTGAAGAACAAAGAAACACAAAATTTTGCGAAATAAAACGTACTCGCAAAAATCCCGGAGACCTTGTTTACGGAGGCTGGAATGTTCAAAGCAACCGCCATACCTACAACAGATCGAGCGGTAGCATAAGCTATAGTTCAAGTTTTGAATGTATATTCCCCCTTGTAATCCCGCCTGGTGAACATCCTGCTTGTGTTAATTACACAGAATTTGCAATGAAGATTGATACTGTTACCCCGCTTGCAACAAGCCTTTGGGATAGACTTGTTGCAGGCAAATCCGCCGTCTTTCGAAGGATCTTTCCAAAAGTTGGCATTGGGGCGCCGGTAGACAAAATACTCGATATTCCCGCAGAAGATAAAATATGGTACTACTCAGGATCACAAAGCTTTAGCGGCGGCAGGCTTTTGGGAAACGGACCTTTAGCTGGAAATCCTGGAAGCATGAAACCAGGCAAAGATGCAAGCATATACTTCCCCCACCTTGGTTCGGTACACGAATACTTCTTAAAACAAATCCAAAAAGCATTGCGACCATATGAATTTGGAGTGACTCAAAACCGACCACCAAAGACACCAGATAAACAAGCCAAACAACATCTTTTTGAAATCTCATGCAATGGGCATATTTGTTACGAATACATCATTGGTGAGACAGTTGCAAATTCTCGTTGCGGCAGAAAATATTTCAATCCTTATGTGGCTATAGCTATTGCGCTAAACGAAACTGGCGGACTGGTCAGCAATCGCCCTGACGGAAGCAATATAAAACATTTTGGTTGCGATCCTTTTGGAAGGCTTGGAATAGGACTGACACCGGTTGAAAAATTTCAATGCATGATAAACACTTTTTCCAACAGTTGCAACAACGGACTTTCTGAAGAAGAAGCTCTCAAGAAATATGGATATAATCCCAATGATAATTTGAACAATTTGGTTGAAATTCTCGGCCTTAACCAAACAATAAAACCAAGTGGTTATAGATTTGACCTGTGGGTGGATCGTTCAACAGCAGAAAACTACGCGCAAAGACTACGAGACACGCTCCCTTTGCAAATAGATTTGTGGTATAGATACTATAAACCTTATATTGACGCCTACAAGTAAAGCTATTAAAAGATTCAAAAAAATGTATAAGAAAACTAGCAGAGCCCACTTGCTATTGCAATCAAAGTTTAATTAGGTATATGATATTATCAAGGATGCATAAAAAAATACTCGCAATTTTTATATTATTTTTAATTTTAGTTAAGGGTTTGTTTTTCCCTCCTTTTGTTTATTCACAAACACAAAGCGGTGATAAACCATGGTACGCACCAGATTATCAAGATTTTATAGAAAAAACTACAAGTGCGCCAGAAGGGGAAATTTTTGGAGAGCGCTACACTCACGCTCAAGTTTATTGGATAATTTATTCATTAGTAAGTTTTGCTATTGAGCGCAAAATATCAGATTGTTTTGTTCAAAGTCCAGCAAATGATCTAGCGCTTGGTTTGAACTCTTTCATCAATTGTCTTACAGGTAATGACCAATCTAGTTCTAGTGTTCCTAGTTCCGGCGGTTTGGGTTTTCTAGAGTTTGCAAGAATAGCTGATTCTATGATTGCAAACCGGCCAGCTTCAGCAATAGTTTATTTTGCGTCAATTCTTAACAAATTTGGGGTATCTACTGCATACGCCCAACAGTCTGGTTTTGGTTTTAACACTCTTATGCCGGTTTTTGGCCTTTGGACAGCATCTAGAAATGGTAGTTATGCTTTGGTTACACTAGCAGTTATCCTTTTGGCATTTATGGTTATGTTTAGAACACGAATTTCACCGCAAGTAACAGTAGGTATAACCAGCGCTATTCCAAGAATTATAATCGGTTTGTTATTTATAACTTTCTCTTTTGCAATAGCGGGGCTTGTTATTGATTTATCTTTTGTGTTACTAGGCATTGTCGCAGGTGTTTTTCATTCTTCAGGAATAATAGATACACAAAGAGCAACAATTATAGACACATTTAATATGGTAAATGATCTCTGGGGAGGGATTTTTAATTTTGGTGTTTCAGTTGTTTATATGGTAATTAGAAGCTTCGGCAGTACCACTGGTATGGCTGTATCGTTGCTATCACTTGGAATTATACCTGTGGTAGCATCAATACTTGTTTTAATTATTGCCTTAATTCTCATAATAATTGCAGTTGTGAGGATTTTTTGGATTTTTCTTAAAACTTATGTGATGATTATATTGCATGTGGTTGCTTTACCTTTTGCAGCGTTAATGTATATGGCTTGGCCCGGCAGTAATACTTTTGTACAATTACTAAAATCTCTCATTGGTAATGTTTCTGTTTTTTTGACGGTGCCTATTTCCATAATGATTGCACACGTTCTTCTATGGGGAATGAGTGGAGCGGGAAGTGATTTAATTACTATAGGGAATGTGTATCACGTGAGAGGAATTGGCGGAGATGGTTTTGTTAGGCTACCAGGTTTTACCGGTGTAGCAGACATGACAACAATGGGGGTTTTCGTTGGAATAACTGTAGCGCTTATGGCACCAAGTTTGGCAAACAATATAAAGAGTCTTATAATTAGCGGTAGAATGACTGAAAGGCCAAGTATGGTTGGAGCGGGATTAGCCACTGTTGTTGGAGGTTTTGCAGGTGCAGGTTTAAGAACAAGTGTCGGGTCTCTTTTGGCTGAACCTGGAATTGCAGGTCCTCGTGTGGCCAGCATTATAAGCAGAATCCCCTATCAAGCCAGGTCTTCTGCAGCAGGTGCTTTGGGTTACAAAGGCAGAGTTGAACCACCCACAGGATCCGCAAGACCAGGGGCCAGTCGTAATGAATCTTCAATATAATATAATTTTATTATTAAACCATAAACGCAATTATTAAGGGTGTTGCATAGATAACGGTTGTATAATTGTTAATTCACAAGTTTCGCACTTCAAGTGTCAGCTAATGGATAGTTCATATGCAAGTTGTTGAGTTATTGCTGATTTAATAGTATTCCATTTATGCCAGTAAAGAGTAAGGTTTTCCCTCCTTCGTACTTCGGCCTTTTTAATCCAACTCAATACGGAAAGCACAATATGATTTCTCTGTGAACGGCTTGTGCGAGCCTGACTACACTCCAGACCACAGATCTGTTTGAGCTCTCGGTGAAAGACTTCGATTTTCCAGCGTTTTCGTACCAAAGAGACTACTTCCTTTCTGGTGGGGCGTTCTAAATTAGTTCCCCAGTAGTCCGTGTGGCCATTCTTGGCTACAAACCGGAATACCCATATCCACCCATATCCTCTCAAGTGGACTCTTAATCCCTCATGGGGATATCGAGATTTTCAAGTTTTACTCCACGGTTTACAATCCTGTTTTCCTTTAGTCCCATTAACCAGTACCATCCCAAGTCTCTAATACACTTGACATTATCCAAGCTTGAATACCAGGAATCAGCAACTATCACCTCCGGTGTCACCCCCTTTCTTTTTGCATTTTTGGGCATT
>Ga0209101_1003110_pt1 | contig 10312 bp, 7 predicted proteins | sample ConPoolayeCmetaG_FD_185481 | JGI IMG/M metagenome (GOLD analysis project Ga0209101, IMG submission 185481) | Hot spring microbial mat communities from California, USA to study Microbial Dark Matter (Phase II) - Cone Pool mat layer C metaG... ... | reverse complement strand
TGGCGGGGCCGTCCGGAGGTCTACCTGCACGGACGGGCGGCTCAGCGGGCCGCCCAACTGGGCCTGACCCAATGGGCCGTCAGCCTTTCCCACGAGCGGGAGTACGCCATCGCCTTCGTCGTGGCGACGGGTCTGACGGTGTGACTGATCAGGGGGCCCAATGTCCCTTCGTCTGAAATCCATCCTGCTGACCACGATGGTGACCGCTGCCCTCATCGCGGCCCTTTATCTACTTTTCTCCATCAATCTACGTCAGCAGTTCTCCCTTCTGGAGCGCCAGATGGCGGAAGAGGAGATCGGCAGGGCGGTCAATATCTTGCGGGGCGAATTGGAGAATATGGACGCCCTGGCAGAAGACTGGGCCCCATGGGATGATACCTATCAATTTATAGAGGACGGAAACGAAGAGTACATCCAGAGGAACCTGACCGATGAGGTGTTTAGAAACCTGCGGGTGAACCTGATCCTGTTCGTTCATGTATCCGGGCGGGTGGTATATGGGAAAGCGTTTGACCTGGAGAAAGAGGAGGAGGTGCCTGTTTCCGCCGCGGCCTATGCCCTGGCAACGGATGAACAGGTCATTCGCCACACCGATACCCGGCAGGGACGAACGGGCGTCCTTCTTCTCCCGGAAGGGCCGTTATTGTTCAGTTCCTGGCCCATTGTGACCAGCCTCTACCAGGGGCCCATTCGGGGCACGCTGGTGATGGGGCGTTATATGACCCCGGCGGAGGTCCAGCGACTCTCGGGATTGCTGGACCGTCCCCTGGCGGTTTACCCCCTGAATCGCCCGGAGGAGATGCCCGGCGATGTCCGAATGGCGTTCGCTCTCCTTCAGGGCGACGCGTCCGTCCTGGTTCGTCCAATGAGTTCCGAGACCATCGCCGGATATGCCCTTTTTAGAGATGTTCACCAGGAGCCGGCCCTGATTCTGGAGGTCCGGTTGCCCCGAACGGTGTACTGGCAGAGTCAGCGGGCGATTCGCTATAACCTGGCATCCCTGATGATTGTCGGCACCCTCTTTGGCATTCTCAGTGCCTTCTTGCTGGAACGATTTGCTGTCTCTCGGGTGCTCCGGATGAGCGCCGAAGTAGATGCGATTGGGGTCAGCGGGGACCCCTCCCGCAGAATTCGGGTTCAGGGAAGGGATGAACTTTCCCGTCTGCAGGTTGCCATTAACCGGATGCTGGAGGCGATTGAGATCGCCCAGCAAGCCCGGGCGGAGAGCGAAGCCCGCTATCGGATGGTGATGGAACAAACATCAGAGGGGATCGCCCTGGTAGATGGAGCGACGAAAAGATTCATAGAAGCGAACGCGGCCTTCCAGAAACTGATCGGGTATCCCCTGGAGGAACTGTGTCAACGGACACTCCCCGAAATTGAGAATGAGGCGGAGCGAGACATCCAGCAAGTCATTGAGGAGGGGACTCCTCTCTTTGGTGAACGCACCTTTTGGCGCAGGGATGGCTCGTCGGTCCCAGTGGAAGTCACCATGAACCGCATCTTCCATCAGGGGCGTCCGATCCTCTGTCTGCTCGCACGGGACATCACTCAGCGGAAACAGATGGAACGGTATCTGATCCGGACCGAGCGGATGGCCGCGATGGGACAACTCGCGGCGGCCCTGGCCCACGAGATTAATAATCCCCTGCATTCTATCGGGGCCCTTCTGGAATTGGTGACGGATTTCCCGCTGGACGAAGCGGAGCGGCGAGACCACCTGCGCTCCATGCAACAAGAGGTCCAGCGGCTGATGAGGCTGACCCGCCAGATACTGGAGTTCTCCCGTCCGTCTCATCGGGAGCGGACTCCGGTGAACCTGCGCGAAACTCTCCACCACGCGCTGCACCTGGCGGACCGACCACTACGGGACCGCGGCGTCCAGGTCACCATGAGCGTCCCCGACGACCTGCCGCCGGTGGTCGGCTCCCAGGACCAACTGGCACAGGTCTTCCTGAACCTGATCCTGAACGCGGTGGACTCTATGCCCGATGGAGGGCGGCTGGATATTTCGGTGACTCCTGGCCATCAACAGATTATCTTGACTTTCGCCGATACCGGTCCCGGAATTCCGCCGGATGTGATGGAACATCTATTTGAGCCATTCATCACCACCAAGAAAGGCGGAACGGGTCTGGGGCTGGCGATTTCCCAAAATATCGTCCGTCAGCACGGAGGCACCATCACGGCCACCAATGCCCCCGAGGGGGGAGCGGTCTTCACCATCACCTTGCCGACCGGGCTTTAAAGTCTGGCCTTGCGCGACCATCTACCAGGGGCCCCCGGGCAAGCGCCATCCAAGATGCCAGCACAGGCATGCCCCTGTAGCACAGGCCGCCAGGCCTGCCAAAAACTTTTTTCAGGGCACAGACAGAGATGAGCGAGGAAGTTCTGGCCCGGATTCTGATCGTGGATGACGAACCGGCCACCTGCAGGGCACTGGTCCGCGCCCTGACTCTGATGGGCTATTACGCCGACAGCGCGCTATCCGGCCAGGAAGCGCTGGACCGATTGAACCGATCCCCCTACGACGTGATGGTTCTGGACCTGCGGCTGCCGGATATGCCGGGCGAGGAGGTGTTGCAACAGGCCCGACAGATTCAACCGGACGTGCTGGTCATCATCCTGACTGCCTATGCCTCGCTGGACAGCGCGATCGCGGCGGTCAGGGCCGGCGCGGTGGATTACCTGCGGAAACCCTACAGCATCCGGGCCCTGGAGGAAGCGATTGGGCGGGCTCTCTATCGCCGCCGGGAGCAGCAGCGCCGGGAGCGCCTTCTCCGGGTGATCGCAGAAGCGGTGGAACAACTGGGTCTGGAAGAGCCTGCCCGGCCATCCCCTGCACTCTCGCCTGGGCGGTTCCTGCGCCAGGGCCGGGTCACCCTGGATCGGGAGAGACGTGTCGCTCTGATCGCCGACCCTGCCGGAACCGGTGAGGTGAAAGTGCCCCTGACTGCCAGTGAAGCGGCTCTGCTGGAATATCTGATGGAGCGCCCAGGAAGCGTCATCTCCTGCCGGGAACTGGCGCAGAATGTCCTGGGCTACAGAGGTCTGGTGGAGCGGGAGGCAGAGGTCCTGATCCGCCCCCTCGTTTTCCGCCTCCGCAAAAAGATAGAGCCCGATGCGGAGCAACCCGTCCTGATCCGCACTGTACGGGGAAAAGGCTACTTTTTCTCCTCCTGATCCCCTGGCGGTCACCCCTCTCGGGCCCGCAGGCCCGCCTTCTGCCTGCATTATCCCCTGGGATCCCCGATTCACAAGAGTTCATCGGAAATTAGAGCGCGGCGTCAGATTATGCCACTGATCAAGGAAAATCCGTGATCGTCCGCGTCCATCCGCGTTCATCCGCGTCCTATTTCCGATGAAGTCTACAGAAGTACCAGTTCAGACCGATTGAATCGTCCCCTCCGGACACTTCGTGCCGGGTGTCGGCCTGGCCCGCGCCCTTCCCCCCTCTCCTCAAGTTTGGTCCTTGCGCCCGCCGGGATAAAGAAAATATGCGTTAAGGCAAAATCCGCACCTTGCTTGCCGTATGGGGCTGTACCCCCCAGCCCCCAGTTCATTAGATGTCTCTGAATCATTCGTGCCCCTCTCCCGCTCGCCTTCAGCGGCGGGAGAAGGGAGGGGAAGTAAGGGATTTTGCGGTGGGCGGCTTCGCCGCCCACCGCAAAATACCCTTTTTATCCCCCTCCCCCGCCGCGAAGCGGTGGGGAGAGAGGGACAAAGGAGGTGAGGGAGGGGCCAAAAGCCGCTGGAGCGCATCAGATGTGGATTTTGCCCTATAGCCGAAAAACCTTTTTCTTTGCTATCTAACTATAATCCAGATGCAATGTTCGCTCCCGTTTTCTCTGCTATCATGAGGATGCACTCCATACAAGAGGATTCTCTGAGGAGAGGCGTCATGAGAGCATCCAACAGTTACAAAGAAAGGGAAGGGCGCGGGCAGGGATTGGTAGAGTTCGCCCTGATCCTGCCCGTTCTCTTGTTGATCCTGCTGGGCATTATAGATTTCGGGCGTATCCTCTTCATCTACGTCAATCTCTTCAACGCGGCCCGGGAGGCGGGCCGGTATGCCCTGGTGGACCCCGGGAATCAGGCCCGGATCCAGCAGGAGGCCAGAGACCACATTTTCCTGGTACCGCCGGAGGCCGTAAACATCACCATCTGGTACGACAAGGGGCCACCGACCTATCAGGCCATTGCCGACCCCAACCACCTGGTCGCGGGAGATCGGGTCATTATAGACCTCCGTTACAACGCGGAATTCATCACCCCGCTGATTCAGCCGTTTGCTCCCTACTTCCCTATTCATGCGGTGGCCCGGCGGACCATCCAGCGCGTCCAGATCATTCAGACGCCCACGCCAGCTCCGCCGACCTTTACTCCTACTGCCACGATGACGCCAACACCCGGGCCATCACCCACCCCCACGCCTCGTCGCAATACGCCGACGCCGCCGCCTACCGCCACGCCCACGGGCACGCCGCTTCCCGTTCCCACCGCCACCCCTTCACCCACGCCGCGCCCGATCGTCATTCACAAACCCCTTCTGGCGGGGCAGACGGTCGTTACCGGAACCGCTCAACCGGGTGAACGGCTGATCCTGCGCGACATCCAGACTGGCTTTCAGATGGAGACCATCGTGGGACCCGATGGGCAATTCACCTTCTCCCTGCCTACCCCTCTGGTAGCCGGGCATACCATCGTCGTTCAGGGGTATGGCACCCAGGACGTCGCCGTGGTGCTGGGGGGAACTCCCACCCCCACGCCCACGCCGACCCCCAGCGGGCCCTCTATGACCGTGAGCCCGGCATGTATGGCGGAAGGGAACCGAAGCGTCACTGTCTCTGGCAGCGGATGGCCCACCGGCGGCAGCATCAAACAGATCGGCATCTTCTGGGACGGTACCCGCGTCCTGACGTTGCCGCCCGCCAATTATTTTGTTGCGATCTTCACGGTCAACGCGAACCGGGGGATGCATACCGTCCTGGCCCGCACTGAGCGAAGCAACGGCCAGCCCACCGGGGATGTCTCTCGGACTGGGACCGTGGAGGTCCCCTGCCAGAGCCGGTTCCCCAATCTGCGCATTACCGCTCTGGACCTGCTGGACCCCGAGCCCCTGGGGACCTACCAGACCATTCACGTCGGCGTCACGTTGGAAAACACGGGCACTGCGGATGTGGCTTCCCTCTTCTGGGTGGACCTGTACGCCGACCCCCGGCTGGATCAGTCCCTGGACCAGCAGGCCAGCGTGGACTGGGTAGCGATCAACGGACTGGCCGCCGGTTCCTCCATCACATTCACTATGTGGGTGCCGGGAGGATTCAGCACTCTGGGAGACCACACCCTGCTGGCGGTGGTGGACACCTGGAATCAGGTGGCCGAGAGCGATGAGACCGATAACGCCAGCGACGTGCTGACCATCACGCTGATGATACCCAACCCTATCCCCACGCCGACTCCCACTCCGACACCCACCACCACTCCCATTGCGCCGGGGAGCATCTCCGGTGTCACCTATGTGGAGGGAGTCCCCCAGAGTGGGGTGGATGTGTATCTCTACGATACCAACGGCCGACTGGTGGGATCGGTCCGCAGTGGTTCCGGCGGGGTCTATTCTTTCCCTTCCCTCGCTCCAGGGGATTACTCCCTGGTTGCCCAGATGCGCCTGGGGGACGTGCTCTATCGGGGCACGAACGTGGTAACGGTCAACCCGGGCGTCTCCACGCAGGGCGTGGATATTATTCTCTATCCCTTCTGAACCAGTCAGATGCCGGGGAGATATGAGTCAGGAGAAACAGTTGGTCCGGAAAACTCTGGGCAATCTTCTGGGCGCCATCGGGCTGGCCTTCGGGCTGGCGCTGATGGCCGTGGGAACCGTTCAGGCCGTGCTGGCCTGGATACCCCGCGAGACGGCCAACCTTTCCTGGAGCGGCGAGGCCCGCCACGTGGCGCTGGCGGTCGGCGCGGCGGGCTCCAGAGCCGCCGCCTGGTGGGTGAACGTCTCCACCGGAGAGCGGCGAGGCGACCTGATCCTGGCCCACGCAGGCCCGACCGGCTGGGTCACCGAAACCGTGACCACCACGATGGAAGCCCGCTGGCCGTCTCCCATCTTCTCCGGCACCTATGGGCTCCTGACGTGGTTCCAGGGCCAGCTCTATACCCAACCCGCAACCGCCATGGGCGGGTGGGTCTGGGAACGGGATGACCAGGCCCAAACCCGGCGGGTGACGGAGACTCTGCTCTATACGATAGACGGAGTCCGTCCCCGATGGCGCGTGGGAAACGATGGACTGCACATGACCTTTGCCGCGGCCCTGACGTCCACGATGGCCGGACGGGGAGACCTCTACTACCTGTACCGTCCCTTCACCGCCACCACCTGGGCGTCCACCGTGGTGGTGACCCGGGACCAGGTCGTGCCCGGTGCGGCGGGTGGGGTCTTCTATCCCGACATAGCAATGGGGAACGGAGTCCTTCATCTGGTCTGGGAACAGAAGAGCGAGATCGGGGGACGGATTTCCTACACGATTTACTACATTTCCGCAACCCTGGAGGCCGGGGGACAGGTGTGGGCGGCCCCGGTCTCCCTCTCTCTACCGGAAACGAATGGGCAGAGACCGGCGACCGCACTGGATGGCGACGGACGGGTGCACGTGGTCTGGACCAACTATATCACTGATACGGAGCAATATGTCCAGTACCGCCGTCTGGATGCCTCGGGCTGGTCTCCGGTGCGGGTTCTCAGCGAAGAGCCACTCCGGGTGAACAAAATCCGCCCCACCGTTGTCTGGCCGGCCGTTGCCGCCGGGGGCAACCAGGTCTGCGTGGCCTGGCACGGGTTCTATCCCGATGCCCTCTACGAAGCCGAGGAGATTTACCTGCGCTGCTCCCGGGACGGCGGAGACACCTGGGGGACAATGATGAACGTCTCCCGTTCCCCGGATAGACTCTCTCTGATGCCCGCCGTGGCGATCGGAGCGGATGGGGCGGTCCATATCGCCTGGGAGGAATTCCAGGGAGGCGGAAACTACTTTTACAACTACGATGCGCTGTATGCGGCCGGGCCACCGGAAGTGTATCCGGTCTTCCTGCCCCTGGTGTTGCGGAATGGGTGAAAGAGCCATGAGGGAACGCTGGCTGACGGGAGTGCTGGTCATTCTCGTGATGCTACTGACCGTCGGGGTTGTCGGGTGGCTGACGGGCAGCGGTTCAGCAGCGCCCGCCCGCGTGGTGCAATGGTCAGGCGTGGCAGCGCCGCTGCCGCCGGAGCACGCGGCCCAGAAGGCCCGGGAGCGGGCCACCGCCTGGCGCCCGGATGCGGTCCTGGTGCGGGTGGAGGCGTCCTGGCGGCCCGATGAGCGCTGGCTGGAAGCCCGCTCGTTGCCCGTCACATGGTTGTTTACCTACTACTCTCCCTCCGAGGATGCTCTGGCAACTGTGGCCGTGAACGCGGAAAAATTGCTGTGGATGCCGCCGATGGAGGCCATCCAGCCTCCTCGCGCCCTTCCCACCTTTCCGCCGCCGTACAGCGCCAGTCAGATGTGGCTGACCTTTTTGGGGGCCGGAGGCGGAGAAGTGGTCCGACAGCACCCGGGTTCCCTGGTCCACATCTCCCTCCAGATGGAGGACGAGGGGCCGGTCTGGCGGGTCAGCGTGGTGGGGGAGGGAGGCCTCTGGACCGTGCGGATTCACGCGGAGACAGGAACAGTGATACCGTAGGAGGTGCAAAATGGCTCGCCCATCTCGGGAATCAGGACAGAGTGTGGTGGAACTGGCCCTTCTTTTGCCCCTCCTGATCCTTCTGCTCTCCGGGCTACTGGACCTGGGGCGAGCATATTACGTCCAGGTCACGCTGGAGGATATGGCCAGCGAAGGGGCATCGTATGCGGCCATCCATCCTATGGACGCGGCGGGGGTCTGGGAGCGGGCATCTCAGGCCAGCGGCGGGATGATCACCGTTTCCCCCAACGATGTGGACATAGATTATCCGCCAGTCCTGTACGTGGGAGCCCCCATTACCGTGACCGTCTCCCACGACTTTCGGCTGATCACCCCGCTGATCGGGGATTTGTTCCCTGGCGGCGTGCTGAGACTCCGGGGGACAGCAACTCATGCGATTATCTCGTTGCAATAAACTGAATTTAGAAATCACTATGAGAGGTGACCCATGAACGTCGTGCAGGAAGAACGAGGGCAGATCGTCATACTGGTCGTGGTTGCGCTGGTGGCGTTGCTGGCGATGATCGGCCTGGCCATTGACGGGGGACAGGCGCTGGCTCTCCGTCGGTCGGCGCAGAACGCCGCCGACGCGGCCGCTCTGGCTGGCGCCCGGGAGATCGGACAGATCGTCGCCCGATGTCGGTCGGGCTCTGCGGCCAACGACCAGAAAGTCTGGAACGCCGTCGTCCAGTTCGCCGTCCAGAATGGCATTCAGCCCGATGCCGGGGACGAAGTGGAAGCCTGGTATACGGACCGCAATGAGACCCCGCTGGCGCGAGTCGGGAGCGGCTTCATCCCCACCGGAGCCACGGGGGTCAGTGTGGTGTTGACAGCCACGCGACCGACGGCTTTCCTGCAGGTGGTCGGGGAATCCCAGATGAAGGTGGGCGCCAGGGCGCTGGCAATGACCGGCCCCGTGGTGCAGTTTCCCGGAGGGATTCTCCCGATCGCCGTTCCTCTGCAGGTGGTTCAGTCCCTCTCCCCGAACGAGCAATTTGTCGTCATAGAGACCAATCAGCAACATGGGGGGATGTTCTGCACCGACCGGAATGGGAACGGGCGGTTTGACGAAGGGATTGACATTTGCATTGGGGATCCCAGTTCCCACAATGCCCACCGGGGCTGGTTGAACCTGAACTACATTTACAACACCCAGCACCTGCAGAGGGCCGATCCCAACTACCGCACTTTTGAACGGGAAGTGCCCAACCGGCCCTGCGGCCCCAATCCCAATACGTCCACCGATGACGGCCTGCAGGGGTGGGCGAGCGGAGGATGCCCCTACCCCTTCCCGATTTTCGCGGGCAACGTGGGGTATACCAACGGCGACTTCATCCACGGGGACCCCGGCGCCCGTCAGAGTTCCCTGATGGAAATCAGTCATTACGAAGGCCAAATCGCTTATGTCCCCGTCTTTGACTACATCTATATGAGCGATTATATGGCCGCTCACTTCCCGGCTCCGGAAGGGATCGGCTGGCCCCGGGCGGGCGGCGGGGGAAGTGCCTTTTTGTATCACATCGTGGGGTTCACTGCGGTGCGCGTTGGGGATGTTCAGGGGCACACCCTTGTCGGGTCCTTCCAGGAAGCGTTGATCGGTGAAGGAACCCTGCAACCGGGCTACGGAGTGGGATCCGGGGTCTGCCAGCCGCTGATTGCTCAGGGCGTTGCGCTCTGGCGGTAAATCCTTCGCCCGGGCATATCATTCGGCCATCACCGACGGGGGCTTCTCATCTTATGCTCCCCTTCTCCCCCGCCGGGCGAGGGGGGGGAGGGGGTTTTTTGTGGCAGCGGCCGAAGGCCGCTGCCACAAAAACCGTTGTTCTCTTCTTCAACTTCAACGGTACACCGGATGTAAAGAATCCCCCTCCCAGCGCAGAGAGCGCACTTCCGCCCGCACCCCGACCAGCCGCTCCAGCGCCCGGGCAAACCGGGCCGGGTCACCGGCGGTGTAGAACGTATGTAGCGCAGGCTGTAAGCCTGCGCCACGATTTTCCAGCACCCGCCGGACCTGCCGGGCCACCGCCGGGGCCGGGTCCACAATCTCCACTCCAGGCCCCACGATGCGCTCCATCAGCGGCCGCAGGAACGGATAGTGGGTGCAGCCCAGCACCAGTTCGTCTATCCCCGCCGCCAGCAGCGGCTCCAGGCAACTCCGCAGCAGCGCCTCCGTCTCCGGCGTGTCCAGCGCGCCGTCCTCCACCGCCTCCACCAGCCCCGGGCAGACCTGCGGGATGACGCGGACGTCCCGGGCGAAGCGCTCCAGCAGCGAGGCAAAGAGTTCCCCCTGAAACGTGGCCGGGGTGGCGATGACGCCCACCCGACCGTTGCGGGTCCGCTGCGCTGCGGGCTTGACCGCTGGCTCCATGCCCACAAAGGGCACCTGGGGGAAGACGGCCCGCAGGTAGCGCAGCGCGGCGGCGGAGGCGGTGTTGCAGGCCAGAACGACCACTGTCGCCCCCTCCGCCAGCAGGAAGCGGGTAATCCCCTCGGCGAACCGGCGTACCTCCGCCAGCGGGCGCGGCCCGTAGGGGACGTGGGCCTGGTCGGCCACATAGAGGGTGGGGACGTCGGGCAGTTCCCGCACAAT
>Ga0209101_1003107_pt1 | contig 10318 bp, 6 predicted proteins | sample ConPoolayeCmetaG_FD_185481 | JGI IMG/M metagenome (GOLD analysis project Ga0209101, IMG submission 185481) | Hot spring microbial mat communities from California, USA to study Microbial Dark Matter (Phase II) - Cone Pool mat layer C metaG... ... | reverse complement strand
CTGGCTTCCGCAATGGGCCCCAGCCTGGGGACGCTTCCTGGAGACAGAGGGCGTACATGTTGGGGTTCTGTATGGATCGCGGGAGGAAAGCTGGCCAACAGCTCTAGCCGTCACTGGGCGCCGCTTTCAGAACGAGGTGACACTCTTGACCAAAGCCGATCTGCAACGGGACGCCTCAGCCGCTCCGGACACCATCGTTCGACTGGCAAACCCCTTTCTCGCCCCCAACATAGATGCCGCTGCGCAGGACGCAACCTTGCTAGAGCAGCATGGCTACACACTGGAGATATGGACCGAGTACGTGATTATTGCCTCGAAGAGCGAGTGAGGCTCCTTCTCGCCGTTGTTGGGGGCTATCTTGGTTTAGTACCTGGTAGTATCCAGATTGTCGACTGGTCTTATCCACCCCTCACTCGGTAGGGTTTGACAAAGCTACCCAAATGCCTATAATGAGGCCCGTTTGCAGATAGAGACAATCTCTTCGCTATTGGAGGGTAACTACGTGGATTTCACAAAGGCGCTTACCTACCCGTTCGACGATCCGGACTGGCTTAAGAAGCTTGGCATCGGGTTATTGCTCTCGTTGGTTCCTGTGATCGGGACAATAGCACTTCAAGGTTGGCAGCTCGAAATCGTGAAACGAGTGCGAACCAATCACCCCAATCCGCTGCCGGATTGGGACTTCGGCAGCATGTTTAGCAAGGGCCTCATCCTCTTCCTTGCATGGATCGTTTATCTACTCCCCGCCATGATCCTCGGCTGCCTGGCTTGGCTGGGGCCGATCGTGCTGGCAGGTGCCGCTGCGAGCAGCGATAACGGCGGCGCTGCGGGAGGGTTGGCGACGGTTGTGATGGCCTGTTGCGGTTGCTTGGCCTTCCTGTTGCTCCTGGCGGGTGCGATCGTCTACTTTGGCGGCTACATCCGCTTCGTAGATCGGGAAGAGTTCGGCACATTTATGCAGTTTAGTGATAACATCGCAATCGTGCGCGACAACATCGGCGATTTCGCAATGGCGTTGGTGGTGATCATGGTAGCAGCCTTCGCCTTCGGCCTGATCGGCTCGGTGGTGATCGTCGGTGGGTTGCTGGTTACGATCTTCACCACCTATTTCGGAGGGCACATCCTCGGCCAACTGGCAGCCAAGGTAGGTGGAGGTAGGGCGGCGGTCCCAGCCGTCTGATTCCCCAAAACAGCTCGCTTCATAAGACAGATAGAGCGCAGCCTACCCGCTGCGCTCTACTTGTCTTATCACCTCATCCGGCTCAGCCTGAATTATCTCTGGGGGGGCGTGGCCCGACCGAAGTTAGAGGGGGGGCCTTTTGCTCGGCTTGAATTGGAGGTGAAGCCTGACCGGGCCTCTGCGGTAGCTTATCCAGCAACTCTTCCAACCGATCCAGTTCCACCGGTTTGACCAAGTAGTCCATGGCTCCGGCTTCACGCGCGCGCTCTCGCGTGTCTGGATCGTCTTCCGCGCTCACGAACACCACGGGAGTAGTCCCCGCGATGGGATCGCGCTTGATGTAGCGGCAAACCTCCATGCCATTCACGCCAGGCATATTCAGGTCAAGCAACATCAGCACGGGCGGCTCCCGCTGAATCATCTCAAGCGCTGCACGCGGGCTGGTCACGATCCGGGTTGTCCAGTCGTACAAACCAACCATGTCAGCCAGTGCCTGAGCCATCCCAGGGTCATCATCCACAATCAGCACATAAGACATAAGTACCTCACCAGGCCAGGGGGGCTTTTGTTGTCGTCATTATACTTCGGTTGGTGTTGAACAGTCGATACAGAATTACGATCATCCGTCACCATCCAGCAGGTCAGGCGGCTCGCGGCCCCAGTCGGGCAAGCCGCTAAGCGCCTCGTAAGCAGGACGGGTGACAGTATCGGGCCAGTTGGGGAGTGTGATCGCCCACCAGTACTGTTCATCCTCTGGCGTCCAATACGGGTCGGCAATATAAACGGTTGTCATCAGGCCAATCCAAGGGCGCCAGTGATGGTAAGCCCACCAGTAGGCATTAACGAGGTACTGAGCCTGCTGCTCTTCGGTAACACGGAACCAGCTATATTCTGGGTGCACCGGGTCTGTCGTCCAGCCCATCTCCAGGATAGCGATCTGCTTGTGCCCATCATTGTACTGGAGCATAATCTGGCGGATATCTTCGACGTGGCGGAAGGCATTCCAACGATGCCCGCCATAGGCTGGGGTGCTAGCAGCCTCCTCAGGAGATGTCTCCGGGGGGGCAGCATAGCCTGGCGCATTCACCCCGAGCATATCGAAGTACTGCGCAGCCCCAGCCTCATACAAACCCCGGATAAACACATCATCAGGAATAGCTTCAGGTAGCCCCGTGCCGGTGGGGGCTGGGCCTGCCGAGATCACAATTGCAGCCGGATCACCGCGTTTGATTCCCTCATAGCACACAGCCAGCAGCCGGGCATAGGCAACCGGATCAGGTGCCTGCCCACCCCACTCACGCGCCAGGTTCGGTTCGTTCCATACCTGATATGCCTTGATCCGTCCCCGGTAACGGTCAGCTACCGCATAACAGAAGTTGCCAAAGTCCTGTAGATCCGCTGGCGGGGCGTTTTCCAGCGGCAGCACACCACCATCCGGTTGTGACCAGAATGGCTGCCGATCCAGCCGCACAATCAGGTTCAGCCCGCGCTCTTCGGCGTTCCGCACAATGCGATCTGTGCGCCACCAATCGTAATGGCCTCTCCGATTCGTCTCAATGTCACGCCAGGAAAATGCCTGCTTGATCCAGTGGAAGCCCATTGCCTGCACCAGGTCAAGATCGCGTTGGGCGATTTCCTCGTTCCACCACATCGAGACATGAATGGCGGGAGAGGGTGAAGGAACCAGCATCTCCACTTCTGTCTCAGGGAAAGGGGTCGGGGATGAAACTGATGTTGGTGGATCGACCGCAGAACAGCCTGCCTGGATCGCCCCCGCTGCCAGCACAGCGAACAACAGAAGCGGGTAACCCCTGTGTCTATAAGGGTATGTCCGAGACCTACCGCTGCAGGCGTGGCGCCAAACTGGAAGGCAGAGACCCCTCATGATCAAACCTGCCTCCGCTAATTAGGGAGGCTTGGGCATATCACGCACAGCGTCGAAGGCCGGTCGCGGTGAGCCATCCGGTGCGGTGATGCTCCACATGGTCGAGTCGTGCTGAGGATCGCCGCCGATCTTGGGAGAGTAGTCCAGGTTGAATAGGAATGCCAACCACACGAAGTCCCATTCATGCATTAACTGGAAGGCCCGGACGATGTTGGCCGCCTGTTCCTCAAGCGTGTTGTCGATGGCAAACTCGAAGCCTGCTGGTGGTGAGCCAGGCATACCTTCAACAGATGGCCAACCAAACTCCGTGACGCACAAAGGCGTATTGCGCCCGGCAGCTACAATGATGTCGTGATAGCCGGTCAGTGTGGAATAGAACGACCAGCTATGATTGGGGTTATCAAACGGCCCGCGATACAGCGCAGTAGGGTCATTATAGCCAGCATCAAAGGGTATGTCCGGCGGGAGATTGATGCCGTTAGAATGGGCGCCCACGCAATCCACATAGTTCAGCATGCCCAGGCTGACAAGTTGCCGGGTGTAATTGAAGTCGTCAATGGCAATCTGTCCGTCATCAACCCCCGTTGGCGCAGGCGCAGCACTGATGATGATGACGCCAGGGTCGATCTGACGAACCGCAGTCGAGACGGGGATCAATAAATCGATGTATCCCTGAGCACTGAGACCACCTGGCGCGCACCAACCGCGCTCAGACAGGTTCGGCTCATTCCACACCTCGATAGCGTGGATGGCCCCTGGATAACGCCGCAGCAACGCAGTGACATAGTTGACAAAGTCTTGTGGATCGTCAGGGGGGCCATTGAGGCCTCCACAGGTCATCGAGCGCGCCCAGTCTGGGGCATCGGTCACGCTGACCAGCACTTTGATATTGCGTTGGGTAGTGGCTGCGAAGATCATGTCCAATGCATCCCAGTTAGGCTGACCCCGTACTGGTTCCAGGTCTTTCCAGTTGATTTGCTGCTTGATCCAGTTCATGCCAAGTTGCTGAACCTGATCCAGCGTTTGCTCAGTGTTGACGTGTGCCTGTGTCTGGATTCCGTATCCGAAGGACGGATCCTGGCGAGGCGGGATGGTCGGGCCCAGTTGGGGGGAGGCTGGTGCGACCTCGGTCGTGACAGCCTGATCAGGGGCCGACGGTTGAGCGTCTTGGGGAATAAGGGGTTCCGCAACTTCGGATACCGAATCCTGGGGAGCACGGGGAGCGCGCGCCGCAAAGAAGATTCCCAAGAAAGTACACGCGCCCACTAGCATAACGATCCCCATCCAAGCCACCCCTAGAATGCGGAGCTGCTGTGGTGTCAGGCGACCTCTATTCGTCATCGCGTTGGTTCTCCTCGATGTTCTCATCAGGGCAACAGGTCGCACGCTGGGCACGAGCCGTCGGGCCGGACGATCGAATAACCAGCCTGTGGATCGTTCTCTGTCCAGGTAGTAAAACCGACATTGAAAATGATCATCAGGCGGACCCAGCCCAGCCTTCGGGAAATATCCGCTCCCTCTTTGAGCCAAGCCGCTTGCTCAGCCACGGTGTTATCCGCCCCCCAGCTAAAGTTGCTGGGTAGAGGTCCATATCCCTCCGGGCTGACATAACCGAACTCAGTAACGCACACCGGCAGCAGAGAACCAAAGGAGAAATAGGTTACTTCCAACGTGGGTAGGAAATACCAGCTATAGTGATCGCCCTCGCTGCGCCCTGATCGTACAGAGGGTGATGTGGTGCCGGAGTTGTGATGCGCGCCAACGCAGTTAGCGTAGTTGGCTGCTCCTGCAGCAGCCAACCCCTGCAAGTAGCGCTGGTCGCTCCAGGCATTCGTGCCGTTGTCGAAACCAGTGGGGGCCAATGCCCCGATGATCACCATCGTACCCGGACTCTGCTGCTTGATCGCATTGAATCCAGGGGCCAACATGTTGTTGACATAGTTGGCTGGATCTATCTGGCCTGCAGGCCACTCACGGTCGAGATTCATTTCGTTCCAGACTTCGATGGCATCAGGCTGGCAGCTTGCTACAGAGCGCAGGTGCTCAGTGTATGACCCGAAGTCAATACTGGTTGGGTACAGAGGACCAGGAATGCTAAGCAGCACTTTCAGCCCAGCCGCGTGTCCCGATGCGACATAGCTGCACGCAGTCGCCGCATCGACATAGGGCCATTTGGCCTGAAATTTGACCCATGTCATCCCCGCTGCCTGCATATAGCCAATCACACCTAGGCTATTGGGAACCTGTCCCCCCAGCTCAAAGCCTCCGCCAGGGTTGCCTGCTCCCCCTGCAGAGGGAGGTGGCGAAGACGATTGAGTCGGCGCAGGAGGAGCATTGTTGTTGGTGTTCCCCCCCGTAGGGGACCGCGTGGCCGTCGGGGTGGGCACTTGCTCAGTAGCTGCTTCTGCCACGCGCACGCTTACCGATCCGCGCGGGGAGTTTCGCCCACCTATGATGTCAGCCTGGATAGTGTAATCGCCCGGCTCGTCTGCCTGCCACCTCAGCGGCGTGCCGATCCCAGTACTCTGAGTCTGCGCTGCTCCGCTGGCTCCCACGACAGTCCATTCTAGGAAGAGTTGATTGGGGAGCGTCGAGGCACTGCCTGCCTTAAACTCATTGACGGCAGCCAGGACGCCGATATCGTTGCCGCTATCCAGCAGATCGACGACCACTATGCCACCGATGTGGAATGTATTGGCTAGATTGAGTCGGGCACGCACAGCGCTGGCGGTCACAATCCAGATGTGGGCGCCTTCATCCAATGCGTAGCCATAGGCTCCTGTGGTTGGATCTTGCTGAACTTCGCTCACCGCCCCACTTAGGCTGAATTCCAGCGCTGTTCCGGGCAGGTAGCTATCTGCGCCCTCAGGTACCGTCGTATCTACGATCACAGTACCCAACGGGGCCAGTGCTTCGTCAAAGCTAATGGTGGATAGTACCCCTGCATCCTCCCGAACGCTCAGGGAAGAGGTGGCGAGGTGGATCTTCAGGCGGTTAATTTCGCCCACCGCCCAGCGAAGCAGTGCTAGGGCGTTGCCACCGGGCGCGTAGTCCGCCGGGTTATTGCTTGCCCAAATCACGACTGCGTCGGCCACTTCACCAAGCCCCCGCCAGTCATAGCCCCCCGTATCCCAGACATCTGGGCCGCCTGCTGGCCGGGGAAGGAACACGACCACTCGTTTGTTATAGGGGCCCAGTGTGTCAGATAACTGCCGGACAAAGGCGGTAAACGCTTCCCGATCTGCGGGGTCGATATTCTGGTAATCAAGCGCTACACCGTCGTAGCCATCGCTGATGACGAATGAACTGATATCCTGCACATGCAGAGCGAGAGTGGCCTCATTGTTAAGTAGCGCGCTTAGAGCCGCGCTATCCTCAGCGTGAATCACCGGCACAACCGCGTACCCTGCCCCCAGCCGCCATCCGCCGAATAACGATCCTTCCAGCGCACCATCAGGCCGGACGTTCAGACCAGTTGGAAAGACCATGTTGAGCGTCGAAGCGGCCTCGTCAACCATGATCTGTTGCGCCTCAACCGTTGTGCCGATCAGGGGGATGACAGCGCCGCTCTGGAACACTGCCAAATTGTCTGGTCGCTGGTCCGTCTGGATCACTTGTCCGGCCAGATCGACGTGGCCCGGCACAAACACCCATCGATCAGCCTCCTGGTCCCAGGTGTAGAGATCGAGGGTTTCATAAGGCTGCGCCTCATTGGGGATGACGATCTGTACCAATGACTCACCATCACCTCGGCTGCCGAGCGTATAGAGTGGGCTTTTCATCTGGAGGTAGGGGGGAATAGCGTCCCTGGCCCGAGAATATTCTGGCCCAGCCGCGCGGTTTAAGAAAGTCTCGCGGGGGATCGATGCGAGACGGACGCGCAGCCGGCCCTCGCCCACCAATGAGATGCTGATCCCGTCAGGGTGTGAGGCGGTGGGGTTGTCAGGTGTCAATGTTTCGCCCCCGCCCCCCAGCAACAGAGCCGCCAACACGGCTCCGACCACAAGCATCAGGGCGCCCAGCCCAGCCATGCCCAACAAAATCAGGCGGAATACCCCAGTAGAGGCGCTCGGTGTTGCAGTGGAGCCACTTGCCGAGGGGGGCATTTCTCTGCTCACAGACTCGGTCTGCTGTGCGGTCGGCTCGCCTGATGCGACCTCCCGTGCGTCATCCAGCACAGGTTCATGCCTGATCGTGCCCTCGTCGATTGGCTCGCTTGGTATAGTATCGTCCATGTTTGGCATGGTGTGTGCTACCCTGTTCCCACTAATCTCTAAGGCATCACGTCATCCAACGCTCTGCACGCCGGGCAACTGCCGTCAGGGCGAACGATGGCGTAGCCTGCCATCGGGTCGTCACCCCAGTATGTAAAGTCAAAGTTCCACACAATCAGCAACCGCACCTGGCGGCTCTGTTTACTCATCTGCACCGCTTCTGCCAACCACTGCGCCTGCTCAGCAACAGTGGTATCCTGCGCCCAGCTATACCGGGGCGGAACTCCGCCATACCCTTCCCCACTCAAATAACCCAGCTCGGTGAAACACACCGGGCGGCCAAATGTGCCACCGTAGAGCTGTAACATCCCCCCATAATACCAACTATAGTGCTGGTAGCCAGGATCAGCCGGGTGACCCGTGCTTGCAGAGGGGGGAGTCGCCCCCGAATTGAAGTGAGTGCCTACACAATCCATGTAGTTAGCTGCACCTGCCTGTGCCATCTGCTGAAGGTACAACCAGTCGTCGCAACCGCTGCCCAGGGCCGAACAACCCCCATCACCAAAGAACGCCCCAGTCGGAGCTAGCGCGCCAGATATCACCATGATGTTGGGGTTGATCTCCTTGATGGCATTGTAGGCCGGGGCTAACATCTCGCGAGTATATCGCCCTCCGTCGATTTGGCCATGCGGCCATTCAAAATCCAAATTCTGCTCGTTCCATACCTCAATGGCATCCGGGCCATAGTAAGCCACCCCACGCAAGAATTCGAGGTAGGCAGGAATATTGATGCTCGATGGATATTTAACCTGCCCATTGATACTTAATAACACATGCATCCGATTCTGGCGGCCCTGTTGGATGAGCGTCCAGGCAATGCTGGGGTCCATGTCCTCCGCCCAGGCAAGTTGGAATTTGACCCACGTCATTCCAGCTTCTCTCATCCGAACCGGGTCATTGATAACATGATTCACCTGCCCACCGAGGGCGAAGTTGCCCACTGCGCCCGCCGGGACCACCGGTGGTGGCATCCCCTCCGGGATCGGAACAGAAGTAGGTTGATCGGAGGGCAGAGACGGCGCACCAACCACTATCGCCTCCGCGCTGGGAACGACGCCGACATTGTCGCCCCCCACAATAATCGCTGTTGCTCCACGATCTGAGTCTTCCTGCCCGACCAAGCTGGCCCGCACCACGTACTCTCCCTCTTCGGTAGGTGTCCAAACCAACGGAGTTCCCAGGTCGATTGCGGCATCAGCCACCATTGCGCCACTGGCCGACTCGACCATCCAGCGCACTGTGAGGGCCGGGTTCAATGTCGAGGGCCGGCGGGTCTGGAATTCCTCGATAGCAGTCTCGATGCCGGGGCCGTGGCCCTCGGAGAACAGGTCCTCGATCACGATCCCTCCGATCCGATATGCCGCCAACCACTCAAGGCGGCTTCGCAGTGCAGCGGCGGTCACTAACCAGATCGTGTGTAACCCATCACCAGTGTAAACGTCATAGTGAAAGACCTGGGTTCCATCGCTTGGCCCAAGGTTGACTGAGTCGCCACGCAGATTGAACGCCAATGGGTCGCCGGGGCGAGGGCTGAAAATGGGGCTATCCTCCTCGCGTTGTAAGGCGACCGTTCCCAGCGGGGCCAGCGCATACTCATAGCTGATCGGGGTGAGGAGGTCGCCCCATTCATCCACACTCAGCGACGAGGTAGCAATTAGCAACTGCGCCCGATTGATCTGCCCAGTAGCCCAAGCCATGAAGCGACCTGTTGCCCCATCGGTGCGGTAATCCGATGGGTTGCCGGGTGGCGTTACCACGATCAGATCAGCCAGCGCCGCCAGATGTGGCCAGTCGTATCCCTGGGTATCCCACTCGCCATTGGACTCAAGGGGGGTTGGGACGCGGATGGCAACCAGCCGGTCGCTGTCGGCAAGCAGGCGATGCAGGTCTCCTAGAAGGCGATAGAACGGGTCGACCTGGGCCTCTTCAAAGGGGCCATAATCAAGAATGACTCCGCTTGCTCCCAGGAGATCTATACTCTCCACAATGGCCCGGAGATGGGCCTGGCGGAGTGCACGCCCAGTCAGAATGGCGTTACGCACCTCCTGCTGAGGCATCGTGATGACGATCAGGCCAGCGGAGTCCTCGGCTAGAGCCACCTGCTCAGGAAGCTGATCGAGACCTAACGTGCCATCTACCTGTACCTCAGCCCCGCCAACCAGGAGCAGGTTCAGCGGCTCCAGTCGGGCTGGGTCAACCGCCTGGCCTGGCTCGATGACAGCTCCCACTAGGGGGGAGATTCCTGCCACCTGGAACAGGGCCACCGGACCGCTAGGGGGAGCCGAAGCACGCAGCCCTGTCAGGGGATCAATGCGGGAGGGGAGGAATTCCCAGCGTCTGGAGGCCGGATTCCAGCGGTAAAGATCGGGCAGGCTGACAGCATCAGATGCTTCCGGCACGCTGAACATCATATCGAGACGACCCGGGCCGCGCACGTGCAGATCGTAGATGGGACTAGCAAGCTGGAGATAGGGAGGCACAGCATGGAGCATAGGTTCTCCCCCGTGCTGGGCATCCACAAGTTCAACACGGAATCGTGCCGATGACCCACCAACGAGCCGCAGGCTGAGAATATGATCTACTTGGTAGGAGGGGCTATCGGCAGTTAATCGCTGGTAACCTATCCCTCGGAGCGCAACCCATCCTAACGCAGTGATCAAAAGGGCCACAGCTAGGCCAATGTACCAGGCCCACGGGCCGCAGGAGAGGCGAAACCGGCGAGACAAGGCTACTCGTGAAGTGAAATCGGGACTTGTATCTGGCCGCACACATTCGCCGTCAGCTTCTTGGCGCAAAGAGGCCAGCTTCGCTGGATCTTTATCCATCACATAACCGGCTGACTTCTTCCCTACGGTGCGACGGCAGCCAGTGCGTCGCAGGCCGGGCAACCTCCTCCAGGCCGGATCATGGCATAACCGGCTTGAGGATCGGCGCCGTAGGTGGTGAAATCAACGTTGAAGATGATCAACAGCCTAACCT
>Ga0209101_1003103_pt1 | contig 10331 bp, 6 predicted proteins | sample ConPoolayeCmetaG_FD_185481 | JGI IMG/M metagenome (GOLD analysis project Ga0209101, IMG submission 185481) | Hot spring microbial mat communities from California, USA to study Microbial Dark Matter (Phase II) - Cone Pool mat layer C metaG... ... | reverse complement strand
AACGCGTCCCGCGGCGGGACCGCCGCGGGACGCGTTTGCCGATTTCAATTCCGAATCGCGGCTGGTCGGCATGAGCGGCCGCGCGGATGCCGAGCATTCGCCCGATGACACGGCCCGCTGACCATCGCGGGGCGCGCCCCCCGGCCCTGGTGGTCGTCGGTTCTATCGGACTCGATACCGTGGAGACGCCGACGGCCCACGGCCGGGAACTGCTGGGCGGGTCGGTCAGTTACGCCTGCGCCTGCGCCTCCTTTTTCGCGCGGACGGGAATGGTCGGCATCGTCGGCGACGATTTTCCCCGCCGGCACCTCTCGCTCTTCCGCCGGCTCGGCATTGATCTGGCGGGATTGCGGCGACAAGCCGGGCGCACGTTTCGCTGGTCGGGCGTGTATGAAAGCGACATGAACCGCCGCCGGACGCGCTCCACGGAGCTGAACGTATTTGCCGATTTCGCGCCGGAATTGCCGGAGCACTACCGCGCCGCGCCGTTTGTCTTTCTGGCCAACATCGCCCCCGCGCTCCAGCTGCGGGTGCTCGACCAGATGCGGCGGCCCCGGTTCGTCATGGCGGACACCATGGATCTGTGGATCGAAACCGCCCGGCCCGAGCTGCTGGAGGTGGTGCGCCGGGTGGATGTATTGACGGTCAACGACGCGGAGGCCCGCCACCTGACCGGACGCCACTCCCTGCCCGCCGCGGCGATGGAACTGCGGCGTCGGGGTCCCCGGCACGTCCTGATCAAGAAGGGCGAGCACGGCAGCATTCTGTTCGGGCCTTCCGGACCGTTCCTGATGCCGGCGTTCCCGCTGGAGACCGTGCGCGACCCCACCGGCGCCGGCGACAGTTTCGCCGGAGGTTTTATGGGATCCCTTGCCGCCGGCGGAAGGACGACCGACGCGGCGCTGCGGCGCGCGATGGCCTACGGCAGCGTAATCGCTTCCTTTGTTTGCGAGAGTTTCAGCCTCGACGGCGTTCGCCGACTGACGCGGTCCCGCATCGAAGAACGCCGCCGCGCGCTGCGGCGCATGTGCCGCCTGCCCTGAACCTCATCAGAGCGGGTCAATGCAGCGGGACAGCAGCGGCGTCGGGTCCGTCGCGCGAATGCCGCGCTCCGCCTCGGCGATCAAACTGTATAGCAGCCGCCGCGGCGCGTCGGACGCGCTGTCCAGCAGATGCAACTGGCACACCCACACGCTGCCGCGCCCGAGCTTCAAGCGGTACAGGCCGGCGCCCCAATAGTACTTCGCCGGGCGCGTCCACATATTGGCGCCGAACGACCCGATGACGATGTCGCCGCCAAGGGCGGCGACCTCGTCGGCCCGGTCCCACCGGCGCGCCAGCATTTCCGCGTAGTCATAATCGGCCACGCCTCCCGCGGACAGGCCGGCGACCGCGCCGCTCGGCCGCACGTACGCCGTGCTGCGCATCATCGGCACGACGCCCGGCGGCCTCGGCAGCAGACAGTCGCGCAGCAGCAGCATTTCCGGCTCCAGCAGCACCAGCGCGCCGCCGATTTGCGCGGTCTTGCGCGCTTGACCGAGGACTTCGAAGCGCAAGGCGGGGTTGGCGATCGGACGGCGCAGATCCATCACGATCGGCCGGTCGGGCAACCGCGTGTTGTTGATGAAAGGCGCGATCTCGACGCCCAGCCCGCGCAACGCCCGCCGGATCGCGCCCTCGGGATCCCAGGCCGCCATGCGCAACGGCGCGCCGCCGACGGGCGGCAGAACCCGGAACCGGAAGGGCTGTTCGTGCAGGACGCGGGTTCCGCGGCGGATACGGCCCACGATTTCGTACTCGCCGGCGGCCAGTCCCAGCGGTTGGCGCTGCCCAAAGACATAGCCGGAAACAGGGCGGCCGCGCAGGGATCCGGCGCCGAGGACGCGCTCACGACCCGCCGCATCGCGGATGACGCACTCCCACCGGCAGTCGCCGGCCCCATCGTTGCGGCCCGCCACGCGGCACGACGCAAGCACCGGGCGGTCCGCAAAGAAAACGCGCGGCTCGACGAACGCCATCGCCATCTCGTCGGCGCAGGCTCCGACCATCGCCGCGAACGCGGGCTTCGGCCGGCGCCAGATGTCCGTCACCCCGAATTGCTCGCCGCTCGCGTCCGCCAACTGGCAATACGCGGCGCCGCTGATTCTTGGATTCGTCCAGATCGCGGCGGTGATGTCCGCAAGATTCCGCGCCCGCACCCGCAGCGTTTCCCGGATGAAACCGGCGACGCTGCCGAACAGCGGCCGGAGGCCGGCGCGTCGGAACTGGTCGCGCAGCGACGCATGGAAATCCGCGTGCAGGCGGTAATCTTCGAGACCCAGCGCCCGTTCCCGCGGGGAATACCGGCGCTCTACGGCGGCATAATCCGGCGGCATTTCCAGCGCGCCGTATTCGCTGATGTAGGTCAGCAGCCCCGGTCGGCCCAGATCGCGGTATTTGCGCAATCCCTCGTCCGTCGGCGGCACCGGGCAATACGCATGAGCGTCAATCAACGGGGTCTTGCGGTCCGAGTAGGGGAGCCATACTTCGGAACCGCCGTCGGTTCCGCTGCCGCCGCCGCCGGAGGTGTCCATCAGGATGCGCGTGGGATCGAGTTGACGCGCGGAAACGGCGAGCCGTTCGGTCAGGGCCTTGACCTGCGGCATCGTGAAACCCAGAAAATGGTACGCCTCGTTCAGCAGGCACCAGAATACGATCGAAGGATGGTTGCGGTCCCGCACGATCATGGCGTCAATCGCCCGCCGGCAGCGTTCCTCCGTCTTCGGCGAATTGATGATCCATCCGATCGGCGGTTCCGCCTCGACGAGAATCCCCAGTTCGTCGGCCAGGTCGAGGTACGAAGGTTCCGGCGCGCGCAGATGCGACCGCAGGAAGTTGAAACCGTTTCGTTTCAGCAGCATCAGCTCGCGGCGCGCCTCGGCGAGGGTTTCCGGAAAGGCCAGCGTGCGGGGATAGACGCCTTGCTGGAGCAGCCCCTTCAGCCGGATCGGCTCGCCATTGAGCAGAAACCGGCCTCCGCGAATCGTGAATTCCCGCAAGCCGAATCGCGTATCCAGCGCATCGTCGGCGCATCGCAATCGGAGCGTGTAGAGGTGGGGAGTGTCGGGGGACCACAGTGACGCCGTCCGACCCATCCGCGCGGTGAACGCGGCCTCGCTCCCTCGGGGGCTTCGGGACAGAACCCCGCGGCCGGCCGCCGCCACCCGTTCCGGCTTGTCCTTCGGCGCCACGCTCCACTCGATGCCCGCGCCGGGCGCCGCGCCGTTGACCCGACACGAAACCTCGATGCTCCGAGAGGCGACCCGCGGCCGCACGAAGACCTGCTCGATGCGCACCGGTCCCGTCACCAGCAGGTCCACGCCCTGCCATAAACCGCCGTAATTGAAGTACCACGCGGCTTTGCCGATCGGCAGGTCGCTCTGATTGAGCGGCGCCCCGGCGCGGAATCCTTCGATGGGCGCGTTGATGGTCGGATTGATCACGCGGACCACGAGTTCGTTTTCGGCGCGCAGGCGCGCCCCGATCTCGAATTCGAACGGGGCGCCCAGCCCCTCGTTCTCGCCCAGTCGCACGCCGTTCAGCCAGACCTCCGTGAAATAGGCGGAGGCATTGAACCGGAGCCATACCCGCCCGCCGGGCGGAAGGGTGGGGGAGGCGAATCTCGTCCGGTACCACCCCACGCCGTCGTAACCCGGGCGCACCTGTTCCCAGACGCCGGGCACGCGGATGCGCTCCGTCCGCGCCGGAAAGCGCAACCACCAGCGTTGCCGGACGCCTTCGTTTTTCGGATCGAAGGCGATATCCCACAGTCCATTGAGCGACAGCACACGACGACTCGGCATGACAGGAATCCGTCCGGCGATGAGGTTGGGTTATTTCGGAATGACACAGCGCAGGCGGACGGTGCGCGCCGCCGTCGCCGCGTTGCGGGGCGCCACGCGAACCAGTCCGTCCGCGACCGGTTGACCGTCCATCCAGAGGCCGGGTTCCGCTCCGCGCGAGATTTCGATCTCGAACGTCTGACCGCGGAACGGGCGGACATACCGCGCGCCGGGCCACGCGGACGGCAGCCTCGGGTGGAGTCGGAACCCCTCCAGCGTGCGTTCGAACCCCAGCAGCCGGTCCACGACGTTCAGAAAATGCCAGGCAACGGTGCCGGTGCGCCAGGGGTCGTCGGAAACGTGATGGATCGTGCGCAGGGCGGTCGGTCCGGTGTAGCCGTTGGCCTGCGCGTACGGCTCGCTCTTCTCGGCCGTCGGCAGGATCCGGCACAGCGTATCGTACGCCTTGTCGTTGCGGCCGGCCTCGAAGTCGGCAGCCACCTTGAAGCCGGCGGCATGGCAGTACACGTTGCCGTTGGTGAAGAAGCCCGCCGGCGTTCCCGTCAACTGGCCGATATCCGGATCATACGTGGTGAAGGGCGGCCAGCAATGGACCGGTCCGACGGGGGTGTCCACGATCGGCTCGAACCGTTTCGCGAGGCGCGTGTATTCCGCCGCGTCCAGCACGCCGCCGAGCAACGCCCAGGACTGCGGGTTGATGAAGATCCGGCCCTCCCGCGCCTTTCGCGAGCCGATGGGTTTGCCGGCGTCGTTGATCGCATACAGGAAGCGATCCACATCCCAGCCGTGCGCGCGTATGTTCGCGACGAGCTCGGCGTGACGTTGACGGCACTGCTCCGCGAGCGCCGCATCGCCGCGCCAGCCGGCCATCTCCTCGGTCAGCCGCAGCACGCGCGCGAGCGCCATGCTCATCCACACGCCCTCGCCCTTGCCTTGGGGGCCGGCATGGTCAATCAGGTCGTTCCAGTCGCCGTAGTGAATCAGGCTCAGACCGTGGACGCCGCGATCGTTCCAGAGAAATTCAAGCGCGCGCAGGTTGTGCTCCCAGACGGTGCCTTCGCCCCGATCGGAGTAGGGGACCGTCTCATCCAGCAGCGCGAGGTCGCCGGTTTCCCGCAGCAGCGCATGGGTGGCGTGACTGATCCAGGACGGCGAGTCCGCATAGTGCTTGTCCGCCGCGGCGATGTCCATGCTCGGGACGCGGAAGGCGCGCGGGCAAAAGCCGTCGGAACGCTGGTTGCGCAGCGCCTTGTGGAGCATGAGGCGCGCGCGGTCCGGGTCAATCACGCTGATCCCGGCCGCGTCCTGGCAGGTGTCGCGATATCCTTTGAAGTAGAAACGCGCCCAGTCGGCCATCAGGTACAGCTCGTGTTTGAGCCAGACATTCATCAAGCGATTCAAATGCGCGTTCGGCGTGTCCAGGCGGAGTCCTCCGACGCGCTCCCGGCAGCGGCGGACCGTGCGTTCAAACGACTTCTCCACGGCGCGCGAATCCCGGAAGCGGCGCGCCGCCGCCCGGGCCTCCTTCAGATCGAACACCACGCCCAGGACAACGTTCGCTTGCCAGGATGCGCCGGGGCGGAGGTTCACATCGAACTGGAGCGCGCCCACCATGTATTCCGCGCTCGCGGGGCTGTCGCCGAGCCGTCCTTCCACGACCCGCTCGGGCCGGTTGAAGGAGCGGTAGCGGCCCAGAAAATGTTCCCGGCTGCAGTCCGTGTGGACGGGCGTCCGATCGCTGTACATGAAGGCCCGGTAACGCTCGTTGACGACCGTCCGCGTCATGTTGCGGAAAAAGATCATCCGATCGCGGGGCAGATATTCCGCCGTCACGCCGCCGACGTAGCCATACGGCATGTTCACGCCGTCCAGCAGGATGTTCGCGGCGGGGATCACCGAAATTCGGCGCGGGGTCCGGCCGGTGTTCGTCACGGTGAGCGTCCAAATCTCGCCGGCATGGTCGGAGGGGACGAACACGCGGAAGGCGGTGCGGATGCCCTCGGCCTCGGTTTCGAGCACCGTGTAGCCCAAGCCGTGGCGGCACAGGAAATGACGGTGCCGGGTGAAGCACGGGTGAAATCCGGCGCTCCAGACGCGCCCGCTGACGCGGTCGCGCAGGTAGAGCCACCGCGGATCCTCGCGCATGTCCTGCTTGCCGAAAAGGTTGGTCACGACGCCCGCCTCGTTTTGATAGAGCGAGCATCCGTTGAGGCTGATGCCGGCGCAGGCGAGATAATTCTCGTTCCAGAAGAAGTTGAACCAGTCGCGGTGACCGGGTTGCGGATCGCGGATATGGTATTCGAATCCGTCGTCGCTGAACCCATGAAGTTGCTGACGTGCCATGCTCTCTCCTTCGTCGTCCTGCCGTTCCGTTGTGCCGCCGGGCGCGGCGGCGTTTGCGCGAAAGCGCTTTGAAACCTAGCAAAGCCCGCGGCCGCAGGCAACGCCGCAATTGGCGGCCCAAATCCTCGCCTAAGCCTATTGCCCCCGCAACGGATTCCTGCTCAACCCGCGGTCACGGCTCGGCGGGCATGTCGCGGAGTAGCGGAGCGAAGCCGGGACGCCTCGCCCTACCTTTCGTCCAACCTCTACAAAGGCGATAGACCCCGATCGGTAGGGCGAACCCTCCCGCCTTCGCGCTTCGCGCTACGGCGAGGCACGCCGGGTGATCCGTCCGACCGCGAGAAGTGCAGGGTTCGCTGCAGTACGCCTCTGCGTTAGGCGAGGATCAGGGCGGCGGCGGCTCGCGCCGGCCGTCACGGACCGCTTGCTCCGGCGGCGCGAGGCGGGGTAGGGTGGTCGTCAGCAGGAGACGTCGTATGGAAGTCATCGTGTTGAAGGAAAAAACGGCCGCGGAGTGGCTGGCAGCCGAACTGATCGCCGACGCCGTCCGCGAAAAGCCCGTGGCCGTGCTCGGCCTGGCGACGGGCCGGACCATGGAGCCGGTGTACGAGCGTCTGGTCCGACTGCATCGCGACACCGGACTCGATTTCTCCGGCGTGCGCACGTTCAACCTGGACGAGTATGTCGGATTGCCTCCGACGCACGAACAATCCTACCGGTATTACATGAACCGGCTCCTTTTCAGCCGGGTCAATATCCGAGTCGAAAACACCCACCTCCCGGATGGATGCGCCTCCGATCTGGATGCGGAATGCGTTCATTATGAACAGCGCATCCGCGATTGCGGCGGGATTGACCTCCAGTTGCTGGGGCTGGGCGACGACGGCCATATCGGATTCAACGAACCGCTCTCGGCGCTGATGTCGCGCACGCGCGTGAAGGCGTTGAGCCCCAAAACCATCGAACAGAACGGCCCGCTTTTCGGCGATCCGGCCCTTATGCCGCGCCGCGCCATCACCATGGGGGTAGGGACCATCCTCGAGAGCCGGCGCTGCATTGTGCTGGTCACCGGCCCCCGCAAGGCCGCGATTCTGGCCCGCGCCGTGGAAGGCCCCATCACTTCCATGATTTCAGCGACGGCGCTGCAGCTTCATCCCCGCTGCGTGTACATCGCGGATGAGTCGGCCGCCGCCTACTTGAACGAAGCGGCCTACTATCGCCGCATTTTTGCCAGCGAACCCGAGTGGGACAAGTACCGCATCCGGATCGCCGAGGGGATCTACCGGGAATAACGCCGCCCGTCGGCTTCAAGGATAGCCGGAATCGCCGGCAATCCGCCGCGACCCCGTCGGAGCCGGTCGCTGAGAGCGGATCAGAGGGCGGGCCCGCGCAATGGCCGCCGACGCTCGATCCCTTGACCTCCGCTTCGCGGACGCCGGCCTCCGGCAATGCGGTTGTACGCGTCGCGGTATTCCGGCGGAATCGCTGCGATCTCTTTGTCGGTATTCACCGGGCCTTCGTACAGCACCTTGCCATCCGCATCCTCGACCCGGAGTTCCCGCGCGCCGTCGGTCTCGGTCAGTGTGACCGACAAGCCATTTTCCACGATGCGGCGAACGGAGCGGAAACTCGACCGAACGATCGCTTCGCCGTCGGGCCCCGCCATATCGTCCGGAGCGGCTCCGATGTCCACGCCGATTTCGGCATCGTCCGGGAGCGTCCGAAGGTTGGGAGGCAGAATCGTCATGCCGCCTTGCGGGAACTGGAACAACAGCGGGTTGCCCGGACGCCGGATCGTCGGCGCGTCGCGCTCCGGCAAGGGCGACCATTCGCGGTCAGCCAGCTTTATTTTTGCGGCGGCGACTGCGCCCTTGCGCACATACTCGACGTTGACCTCCTGGCCGGGTTTGCAGAGGCGCACAATAACGGCGAGCTGACGGGGCTCAACGAGCCACTGGTCGTTGAACTTGACGAGGATATCGTTGGGGGCCAACACCGCGGCCGCCGGACTGTCCGGCACCACTTCGGCCACCAGCAGACCGACTCCTTCCTGAAGGTCCAGATGGGCTGCCACGTGCGGGCTGACGGGCTCGGTTGCCACGCCAAGGAACGCGATCTTCTTTTGGCGGTTGTCTGTGCGTTCCTGTGAAAGCGCCGGGCGCAAAATCGCCAGGCCGGCAACCGCCGCCGCTAACCACACCGCAGAACGATTAGGCTTCATTTGTCATCCCTCCGATATGAAACCACTTCGCGCAGAACCGCATGATGAATGAAGTTCCGCGCGAACTTTGGACACTCCGGGTTCTTTACGCGTTCAAACGCGCCCTTCCATAATGTCGCATAATATATGTTATGTCGCATATTGTGGCCGGGGCGGCCCTATAGGTTGTTGTTCACGGTTATTCACAGCCGAATGCGGCGGAGGTGCGCCCGTCCGGGGACGATCCCGACCCGTCAAGTCGCAGGATCCCGACAGTGAACCGGGTTGACGGGGTCAAAGCCTGTCGCCGCGGATGCGTGCTGCTTGACAAAGATTCGCAGACCGAGAAGACGCTCTCCGGACCAAAGGTAGGGCGAGGCGTCCCGCCGAGCCGTGACCGCGGGTTGAGCAGGAATCCGTTGCGGGGGCAATAGGCTTAGGCGAGGATTTGGGGCTGTATAGGCTGCTGGACAGCTCAATAACGCCGGGGGTACGGTCCCGGAAAGAAAAGACGCCGCACTGCAACCGCCGCCACGCGACAATTCCTCGCAATGCCAGATGAGCGACGCGTCCGGGGCGGTCACCGTCGGTGCGACCTTCGCCTCTCCCGTACCATCCCACGCCCTATCGGGCCACCCGAGCGAGTCCGGCCCATGCCGTCCCGCGATCGCCCGGGAGAGCCGCGAACTCCTGGCCTGCGAAGCCCTGGCGAAGCAGGCGCGCGTCCGCGCGGATGAAGGTTGGGGCCTCGTCGCCCCTGCGTCACTGACCTGGTACGCCACGCCTCTTTTTTATTATTGCAGGCGAGCGGATGCCGGCGTACGCTTCGCACGGATGCTTAGCTCAGTTGGTAGAGCAGCTGACTCTTAATCAGCGGGTCGGGGGTTCGAGTCCCCCAGCATCTACCAGTCACTTCACGATCTTGTGGACTGATCGGAAGGCGTCACCCTCGGCAATCTCCAGAGCCTCGAAGAGCGCCATCTCGACGGTCATCACGCCGGCGCCCATCGCTCGCATTCGGTCCAGGCCGGCCTGCCGATCCTCTTCCGTCCGCGAGGAGATGGCGTCGGCGATCGCTTCGACGCGATAGCCCGCGCGCAGAAGGTCGGCGGCCGTTTGATAGACGCATACATGACTCTCTATGCCGGCAAGCCATACACAGGGTCGCCGGAGGGATTCGATGCGCTCCGCGACCCGCGGCTCCCGCCAGCAACTGAATGCCTTTTTGGGCCATCGTTCCGTCGCGCCCAGTATTTGCGCCAGTTCCGGTACGGTCGGCCCCAGTTTTTCGGGAACCTGTTCGGTGCAGATGATCGGTATTTCCAGAGCCAGAGCGCCACGCGATAGACGCGCCAACCGGTCCAGAAGAAGATCCCGTCGCCACATGGCCTCCGCAAACCTGCCCTGGACGTCAACGATCAGCAGCAAGGATTCGGTTCGGAAACTCATGGCGTCCCTCCGCGCGTTCAGCCGGCCGCGCCGGTCAGTTCGAATTCGATCGTGATGTCGCGATAGGCCCCGCGGTATTGCTCCGGCAGCGGGCGCAGTTTCCTGACCGATTCGACCGCCCGCATCACCGATTCGTCCATCAGCGCGTTGCCGGAAGGCTTCACCAACTGTCGCCGGCTGATGGCGCCGTCCCGTTCGACGCGAATCAGCACTTGCACCGTATGGCCGGCCGAAGCGCTCACGCCGCTCGGCTGCGCCCAGGCTTCGTACATGGTCTGTTTCACCAGCGAGAAATACCAGCCGAACGGAAAATCGTCGCGCGCAGGCGCCGACGGGCCCGCGGGCAGGCCGCGCGACAAACGCTCCCGAATCTGTTCCGGCGTCAGCGCCGGCCGGACGGGCGCTGCCGGTGGCGTCGGGGCCCGGACGACGCGCTGCGTGCTGGGATCCACGCGCGGCCGCGGCGGAGTCGGCGGCGCCGGCCGCGGCTCCGGGAT
>Ga0209101_1003101_pt1 | contig 10341 bp, 9 predicted proteins | sample ConPoolayeCmetaG_FD_185481 | JGI IMG/M metagenome (GOLD analysis project Ga0209101, IMG submission 185481) | Hot spring microbial mat communities from California, USA to study Microbial Dark Matter (Phase II) - Cone Pool mat layer C metaG... ... | reverse complement strand
ACCGCCGATGCTCGCCGCCAGCTCAGTCTCAACCAATGCCCGATATAAGCGCGAGGTCTTGTTGGACGTGCCAGCGGTGCTCATGAAGTTGAAGCTAGTCGCCCCGGCCAGGATGCTATCCAGCACAGCCAGCGCGAAGAAGTCCGGGTGCTTGATCTCGTAAGCGCGGAAGGCAATAGTCACATGCGCCGTCTGACCCTCACGATTGATCACCACCCGGCGCTCACCATACTGGGGTGGCTCAGGGCGGTTGACCTCCGGCACTGGCTCACCGGCTGGGATGCTGCCAAATTTCTCCTCGATCCACCCCAGCGCCACGTCAGGATCGACATCACCGACCAGCACCGCAGTGGCATTACCAGGCACGTAGTAGCGTCGGTAGTGGTTATAAAGGTCTTGGCGGCTCATGGTCAGCAGGTCTATCCGCTCGCCAATGATCATGTGTCGATACGGATGGACCCGGAACGCGGCTGCCATCACTTCCTCGTATAGCAACCAGGAAGGTGAGTTCTCGGCACCGCTCCGTTCGGAGATGATCACGGTGCGTTCAGACGCGACCTCCTCTTCCTCAAACAGGGAGTTCACCATCCGATCTGCCTCAAGATCGATGCCCAACTCGATCTGAGGCGCAGGCATAACCTCGTAGTAGGCTGTCCAGTCGATGTATGTCATGGCGTTCCACTGGCCGCCCTCGCGTGAGATCAATTTGTCGAGCGCCGCCGCCGGATACTTCGGCGTCCCCTTGAACTGCATGTGCTCAACCCAGTGCGAGATCCCCGTGGTGCCGGGAACCTCATTGCGGCTGCCCACGCGATACCATACCCAGAAGCTCGCCACTGGGGCATGGTGCATTGGTTTGATGAGGACAGTCAGCCCGTTTTCGAGCGTCGTTTTGCGGACGCCGTTGCTTGACATGTCTTCCTCCGCTGGCGGTTATCTCATCTCGAAAGCGAGGCTATTCTTGCGGTTGGCCGCGTTTGACAAGTAATGCGCCGTTAATAGCCGCAATGGCCTCGTGGGTGCTATCATAACCCCGGCCAAAGCCGCGATAGACAAAGCCCATCTCTTTCATAGTCTGCGGATCGTAGATGTTGCGGCCATCGATCAACAACGGCTGGCGCATCAACTGTTTGATCCGTTCCATATCCAGGCTCTTGAATTCATTCCAATCGGTGATAATCACCAGCGCGTCGCAGCCCTGGGCAACTTCGTATGGGTCTTTGCACAGACTGATGCCGGGTATCACTTGCTCAGCCACTTTCATAGCGACGGGGTCGTAGCCCTTCACCGTCGCGCCCGCCTCGTCCAGCAGTTTGGCGATGGTGATCGACGGGGCCTCGCGCATATCGTCGGTGTTGGGCTTGAAGGCCAGCCCCAGCAGGCCGATCACCTTGCCGCTGAGATCGTCGCCCAGCAGGTCGCGCAGCTTATGTATGACCAGCCGCCGCTGGAAGGCATTGATGTCCATCACCGCCTGAAGTAGCTGCGGGTGTTTACCCTGTACTGTTGCCATGTGTTTGAGCGCCGACACATCCTTGGGGAAACATGAGCCGCCGTAACCGACTCCCGCATCGAGGAAGAAGCGCCCGATACGCTTGTCCAACCCCATGCCAACTGCGACTTCTTTCACGTCTGCGCCCAGCGCCTCACAGATGTTGGCAATCTCGTTGATGAACGAGATTTTGGTTGCCAGAAAGGCATTAGAGGCGTACTTGATCATCTCGGCTGTACGTAGATCGGTGATGACAATCGGAGCACGCAGCGGCAGATGCAGCCGCGCTACCTCGTCCGCTGCATCCCTTTCCAACGACCCGAGCACTGTGCGATCTGGATTCATGAAATCCTGTAGGGCAGAGCCTTCGCGCAAAAACTCCGGGCAGGAGACGACGGAGAACGGGATCGGCTTGGGTTGGGTCTCGCGGACGATGTCGGCCACCCAGTCGCCCGTGCCAACAGGGACGGTGGATTTGTTGATGATGATCAACCGGTGCTCCATGTTTTCGGCGATGGCTTGGGCTGCCTGCCGGACGTATTGCAGATCAGCTTCACCATCCACCCCCTGCGGTGTTCCGACGCAGATGAAAACGAACTCAGTGCCCTTCAGCGCCTCCTTGTAGGATGTCGTGAAGCTCAACCGCCCGGCAGCGACATTACGCTCCACGACTTCGCCCAGGCCCGGCTCGTAGATGGGCAGGATACCTTTCTTGAGGTTCTCGATGCGTTCTTCGTTGATATCAAGGGCAACAACCCGATTGCCCAGATCAGCGAAGCAGGCGCCAGTGACCAGCCCGACGTAACCGACGCCGATGACGGCGATGTTTCTCATAATGGTGCAGACCTCACTTTATATTGGGATTCGGAGCGCACAGGCAATATGTCAGCCCGCATAAGCGGGGGGAGTGTACCTCAAACCAACAAGCTTGACTACAGGGCGCAGGGGGGAGTGGATAACATCACGGGTATACGAAATCTTGGATAGGGGCAGGGTAGGTCGGGTAGCGACGTTTGTATATCTGGCGGCGGCTCTAGGCAAAGGCGAAGAGCTTGATGACGTCCCGGAGGGCCGCAGGTAGCGTGAGACCGAGAAATGCATGGCATCCTAAGCCGAGGGTCCTGAGTTATACTGGCAGGGGTTGATCACTCAACCGCCAATGCCTGCACGACGATGGATAAGCCTGGCTGATCGGGCAGTTGGAGGGGGCGTTTTGATATGGCTCGGATTGGGATTGATGCGCGGCTGACCTACTATCGGCGTGGCGGGATCGCCGAATACATTGAAGCGTTGATCCGAGAGCTGCCTGCGCTGGATCAAGCCAATGAGTACGTCGTTTTGCACAGCCGGAAAGACTCGCGGGACTTGGCTGTCGGGCCACGTCAGCGCCGCGCCATCTGTTGGACTCCTGCCCATCATCGCTTCGAACGGCTGACACTGGCAATTGAGATATGGCCGCTCCGCCTTGATCTGCTGCACAGCCCGGACTTCATACCGCCGTTAGGTGGGTGGTATCGCTCGGTGGTGACGATCCATGACCTGACCTTCCTTCATTACCCCGACTTCCTGACGCCGGACAGCCGTCGTTACTACAACGGCCAGATTCGCGCAGCCGTTGCCCGCGCTGACCATATTCTGACCGACTCGGAGGCTACCCGGCAGGATGTGATTGGCCTGCTACACGCCCCACCGGAGAAGGTTACCACTGTGCTGCTGGCAGTAAGCCAACACTTCCGACCCGCGCCGAAGGAGGCGGTCGATCAGCTCATCGCCCGCTACAAGCTACCGCGCGGCTACATTCTGTTTGTCGGGACGTTCGAACCGCGCAAGAATCTGCCCGGCTTGCTAAAGGCTTTTTCTCTGTTGCGTAGTCACTTACCGGATGCGCCTCCCCTGGTTCTCGCGGGGCGGCGGGGGTGGCTCTATGAAGAAGTCTACGCTCAAATCAATGCGCTGGGTCTATCCGAACACGTAACTTGGCTAGAGGATGTCCCTTACAACGACCTACCAGCCCTATACAGCGCAGCGGGTGCTCTTTGCCTGCCCTCATTCTATGAGGGGTTTGGGCTGACACCCCTTGAAGCGATGGCCTGTGGTACGCCGGTTGTGGTGTCGGATCGAGCCTCGCTCCCGGAAGTCGTTGGTGATGCAGGGCTGTTGATCGATCCGGACGACCCCCACTGCATCGCCGATGCGCTGCAGCGCGTCATAGTCGATACTGCGCTGGCTGCCGATCTACGCCAACGTGGGCTAGTACGCGCCGCCATATTCAACTGGTGCGAGACGGCGCGTAGGACACTGGCTGTGTACCAGACAGTACTTGGGGGCTAATATTGGACCGTTCCCAAGTCCCCCACATTACCCTCATCCTGCCCATGCAACACCTGCCATGCTCAATGCGAGCATGGCAAAGCAGGCAGCGGCGAGAATGACATGGTCGCTATTCAGCGCCCAGTACAGCACGAACGGCAGTGTCAGCGCCAGAACAAGCGCGGCGCTTTGGACCTGTAATCGGTGCTTCTTCCGCCATGCCTCGATGCGGTTGGGCGCTTGTTTCTTTTCCTCAGGTGGGATGCCCATGGCAAAGTCCTTGTCAGATCGACCTCCCCCTCCACGCTGGTCAGCGCTCGCAGTGGTCGTAATCCTGGCGCTGATTCCGCGCGGTGCGCTGCTGTATCTCCGGCTCGGTGTAGCACACACCGACTTGCGCTGGCTCGGTGGCAGCGACGTGCCTGGCTGGCTGGGTATGGTAGATCACTTTACACATCATCTCGATTTTTCATACTGGCTGCTGGGTGCGCGCCCGCCCCTGTATCCTCTAGTGATCGCTCTGGTGGTCAGGCTTGGGGGGAATCTATTCTACGCCGCCATCCTGCAGATCGCTTTGGGGTCGCTGACCGCTGCCCTGGCTTTTCTGCTCGCTCGCCGTCTATTCATGCACATTCTCTGGTTGCCTGACCCAGCACGATGGGCACTGATAGCCGGAATCATTGTGGCGCTCGACCCTGCCTCCGTCTCCGCCGATGCTACTCTGCTGGCCGATCCGCTGTTCAATCTGCTGATGGTCACCTTTCTGTTCTTCCTGGCCCGATTCGTGTGGAATGAGCACTGGATTGATCTCACCCTGGCAGCGCTGGCGATGGCCCTGGCGATGCTCACTCGCCCAACAGCGATCTATCTATGGTTGGTAGCTCCACTAATCCTGATCCCGCTGGTTCGTCGCTGGTGGTATCCCGCTCTGATTCTGGTTGCCGTTGGGTTGGCAGTGTATCTCGGCTGGAGCGCCCGCAATCTCGCTTACCAGGGCGTGTTTACCTACTCGACACAGACCAACTTCAGCCTGCTGTTCCTGCGCGCCCTCTCTGCAGAGCACCTAGCCACCGGTGCCAATCCCGCCGACCTCGAAGTGCAGTACGTACAGCAACTATACCGCACTATCGGCGATGAGGAGTCGGCAGCATTGGCTGTGCCGGAGCACTTCTGGCGTTTTCTGGTAGCTGACGAGCCACGCCTCTATGCTGAGATGGGCCATCTGGCCCGACAGAAGCTGGCCCAATATTGGCCCTACGCGCTGCTCGGAACGGGTGTGGGAGCATGGCGCATGTTTGGGCTGACCCGTGCCCTGCCTCCCTGGTTTACCCCTGCCGAGCTGATCTACCACGCCGCGCTATATGGGTTTGTGGCTTGGGGCACGTGGCAGGCATTTCGGCGCAGAGATTGGGCACTGCTGTTGTTCACTGTTGTGCCAATTTGTTATGTCACCGGTCTGACACTGCTGGCGCAGACCTCGGCGCTAGATACCCGCATGCGTACAGCGATCACCGCGCCGCTGTCCATTCTGGCGACGTGTGGAATGGGGCAGGTGCTCCGCTCTCGCGCTAAGAAGCAGGCTCAAACCCCTGCCAGCAGAGATCGGTAGAGGGGATTACGGTCAATGAGGGCCTGCGATTGCCGCAATGCCGCTCGATCGCTTTCGTACGTCAAGAGGCGGTACGCTTCTTCCGCCGAAACCCAGCGTGCGTCAAGGCGCTCGCGATCTCGTCGGGTTAAATCACCACCGATAGGATAGGCTAGGAAAAAGCGCACCATTTTGTGCCGGCGCCCACCGGATCCATCAACCACTTCATATTCTGAAATGCTAATCAGCGCCAGCAACTCGATCTGAATGCCGGTTTCTTCTTGCACCTCGCGGATCGCTACCTGTTCGATAGGCTCACCCGGTTCCTGCCTGCCCTTGGGAAAACCCCAATAGTCAGGCTCGCGCGCTGTACCACCAACCAGGAGCACTTCAAGGTGGTCGGGGGCAGCTAGTCGGCACACGATCCCTCCTGCTGCCTTGATGATCAGTGGAGTCATCAGCCATTGCCCCACACGATATCAGGCGGCTCAGGTTGCTGATGCGGTTGGATCGGGGTCATTCGTCCTCATCCTCTTCATCGAGCCAGTTGTCGTCCTCATCATCGGGCATGTAATCCAGCCGCAGCGGACGTAGAGATACGACTTCCAGAGAGGAATGGCACTCAGGGCACGTGACGGGGTCCCAGAGTTCTGCGCTATCTTTGAGCCAGATAACCGCGAGGCATTCGGGACAGCGAGTTTTCTGGCGGCCAGTCTGTTGGCGGCCCAAGGTGAGATTCTCCTGCGTGGCTTGGAGCGCTCAGCGTCAGGCATTAAGTTGCCTGCTCACAGCATCCTATATCACACATTTGGTGGACGGTCAATAGCCCGATTTCTACCTGCCCTGTCCTTCTTGGCGCGCCCCTGGCATTGCGGTATAGTTCGCCCTGCTTAACAATAAGGCTTTATGCCCCTACTGGCTCCAGGAGAAGTTATGGATCCCCGTGTGGATAAGGTTGCTCAAGTCTTGGTTAACTACTCGGTGGAGGTGAAACCTGGTGATCTCGTCTGGATTCGGGTGGTCGATCCTTTAGCCGAGCCGCTGGCGCTGGATGTTTATCGGCACGTTCTTATGGCTCGGGGCCACGCTGTGTTCTCGATGGCCCCCACCGGCGCAGACTACGTGTTCTACAAGTATGCCAGTGATGCCCAATTGGACTGGCTAAATCCGCTCGCTATGTGGATGATGGAACGCGCTGATGTGATGATCGCGCTGGATGCGGCTTCCAACACCCGGGCCTTATCCAATATTGACCCGGCTCGCATCGCACGGGCGCGGCGTGCCAGCGCCCCCCTCACCAAAATGTACATGGAGCGCCAGGCCAGCGGTGCGCTGCGCTGGACTCTCACCCGTTACCCGACGCAGGCTGCTGCCCAGGATGCCGAAATGAGCCTGAGCGAGTATGAGGAGTTTGTGTACGGCGCGTGCATGGTGCATCTTGACGATCCGGTGGCCTACTGGCGAGCCAAGTCCGCCGAACAGCAACGGTTGGTGGATTGGCTCAAGGGCAAGGATCGGATCACCGTCAAGGGCGAGCACATTGACCTGACCCTATCGATCCGAGACCGGGTCTTCATCAACGCCGATGGCAAGAAGAATTTCCCTGATGGCGAAATCTTCACTGGCCCAGTGGAGGACTCAGTGAGCGGCTGGGTGCGTTTCACCTATCCTGCCATCTACGGCGGACGCGAGGTGGACGGAGTCGAGCTGTGGTTTGAGGACGGCAGGGTGGTGAAGGCCACTGCCACTAAAGGGCAAGATTATCTTCTCTCGGTGTTGGATACCGATCCCGGCGCACGTATATTGGGCGAGTTCGCCATTGGCACCAACGAGGCCATCCAGCGTTTCACCCGCAACATCCTGTTTGACGAGAAGATCGGCGGCACAGTGCACATGGCAGTGGGCGCAGGCTACCCGGATACCGGCTCCAGGAACGAGTCAGCCATCCACTGGGACATGATCTGCGATATGCGCTCTGGGGCCGAGATTCATGTTGATGGGGTTCTATTTTACAAGGACGGCCAGTTCAAGGTTTAGGTGTAGCATGGATCAGAGAATTGACAGAGTGGCCGAGATTCTGGTCAACTACTCAACTGAGGTGCGACAAGGCGATCTCGTGATGATCCATCTCTATGAGCCAATCGCCGAGCCACTAGGGTTGGCACTGTATCGACATGTCTTAGCAGCAGGTGGCAACGCGATCTTCCGCATGGCCCCCACTGGCGCAGACTACATCTTCTATCGCTACGCGAGCGACGATCAGATCGACTATCTCGATCCCATGTTCCATTGGCTGATGGCCAACATCGATGTCCGCTTGGCAGTGCGTGCTCCTGTTAACACCAAGGCGCTCACTAGCATCGACCCGGCTCGCGTTTCCCGCTTCCAGAAGTCACAGGCTCCGATCACGGCAACCTTCATGGAGCGCCAGGCCAGCGGTGCGCTGCGCTGGTCACTGACCCAGTTCCCGACGCAGGCTGCTGCCCAGGATGCCGAAATGAGCCTGAGCGAGTATGAGGAGTTTGTGTACGGCGCGTGCATGGTGCATCTTGACGATCCGGTGGCCTACTGGCGAGCCAAGTCCGCCGAACAGCAGCGACTGGTGGATTGGCTCAAGGGCAAGGATCGGATCACCGTCAAGGGCGAGCACATTGACCTGACCCTATCGATCCGAGACCGGGTCTTCATCAACGCTGATGGCAAACACAACTTCCCTGATGGCGAAATCTTTACTGGCCCAGTGGAGGACTCAGTGAGCGGCTGGGTGCGTTTCACCTATCCTGCCATCTACGGCGGACGCGAGGTAGATGGAGTCGAATTGACATTTGAAGATGGTCGAGTTATCCAGGCCAGCGCGAAAAAAGGCCAGGACTTCCTAAACGCAACCCTCGATACGGATGCAGGCTCTCGCTACCTGGGCGAGTTCGCCATTGGCACCAACGAGGCCATCCAGCGTTTCACCCGCAACATCCTATTTGACGAGAAGATCGGCGGCACAGTGCACATGGCGGTGGGCGCAGGCTACCCCAATACAGGCTCGGTCAACAAGTCAGCTATCCACTGGGATATGATCTGTGACATGCGCTCCGGCGGCGAAATCTGGGTGGACGGGGTTCTGTTCTACCAAAATGGAGAATTCAAAGTATAGCTCTCTTCTTACTGACGATTCACCAGCTCGTCGTAGATCGGCACGATCCGATCTACCAAGTTTGCCCACGACAGTCGCTTGGCGTGCTCCCGTGCAGCCCGGCCCATTCGCTCGCGTAGCGCCGCATCGCCCACTATCCTCACTAGCGCGGCGGCAGTGGCCTGTACGTCATTCTGTGGCACAAGCAGACCTGTTTCGCCATCAAGGATGGCTTCCGCCGCACCGCAGTCCAACGTGCCAATGGAGGGCGTGCCTGCCGCCGCTGCTTCCAGGAACACAAACCCCAGCCCCTCAAAGCTGCTGCCCTGATTCACGGATGGCAGGATAAACACGTCCGAGCGCTGGTACCACGCCACCAGCTCACCGTATGGAGGGAGCTGCCCTAGGAAGTGCACAAACTCTTCGATTCCTAACTCTTCGGCGCGCTGCCTGAGCCGCCCCACAAAAGCGGGAGCACCGCGCAGGTTACCTGCTACGACATAGTGCAGCTTCGGGATATACTGACGGGCCAGAGCCACTGCTTCCAGTGCAATGTGGTGGCCTTTGCGTGGCTTGACCGCTCCGGCGCTCAGCGCCGCCGGTTCGCGCCCTACCCATTCTGGCAGATCGGCTTCGACGGGCCGGGCGAACCGCTCAGGGTGCACCCCCCCCGGCAGTACCTCGATGCGCGGCAGGTCGATCAGGCGAGCCATCCAGTCGCGGGTAAAACCGCTAACGCTCAAGATCACATCGGCGCTTTGGAAGGCAGGGCCGAACACGGCACGGGTCGCAACTTGTTGCAGCGGACGAACCGCCCATGTCCCAAATACAGATAGCACAAACGGAATGCCGCGAGGTCTCGCCAGTGCCACCAACGGCGCATAGGGTTCGACGATGCAGTGGACCAGGTCACAGGTTGCCAGGATGCGGCGCAACCGGGGAGCCTGAAGCAGCGTGCGCAGAGTGGTCGCCCGCCCGGCGAACAGGGGCGGCAGGATCGGGTGGTGCTCCAGCCCTCCCACTGCCGGATCGGTGTCGGGATAGGCTGTCACCAGCACCGGCTCAACACCAAGCGTTCTGGCGCCCGAGACAACTTCGACGGTATAGCGACCCCACCCATCGGCGCTCACGGCCTGGGTTGACAGGTAACAGACACGCAAGTTCAACCTCCCTGATGCCCGGCTCAAAGGCACAATATACCACTGTACCTCGGCGTCAGTGTAGCGAGGCTTTGTGTGTTGCCTCGTTCATCTTAAGGGGAGTTGCTTGTGCGGGACTCTACGAGTATGATGGGCAAGAGTTCTAGTTGGCACACTCAGGGGAGCCTACTGCGATGAAGATCGGGCGCATCCTTATCCTGGTTACAGCGCTAGCAGTATTGCTGGCGATCACCGCCACTGCTCTGGCTCAGGAGCGAACCCATATCGTCCAGCCTGGTGAAACCTTGTTCGGAATCGCCCGCCGCTACGGTCTGACCGTCGAGCAGCTTGCTGCTGCCAACGGAATCACTAACCCGGCGCGGATTTACGCAGGACAGGTGCTTGTGATTCCCAGCAGCACAGGCACAGGTACAACGACAGGCACGCGCGCGTACACCGTTCAGGCAGGCGATACATTATTCAGCATTGCTCGGCGATTCAACACAACGGTGGATACGCTCGTGCGGCTCAACGGGCTGAGCAATGCCAATGTTCTGTTTGTGGGACAGGTGATCCTCGTGCCGGGTGAAGGCCAGCCTCCGCCCACCACACCATCAGCCCAGACCACCTATACTGTGCGCCCTGGCGATACGCTGTTCAGTATTGCTCGGCGATTCAACACAAC
>Ga0209101_1003098_pt1 | contig 10354 bp, 5 predicted proteins | sample ConPoolayeCmetaG_FD_185481 | JGI IMG/M metagenome (GOLD analysis project Ga0209101, IMG submission 185481) | Hot spring microbial mat communities from California, USA to study Microbial Dark Matter (Phase II) - Cone Pool mat layer C metaG... ... | reverse complement strand
GAAAAAATCATGTGCGTGTATGTTCTTGTTCGCCGTATGGGTTTTAGCCGTCCATGTCGGGTGGGTGTTGCAGTTAATTCCTCAAGTGAAAATTATGCTCAAGGTGCTCAAATAATCTCTTATGGTGAAACGTACCGCATTATGATGCCGTTAGGCGTATCTGTAGTACTTATTGCAATTGCGATACTATTCGGTTATGTGCTGTTAAAGGTTCTATTCAAAGTTACAGCCTCTCCTGAATATATGTTCGTCTTTTCTGCACCCATTGGACTTGGCGCCATTGGCTATATTGTTCTTTCGATAGGCTTGTGCGGTTTTCTTAATTCATTTACTGCCTCTTCGTTGTTATTAGCCATCGTTTTCTTTTCTGTATCTCTATTATGGCGTTATCGTTACATCGCATTCAATACATTGCGAATTTCAAAGCCATCATTAACCACAGTTATACTTATAGGCTTTATAGCCATCATGTTTTTGGGGAATTTTATTCATTCCCTTGCTCCTGCAACCGATGCTGATTCCCTGCGCCACCATCTTGCCGCTCCAAAAGAATATATCCGGCTAAAGAGCTTCCCGTTTATTCCGGTTTTCTGGTGGAATGCGCCGGGTGTTCATCATGTATTAAACACAATGTGTTTACTATTCAGCAATAGCAGCGCCGTCCAAATGTTTGTATGCCTGCAAGGGCTGATATTAGCCGTCTCCATTTACGCTATCGGTCGAATATATTTCACGCATTACACCGGCCTTCTTGCTGCGGCGATTTTTTACTGCTTGCCAATGACCACAGTCATTTCAAGTACAAGCTGTGTTGAATTTTATGTTGCACTGTGTTCGCTTCTCGCGTTTGCCGCCCTGCTCCAAGCGGGTGATCCGCTGGAGCCGCGATGGGTTGTTTTATGCGGTATTTTAGCTGGACTTGCAGGGGCGACAAAATTCTGGGGGCTGCTGTCGTTGCCCGCGCTTCTTTCTTCATTACTTGTCATACACCGTAAATCCATTTCTACCCATTGGCCACGAATTGTATCTTCAGCCGTCATTCTAACTGTATGTTTCGTTGCTGTTCTTTCTCCATGGCTGGTTCGCAATTATATAGCAGGCGGCGATCCGTTATGGCCATATACATCATCGATATTCCCAAACATATGGTGGCAGAAATGGCAAACCGTAAAGTTTTCCCGCTGGACACGAGGGCCAGGCGCTTCTTTCTTATTATTTTTAACCGGTCCATGGAATCTGACAAACAGGGCGGGATTATTCAATCCTGATGGCAGAGTGTTGACGTCAGCTCTGCTCCCGCCTATTATTCTATCCTTTGCTCCAGGGTTTATTTTCGCAAGGAAATATTTATCAACGAAGGAAAGCAAAACCCTCCTTTCCATGGGAATGTATTGTTTAACCGTCTATTCGGTTTGGTTTTTCAGATATCAACACCCACGGTACATACAATCGCTGCATCCATTCTTATCTCTTTTAGCCGCAGAAGGTATTATCGTTTGTTTTCGTATCAGCGGCAAATTCTTACATGCCATTTTATCTGTATTAACGATATTTTCATTTATACCTATGCTTGCCCTTAACTGGGCATTCAATCGCCCTGCAATTGACGTTGTATTTAACCGTGTATCTCAGCGGGATTATTTAGCCGCAAAAGTACCTTTTTATGAAAGCATCGAATGGGTCAACAACAATATACCCCCAGACGCAAAAGTACTCTTTATTGGGCTCCAATCATTTTATTATTTAGAAAGACCATTGGTGCTCGGAGTCCCCGCTTATCAGGGAATAATCAAATATGATGAATATAAGTCCCCAGAATCATTCTTAAACAAAATAAAATCTCTTGGAATAACACACATCTATTTTGAGGGAATAATATTCAATAATGCCTCCGGTTTGCGTGAAGCATGGGATCTGAAACCCGCTGAATATGCCGATGAAGTAGCCTATCATGAATGGAAACCTATAGAACTTCTTGTGCCGCTTTTTAATAACGGATATTTACAGGAAATATATACCAGTAAAGGCCGGCAGATCACAAGTCGAACTTTCCATAATAGCAAATTGCGAAATATATCTGTTTATGCAATTAATTACCCCAAATAAACGCTTAGACATTGTTTTGCTCTACGGTCCCACCTGGGACCAGCCAGCCCAACTGAGCAAACATCATCTTGTGCGCTATTGGTCAAAGACCCGGCGTGTCCTTTATGTGGAATCTCCGTTCAATCCGGTATCATTCATAACGAGAAAGGATGAAACGAAACGGCTTGCGTACCGTTATCGTCACGGCCCGATACTTGTTTCAGAAAACCTCTGGGTTCATACCTTTTTCTATCCGTTGCCCTATCGTGGAAGCCGAATGTTTTTCGGCGCGCGCTGGGTAAATACCGTAAATCAGTATTTTATTTTACCCAGGTTGATCCGTGTTCTCCGCATACTGCATTTCAATAATCCGGTATTATTTGTCGGCGGAGCGCATGCGCAGCCGATTATTCAACATATTCCGCACAGGTTGCTCACGTACCACTGCAGCGACGACTATACGCTTGTGCCGTCTTTTCCCAAGTCATTTCATACAATCGAAGCCGATCTTATACGCAGATGCGACCTTGTGATTGCCACTGCTGAAGAACTAAGAAAGGCAAAACTTTCCTTTAACCGGAACACGCACACGGTCACGAACGGCGTCGAATATGATCACTTTGCAAAGGCGCAGGAGCATTCGACGACGCCGGCGCCGGAATTGTCTGTCCTCCCCAAACCAGTTATCGGGTATATCGGAAGTGTTTTCAGATGGATTGACCAGCACATGGTATCGGCCGCCGCCATCAAACACCCTGAGTGGACATTCGTATTCATAGGGCCGGTTCAGACCGACGTTTCAATTCTTAAAAAGCACCCAAATATCCATCTGCTCGGCCCTCGGCCGTATAGCAACCTGCCGTCATACCTTAAGGCCTTTGATGTGGCCACCATACCTTTTGTAATCAATGAATTGACCGGCAAGGTGAGTCCAATTAAGTTCTATGAGTATCTTGCTTCTGGCGTTCCTGTCGTTGCCACCTACATGCCCGATATCGCGCAGTTCTCCACTATTGCCCGCATAGTGAATACGACCGAACAATTTATTTCAGCCGTGGAACATTCTCTTAAAGGGGATTCAGAAGATAAAAAACACCAGAGAATGGCTGCAGCAAGAAGCCAATCATGGCCTGAAAAATTCAGGCTCATCGATTCGTTAATTGAAAAGGCTTTGGCGTCAAGAGCATAAAAGTTCATGTAGCCGCTGATACATGTTATGAGAATACTTATCGACGCTACAACCGCTCGCGATGGAGGCGGTAAGACGTTTGTGCGGCACATGCTGCCCGCTCTTGCCCGCCAGAAACGCGGCCACCAATACTCGGTACTTCTTTCTTCCATTTACCAGACCGAACTCATCAGCGAACTCAATACGGCAATATCCTGTATTGAGTGCAAACTTCCCGTCAATCCGTTTTTCCGGGGATACTCCCTTCAGCGGCATGTGCCGTATCTGGTGCGAAAATATGCCTTTAATCTCCTCTTCACCGTCGCAGAGCTTGGATGCATGCGCCCTCCCTGCCCGCACGTGGTCATGGTACAGAATCACAAGTTCTTCACACCCCTCTCGGTGCACGCGAGCTTGTCCGCTAGACTGCGGCTGGCATTTCGCCAGTTCATGCGGAAGCCGTTGGTGTATCGCATGCTGAAAAACGCCGATCATGTTGTGTTTGTGTCTGAAAGTATACGTAAAGCTGTTCGATCTTCGACGCCGCTTTTCCTGAACAATACGACGGTCGTTCCTCATGGGATCGACAAGTCTTTCTTTGACTGTGCTTCATCCGATTCATCCTGGTTAAAAGCTCCCTACATCCTCTATGTTGCGGCTCTCTCACGGCATAAAAACATCGAAACTCTTCTGCGCGCATTTCCACTTATATCTCAGGCACAACCTAAAATGCGGCTTGTAATAGCCGGGTCAACGAACGACGAGCATTATCTGAATTTATTGTTATCCATGGTTCGGTCTCTTTCGATTGCTCACAAGGTCGACTTCATCGGTAGTGTTGAATATACAAAACTCCCCGCTTTGTATCGCGGCGCCTGCGCTTTTGTTTTTCCATCGCTTCTGGAATCATTCGGACTGCCGCTTCTTGAGGCTATGGCATGCGGCACACCTGTTATTGCATCAAATTTATCGGTTTGCCGCGAAGTTTGCGAAGATGCGGCACTTTATTTTGAACCATGTGACGAGAAACAACTCGCAAATACATTAATCCGCGTCCTCAACAATCCGGCCACCGCAGCCGATATGTCGAGGGCTGGCCGTCACCGCGCCATGCAGTTTTCATGGGAATCATCAGCGGAAAAACTTGCAAATGTTTTTGAAGAAACGTTCAAAAATAGCAAAACAGTACGAACAGAAGTGTAAATTCTTCTCATCTTCAACACGAAACTAACGGAAACCTAATATGAGACAACTCGTACAGAACCTTCGTTCCGGTAAAACCGAACTTGTCGAATCTCCTGCGCCCCAGGTGCGGCCCGGCCACATCCTGATAAAGACTGCCTTTTCGCTGGTCTCATTGGGTACCGAGCGCATGGTTGTTAATTCCACAAGGGGCGGCATTATAGGCAAGGCGTTCAGAAATCCGGATAAAGTCAAGCAGGTGATCGATAAGATGAGGACTGCCGGTGCGAAGGCAGCTATTAACGCCGTGCAGAGCCGCCTCGATGAGCCGGTGCGATTGGGCTACTGCAACGCAGGAACCGTGCTGGCGGTTGGCGATGGTGTTACCGATATTAATGTGGGTGATCGGGTTGCATCAAACGGCGGCCATGCTGAGCTTGTCGTGGTGCCGCGAAATCTTTGCGCGCGTATTCCCGACGGCGTCCCGCTCGACAAGGCAGCTTTTACCGTTCTCGGCTCAATCACACTGCAGGGGATACGCCTGGTAAAGCCAGAGCTCGGCGAAACTGTGGCTGTTATCGGTCTTGGGCTTATCGGTGAGCTGAGCATTCAGATGCTCAAAGCCTGCGGCTGCCGTGTGATAGGGTTTGATATCGATCCGGCGAAAGTTGATATCGCCCGTAAGATCGGCGCCACAGCCTATGCGGTTGGAGAATCGTGCGACCCGGAGAAAGCGGCGCTCGATCTTACTGATGGAGTTGGAGTTGACGCGGTAATCATCACCGCCGCCGCAAAAACCAATGACATAATAGCCCAGGCCGCACACATGTGCCGCAAGCGCGGCCGCATTGTGCTTGTCGGCGTTGTGGGTCTTGAACTGAACAGGAGCGACTGGTACGAAAAAGAACTGACCTTTCAGGTATCATGCTCCTACGGGCCGGGACGCTATGATCCTGAATACGAAGAAAAGGGGCGGGATTACCCTCTGCCTTTTGTACGCTGGACAGAACAGCGCAATATGGGTGCGGTGCTCGATATGCTTGCGTCGGGCGCGCTCGACGTGGGGCCGCTGATTACTCATCGCATTGCATTCGAAAAGGCGGCTGAAATATATGCCGGCCTGTCCGATGCCGGCGCCATGGGCATCATTCTTGAGTATCCCGATACGGTCGATATGGCAAGTCGCATACAGGTGGTTCCCCCCCGCAGTTATAACCCTGTAAAGGGGGTTGTAGGGATTATCGGCGCCGGTAACTTCGCAAAGGGGACCATTATACCCGCGCTTAAAAAAGCGGGCGCCGATATACGCTATATAGCCAGCAGAACAGGCGTGAGCGCCGCTGGTGTGGCGAAGCGGCACGGCATTGCCACAGCCACCTCCCGCTGCGAAGATATCCTGCAAGACGACACTGTCGACGCAGTTATCATCGCCACGCGGCATGACCTCCATGGACGTCTTGTTCTTCAATCCATGCGCGCGGAAAAGCATGTGTTCGTGGAAAAGCCCCTGTGCCTTACCCGGCAGGAACTCGACGAAATAATTGAAGCATACAATTCACAAAACCGGCTTCTCACCGATTCGCCGAAGACCGATCTACTGGCCGCTAATCCACAGATTCACGCGCCTTCGCTTATGGTAGGGTTCAACCGCCGTTTTTCTCCACTATCACAAAAAATTCGTGAGCTTGTGTCCGATGGCGGCCCTCTCAACATGGTGCTCACCATGAACGCTGGTTTTATTCCTCAATCTCACTGGACGCAAGACCTGGAAGTCGGCGGAGGGCGTATTATCGGCGAAGCGTGCCACCTTGTCGACCTTGCGGTGTATCTGAGTGGCTCTACGGTCACGTCTGTTGCCGCCTCCGGTTTGGGCACAAATACCGACGCCGCCTGCGACAATGTCATCATAACGATGCGCATGGCAAACGGTACACACGCCGTGGTGAACTACTTTGCCAACGGGCACCGTTCATACCCCAAGGAGCGGCTGGAAGTCTATGGCCAGGGACGGGTACTGGTGATGGATGATTTCCGAACGCTTACCGGATATGGATTCAAGGGGTTCAAACGCCTCAAACTTTCTACGCAGGACAAGGGCCACAACCACCTGTTCGCGGCATTCGTCAATTTCCTGAAAAACGGCGGCATGCCGCCAATACCCTTTGATCAGATCATAAACGTGACAAAGGCGACGTTCGCGGCAGTTGAAGCAATGAGAACAAAGACATGGGTAACTTTCTGACCATCGCCTGCGAGATTCTCCGCAACATGGGGCCGCGCTATGTGATCTATCGCGGCTGGTATGAGTTCATGCGCAGAACTGGTCTTCTCGCTATTTTTTTTCCTACAAAGTATCGGCACAGGTGGTTTATCTCTTTGGAGCAGTGGCGGAAAGCCCGGAAACCTTTTTTCTTTGCGAGCCGCCATGATGTGCGTTCGTTTAAGCTTGGCGGCAGGGAGCGCGAGGAACTGAAAGCATCTGCCGACCGGATACTTTCCGGCGATATTCAGTTCTTCAACGGCGAATGGCTGAAACTTGGCACAGACTACGACTGGGTCACAAATCCTAAATCAGGTTTTCGTTTCAACCCCGCTCAACACTGGACAAAAATTGAGGAGTTTAGACCCGGCCAGGGCGATATCAAATATGTATGGGAAAAATCGCGGTTCTGCTATCTGTATACCATCATCCGCAATGACCTTCATTTCGGTGAAGACCACAGCGAATTTGTATTCAAAGAAATTCTTTCGTGGATTTCCGCCAATCCAGTAAATTGCGGACCCAACTGGAAATGCAGTCAGGAAATTTCGCTGCGTGTGCTTAACTGGATATTTGCGCTCAATTTTTATGCCGATTCCCCATTATTCGATCAATCAATATTAAATACTATTGCCGGTTCTATATCCGCACAGGTGAACCATGTAGAGCGCAATCTCAGTTTCTCCCGCATAGCTCTTCGCAACAACCACACTATGACCGAGGCATTATGCCTTTATACTGTTGGAATTATGTGCCAGTGGCTGCCGCACGCAAAAAGGATCCGACGCCGTGGTAAGCGAGTGCTTGAGCAGGAAGCTCTTCACCAGATTTATGACGATGGCTCCTACATCCAGCATTCGATGAATTATGAACGAGTTGTTGCGCAGCTTTACACATGGGCGCTCTCCATCGCGCGTGTAAACAGTGACAGCTTTTCCCATGCTCCTATTACAAGGCTGAATAAGGTGGTTGAGTTTCTATATCGGAACCAGGATGAAAACACCGGCTTTTTGCCAAATTACGGTGCTAATGACGGCTCTATATTTTTCCCGCTGAGTAGCTGCAATTTTCGCGATTATAGGCCGCAAATTAACGCCCTTCACTACTTGCTGAATGAGACACACCTCTATGGCAATGGACCATGGCAGGAAGACGTCGAGTGGTTTGGTGCCCCTACGGAACAACAATACGCATCCAATAGGCCGGCGCGTGCTTTGAGGCACGCCCCTGGCATATACAGGTTCCCGTGTGGCGGCTATTACGTTCTGCGCGCCAGCGATAGGTTTGCATTTATCCGCTGCAGCAGTTTCCGCGACCGGCCGTCCCATGCCGACAACCTGCATCTGGATTTGTGGTTTAAAGGCAGCAACATTGTTCGTGATTGCGGATCATATCTTTACAATACAGATGAAGATACTGTGCGATTTTTCATGGGAACTCGTTCCCATAACACAGTAATACCCGAGGGTTTTGACCAGATGAGGAAGGGACCCCGTTTTATCTGGTATAACTGGTCTCGAACAATAGCTGCCAAAACCACTGATACGGAAGATGCCTTGATTTTTGAAGGCGAAATCGAAGCTTTCGGCCATGTGGCAAAGGGCGTGCGTAACCACCGGATTGTGAAACAGTATAAGGGCAATCCACGATGGGACATACGTGATATGGTAATAAATTGGCAGGGAGAAATTCAACAGATATGGAACATTTCTCCGGACTTTTTCGCTCTCGGCTTTACCATAACCGCGAAAGACGCCAACAACGCTGACCTTACTCCATCAAGGGTTAATGGCTGGTATTCCAACACCTATGGAGAAAAAGAAGCGGCAACTCAGCTTATATTTTCAACAACTACAGGCGTTTTTCGTACCGTAATAATGAAAAGCTGACCACCATGCACATCCTGCTCATTCACCAATACTTTCTCGAAAAAAATGAGGGCGGCGGTTCCCGTTTCAACGAGATGACCCGCATTTGGGCCGAACGGGGTCAAGAAATAACCGTAATTGCGGGGATGGTACATTACGCGAAAGGCGTAAAAAGCCCCGCGTATAAAGGTAAATTTATCGTGCGTGAAATGGGAGGAGAAAAGGTTACGGTTTTTCGCTGCCATGCCTCCGGCGCATATAACGTAAATTTTATCGGACGATTATGGTCATACTTTTCTTTTGTTATTTCCAGCTCGATCTGCTGCATGGTTATGGTACATAACAAACCTGATTTGGTTCTTGCCACTTCTCCGCCGCTCACCGTGGCGTTAACAGCCATGTTTGTGTCGTTTGTCAAAAAGGCGCCGCTTGTTTTCGAAGTGCGGGATTTGTGGCCGGAGTCAGCTATTGACACCGGAGTTCTTACAAATAAAATACTTATTACAATGGCCTACGGGCTCGAAGCGGCTATTTATAAAAAGGCGGCATTGGTAAATACGCTTACGCCGGCATTTCAGAAAACACTTGTGGAAAAAAAGGGGCTTGCTGCGAGCAAACTCTTAATGATTCCTAATGCCGCGGATTTCGACATACCCGACTATTTACATCGAACGTTTGATAAACAGGCTTTTCGCCGCGAATACGCTATTTCGGCGCGCTTCGTCGCGACGTATGTGGGGGCGCATGGCGTTGCCAACCACCTTGAACAGATTATTGAAACTGCTGAGCTGGTGCGCGATTACGATATACTTTTTTTGCTTATTGGAGATGGCATGCAAAAGCCTTTGCTTAAGGAACTGGCTGCAACACGCCATCTGAGCAACGTCCGTTTTATTGACACGGTCCCAAAGGACATTGTCTATCGTTTTATCCTTGCCTCCAACGCGGGTATTTCAGCCCTTAAAAAATGCGATACGTTTAAAACGATTTATTCCAATAAGACATTTGATTACATGGCGTGCAAACGTCCGGTTATAATGGCGATTGACGGGATTTCCCGCGAACTTGTCGAATCGGCGCAATGCGGCCTGTTTGTAAGGCCGGAAGATCCCTTAGACTTTAAAGACAAACTGCTGTTTTATTTTAACAATCCAAAAATTGCCGAAAAACACGGCGAAAACGGATATAATTATGCAAAACAGCATTTCGATAGAAATATTCTTGCGGTACAATATCTTGAGAGCTTCAACCGTATTTTGCGCCTGATAAAATGATGCATATCGGCACAATGCATCCGTCGGACGCCTCTTATATAGCAGACTTTCACCGCCAATCCATAAGTTCAGGTTTTATTTCAACACTCCCAATTGCCTTTATCAAGCGCCTTTACATTTATATAAACACTTCGCCTTTTTCTACAGTTCTTGTTTCAAAAGATGAAGAAGGCAGGGTTGGCGGATACATTGCAGGAACCATATCTACGGCCGGCATGTACAAATGGATTCTGGGGCGGCATGCGATTTCACTGGGGTTAAGCGCCCTTCCAGCGTGTTTATCGTTACCGGCAATAAAAAATGTAATCGAGACGCTATGGTACGGTTTTTACAATAAATCTGATTCCGGGGCGTCAGCGGCTGAAGGCGCCGAGCTGTTGTCCATTGTTGTCTCGCCGGATTTCAGGAGAAAAAATATCGGCAGGGGCCTAGTTGCGGCGTTTGAGCGGTATTTGCTTGATAAAAAAATATCGTCGTACACGGTGACCACCCATGCCGCTAACGCCATATCAACGTC
>Ga0209101_1003096_pt1 | contig 10359 bp, 7 predicted proteins | sample ConPoolayeCmetaG_FD_185481 | JGI IMG/M metagenome (GOLD analysis project Ga0209101, IMG submission 185481) | Hot spring microbial mat communities from California, USA to study Microbial Dark Matter (Phase II) - Cone Pool mat layer C metaG... ... | reverse complement strand
GGTGTTCGAAGCAAATCCCAATCCAGGAAGGGAGTCGAGGCTTTAGCCGGCGCAAGCGCGGCAAAAACCGGCTGAAGTACCCCTACCTACCCGACTCCGGGCGGGAAAAGCGGCGTCGGCGTAGCCCAAGTCGCTTTTGCTTCGAACACCCGCCTGTTATTCCTTCTTGCCCTTCTGCCCGGTGAAGGTATAATACACGCAGGGGCAGGTACCGATTGACCGGCTGCGATGGACCGGCGATCTGCCCGCTATGATACTACTGAGCAGGCTGATCGTATGATGAGCAACAAGCTACGTCAACTTCCCAGCGTGGATAAGCTCCTTGGCGAGGAGAGCACCCAGGAGCTTATCACCACATACGGACGTACCCGGACGGTCGAAGCCCTGCGAGCCGCACTCGACCAGGTACGCGCAGAGATACGGACAGGCGGAGATGTCCCGCAAAACGATCTCATCGTTGTCAGGGCAGCTGTGTATCTGCGCAAACACCTGTCGCCAACTTTGCGCCCGGTCATAAATGCCACCGGTGTGATTATTCACACCAACCTGGGGCGCGCTCCCCTCTCGTCAGCAGCGCGCGCAGCCATGGAAGCGGTCGCCGCAGGATATTCCACACTGGAGTACGATCTGGAGCACGGGCGGCGCGGCCATCGTACAGTACATGCCGGGCGGCTGCTGTGTGAGTTGACCGGCGCCGAGTCCGCGCTCGTGGTCAATAACAATGCCGGCGCTGTGCTTCTGGCACTCACCGGCCTGGCGCAGGGACGGGGCGTGATCATTTCGCGTGGCCAACTGGTCGAAATAGGAGGTGGCTTCCGTATCCCGGATGTGATGGCCCAGAGCGGCGCCAGGTTGATCGAAGTCGGCACCACTAACCGCACTCACCTGCGCGACTATGAACAGACGCTGAAGAGGGAGCCAGACATCGCGCTTATTCTGCGCGCGCACCACTCCAATTTCCGTATCATCGGATTTGCCACCGAACCGTCACTTGATGAATTGGTCAGGTTGGGCGATGAGTATGGTGTGGCAGTGATGGATGATCTGGGCAGCGGGACATTTCTGGACACAGCGCAGTTCGGGCTGGCGCACGAGCCAATGGTACAGGAGAGCGTCGCCGCCGGCGCTGCTATAGTCTGCTTTAGCGGTGACAAGTTGCTGGGTGGACCGCAGGCCGGCATCATTGTGGGGAAGGCCGACTACGTGGAACCACTCAAGCGCCACCCGTTAGCTCGCGCGTTGCGGGCCGACAAGCTCTGTCTGGCTGCACTCCAGGCGACCCTGCTCCATTATTCGAAAGGCGAAGCGACCAGGCAGATTCCCGTATGGCAGATGATTTCTCTTCCGCTTGAGGAGATCGAGCGCCGTGCCAGGCGCTGGAGGCGGCGTCTGGGACAGGCGGGACTTTCGGCGGACATTGTGGATGGCCTGTCAACCATAGGAGGGGGCAGTCTGCCGGGTGAGACGCTGCCGACACGGCTTGTAGCGCTGAATGTGCCCCATCCCGAAGAGCTGGCGGCACGGCTGCGTGCTGCCGACCCACCGGTGATCGCGCGCATTGAGGACGACCGGCTGGTGCTCGATCCGCGCACGGTACTGGCCGCCGAAGAGTCGCAGCTACTCCGGGCTATAGTGTGGGCTGCGGCACCACATTGTGAGACTGATATCCCTTGCTCCAGGAGTGAGATATGAAACAAGACCTCGACCGGCTGATGGAGGAAAGAGGGCTGGACGCCATCCTCGTTTCGGGTAGTGGCTACAACAACCCGGCGATGTATTATATGACTGGCGGCACCCCACTCACGCGGGGACATGTGTTGAAGAAATTGCAGCAACCTCCTGTGTTGCTGTGCTCTCCTATGGAGCGCGAATTGGCGGAGGCCAGCAGCCTGACCGTCATAAACATGAACAGGTACGACTATCTTGGCATCCTGCGCGAGAAAGGTGACGCATTGGCCGCGAGCGTTGAGCTGTACCGCCGTATCTTCGCCGATTTGGGGGTGCAGGGGCGTGTCGGCTTTTACGGGATGGCGGACCAGGGCCAGGCGTGGGTGCTGCTCAAGGCACTGGATGAGCAACTGGAAGGGATCGAGGTTCATGGGGACTTCGATGTGACGCTTATCGAAATCGCTCGCGCCACCAAAGACAAGGCCGAGGTCGAACGCATCCGCGATGTAGGCCGGCGCACGTGTGCGATCGTTGGCCAGACTATTGAGTTCCTCAAATCGCATCGGGTGAACAACGGGGTGCTGGTACAGTCTGACGGCACGCCTCTCACCATCGGACGGGTGCACGATGAAATCCGCCGCCTGATAGCCGCTGCACACCTTGAGGACCCGCTCGGCTTCATTTTCTCCATTGGTAGAGACGCGGGCATTCCTCACAGCAAGGGCCGCCCGGATGATGTGGTCGCGCTGGGCCGGTCCATCATTTTCGATATTTTTCCCTGTGAAGCCGGGGGCGGTTATTATTTCGATCTGACCCGTACTTTCTGTCTGGGATACGCCCCTCCTGAGGTCGAGAAGGCTTACCAGGACGTGTACGAGTGTATGGAGCGAATCATCTCCTCCTACGCGGTAGGGCATGAGGTACGTTCCTATCAGCGGCAGGCCTGCGAGTTTTTTGAGGAGCGGGGTCATCCCACTATTGCCAGCGACTCCAGGACAGAGACCGGATACGTGCACAACCTGGGGCACGGGGTAGGGTTGAGCATCCATGAGGAGCCCCGCTTTCTTGATGCACCTTCAAACACTGAAGTGCTCCGTCCAGGGCATGTCTTCACTTGTGAACCCGGGTTGTATTACCCTGAGCAAGGTTTTGGTGTGCGCATCGAGGACGTGATATACCTGGATGCAGAGGGAGCGGTGCATAATCTGACCGATTTCCCTAAAGAGTTGGTGATAGCAGTCTGAGTAGCCGTGACGCGCATTTTAGCCATCGAGACTTCCTGCGATGAGACCGCCGCCGCCGTGGTTGAGGATGGGCGGTATATCCTCTCCAATATCGTCGCCTCGCAGGTCGAATTGCATGCCAGATACGGTGGTGTTTTCCCGGAGGTCGCCTCCCGTGCCCATATCGAGGCCATCGTACCGGTGATCGAGCAGGCCATGCGCGAGGCTCGCCTGGGGTTTGGTGATCTGGATGCGGTGGCCGTGACATGCGGACCGGGGCTGGCGGGATCGCTTTTGGTGGGCGTCAACGCGGCGAAAGGCATCGCCCTGGGTTATAACCTGCCACTGCTGGGGATCAATCACCTTGAGGCTCACATATATGCTCACTGGCTGGATACCACGGGCATCAGTCCTGCCCATGACAGGAGTTTGCCTCTACCGGCACAGTTTCCGCTTGTGGCGCTTGTTGTATCCGGTGGTCACACTGAACTGATCCTGATGCCTGACCATAGCCAGTATGAATACCTGGGGGGCACGCTCGACGACGCTGCGGGTGAGGCTTTCGACAAAGTGGGGCGTCTGCTGCATTTGCCTTATCCAGGCGGCCCGGCGATTCAAAGGGCAGCTCAGGGAGGGAATCCGGCTGCTTACCAATTTCCACGAGCCTGGCTGGAAGACAGTTACGACTTCAGCTTCAGCGGCCTCAAAACTGCCGTGCTGCGTGAGGTCGGCAGGCTCGGCGCTCCGCCGCAGGGACAACAACTGGCCGATCTGGCGGCCAGCTTCCAGGCGGCTGTGGTAGATGTGCTCTCGGCCAAGGCCGTGCAGGCAGCAAAAAGATATGGGGCAAAGGCTCTTCTGCTTTGTGGGGGCGTCTCGGCCAATCAGGCACTGAGGGAAATCACCAGCGAACGGGCCAGCAGGCTGGAGGGTGAGGCGCTGCCCGTATATTACACGCCGTTGTCACTCTGCACCGACAATGCAGCGATGGTGGGCGCGTGTGCCTACTACCGCTTTATTGCCGGAGAGCGGACCGGCTGGGACCTGGACGTCGTACCCGGGCTGCGACTGGCTTAATGGAGTGATTTCATGGTCAAGATCAACTTGTTCGACCAGACCTTAAAGATCATCGGCCGTAACTACGCGGACTCTCTGCTCAGGCTGGCGCTCCCCGGGGTGCAGGCCCGGCTGCTTGGTACTCTGGAGAACGTCGAACTTTCCTTGCCGGTCCGCCCGGTGGACTTTCTGCACCGCATCGAGTGTGAGGGCCAGGAGCACATACTGCATATCGAGTTCCAGTTGGAACATGAGGCGGATTTCCCCCGCCGGATGCACAGCTACCACGGAGCATTAAGCGAGCAGTTCAAGATGCCGGTGGTATCCGTGGCCTTATACCTCAGCCCTCGGTTGTCAGAATTGCCGGGTGAGTATATCGTTCGACTGGGGGAACAGGTAGTTCACCGCTTTACTTATCCTGTAGTCCGACTGTGGGATTATGTGGACGGGATCAGAAGCGGCACATACCGGGAGCTGGCACCGCTGCTGGTTATGTTGTTGGACCATCCCGACGAATCTGTCTTGAGGGAGGAGCGCGAGCTGATCCTGGCAGAGCCTGACAGGCGCAAACGCGCTGATTCTCTGGCGCTTGCCGTTATGATCGCCTCGCGTTATTTCGATAAAGCCTTCTTGTGGCGGTTCTTTCAAGAGGAGGTGATGGAAATGAGAGAAGGAACATTTATCGAGGACTGGCTTGAGGAGATGTTAGAGCAGGGATTGCAGCAGGGATTGCAGCAGGGATTGCAGCAGGGATTGCAGCAGGGATTGCAGCAGGGAAGGCTGGAGGGTGCAACACAGGCCCATCGCGAGACCATCTTGCAGATACTGACGACACGCTTTAACCCACCTTCCGAGCAGGTCAAGTCACTTTCTAAACGACTGGAGGCAATCGGGGAGTTGAGCGTCCTGCGCGAGCTGGTGACCCACGCTCTGCGAGATTGCACCCTCACCGATTTTGAGCTCAGTCTGAAACGCCTCGCGGAGTCGTCGCCACAGGAATAAACAGCCTTGATGCTTCCACGTGACCTGCTGCGTAACAGTGTACTGGCCGCGCGCAACCTGCTTCACCGCCGCAGGGGACATGAGTGCATATTCCTGCCTGTACGCGGCTCCTACCCTGAGCTACCATCTGGGCGGGACTTGCTCCCTGGGCCTCTCAGCCGTCTCCTGCCTCTGCCACCACCCGAAACGAGCCTGGCTGAGATGCGCGAGATTGTTGAGATGCTTGGTAGCGACAACTGTGTGCGTAATGTGGTCCTGCGTTTCGATTCGTTGGAGGCTGGATTTGCCGCTCTATACAGCCTGCGCCAGGGGATATCGGAACTGCGCAAGAAAAACAAAAAACTGGTGGCCTGGTTGCCCTCGGCTAACTTGTGGGACTATTACCTGGCCTCTGCCTGTGACCAGATTGTCATGCCCCCCGCAGGGCGACTGTTCGCGCCCGGCCTGAGAGCAGACGCAGTCTTCCTTAAAGATGCCATGTCCCTGTTGGGCATCGAAGCGGATATCGAGGCCATTGCCGAGTATAAAGTCTCACCTGATACCTTCCGTCGCTCGAGGATGAGCGAACCCCACCGGCAGATGCTGGAAGCCATCCTGGCATCTCATCTCGATACTATTGTATCCGCGATCTCCGAGGGACGTGGCATTGACGCCGCACGCCTGCGCGAGCTGATGGATGCGATGCCTCTTACAGCTCAGGAAGCTCAGGAAGCGGGATTGATAGATGCGGTGCTGTATGAGGATGAGCTTATAAGTAAGGGGCTGGTTTCAGATTCTACCACCGCGCTTGACTGGGAGAGCGCTGCATCCCGCCTGCGCGCCCCGATCAGGTGGAACACCCGCCAGCGTATCGGAATCGTACGGGTAGAGGGCCTGATAGTACCCGGCCACGCGCGACGGGTCCCCCTGCCCTTCCCTTTGCCCCTGCCCCTCCCTATGGCTCAGGCCGGCGCCGAGACGATCACCCAGTCACTCCGTCAGGCCGGGGCAGACAGGAACGTCGCTGCTGTGATCCTCTATCTGGATACCCCGGGCGGGTCAGCCCTGGCTGCAGACCTGATCTGGCGCGAGGTGCGCTGTTTACGCGAGCGCAAACCGGTTGTCGCGCTGATGGGAGAACAGGCTGCCTCCGGCGGCTACTATATCGCTGCTCCCGCCCATCGCATCGTGGCGCGTCCCACCACGCTGACCGGCTCAATTGGAGTGTGGGGTGGCAAAATCTGCCTGAACAACCTGTATAAGAAGCTGGGCATCACCCGCGAGTGGGTACAGTATGGAGCCATGGCCGGCCTGTACGCCGAAACCGCTCCTTTCAGTGATGAGGAACGTGCCCTGGTGCGCCGTGAGCTGGGCGAGAGTTACGCTCGCTTCAAAGCCCGGGTGGCCGAGGGACGCGGTATGGACGAGGCGCACGTCGAGGAGATTGCCCGTGGGCGAGTCTGGACGGGCGCACAGGCCCGCACGATCGGACTTGTGGATGAGCTCGGCGACTTCGAGACCGCAGTGGCTCTGGCTAAAGAACTCGCCGGCCTCGACCCGAAACGAGAGTACACCGTCGTGGAGATAACCCCGCCTCGCCATACTCTGCTCCCGGCTCACCAGCCCACGGACGGGCTGGGGTTGTGGGCATTGATCCACGCTCTTCACTCACTGGCAGGCGAGTGCATCTGGGCGCTGGCCCCATGGACGGTGTGCATATCACTTAACCGGAGGCGTTTGAAGTGAGTGAACCGGTACGTCGCTGGAGCGCCCCTACCAAACGTATTGTGTCCACAGCGCTGCTGGTACTGCTGGCGCTGGTTTTATATCGCTTCCGTCAGGTCATCCCCCCGCTACTGATCGCCTTTCTGATCGCCTTCATCCTCGATCCAATTGTGGACTTCCTGACATGTCGCGCGCGCCTCTCCCGTACACTGGCCACCAGCCTGGTGTTCCTGGTCATCATCGTCACAGGGTTGGGGGCAGTGGTCATCACACCTGTGACTATCTTTCCGAGCCTCAGTTTCAGAGAAGCCGTGCTCAATGTAGAGGATAGCATCTTTGACGTGCTTACCGATATCGGCTCTTTTCTGGATCAGCCGGTGCAGATATGGAGGTACACGCTGGACCTCAGCCCACTGTACCAGGAACTGAATACAATGCTGCGTTCCTTCGTCGGGACAGTGGCACGCGGCACACTCAATATCGTATTCGGGGTGGCTTCGGGGGTATTGTGGCTCGTCGTGATTTTGATCACCGCCTTCTACCTTGTTAAGGATGCCGACCGCATCATTGCCAGGCTCGATGAAATGCCGCCCGCCGAATATCGGGAGGATTTTGTGCGTCTGCGCCAGGAGATCACCGGCGTGTGGCATGCCTTTTTGCGCGGCCAGTTGTTGATGTGTGCGGCCATCGCTGTGATGACCATAGCCACCGGTACGGCCATAGGTCTGCCTTACGCTGTAGTGTTGGGCATTATCGCCGGCATTATGGAGTTCGTCCCCAGCCTGGGTCCTGCCATTGCCCTGGTGCCGGCCGTGCTGCTGGCGCTTTTTAAGGGGTCCAATTTCCTGCCTCTGAGCAATTTCTGGTTCGCCTTGTTGGTTGCCGGCCTGTACATTCTAATCCAGCAGATCGAAAGTAATCTGCTCGTACCCAGGGTGATGGGACGGAGTCTGAACCTGCATCCGCTGGTCGTGTTGATAGGCGTGATCATCGGGGGCAACCTGGCCGGTATCATAGGCATGCTCCTCGCTGCACCGGTACTGGCGACATTAAGAGTGATCGGACGGTATGTTTTCTGTCGTCTGTATGACCTGGACCCGTTTGCTACGCCTGCAGAAGCACCACCCCGGGCCAAAAAGGTCAAAAAGCCGGGACTCGCATTCTTACAATCATTGAACAGGTGGTGGCGCCGGTCGGGCCATCCCGACATCCATATCAGGCCAGCCCGGGCTGAGGACAGGGCTGCCGTCGAGGATTTGTGTGCCCAGATTGATGAGGACGATTACATACCCCTTGTGTGGGAATCCTGGCTGCATGATCCTGAGGGTCTCTTTGTGGTGGCAGAACTGAAAGAGGCACCACCTGATGGCGCACCAAGAATTGTGGGCATCGCAAAACTCAGCCGTCTGAGTCAGAACGAGTGGTGGTTACAGGGACTGCGTGTGGCTCCTTCAAGCCGCAGGCGCGGTATTGCCCGGCAACTTCAAGAGCACCTGATCGCGCATGCCCGGAGGATGAAACAAAATAGCACCATACGTCTTGCCACCCACTCGCTTAACGAGCCGGTACACCGCCTGGCTGCCAGACATGGCTTCCGGCGTATCGCCGTCTACAGGCGCTACAGAGCCGACCCGGCTCCGGTAGCGGATGTCCCCGCTCTGCGCAAACTGACCGGGGCCGACATCCCGGCAGCCTGGCGTCTGATCACCTCATCTCCTCGCCACCGTGCCTCCAGCGGCCTCTACGAGGAGTCCTGGACCTGGAAAAACCTTACCCTTGAGCGACTGAGCTGTCACATTGCAGAAGGCCGTGTCTGGGGATTGGAAGCAGACGGGGAGCTGGCAGCCCTCGCCATCATTCACACACCAGAGCGAGACGAACCACTTTACGTGAGCCTTGGAGATGGCAGAGATGAGGCATTGAGCCATCTATTCATGGGGCTTCGGGGACTGGCGGCCAGTATGGGCTGCCCCGAGGTCAAATTCAAACCCCCGAATGAACCGGCACTGCTCGTGGCCGTCGAGGCCGCTGGCTATCAGATCAGCAAAGAACGCGATATCTGGATCTTTGAGCTGATGCTATAATGGATATGACACAGCAAGGCGCCGGGGATATGCCACCTGCGTGCCCCAGTTGTGGGCGTTACACAGGACCGTATCAGACCTGTCCATACTGTGGCGCCCGTCTCGATGGCCGCCTCCCCATACGCCTTGTCAAAAAGCTTGCTCTGTTGCTCGCCGGCGTTGGTCTGCTCGCCCTCTGGCTGGCCGCCGTGCACGCGGCGCCGCCCGTGATCAAGGTCGGCCAGATCGGCGCGACGATGAACCTGGCCTATGTGCAGCTCCAGGGGCGCTGCGTGCGCTCCCCGTCCTACGACGCAGCGCGTGAATCTCTGAGCTTCTGGCTCGAGGACGGCACAGGCGAGCTACGCGTCTCCGCCTACCGGGCGGAGGTGCGCCAGATGGTCACTGAAAGTCGCGTACCTGCTCTCGGCGACTGGGTCGAGGTTGCCGGTACGCTCCGGGTGCAGGAGGATTTCACGGCCCTGACGATCAACGCACCTGAACAGCTCAGGTTGACCCGTCCCGTACCGGTAGAGCGGACCATCGGGTCTATTGGGCCAGAGGACCAGTTCCTGCGTGTCCGGGTGCGTGGCCAGATACGTCGCGTCCACGAGCCGTATCCCGGCCTGACTCTGATCACTGTGCGCGACGAAAGCGGCGCCATACCTGTTGCCGTGAGTTCAGACCTTGTCGCGCTCAGCAGCCCCTTACCAGCCCTGGAGATCGGGCAGTCCGTTCTGGTCACAGCTACTGTCTCGCTTTACAGGGAGACGCCCCAACTCGTACCTGCTTCCACAACCGAGATTGTGCCGCTGGACCGGCCGATTCCTGTTGCCGTGGACAGGCCGACCGGCCGGCTGGGTGCCGCAGACATCGGGCGCATGGTTACAATGCAGGGGAGGATTACCGGCGTCAGTGCTTTCTCTGCGGGCGTTAAAGTCTCGCTTGACGACGGAAGTGGCCCTGCAACCGTCCTGCTCTGGCAGTCACTGCACGACGCTTTGCCCATGACGGTGCAGCCGGGTGCAGAGATTCGGGTGCAGGGGGAGGTTTCCAGCTACTACGGCAGGTTTGAGGTGATCCCCGAGCTGCCTGAAGACGTACTTGTGCTCACTGCCGCCCCCCTATCTCCGCAGGAGGAGCACGCGCCGCTGCTGGCCATCGGGAACGTCACCCCCGCTGATGTTGGGAGAGTACTCACACTTACGGGCACTCTGGGCGAGCCCCGGCCGTTCTCACGGGGGGTAAAGTTCCTGCTCAGCGATGAGACCGGCTCGATCGTACTGCTGCTCTGGCAAGAGGTATACGATGCCCTGCCAGACGCTTCGGGACTGATCGCCGGAACCAGGGTCGAGGTGACGGGGCGCATTGACGAATACCGTGGCACGCTGGAAGTTGTCCCGGCAGCCGACGGAGTACACATTATGGAGTGAACGATGAGGAGGACTCTGTTCCCTGGCATTTTGACGCTGTTGATCATCGTGCTGTCCGGCTGTGCAACCGCACCTGCTCAATTGATGGAAACGGCCACCGCGCAGCCGCCACCGCCCCCGGCGGATGCTGCTGTGTCAACGGCCTTACCTTCCCCATCCCCCGCGTTAACCCCTTCGCCAACGGCTTCGCCTTCCCCGTCCCCAACCCCG
>Ga0209101_1003095_pt1 | contig 10366 bp, 7 predicted proteins | sample ConPoolayeCmetaG_FD_185481 | JGI IMG/M metagenome (GOLD analysis project Ga0209101, IMG submission 185481) | Hot spring microbial mat communities from California, USA to study Microbial Dark Matter (Phase II) - Cone Pool mat layer C metaG... ... | reverse complement strand
CAAGACGAACTCCAGCCACTGTTGAACAGGTTGAACGCCAAACGCACCGCCTTGCCCTGGCTCAACAACCTGGTGATTCAGTTCAGCATTGCCCAAGACGAGCCACTACATCCGCTGGCAACGCCTGAAAAGCGGAAGCGACTTTTTGGAGACGGGTAGCGCCTATGCCACTTGCTAAACACTACATGATAAAATCAATATTTCTTTACGATAGCTCGATAAGCGAGCGGCTGGCGGCACTGCAAAATCTGGCTTTCCTCACGATGTTCCCGGACCTCATCCAGGTCTATCCTGGCGATAGCGTACCCTTCAGTCGGTTCATCTATGCTGGCATAGACTTTGCCCCCTGGTCCAATGATGGCGCTGTGGCCGAAGAAGGTGTAAGACGGCTCCTCGCCCACGCGGTTGGAAGCGGCGATAAAGACAGCGTTTTCGCAGGCGCGTGCCAGGAGATAGGTACGCCACTCCTCTATGCCGGGCTGTTCCCAGTTGGCGCATACGATCACCAATTCAGCCCCTTCCAGCGTCAGGCAACGTGCCACCTCTGGAAAAGCCAGGTCCCAGCCGATCATCAGCCCCACCATTCCGAAATCGGTCTCAATGGGACTGAATTTGTAACCCGGGCGAAAGGCGATTCGTTCCTCACCCCGCAGGTGGACTTTGTTATATTGCCCGATGACGTCACCCTCCGGGCCGACCAGGACAGCGGTATTGTACAGAATAGACTCCACTCTTTCTTTGCTGACCATCCCGAAGGCGACGTGCACACCGAATTCGCTGGCCCGCTGGGCGATGAGGTTGACAGTAGGCCCCGGTATACGCTGGGCCAGGTCGGTGAAGCGGGGGCCGTTCTCGTAACCTGTGGTGATCAGTTCGGGAAAGACGATCAGGTCCACCGGCTGCTCGGTGGCGATGCGGGAGATGAAATCGCTCATTCTGATGAGATTTTCTTCCACCTGGCCCAGCTCTGGCTTCATCTGGACCGTTGCAACGGAGATTTCACGCATTTACAGTTATCCTCCTGGTCAGGTTTCAGGTTAAGATCAGGCGTAGCAATGTATAGGGGTGCAGCGCCGCACGGGGTGAGGCGTGACCGATGATGATATGGCCGATCAGAAGCGCCAGCCTGGCATCCTGTCGCAGACGGTTGAAGACCCGGTTGAGCAGGCCAGGGGTGCCAAGCATCAGGCGCAGAAAAGATGCTGCCCGGTGATCGGCCCCAAAGCGCGTCCTCAGCGCTCTGGTATATACAGCCAGCGCACGGGCCGAAAGGTCCCCAGTTTCGAGGGCGGCCAGTGCACACGAAGCTGCCAGTTCACCGCTTTCAAGCGCCTGCGCAATGCCCTCTCCAGAGAGTGGATTCACCAGCCCGGCGGCATCACCTGCTACCAGAATCCGGTTGCTGTGGGTGCGCGTCCAGTTCAATCGCATGCGCAAGGGATGCCCCTGGAGCGGACCGGCCGGTTCGGCTTTTGCCAGACGTCCCTCCGTGAGCGCAGTATCGGCGATGAAGTCATCGAGCGCCTCTCGCAGGCTGAGTTTCCCGTCGCGGATGTAGTGTCTGAAAGTGCCTACACCCACATTCACACAGCTCTCGTTGATCGGGAAGATCCAGGCGTATCCCGGTGCGATGCGCGGGCGGAAGTGGATCTCCAGCCGCTCCGCCGGGCCGACATCTCCTGCAAAGTAGCGGCGGATGGCGATCATTTCAGGCTGGCCTGTGCTCAGTCCAAGCCGGCGGGTCAGCGGGGCAAGGCTTCCATCGGCCAGGATAATCAGCCGGGCGGTGAGTCTTAGCCCCCCGGCGTTGACATACCTGCCGTTTTTCTCTGCCGGCCCTATCTCCTCGACACGCGTCCCTTCTATCAGGCTTGCTCCGGCCTCCACTGCCGCGCGGGCCAGTTGTTCATCCAACAGGCGGCGTGGTATGGTGCGGCCGTAGCAGTGGCGGTCATCCGGATGGAGGCGCAGTTCGACCACCTGACCATTTGGTGAACTCATGCGCCCAACTCTGGGGGCGGGAAAACTGGCCAGCCACCCGGCCAGCCCACTGCGTTCCAGGACTTTCAGTCCCCTGGCGGTGACCCCATCTCCACACGGCTTGTCGCGCGGGAAGGTATCCTGTTCCAGAAGTACAACTTTGGCGCCTGCGGCTGCCAGGCGCTGCGCAGCCGTGGACCCGGCCGGGCCGGCGCCGATGACGGCAACATCAAATTGCACAATTCAAGCCCTCAGTGTGGATTTTCGCCCAACAGGTAACTGCCTGCCCCTGCCGACTGAAGTCGCCCACTTTGGGCCGCAGGCCTTCGTTCGGCCTGCGCCGACCGCTGTTTCCGCGTCGGCGCAGATGCCCGTAAGGGGCGATTTCCAATCGGCACACGGCGGCAGGCAGCCGGGCAGGTAATTACCCCAACAGATAAAATATTATAGCACACTGCAGGTGACGGGCAAACGGGGGTATGTCGCGATCGCGAGTTTGGGACATGGTCCTGGGCGACCTCCAGCGGCCAGCCCACGCTGAGCCAGCGCAAAGCGCAGCCATCGGCACCTGGCGAATGTCGTAGCCAGCCAGCTCCAGGGGGACATTTCCCCTTCGTACATCTGTAGCGCCAGCAGGTGGGCGCATTGGGAATGCGCCCCTACATCCGATAGCGGGGGCAGGGCACCAGCCCGGGGGCAGCCTGGTAAAGGCGTGGCGTGCTATGCCCCTACAGTCTGAATAGCGACCTTCTTTTCGGCAAAGATGGGCTTGAAGCGGGCAAAACGCTGGAGTCCGTTCACCAGAGGCACGCTGGGCCAGTCATCCCCTATGAGCGGGCGTGCGTAGTGTACGAATTCATCACTCACATCGGTGCGCGAGGGCAGGATCCAGGAAGCCGGGAAGGTGCGCTCGGAGTTGGCCACCACCTCCAACGGGACCTTATCGTAGCGGACACGGTACACCGGCCCCGGGTCGCGCAGGATGGTCGCCATATAGCCGGAACCATGCTCCAGTGCTATGGACACTGCCTGCTGTCCCACCTGATACGCCTCCTCCAGGTCCACCGTCGAGGCATAAATAATATCGTGACGCTGGAGAGTGCCAGGCGTGTTGCCTCGTGCCGGCAGCCCCACCTCGTTCAGGTAGTGGACAACGTACTGTGCCACAGTCGTCTTGCTGGTGGAAAACATGGTGTGACCGAAGGCATCCTTGCGTGCACCGATGTCCCCCACATCGAAACCTTCGCTGACAATGGCGATGGCGCGTCCATGCTCGCGCACCGTGTCGGCGACCCGGTCGGCCAGTTCCTCCAGTGAGAGGCCAGATTCGGCCATAAATATGAGCAATGGCATCTGGCGCTGTGGATCGCCCAGGCGGGAAGCTGCGGGGATGAAGCCTATCTTACGTCCCATTACCTGAACCACGAGCACCGGAGCGGAGGTATGGGAGCCGCGGTTTTCCTCGTCAAGGTTCTGGACGGTGAGTGCCCAATAGCGTGCCGCGCTGCCGTAACCGGGCGTGTGATCAACGAGCCTGAACTCGCTATCGCCTACATCATTGTCAATCGTCTTCGGCACACCGGTAACGACCAGCTCCATCCCTCTCTCCCGGGCCAGTCGTGCGATCTTGTTCGCCGTGTCCATCGAGTCGTTGCCGCCTATGTAGAAGAAATAGCCGATATTATGGGCGCGCAGGACGGCGATGACGCGCTCGAAGTCTTGTTCGTGCTTAAGCTTGTAACGGCAGGTGCCGATCGCACCGGCTGCGGGTGTGGTGCGCAACAGGGCGATCTCCTCCGCATCCTGGGCGGAGAGATCAAGCAACTCCTCTTTAAGCACCCCTTCGATGCCATGAAGTGCCGCGTAGATGTTGCCGAAATGTTCTGGAGTGGCCATACAGGCCTCGACAACGCCGCGCAGTGAATTGTTAATCACCGGCGATGGCCCACCTGACTGGGCAACGAGTACATTGTACCGTGACAAGTCCACCTCCTAAGAGCCTATCCGGAAATCGTAACCGGCGCGTAACTATTCAGGCGCTGACTGAAGTCATCCTTCCTGGGCCTGCGGCCGATGGTCGGCCTTCGCCGACCATCTCTTTGGGGATGCCCGTGGAAGGGTGTCGGCGAAGACCGACACCCGGCACAAAGTGCCCAGGGAGGACGATTTCAACCGGCTGAACAGTTACACCGGCGCATTCCTATGCGTCGGTTACGTTTTTCGGATAGGCACTAAGCCTGATAAGATGTAGAAGTCACACCGCCGCCGCTCCCACTCCAATCAGTGTGGAAAAACTCGCCGCGCGGCCGGTCAATGCGCTCATAAGTGTGCGCGCCGAAGTAATCGCGTTGCGCCTGGATCAGATTGGCCGGCAGCCGCTCGCGCCGGTAGCCGTCGTAAAAAGCGAGCGCGCTGGACATCGCCGGCACTGGCAGGCCGGCATACGTTGCCTGCGCCACCACCCGACGCCATCCGGCCTGCGCTGCCGCAACCTCGGCGTTGAAATAGTCGTCGAGGAGCAGATTTGAAAGGTGAGGATTCTTATCGAAGGCCTCCTTGATCTTTCCCAGGAAGACAGAGCGGATGATGCAGCCTCCACGCCACATCAGCGCGATGCCGCCCAGGTTGAGATTCCAGCCGTGCTCTCTGGCTGCCTGGCGCATCAGCATATACCCCTGAGCGTAGGAGATGATCTTGGCGGCGTACAGCGCATCGTGAAGGTCGCGGACGAAGGCCTCTTTTTCTCCGTTGAAGGCGACGGGCGGGCCGCTGAGCACCTGCGACGCCACCACGCGCTCCTCCTTCAGTGCTGACAGACACCGGGCGAACACAGCTTCGACGATCAATGTGAGTGGGATGCCCATATCGAGCGCTGAAATAGCCGTCCACTTCCCGGTGCCCTTCTGGCCGGCGGCGTCAAGGATTTTCTCAAGGAGTGGGGAGCCATCCTCATCTTTAAAGGCGAGGATATCGGCGGTGATCGCGATCAGGTACGAATCCAGCTTACCGCGGTTCCACTCGTCGAAGATGTGGTGCATTTCATCGTGGCTAAGCCCCAGCAGCTCTTTCATCAGAAAATAGGCTTCGCTGATGAGCTGCATATCGCCGTATTCGATGCCGTTATGCACCATTTTAACGTAATGGCCGGCGCCGTTCTCGCCCACCCAGTCGCAGCAGGGCGTGCCATCGTCCACTTTGGCGGCGATGGCCTGGAAGATGGGCCTGACGTGCGGCCAGGCAGCCGGAGAACCGCCTGGCATGATGGACGGGCCGTGGCGTGCTCCTTCCTCGCCGCCGGAGATGCCGGTGCCGATGTAGTACAGCCCCTTAGACTCGACTTCACGGGTGCGACGGATGGTGTCCTCAAAATTGGAATTGCCACCGTCAATAATAATGTCGCCCGCCTCAAGCAATGGGATGAGCGCCTCGATGAAGTCGTCTACCGGCCGGCCTGCTTTGACCATCAGCATCACCCGCCGGGGCCTTTTGAGCAGGCTGACCAGTTCCTCCAGTGAGTGCGCGCCGACAATATCGGTATCCCTGGCCGCTCCCTGAATGAACTCGTCCACTTTCGAGAGTGTGCGGTTGAACACCGCCACTTTGAAACCGTGATCGTTCATATTTAGGGCCAGGTTCTGCCCCATAACAGCCAGGCCGATCAGCCCGATGTCCGCCTCGCTCATGTCCAGCCCTCCTTTCTTATCATCCTGACGGCCCGCCATGCCCCGACAATAGAATTGGCCACTCCGGCATTGCTTTCGCTCTGAGCGCCCACGAACCACAGCCCCCGGAGCGGTGTCTTGTGAGGTGCTCCTGACCTGCCGAGCACCGGGGCCACACCGCCGAAACTGTGGTGTTCCTGAAGCGTGCGCACACGGAAATCATGGGGTGTGAGGATGACCTTTACCTGGGCGCGCTCGCCCAGGCCTGGTATCACCTTGCCGGCCTCGGCCAGCAGCTTATCGGCCATCTCGTCGCGGCGCTGAGTCCACGTTCCCTCGCTCAGGTGATTGGGAGCGATGGTATAGACGGTCACCGCATGGTGGCCCGGCGGTGCCATCTCCGGCGAATGTAGAGAGGGGATGTAGATGAGGAAACCGTCCTTACCCTCGTGATATTCCCCGCACCTGCAGCGTTCAATGCCGCCTTCGACGTCGTAGGTGTTGTAGTAGTAGCAGAGCGGTATCGGCTGGTAGGGGGTCGGGTCAAAGTCAATCCCGACGTGTACCATCAGGACCGACTCCATAAACGGCACATTTGCTACGCGTGTGGCAAAATCCCCGGGCAGGTGCTCACGACCGACCAGCCCGAAGAATGTCTCGTGTGCTCCACCGCTTGCTATCACCAGCCCGGCCGGCTCGCAACGACCGTCTTCAAAGCGTACCCCGGTCACCCGTCCGTCCTCGACCATGATCTTCTGCACCCGTGTGCCGGTCCGAATCTCCCCGCCGTGCTGACGTACCACCTCTGCCAGCGCTTCCACAAGTTTACCACAGCCCCCGATCACGTAATGGAAGGCAGGTCGCGCTCCGGTCACCGAGGGGGAGAGGCGGGTCGGAATACGCTTATCGAAAGCGGTCTCCGGATTAACCAGCGGCACAAGCAACCCCGGGAAGAGGCTGGGAGGCACGACGAAATCAGCCAGAATGACCGTATAGATCGCCTTGAGCCTGGGGTCGCGGAAGAAGTGATCCATCACCTGGGCAGCGTTCCAGTTCTTCATCTGCATTACCCGCAGGAAAGCCAGCCAGAGGCGCGCCTTAAGCAGGAATGCACGCAGGCCGGCAGCCCGTTCGGCGTGGTTGGACAGCGCGGCCAGGTCCATCATCTGGTCGTAGAAACGGTAGTAGCGATCCAGCCCTGCCTTCTCGGCAGGGAACAGCTCCTTGAGGTATTCCCGTCGCCAGTACGGACCGCCATAACTGGCAGGGGGCATGATCCGGAAATCAGGGAAGCAGATACCTCGCTCCCCTCGTTCGAGCCTGATCCTTCGGGCAACGCCCACTTCGGCCAATACCTCACCGGCCGGCTCCCCTGGCCCGATGCCCTCCAACATCAGCGGGCCCAGGTCCCACCCGAAGCCCTCCTCCCACAAAGTGGCCGTCACGCCGCCGATTTGTCCGAACTGTTCACAGACTGTTACCTGGTGGCCGTCGCGTGCCAGAAATGCTGCCGCGGTAAGGCCGGATACGCCTGAGCCGATAACGACGACTTTCATACTGACCCCCTCCCCGGATGTGGTAATCGCGACAAGGCAGAGTGTCAACCAATTATGAACCATCCCATCGCGCAAAAGCGTTTTACCTCAGACCCAGCTCCTGGCGCGCGATGACCAGGCGCTGAATCTCACTGGTGCCCTCGTAAATCTCGGTCACCTTAGCGTCACGGAAGTAGCGCTCGATTGGCAGCTCTTTGCTATAGCCCATACCACCGTGAATCTGGATGGCCTGTGTGGTCACCCACATCGCAGTCTCCGAGGCGAAGAGCTTGGCCATAGAGGATTCCAGCGTATAGCGGCGGCCGGTTTGCCTGGACTCTTCCTTTGCAAGAGCTGCCTGATAGATCAGCAACCTGCTGGCCTCGATGCGGCACTTCATATCGGCGATTTTTTGTTGGATCATCTGGAACTCGCCGATTTTCTGGCCGAAGGCTTCCCGTTCCCTGGCGTAAGCGACTGCAGCCTCGTAGGCAGCCTCCGCAATGCCCAGTGCCTGGGCAGCGATACCAATGCGGCCGGCATCCAGCACCGACATGGCGATCTTGAAACCCTCGCCTTCCTGGCCTAACCGTCTCTCTGCCGGGCATCGGTAATCCTCCAGATGGATCTCGCAGGTCGCTGAGGCGCGTATACCCAGCTTGGGTTCTGTTTTTCCCCGGTGAAAGCCCGGCTCATCTGTATCAATGATGAAAGCACTGACTCCCCGGTGGCGCGGTCTGGCCTCCGGATCGGTCTGAGCGAAGAGCACGATATATCTGGCTGCCGGGCCGCTGGAGATCCAGGATTTGGTGCCGTTGATGAGGTAATAGGAGTCATCTGGGGAAAGTGTGGCAGTCACGCGGATGTTTCCTGCGTCGGAGCCGGACTGGGGCTCGGTCAGGGCGTAGGCTCCGATGACCTGGCCGCTGGCCACCGGGCGCAGATAGCGTTGCTTCTGCTCCTCTGTGCCGTAGCGGAGGATACCGTAACAATAAAGGGAATTGTTGACGGACATGATTACCCCGTGCGCGGCGTCTACTTTGGAGATTTCCTCGAGGGCCAGCACGTAAGAGAGCGTGTCCATGCCGGCACCGCCGTATTCCTCCGGGACTTCGATGCCCATGAGACCCTGTTCGCCCATCTTGCGCACTGTCTCGTAGGGGAACTCGCCGCTCTCATCGTAATACGCAGCCACCGGAGCGATTTCCTTTTGGGCGAATTCCCGTGCCATATCGCGGATCATACGGTGCTCTTCACTCAGTTGCAGGTCCATTGTATTCCCTCCGTATACATATCCCAAACCCGGTTTGGGATAAATTGGGATAAATTGGGATATAATGGGTCAGGGCTTACCCGGAGGCGCTGCGGATAACCTCCATTCCGCCCATCCAGTCGCGCAAGACCTCTGGCACCACAATGCTGCCGTCTGCCTGCTGGTAATTCTCCAGCAGGGCGATCACCACCCGGGGCAGGGCCAGGCCGGAGCCGTTGAGCGTATGGACGAAGCGGGGCCTGGCGCCTGGCTCGGGCCGGTAGCGGATATTGGCCCGGCGCGCCTGAAACGCCTCGCAATTGCTCAGACTGCTCACTTCAAGCCATTCTCCACACCCTGGCGCCCACATCTCGATGTCATAGGTTTTGCTCACGTGGAAGCCCAGATCGCCGGTACATATCTGCACCAGCCGGTGCGGTATGCGCAGGCGCCGGCAAATGTCCAGGGCGTCCTCGACCATTGCTTCAAGCTCCTCGTAGCTATTCTCCGGCGCGGTGATCTTGTACATTTCAACTTTGTCAAACTGATGCCCCCGTTTGATACCACGTACATCCCGCCCGGCGCTCATCTTCTCGCGGCGGAAGCATGCCGTGTAGGCCACATAGCGCAGGGGCAGCTTATCTGCGTCCAGAATCTCGTCGTGGTGCAATCCGGTGAGGGGTATTTCGGCCGTCCCGACGAACCATACATCGTCTTCGACGTCATGGTAGATGTTCTCGGCCAGGCGGGGGAGCTGGCCGGCCTGCCACATACATTTCTCTTTAACAATGAAGGGGGGGTAAATCTCCGTATAGCCGTGCTCCCGGGTATGTACGTCCAGCATCCAGGAGATGAGCGCGCGCTGCAATTTCGCACCGGCTCCACGCAGCACATAGAAACGACTGCCTGCCAGCTTGACCCCACGTTCGAAGTCAATGATGCCCAGCTCCGGTCCCAGCTCCCAATGGGGCACCGGTTCAAAGCTGAACTCAGGGAGCACACCCCATTCCCGCACCACCACATTATGCGTCTCGTCCGGGCCTACAGGGACGCTAGGGTGGGGCAGATTGGGCATGTCAAGCATAACCTTCTCCAGCTCAGCTTCCACCTGGCGGAGCTGTTCTTCGAGCCTTTCGATGCGCTCTCCCACCTGGCGCATTCTGACGATGCGTTGCTCTCGTGCTTCTTTGTCCTTGAGCTGAGCAATCTCTTTGGACACACGGTTGCGTTCTGCCCTCAGCTCCTCCACCTCCTGGAGCAGCCGGCGCCGTTGCGCATCGTGTTCAAGTATCTCATCCACCCGGCCCGGCTCTTCGTTTCGGTTGCGCAGCGCCGTTTTGACAATTTCCGGGTGCTCGCGGATAAGTGCAATGTCAAGCATAGGCAGCCCTCTCTGAGTATTGGTATTGGTAATGGGGTCTACCCGCGTCCCCGGCAGCAGATTATAGCATGAGGTTGAGGTGCGTCAAATCTGGAGCCCGCGGGGATTCCGCCATCGTGGTCAGGCTGGTTGCAGAGATGGTGCCGCAGGTCATCAGCCCCGGCAGAAGACGCACCGGGTGTATCAGGTCAAGAGGAAACTTCAGACGGTGACCTCAGGGGCGGGGTATTCCTTGCCCCCAATTTTGGGGCCTGCGGTGGTGATCGGCCCTCGCCGGCCGGCGCGTAGGCGCAGGCTGGCGCCCGGCGCGAGGCGCCCGGAGGGAGTGGTTTCAATCGGCCTGAATGCGCCTTGACCTTACCGGCTGCATTGTTTGTACAACCTCGCATAATCCCCCGGAGGGGAATCAGTACACCGTGTCCGCATCTCCGGTTCCTGTCCCTCCCACCACGGTGAAGTGACGTTGCACCGGCCAGCTCTGCGGATAGTATGTACCCCTGTCAGCCGGCGTCGAGAGACTGCTCTGTACCCCAGGCGGCGCTATCACCACCACCGG
>Ga0209101_1003094_pt1 | contig 10368 bp, 8 predicted proteins | sample ConPoolayeCmetaG_FD_185481 | JGI IMG/M metagenome (GOLD analysis project Ga0209101, IMG submission 185481) | Hot spring microbial mat communities from California, USA to study Microbial Dark Matter (Phase II) - Cone Pool mat layer C metaG... ... | reverse complement strand
GCGGCGGCTGCTCGTTCATGCGGCTAGTAGTATACTGAATTCATTACGCCAATGGAAGAGCGCACCGCAGCGCATATCGTGCAAGCAGGGAAGAGCGCCGGCAGCGGCGGCCATTGACGAAGTAAGAGTGCAGAACAGGAGAAGTAAGAAGTCAGAAGTGCTGCAGGGATGGCTGCCGGCCTGCAGCCCGCGCGCCAGCGCATGCGGACGTTGCGCGCAGCGCAACGTGCAGCGGCCGCAGGCCGCGGACTTGCAGACCGCCGCAGGCGGGCGGACGCGATGCGCAGCATCGCCTGCAGCCGCGCGGTTAGCAGCCGGTCTTCATCCAGCAGCGCTGCTCGGCGGAGGCCAGCACGGCGTCCAGCACGCGCTGCGTTTTCAGCGCATCCGCAAAATCCGGCATGATCTTCTTCTTCGCCGCCACAGCGTTCAGCATGTCGGCGATCATGTTGACAAAGGTGTGTTCGTAGCCGATGATATGGCCGGCCGGCCACCACGCACTGATGTACGGATGCACGCCTTCCGTGGCCAGAATGCGCTTGAAGCCCTGCTGCGCCGCGTCTTCCTCAAGATTGAGATACCACAGCTCATTCATGTCTTCAAAATTGAAAATGAACGAGCCCTTTGAGCCGTTGATCTCGATGCGCAGGCCGTTCTTGTGGCCACCGGCAAAGCGCGAGGCCTCGAACGTGCCGATGGCGCCGTTGGCAAAGCGCGCGAGGAACGCCGTGGCGTCATCCACATCCACCACGCTCATTTTCGCGGATGCTTTTTTGTCGCGCAGGCCGCTGCCAGTGCTGGGCAGTTCCAGTGGGCGCTTTTTGATGAACGTTTCCGTCACGCCGGCTACTTCCGTAATTTCGCCCACCAGGTGCCGCGCCATGTCAATGATATGCGCGTTCAAATCGCCGTGCACACCGCTGCCAGAGACGGCTTTGACCAGGCGCCACACGCGCGGGAACTTCGGATCCATGATCCAATCCTGCAAGTACTGGGCGCGCACGTGATACACACGGCCCAGCTTGCCGGCGGCGATCATCTGCTTCATAAGCGCGACGGCCGGGCAGCGGCGGTAACAAAACGACACAAGATTCGTCACGCGCGCCTTTGTGACGGCGGCCACCATGGCTTCAGCTTCTGCCACGTTCATGGCAAGCGGCTTTTCGCAGATGATGTGCTTGCCGGCTTCGGCTGCGGCAATGGCCATTTCCGCATGGAGGTTGTTGGGCGTGCAAATGTCCACCAACTGCACGTCATCGCGGGCGATCACCTCTTTGTAATTTTGGGTATGTTCTTGCCAGCCCCAGCGCTGAGCAAAGGCGGACACATCAGAACTAGTGCCAGATACGATTTTCATCACCGGCTCGACAGCCAACGGGAAAAATTTGGTGACTTTAAGATAGGCGTTGGAATGGGCTTTGCCCATAAACCGGTGGCCAATCAGGCCGACGTTAATAGTTTTCATGAGTATCCTTGAGCAGAAGGTTATGCACGGAACGCATGTCTGGCGGCGCGCTGTGCCGTGCGGTTGCCATTATGATAACGATTTCGAGGAGCGGCGTCAAACGCGCGGCGATCCGCAGTTCCGGCGGCTGGGGAGTGCCGGGGGCTTGGCGGCCTTGTGCGCGCGGGGCACAAGGGCAGCGAGGCCGCTGCCTTTTCACGCCCATGTCGCTAGTTGCCGTACTTGAGGGCGCGCCGTGCTTGACACGTGTGGCATAATTGGCTATCATACCATATGATGTTCATGCTCGCCACGGAGGGCATTGACGGGACGACAGATTTGTAATCACGCTCGCCGTGTGACGGCGCGTACACCAACGGAGATACCCGCCATGCGTACGCTCATCACCGCTTCGCGCCCGGAGCTGTTGGCCGCCTTGTGGGCTGCCGCGCCTGAAGTGCACCGTCTGCTTGCCAGTTCGCGCTCGCTGCAGCAGGCGCGCAACCGCATGTTTGATCTGCTCAACTCACTGGAACGCAGTTATTTTAGTATCCATGCCGACACGCCGTTCAAACATATTCACATCGCCGAAAAGCACATCGCCAAGGAATGTATCCGCGTCCTCAAGAATGTCATTCGTTCCGAAAACGAACAGCTGACCGGCGAATCGGCCTTGTCATTCCTGCGCGATCTGGCGCGCCATCATGGCCGTGTTGCCGCCCGCGTCAGCGACGGGTTTATTTGTGAATTCATCCATCTCTTCCGCGGCATCTACGGCCAGTCCGGCACGTTGGCTGCCCTGTCCTCATATCACCGCGACACCGACAATGCGCGTGCCGCCCAGCTGCGTTCACGCGAGCTCGACGCGTATGCGCGGCGCGCGGCAACTGCCATGTGCCGTTTTCACAGCGGGCTTGAGCCACACTTGATCGCGCGCAGCACCGGCATGCGCCGCCGCATCCTGCGGCACTTTGGCGCCTCGCTGGCCGACTGGCACGCGCCCAGCTGGCAGCTCAAGCATCTGATCCGCTCTGCCCGCACACTCAGCGCGTTTATGCACCTCGAGCCTGATGAACGCGAGGGGCTCGCCGCTGCCGCCGCCTTGCAGATTCCCGTCCAGATCACCCCGTATTACGCCTCGCTGTTCAATCCGGACGGCCGCGATGACGATGACCGCACGGTGCGCGCACAAGTCATCCCCTCCGCCGCCTACTGCCAGCATGTCGCCGCCAATCGCGCGCAGGGTATTGATCTGGACTTCATGGGGGAACGCTCCACCAGCCCGATTGCCGGCATTACGCGCCGCTATCCCAACATCGTCATTCTCAAACCCTATGACTCGTGCCCGCAAATCTGCGTGTACTGCCAGCGCAATTGGGAGGTGAAAAGCCTAGCCGACGCGCGCGTCACGCGCAGCGGCGTTGAGGCCGCGCTGCGCTGGGTGCGCCAGCATCCCGGCATTACGGAGATCCTCCTCACCGGCGGCGATCCGCTGACGCTCGCCGACTCCTATTTGCGCTGGATGCTCGAGGCGCTGGCCGCCATCCCACACATCGAGCGCATTCGCATCGGCACACGCACCCTTGTCACCTTGCCACAGCGCTTCACGCCCGCGCTCGTGCGACTACTCGCGCGCTTTCAGCGCTTCGGCCGCCGTGAACTCTGCATTATGACCCACGTCGAGGCGCCGCGCGAACTGACGCCCGATGTCATTCGTGCTGTCAGCGCCCTCCGCCACGCCGGCATCAGCATCTACAACCAGCAGGTCTTCACCTACTACACCAGCCGCCGCTTCGAAACCTGCTTCCTGCGCCGCATGCTCAAGCGCTGCGGTATTGATCCTTACTACACCTTCAACACCAAGGGCAAGGACGAAACCCTCGACTTCCGCGTGCCCATCGCGCGGCTGGAACAGGAACGCAAAGAGGAGGCGCGCCAGTTGCCCGGCGTCGTGCGCACGGACGAGCCCGTGTTCAATGTCCCGCGCATCGGCAAATCGCACCTGCGTTCATGGCAGGATCACGAGCCGCTGATGATCCTGCACGACGGCCGCCGCGTCTACCGCTTCTTTCCGTGGGAAGCGCGCCTGCGCATGGTGGATGATTATCTCTACACCGATGTCGCCATCTACGACTATCTGAAACGCCTGCACGCCGACGGCGAAAATGTAGACGACTACCGCTCGATTTGGTATTACTTCTGATCACGCTTGGAGCGGCGGCCACATGCTCTGCACGAAGTTTGGTGCGCCGCCGCCACAATGGTGCGCATGGCGTGTGCCGCGGAAGTTGCGCCTTTGCCCGAACAAACGGGAGCGTTCGCGCAGTTCACAGCACGCCGCCGGAACTGGGATGTCAGCGTACCTTTGCAAAATCCAAGCGGCTCTGCTACAATACTAGCAATGCAGTATGAACATAACACATGCAAACGCGAGGCGACGATGAAAGAACAAGTTGAGCACGTGATCAAGGAAAAGATCAACCCGATGCTGGCGACGCATGGCGGGTCATGCGAATTAGTGGGCGTCCGCTCCGACAAGGTCGTGTTGGTGAAGTTGCAGGGCGCGTGCGGGGGCTGCCCGAGCGCGATGATTACGCTGAAAGGGTTTGTGTTGGAAGTGTTGCGCGAGAGCATTCCCGAAGTGGCCGATGTGGAAGCGGTGTGACGTGGCGGCGGGATGCGTGTGCTGATCGTCAAGCCCAGTTCGCTGGGTGATGTAGTAAGCGCCTTGGCAGTGGTGCCGCGGCTGCGGCAGTTGCGGCCGGGCTGTACGGTTGACTGGCTGGTGAACCGCGAATACGCACCGCTGGTGGCCGCGGCGGGAGTTGATCATGTGATAGTGTTTGACCGCGGCTCGTGGCGGCGCTGGCAGGGCGTGCTGGCGGGGCTGCGGAATCTGATCAGTGTGACCCGGGCGGTGCGGCGCGGGGCGTATGATGTGGTGATAGATTTACAGGGGCTGTTGCGCAGCGGCTGGTTTACCTTGATGAGCGGCGCGGCGCGGCGGATCGGGTTTGCCGACGCACGCGAAGGGGCGGTGCTGGCATACAACAAGCGGGTGCGTGTCGCGCGCGGGCAGATGCACGCGGTGGAGTGTTGCCTGGCGGCGTTGCGCGCGCTGGGAGACACGCAGAGCGGGGCGGCACACTGGGAGTGGCCCGGGCTGGAGCACGCAGTGCGGGACGCGCAGGCGAAAACGGGGCTGGCGCCGGGCAGGTATGTTGTGCTGGCGCCCGGCACGCGGCGGCGGGAAAAGCGCTGGCCGGCGGCGTCATGGGGCGCACTGGCCGGGCAGCTGTGGCAGACGTATCATCTGCCGGTCGCGCTAGTCGGAGCGGAAAATGAGCGTGAACTGGCGGCGCAGATCGCCGCGGAAGCGGGGAAGAACGGCGCGGCGCCGGGCGTTGTGCATCTGCTGGCCGGCGCACTGAGTTTGCTGGAAGTGCTGGGACTAAGCCGGGCCAGCCGGCTGGTGATTGCGTGTGACAGCGGGGCGCTGCATGCGGCGGTGGCGGTGGGGGCGCGCGTTGTGGCCCTGATGGGACCCACGCATCCGGAACGCCACGGGCCGTATGGGCAGCCTGGGCATGTCGTGCTGGCGCCGGAAGCATGTGCGCCGTGCCACGGCGGCCAGCGCGTGTGCGGCGCGGCACCGCGTTGTATGGACGCCATCACCGTGGACATGGTCATGAACAAAGTGCATGAGGTTCTGCAAGAATGAGTGCCAGACAAGCGTGTTGGAAGATCGCTGTCGTAGGCGCGGCAGGGCGGATGGGGCAGCGGGTGATTGCCTGCGCGAAAGAGCTGCCGGAGGCGTGCGTATGCGGCGCGGTGGACGTCCCAACGTGCCCGGTGATCGGGACGGACGCGGGCGTACATGCGGGCTGTGGGGCGCTGGGCGTGGCGATAAGCGCAGACTTGGCAGCGGCCTGTGCGGCGGCCGATGTTGCCGTAGATTTTGCGCTGGCGGGTGGTGTGGCGGCGCGTATGGAGCTGTATGCACGCACGAAGACGGCGTGTGTGTTGGGAACGACGGGAGTAGATGCGGCGGGGCAGGCAGCGATCGCGCGCGCGGCGCAGGATATTGCAGTTGTGCACGCGCCCAATTTTAGTGTAGGGGTAAATGTGTTGTGTGCGTTGGTACGGCGCGCGGCCGCGGTATTGGGCAGCGGGTATGACGTTGAGATTGTGGAGATGCATCACCGGCACAAAAAAGACGCGCCGAGCGGCACGGCAGTGCGGCTGGCAGAGATGGTGGAAGCGGGGGCGGGTGCGGCATTGCCGCGGGTGTATGGGCGGGAAGGAGAATGTGGCGCGCGGCCGCGTGGCGAGCTGGGCATCCATGCCGTGCGCGGCGGCGATGTGGTTGGGGACCACACGGTGATTTTTGCGGGCGAGGGCGAGCGGATCGAATTGACGCACACGGCCAGCACGCGCGACACGTTTGCGCGCGGGGCGCTGCGCGCAGCGCTGTTTGCCGTGCAGGCGCGGCCGGGGCTGTATGCGATGGAGGATGTGTTGGGAATAAAGTAGGAGTTACGATTTACGATTTACGATATACGATTTTGCGGAGCAAGCACAAAGACACGAAAGAGAAGTCAGAATGCAGAATCCAGAATTAAGAAGTCAGAATGCAGAACTTGCCCCGCAGCAGCGGGGTGCAGAATTAAGAAGTCAGAATACATAACTTGCCCCGCAGCAGCGGGGTGCAGAATTAAGAAGTCAGAAGTTCTGCATCAATGACCAATTACCAATGACCAATGACCAATGAAAAATAACAATGAAACGTGACCAATGAGCGATTTGAATTTCTGGTCTTGGCGGCTGTGCGGCGGTGTGAGAGATAATGATGAATGACAAATCACGAATGATGACAGGGAGAACAAACGACAAAAAATGTTGATTGCAGACGGCAAAAAGTGTCGAATGAAAAGGATGTAGCATCACATGGGATTACGCATTTTAGTGACAGGCGGAGCAGGCTTTATTGGCAGCCATTTGTGTGAGCGGCTGGTGAACGACGGGCATGAAGTGCTGTGTTTGGACAATTTGTATTCCGGTCACAAACGCAACATTGCGCCATTTTTAGGGCGGCCTAATTTTGAGTTTATCCGGCATGATGTAATCGTGCCGATTTTGTTGGAAGTGGATCAAATCTACAACTTTGCGTGCCCGGCATCGCCGAACGCATACATGTACAATCCCGTCAAGACGGTCAAGACGTCAGTGATGGGCGCGATTAACATGCTGGGATTAGCGAAGCGAGTGAAGGCGCGGATTTTGCAGGCTTCGACGTCGGAAGTGTATGGTGATCCGAAGGTGCATCCGCAGGTGGAGAGCTATTGGGGCAATGTCAATCCGATCGGGGTGCGCAGCTGTTATGACGAGGGCAAGCGGGTGGCGGAGACGCTGATGTATGATTACCGGCGGCAGAACAATGTAGATGCGAAGATTATCCGGATTTTCAACACGTATGGCCCGCGCATGCAGGAGAACGACGGGCGGGTAGTGTCGAATTTCATTGTGCAGGCGCTGCGGGGCGACGACATCACTGTGTATGGCGACGGGCGCCAGACGCGTTCGTTCTGTTACGTAGATGATTTGGTGGAGGGGATTGTGCGGATGATGAACACGGATGATTTTTTTGGGCCGGTGAATTTGGGCAACCCGGCGGAATTCACCATCATGGAATTGGCGCAGCTGGTGTTGAAGCTGACGGGCTCGCGGTCGAAGATCGTGCACAAGCCGCTGCCGCAAGACGACCCGGTGCAGCGCCAGCCGGACATTACGCTGGCGCGCGCGCGGCTGGGCTGGGAGCCAACGATCAACCTGGAGGAAGGCCTGCGGCGCACCATCGCGTATTTTCGTGAACTGCTCAATCCATAGGACCCATAAGACCCGAACGGCCTATAACAACATGATGAACATATGAAACGCATTGAAGAACTGTTAGTGAACAAGACCGCGCACATAGGCGTGGTGGGGCTGGGCTATGTGGGCCTGCCGCTGGCGGTGGAGTTTGCCAAGGCGGGGTTTCGCGTGACGGGGATTGATGTGGACGCGCGCAAAGTGGCCAAGATCAACCGCGGGGAGAATTACATTCAGGACGTGGACAGCGGGCAGCTGCGGCAGCTGGTGCAGGAGGGGCGGCTGCGCGCGACAGATGATTTCAGCGCGGGGCGCGAGCTCGATACGGTGTCGGTTTGTGTGCCGACGCCGTTGAGCAAGACAGGTGATCCGGACATATCATATATGCTGAACGCGCGGGATGCGCTGCTGCCACATCTGCGGCCGCCGCTGATTTTCGTGCTGGAGAGCACGACGTATCCGGGCAGCACGGACGAGCTGATCGTGCCGAAACTGGAAGCACGCGGGTTCAAGGTGGGAGAGGATGTGTTTGTGGCGTTTTCGCCCGAGCGGGTCGATCCGGGCAATCCGGTCTATCACACGCACAACACACCAAAAGTGGTGGGCGGGGTGACGCCGCGGTGCACGAAAATGGCGTGTGCGTTGTATGGCACGATTATCGAGAAAGTCGTGCCAGTATCGTCGTGCACGGCGGCCGAAATGGCCAAGTTATTAGAGAATACGTTCCGCAGCATCAACATTGGCCTAGTGAACGAACTTGCAATAATGTGCAAATATTTGCAGGTTGATGTGTGGGAAGTGATTAACGCGGCGGCGACGAAACCATTTGGGTTCATGCCGTTTTATCCGGGGCCGGGGCTGGGCGGGCATTGCATTCCGATAGACCCGTTGTATCTGTCGTGGAAGCTGAAAACGCTGGATTACAAGGCGCGGTTTATAGAGCTGGCGGATGAGATCAACTCCTCCATGCCGGAGCACGTGGTGACGCTGATTGCGGACGCGCTCAATGCGCGCCGGAAGAGTATCAATGGGTCGAAGATCATGTTGTTGGGCGTGGCCTACAAGAAGGATATTGACGATGTGCGGGAATCACCGGCGCTGGACATTTATGATGGGTTAAAGCGGCGCGGAGCGCGGCTGACGTATCATGATCCGCATGTGCCGGTGTTCCAGTATGAGGGGGGCGAGGTACGCTCGGCGCGGTTGACGGCGCAGGCGCTGCGGGCGCAGGATTGTGTGGTGATTGTGGCGGATCACACGGCAGTGGACTATCGCATGGTGGTGCGGGAAGCGGCGCTCATCGTTGACACACGCAATGCGACGAAGGGGATGCGCAGTGCAAAGATCGTGAGGCTGTAGGCATGAGGCGCGCGAAGAAAGCCGGGGGTGCGGAGCGCCGGGCGGGCACGCGGGCGCGGGTAAAAGTGAAGCTGTCGGCGTGCCGCGCGCTCATCCCGCTGGACACGGCGGCGGTGCGTGCGCATTATCTGCGAGGGTGCGAAACGTGCGTGGCAGAGCTCTTGGCGAGTGAACAGGCACGGCGGCAATATGATAGCGACGAAGAGGCATTTCACAGATGGTTGCAGCTGGCTTTGGGGCCGCTGCACACAGAGCTGAACCAGGCCAAAGACGAGAGCCATGCGGCGTACGTAGCGTATCGCCAGGCGCAGGAGCGCGCGGGCATCCGGCCGAGCCGGCTGGAAGAGATGTTCGACCGGCTGCGAGGCGGCATGCCGTGTGACGATGACGGCGCGGAGCCGTTTGGCGAGCCAGGAGGACCGCGCGGCGGGGCGGATACTGATGATCACGATGATGCGGAAGAAGAAGCGGAACTCCGCCGTGAGAACATAGCAGGCATCGCGTCGTTTTTTGGCATTGATCGGAGCGATGTGGAACAACGCATCAAGGAGCTCTATCGCGGGTTGTGCCGCGCCTTGCATCCGGACGCGGGCGGCGCCGTGCCGGATGGCATGGAGTGGCTGTGGCATGAAGTACAGTCGGCCTATCACGAAGGTGACGTGATCACATTGATAAATTTGGAGACGCGCGTGCAGATCCTGCAGGGCGCGTATCGTGGGCTGCCGACAGTGGGAGATGTGATCGCGTTTGGTGCGCGGGTGCATTTGGCGCTGCAGATGATTGAGAAGCAGCTGGCAGAATTGAAGAGCAGCCCGGCGTGGGAGTTTAGCCAGTGGACGCCAGCGAAGAAAAACCGCGTGCTGAAAGAGGCGGAGCGGGAGCTGCAAGGGGAGATTGCGTTTTTCCGGCGTGCGGCGGCGCGCTACGATGAACAGCGGCGCGAGATGACGGAGTATGAGCAGCGAATGCGGGAACGCGCGGCACAGCGCCAGAAAGAAGAAGAACAGCGGCGCCGCCGCTATGAACAGGCATGTGCGCGAGAGGGCGATACGCTTCCGCCGCGCCCACGCCGCCGACGCGGCGCCGCCGTGGCGGGCGATTATCTGCAACCTGAATTTTCGTTCTAGTTATGGCTGCTGCCCGCCCAGCTGTTTTGCACCGTTCGCTGGCCTGGGTGAGCGCCGGCAATGTCATCAGCAAACTGCTCATGTTTGCCGCGACGATCATCGTGGCGAACCGCGTGCGGGAGGCGGGCTTCGGCGCGCTGAGTGTGGGATTTACGATTGTGAATTACATCAGCCTGTTTGCCTTTGCCGGCATTGATACGGTGACGACACGGGAAGCAGCGGCGGCGCCGGCGGCGCGCCTGGCCGAGTACACCGGGCAGGTGCTGTGGCTGCGGGCAGGCGTGGTGGTGCTGGCGCTGGCGCTGGCGTGGGCGGCGGGCAGTGTGCTGGGCGGCGCGGCGGGCTGGCTGACACGGCTGTACGCGCTGTCCTTCGTTCCGCAAATCATCTACCCGGTGAATTTGTTTTACGGAGTGGAGTGGAGCTGGCCCGTCACGGTGTATTTCGTGGGCGGACGCGTAGTGTATCTTGGCCTGATCGTGCTGGGGGTGCGCGGCGAAGCGGACGTGCACTGGGTGCCGCTGGCGTTCGGCGCGGCGATTGCAGTGGAAAACACATACTTATTTGTGC
>Ga0209101_1003093_pt1 | contig 10370 bp, 9 predicted proteins | sample ConPoolayeCmetaG_FD_185481 | JGI IMG/M metagenome (GOLD analysis project Ga0209101, IMG submission 185481) | Hot spring microbial mat communities from California, USA to study Microbial Dark Matter (Phase II) - Cone Pool mat layer C metaG... ... | reverse complement strand
CTTGTTCAAGCAGGGAAGAAAGAGCCATTTCCTTTTCTTGCTCGTTTAATCTAACTTTGATAACAGAATCCGCTGGAATTAACTCGCCTTGTTTCAAAATAATATTAAACATTCCTACAACCGAACCATCGGAAACACCAATATCTTGAAATTCAAGAACAACTCTTCCTGTAGGATAAAAAGAGTTAAATACGATAAAAGCAAGCAAGATAAGTAGGGCAATTACTCCGATAAAAGCAAGATTTTGATTTTTGATTCCTTCTGCCTTTCCAATATAGTTTGTAACAACTTTATTTCCATCCCTCTTGCTTTCGTATGTATAAGGACCGTAAATTTTTCCGCCTCTTTTTATAAATTTTTGATAAGTCATATCCCTCTTTTTAGTCTAAACTGTAATGAAATTTGTAGGATAATTTCTTTTTTAAATGTTTCCGTTATATGCCTAATTAATGAAGACTTAAAAATGTAGGGAAAAAACTAAGTAATCTGTCTCTTGTTTATTTTTTCTTTGATTCAAAAAATCCTTGGAACCAGAGCCCGATTTTGAGAAATTTTATCAGAATACCAACCATAATAAGAACAATTCCTGTAACAAGGAACCAGAAAAAGAATCTTGAGGATATATTGTATGAATTAAGCATCAGGTTGTTCATAAAATTCGCGAAAATATCCGGGAGATTGCTTCCAATTTTCCTTCCAATCGTCAAAAACATAAATTTTGTAGGATAATAAAATACAGAAACAACCAAAAAGTTTATTCCAAGAAGCGCAAATCTTCCAGAAAACAATACGAATAAACATAACCCAAAAATCACGCCAAGTATCATAAACATTTTGGAATAATAATTTGTCTTGTCAGCAAAACTTTTAATTGAAAGAACTCCAAGCGGAGTTTCTTGTTCAGCATTATAGGCAGAATCTGCAATTTTTTCAAGCACTAATTCGGAAAAATCTTGATTGCTTAGATTGGCATCCTGTTTTGTTATTGTTAGATTGAATGCTTGCCCTTCTATAACAAAATTTTCTGTCTTGTTAAGAATGAAAAAATGCTCGTTTACTTTTTGATACCCCCTGTCAATCTCTGAAGCAAATTGATTATTCTGCTTTACTGCCTCTTTAAATTTTTCTTTAAAAATATCTTCCTGAAAAGAGTCCGAAAGTGAGGATAGCACAATAAAAGACACAAGCGAACAAACAAACAATATTGAAAGAACTAATTTCAAAACCCCTTTTATCAAGCCCATAATAAAACATGTCTCTCCAAGTTTATAAACATTAGTAAAACAATGAAAAATTCAGAACAGGAGGGCAAGCATCAATTGTTTTTCAATCAAAACAATTAAAAATAGCCGCATTTTATTAACAAGATGGTGAAAATTGGGCTTGAAATTCATGGTTATCTTCAAACAAAAGAAAAATTATTCTGCCGATGCAAAGCAGAAAGGCACACAAAAAAAGAGAATATTAATATCTGCCCTGTCTGCACAGGACAGCCCGGATGCAAACCGATGCTTCCAAACGAAGAAGCAATCAAAAAAATAATTCAGATTGCATTGATGCTTAATTGCAGTATAAACACGATAGAAAAAAACAAAAAAATTATTTGGCAAAGAAAGCACTACGACTGGCCAGACTTGCCGAAAGGCTATCAGGATACTTGTTCAGGAGCGTACTCGGTTCCTCTCGGCGAAACAGGAAAATTTGAAAACATCGGCATACGGGAAGTTCATTTGGAAGAAGACCCGGCTGCGTGGAATCCTGAAACTGGCTGTATAGATTACAATAGAAGCGGCTTGCCTCTCGTAGAAATTGTCACCGAGCCGGACTTTAAATCAGAAATTGAAGTAGAAAATTGGCTGAACACCCTGATTCTCACTTTAAGTTATATAAATGCAATTGATAAAAATGCGGGCTTGAAAGCGGATGTCAATGTTTCAACAGGAGGAGAACGGGTTGAAATAAAAAATTTGACAAGCATAGACTCTATAAAAAAAGCAGTGCTCTATGAAATTGAAAGACAATCTAAAGAGAATGTATCGCGAGAAACCCGCCGTTTTGATGAGAAAACAGGCAAGACAGTTTTGATGCGGACAAAAGAGCAAGCAGAAGATTATAGATTTATTCCCGATCCCGATTTGCCGGTTGTTAAGATAAGCGAAAACGAGGTTTTAAAGATTAAATCAAAGTTGCCGGAAACACCAATGGAAAAACTTGATAAGCTTGTAAAAAAATTCGCACTTGACAAAAAAGAAGCCGGAATTTTGACAAAAAATCTTGAACTTGTTGAATTTTACGAGAAAGTTTGCGAAAAAATTAATCCGAGATTTGCTCTTCCTTGGGTGACAATTGAGTTGCTTCGCGTCCTAAACTGGAACAAAAAAACACTTAACGAAGTTGAGATAAATCCAGAACATTTTATAGAACTTCTTGAGCAGGTACAAAAAGGAAACATCACAGAACTAAAAGCAAAGCAAATTCTTAACGATTTTTTACCAAAATCATTTTCAGTGAAATCAAAGCTTAAAGAGTTTGAAACTATTTCTGACACAAAAGAAATAGAGAAAATCTGCGAGCAGGTTATCAAGAATAATCCAAGAGCAGTTCAAGATTACAAAGAAGGACAAAAAGAAGCGTTTAATTACCTTGTTGGCGAGGTAATGAAAGCAAGCAAAAGAAAAGCCGACTTTAAAACCGCAAAAATGATGCTTGAAAAGAAGTTAAAATAACAAGTTTAGCAAAGTGCTGATGTTGCCTAATCTCAGTTCGAGAGGTTTTATTGTAAAGGCAGTGTCTAAGTTTCATTCGAAATCTCGCATTTACATTAATGAAACATTGAGTTTTATATGATTTCATAAATAATTCCAAGAATGAAAAGGAGTATTAACAAAGCTTTTAAGACAAAAGGGACATGCAAATGATACTCCGGTTTCCTTTCCATTTTGTTTTCAATTTCTCTTGTCTTGATAATCTCGTGAATAGTCATTATTGCAATAGCAAGGGTTCCTCCTGAAATAACGCCTCCAATGCTCAAAATCTTGACGAATCCTGCAAGATTGTAAAACTTGATGATAACAAACAACAACAAAGGCAATACGCTTGATAAAACCCACGCCTTCTTTGATGAAATATTAAAATCTAGCCTGTAAGTATCCTGCAAAGCCAGGTTTAATGCAAGAAATGCGGTGAACATTGTAAAAACCCCCAACAAAGCAATTGTTTTGCCAAACGAGATTGTAGCTATCTCGCTGATGTTTTGCCCGTACAAACCAAGAACAACAACAACGAACAAAGCGTATACAAATAACGGAATTAAACTTCCTATTATAATCGCTTTTTTCATTAATTTTTCGTTTCTTTTTAAGATTCTTCTCATCTCCGGAATCGCAGAAGTGCCGAGAAACGAGAAAAGAATAACTCCGAAAGGATAAAAAATATAATTCGTATTGACATATTTGAGATTTTCAAAATTTATCTTATCAAATGAAAGAACTCCTAACACAAGAGTAACTACAAAAACTGCAAGCACTCCAAAAGGTTCAGTTTTCTTGAATCTTTTTATTCCTCCGGTAGTTAACGCAGTCATCAAAATTCCAAAAGCAATGCCTGCAAATAGCGAGTAGTTTGTGCTGTTTGTGAAAATAAAGCTTAAACTCTCGCCTTCGCCTAAAAGATAGGCCGTCAAAGCAGAGTACAATCCGAAAATTGACGCAAGGAAAATTATCAGTTTGGTTTTCTTGCCGAAGTATTTTGAAGCATATCCTGGAAGCTGATGTTGTGCATTCGTAGAAAGAGCGATTTCTCCTATCATTAAATTAACAAGCATCATCACAAAACAGACGACAACCATAAGTAGCAAGCCGATTAAAAATCCGCTTTTTGCAACAACATATGGAATTCCAAGGAAGCCGGCCCCTATAACGGTTCCTGTCAGAGTTGCGATTCCTGTGAAAAGCATCTTGGTTTCTTTTCTCATTTTAACCTCTTTTACACGGGCCCAAGAGGATTTGAACCCCTATCGTCCGGTTTCTTCCATTTCTTCCTATTCTTAAGGTAGATATTCTAAAGAAGAACCGCCAGGTTCGTCTTTTCCGAAGCCGGATGCTCTATCCAGGTTGAGCTATGGGCCCGTCGCCCAATCAAAGAAGTGCGTATTTAAATATATTCTGCCAAACCAAAATGCTTTAAAGACATGTTAATTATAATAAACAAGCAAAAAAAGAAAAAATGACAATAATAACACACACAGACGCGGATGGAATAATCTCTGCATATTTAGTTCAAAAAGTATTCGGATACAGCAAAGTGTATTTTGAGAATCAAGCCACACTGCCTAAAGCGCTGTCTTCTCTTGCTAAAAAAAACGAGAAAAAGGTTTTCATTCTGGATATATCTCCTTCAAAAGAATCGCTTGAAAAAATTTTGCCTTTTCAGGAGGTTACCTGGATAGACCACCATCAAATACAAAATGTTACGCCTCCAAAAAATACAAAGTTGATAATAAAGCAGTATCCAAGCACTGCCTCGATAATCTCGGAAGAGTTTAAAATAGAGAGCAAGCTTGTTAAAATCGCTGAAGAAATTGATACAAATAATGTTAAAAGCGAAGATGCCGAAAAACTGAGAGATTATATTGACTACATTAAGAACACTGCCCGCGGGATTGTTTTCAAACCGATGGCAAAACAATTGATAAAAAAGCTGGATAATCTCAATTTTCTGTCAATTCCGCAAATTGCGCTAAGTATCGCAGCGCACAAAGTTAAAGAAATTAACAAATTTGACAGCTTAAGCATAGATGAACGTAACACAAAACTTGGAAGAGTTCTTTTTGTTGAAATTAAACAGCATATTCCCACATTTGAGATTCTTAAAAAGTATAATTCTGACTATGTTATCATATTCAGAAAAATGAAAAAAGGCACAAAAATAGAATTCAGAACAGGAACAAAGAAAAATGTGCTAAGCTTGGCAGAATTGCTTAAGGGAGGGGGGCATTTAAACGCAGCGGGAGCTTTCACAAAAAACCGGAACATTAGCAATATTAAAAAGAAAATTGTAAACTTTATAAAGAAAAGAATGTAATTTAGAGTATGGGCGAAAAGAAAGATGCTTCCAAAAAAAGCGCTAAAACAAGCGAATTGGGAGTCACAGCAGAGAAAGACGATTTTTCAGAGTGGTTTACTCAACTGATGCTGAAAGCGGATTTGGCAGATTATACAGATGTTTCTGGATGCATAGTTTTCAAGCCAGGAAGTTACGCAATCTGGGAAAAAATCCAGAAAGAGGTTGATGCAAGATTTAAAAAACTCGGAATTAAAAATTGTTATTTTCCTTTGTTTATTCCTGAAAAACTTTTCAATAAAGAAAAAGAGCATGTGGAAGGATTCTCTCCCGAAGTTGCTTGGGTTACTCATGGCGGAGAAACTAAGCTCTCCGAAAGGCTCGCAGTCAGGCCTACAAGCGAAACTATTATGTATCCCTCATTTTCAAAATGGATTCGCTCATGGAGAGACATGCCTCTTAGGTATAACCAGTGGAATAATGTTGTGAGATGGGAATTTAAGCATCCGGTTCCATTTTTCAGGACTCGTGAATTCTTATGGAACGAACTTCACACTGTTTTAGCAACAGAAGAAGAAGCTCTTGAAGAAGGAAAGCAGATTATGGCAGTTTATAATGATGTCACTGAAAACATTCTCGCACTTTACGGAATGTATGGAAGAAAAACTGAGAAGGAAAAGTTTGCTGGCGCGGTTTTCTCGGAGAAAGTGCATTATATACTCCCAAACGGCAAAGCTATAGAAGGATGCCCGTTTCATTACGATGGGCAAAATTTCGCAAAAGCATACGATATAAAATTTCTTGACAAAAACGGAAAAGAGCAGTATGTCTGGCAGAATACCTACGCTATATCAACAAGAATGCTCGGAATTCTCTTTGCAATACACGCGGATGATAAGGGATTGATTATTCCTCCGAAAGTTGCCCCAAATCCGATTGTGATAATTCCGATTTTCAAAGAAAACGAAAAAAACAGGGTTATTGATGAAGCAAACAAAGTAGCAAAAATTCTTGAAAATCATAATCCATTGGTTGATGCAAGAGACGACAAAACTCCGGGTTTCAAATTTAATGAATACGAGTTAAAAGGCGTCCCGGTTAGAATTGAAATCGGCCCAAAAGAAGTTTCAAATAAGGAAGTTATTGTTGTTAAAAGAACAGACAGAAAAAAGATGATAGTTAAAATTGACAACCTAAGAGAAGAGATTCCAAGGATATTTGACAGCATTCAAAATTATCTTTTTGAAAAATCAAGAAATCTTTTTGAATCAAAAGTGGAAAAATCAGATTCGCTAAGCGGATTAAAAAAGACAATCAAATCAAAAAAAGTCGGAATTGTTCCTTTGTGCGATAAAACTGCGTGCGAAGATAAAATGAAGGCGGAAACTAGCGGAGCAAAAGCGTTGTTTATCTCAGAGAAAGATAAAATAAAAAATGAAAAATGCATAATCTGCGGCGTTCCTGCGAAATACTATGTATATGCTGGAAAAAGCTACTAACTCTTGATAAAAGCCTCTGCCACAATTAAAGGAAAAAGAATTGTAGCGTCTCCGAAAACTTTAACATTTTCGTTTCCGATAAGTTTGCCCCACGATTTAGCTTCCTCTGGAGAGGCGCCGGAATCGCTTCCATCAAATTCTGGATAAGAATTAATATAAACAGCATAATCTGCCCCATTTCTGTATAGGTTTGCATTGCAGATTGAATGTTTCACAACTCCGCCGCCAAGAATTATCATTCCTGTTTTTTCTCTTCCAAGAGAGCTGTTGTTTAATTCAACAGTATCGCCTGTTATGTCAAGTTTGAAATCCGGGTTTTTGCACTTGAAAAAATAGATTATATCGCCCAAGCTCCCGTCTGTAATTGCGGGACAATAAACCTGAATTCCGTTTTTCCAGCACCAGTAATAAATAGATTCTTTGTTGTTAATTTTTTCTGCTAGAAATTTAATCAAGCTTGAAGGAGTCAGCATCTCGTTTTTGTGTTTTTCCAGTATTGGCAAAACAAATTTTTCAAATTTAACATATCTTGAGTTTGGCACAAGAATATTCCCGATTCGGTTTATTCCTTTTTTTCTAAGTAAGCTTCCGTCGGCATTGAAGCTTCCTATTTTAAAATCCCCAAGGCATTTGATAAAATCTTCCTCTATGCCTCCGGCAGTCGTCACGATTACATCAACTAATTTGTGTTCTGCGAGATACCTTATTATTTCGCGTAGTCCAGAACTGACAATGTTTGAAGTATAACCGAGATAGATAAACGCCTTTTCTTTTCTCATTTTTTTGATAATATTGATGGCTTTTGCAAGATGTGTTGCCTGGAATCCTGTGTGAGCGTAAGAATCAACCAGTTTTTTATAATCAAGCCCAAGATTAAAGTCATAACCTTTAACCGTCGTTCCATCTATTTCTTCGCTTTCTTTGAAAATGTGCTTTTCCGGATTCTTATCTTTTGGCATTGTAATTTAGAATAAAGTTTAATTTAAAGTTCAAACTAAAATCAGCAAATTGGAATTGCTATGCACTCTAAGATTCTGTCGGTATCCATACAAAAAGAAGAAAGAGGGTATTTTTAAAGGTTGCTTATAAGTTTATTTAATTAGACTCTCTAGGCGTTCTTTAAAAACAGGAAGCTGTTCGACAGACATTTTGGCTCCAGTAGCATCCATATGCCCGCCTCCAGTCGCGCCTTCAAGATTTTCTATTGCCTTTAAAGTCAGTTCCCTTACATTTTTTCCCCTTAGCGATACATTCGCCTTTGTTCCCTTAATATAAGCAACAACTATTATTTTGTCGGGATATGTGTAGGAAAGCTCATTAGAGATGTCTGCTGAAAGGCTTAACTCTCCGCTATACTGAAAATATAACAGCTTATTTTTAGCAAATTTTTTCGCTCTTTCTAAAATTTTTTGGTATTTCCTATTAATTCTTTCGTATCTCATTTTAAGGAAATTCCCAGAGTCCTCAAGAACCTCGTATGGAGATTTTACTCTTGACAAAAATCTAATCATCTTAGTAACATTGCCTGTTCTATCCTTTAATCCAAAAGCAAAAATTCGGCTTATCTTTCCAATTTCAGTGTTGTACAAACCATCAAATGCGGTTTTGATATTTTCTGCCCATAATTCTGGATAAGCTTCTTGAAACTCTTTTGTAAAATCCGGGAGATAACTATCGCTAATGCAACCAATCATTGCAATCCATAAATCTTCTTTCCTCTTTGTAACTTGCCACGCCCAGTATGTCGCCGGTTCAGAGCTTGGCTTTTCTGTTCTCATTGGATTGAAATAATGAATTCCATCGATGTCGGGATTAACATCGTGGTGGTCTATCCATATTAAAGGAATGTTCAACTTCCTTACCTCATCAAGAAAACCTTGAGATATTATTGGCTTGTCAAGAACAAAGATTACATCCGGTTTAAGCTCGTCTATTTTTCGCGTATAACTCGCGTCAAGCTCTGGAAAACTTTTTATTGCAACGCCGTATCCCCTGTCAATATATCTCCTTAAAAGCAAAAAACTGCACAATCCATCGGTGTCATTGTCAAATAAAAATAAAGGCTTTTGGCTTTTTTCAAGCAAGGTTCTTAAATCCTTTATCTGTTCTTCAAACAGCATGGTTTAGTGAAGATTTGCATATTTTTAAACTTTCTAAAAATAATTTGGGGTGGGGTTGTTCTAAAATTCAAGAGCTTAAAATTTTGGTTATATGTTTTTTTACTTCTTCAAACACCTCGGATACTTGTTTTGTTGAGTCTATTATAACTATGTTCTCATAAGGGAGGGCATCTTTAAGCAAGAGATAGTTCTTTCTTAGCTCCTCTTGAAATTTCAAGTCCTTTTCAAAAACATCTGTTGCTCCGCTTAATTTTCTTCTTTTAAATGCAATTTCGGGAGGGCAGTCAAATATTATCGTTAAATCCGGGATAATCAAGCCCGCATGCATCTTTATAAGTTCTTCAATTGGAATTCCCTGAGTATGCTGATACACAAGAGTTGAATACTTGTACCTGTCGCTTAAAACATGGGTTCCGTTTTCCAAAGCCGGAAGAATATGTTTTTGGATATGGTTTTTTCTGTCTGCGACAAACATCTTCGCATACCACTCTGCGTCGTGTTTCGCGTCGTTATCTTTAGCCATTCTTTCTCTTATCTCTTTAAAGTCTCTCGTAGGCTCTCTTGTAATAAAAACATCATAATCCTTGTTTAAATCAAATAAGTAAGAAGCAGCGAGTTTAATCTGAGTGCCTTTTCCGCATCCATCTATTCCTTCAAAAACAATAAATTTGCCTTTCGTCATAGTCAAAATTTGTGCAGGTTGTTGCTTAGTTAAAAGTTACAAGGCTTGATTAAGCTTGAATAATCGGGTTTATTTTGTTTAAATAGTTTACCAAGAAGATTTTTAGAAAATTTAAAAAAGCAGCGCCTATAAATAAAGAAAGGTTTATATACCTAAGAAGGGTAAGGAGAAAAATGGAATTTTGCCCTAAGTGCGGAGCAGTGCTAATTTTAGAAGACAAAAAGATGAGATGTCCTAGATGCAGGTATGTTTCAAAAGAAAAAGCGAAACTGCAGAGTTCTGAAAAAATTGAGGAGAAAATAGCAACAGGCGTGGTTAAAGAAAAAGACATAGAACTTCTGCCAGTTACAGCAGCAGTGTGCAAGAAATGCGGGCATGGAGAGGCGTATTTCTGGAGCAGTCAAACGCGAGCAGCAGACGAAGCCGAGACAAGATTTTTCAAATGCACAAAATGCGGTTATACGTGGCGGGAGTATCGCTGAATTAACCGTCTATTTCTAACATTTAGATGATGTTTTGCCAAACATCCAATAAGCGCGAAAAACATAATGATAAAACTTATAACAGGGGTTTTCATTTTTCCAACATCTTTAAAAATCAATTGCTCTTTTGTATTTTATAGATTTGGTCCCGTAGCTCAGCCTGGTTAGAGCACCGCACTCTTAACCTTCCATTGATAGAAATGCGGGTGCCGAGGGTTCAAATCCCTTCGGGACCATTTTGTACTATGCAACAATAGTTTTAAAGGGAAGTTGAGCTTCAAGAAACCGCAGGTGTCTTAAGTATGAAACGCGAGATAAGAATACTGGCAATAGACGATTGTTCATTTAATTTTAAAGATAAGATGGTTAGTGTTATCGCTGTCTTGTTCAGGGGCGGAAGTTTTCTTGATAAATTTGAAATGTTTAAAATTGAAAAAGACGGCGATGATGCAACAGAAAAAATCATTAAAATGGTTAACAAAAACGAGTATAAAGCCCAGCTAAAGCTGATTATGCTGAAAGGAAT
>Ga0209101_1003091_pt1 | contig 10371 bp, 5 predicted proteins | sample ConPoolayeCmetaG_FD_185481 | JGI IMG/M metagenome (GOLD analysis project Ga0209101, IMG submission 185481) | Hot spring microbial mat communities from California, USA to study Microbial Dark Matter (Phase II) - Cone Pool mat layer C metaG... ... | reverse complement strand
ATACCTTGTCAGTCAAGGAAAATATTTAAAATACATGGGAACACTTGGAAAAGCGTACTATCCCGTAACGCCTGTTACATCGAAGGGTTATAGCTCAAAAGCACCCTGGAACGAGGTGGAACTTCGGGCTAGAACTGTCGTCCTGCTTCGTGTTCGAGATACCACCGGACGGTCATCGGGATGCCTTGCTCGTAGGTGACCGTCGGGCTCCACCCGAGTTCACGGCGGGCCTTTTCGGCCGAGAAGAACGACCGACGCCCCATCAACCAAACCGAGTAACGGGCGACAAACGGCGGGGACTTCCTGCGGATCAGATGGCCCCAGCATTCCAACAAGAACGCCAGCCCGTAGGCCAACCGATACGGAATGTGCTTCACCGGACGAGGTTCGCCCAAGGCGTCCGCGATGGCGTTGTAGTACTGCTCCAGCGTAAGGACGCCGTCGTCGCTACAGTTGTAGGCCTGTCCGATTGCCCGCTCACTGTCGGCCGCCAGAATCGCCCCCTCCGCCACGTTGCCCGCGTAGACCACGTTCAGTCGGTTCTTTCCATCGCCGATGATTCGCACCTTGCCGGCCCGCGTGGCGGCAACCTGCCGACCGATTGTCGTGCGATCGCGCGGACCGTAGATCCAACTCGGCCGGATCACCGTCACGGCTATCCGGCCCTCGCGGTGGGCCCTCCAGACGATCTCTTCGGCGGCGACCTTCGCCTTGGTGTAGTAGGCCCAGCGATAGAGGTTGCGACCCAGCGGGGCCGTCTCGTCGATGACCACCCCCTCGCCGTTGACGTACCCGTAGGTGCTGACCGACGAGATGTGAATGAACCGCGGTACTCCCGCCGCGATGGCGGCCTCGACCAACTGCTGCGTGCCCTCGATGGTGACCCGCTGAAACTCTTCCCACGGCCCCCAATCCCCCACCTTCGCCGCGGCATGATAGACGCATCGGACCCCCTGACACGCCTTTTCCAGGGAGGCCCGATCGTTCAGATCGCCGCCGACCAGCTCAACCGGTTGCGTCTGAAGCCAGCGGATGTCGCTGCCCGGTCGAACCAGCGCCCGAACCGGGCGTCCGCGCCGACAGAGCTGTTCAACGATGTGACTCCCCAGCAGACCCGTTCCGCCCGTCACCAGGTTCATCGCTCGCACTCGCTGCACCCCGAGGATCGCGGTAAGATAGGTTTTCCACGGATCGGACGTCAAGTTCCCAAGCGACCCGATGATCCATCGACCCTCCGTGCTGGTCGTGGTGCCCGATCCGAGGGCCGAGGAATTGGCCGATATCGCCCTGGCCGCGGCGGACAACGGGCACGCCCTGCTGGGTGCCGAACCGCGCGTCGCTATGCTGAGCTTCTCCACGCGGGGTTCGTCCCGGCACCCGCACGTCGATAAGGTCATCCGCGCCACGGCCATCGCGCGGGCGCACCGACCCGATCTGTGTATCGACGGCGAGGTACAGCTCGATACGGCCGTCGTACCAAGCATCACCAAACGCAAGGCGCCGGACTCGCCCGTGCAACGATCTGTCGCGCGGGTGCCGTTGGCAGGACATCGTGGACGTGGCCGCCATCACCGCCTTGCAGACCGGCGAACCAGCCGCTTGAAAACCACAGGACCAGAATTGGGGGCGATCGTCCCACCCGGACCGTCGGGCATTTATGGGCGTCGGTTTGTGCGTTCCGCGAGTGCCTGCCGCCACCGGTTCATCTGCTCGGCGGGAGCGACGTCGTTCAGGCTGTCCAGAAAAGCGCCCAACACCTTCACGTTCCGGTCGTTCCGGACTCGGTAGGTGATGGACTCAGCCAGACGGCGTCGTGTGTTCGCCAAGTCGCGTTGAAGCCGCTCCCGTTTCGATTCCGTTGTGTCTGGGGCGTCTCGGTAGTCCATCAGCAGCTTCTCGGGGAGGATATAGAGGTGCCTGTTCACCCGCGCGACGCTCTGATTCACCGTCGTATCGGTGTGCGACATCGCCCAGCGATACGCGCTCGCCAGCCGATGCAAATGGTCACCGTCTTGACTCCACGTGCCGGAGAGCACCCGCTGCCCAATCGTGACGGCAGCATCCAGCGTCTCTTTACTGACCAGATTGGGATCGTTCAGTCGGACCTGCTCCAATGCCCGAAAGCCTTCCTCATCGTCCGACGGACGGGTCGCCGTATCGCGTGGGTGTGCATAGAAGTAGTTTTCTCCCAATCGCCACCACGCAAAGACCCTCATCACGTCGGTCAGGTCGTTCCTCTGCAGCAGAGCCTGCCACCGCACCACGGCCTCTCGGGGATTCGCGTCGTTCGGATCGACGTCCCGGGCGAAGTGGGGATCGTAGTCCATCGTCTCCCGAAAGGCGATTTCGACCGCCGTCCAACCCGCGTAGGACCTCCCTGTGAGCATGAATCGGCGCGAGGCGTCTTTCGTGTGTCTGTGAAACACGCAAGGACGGGACGACGCCTGCGGTATCGACGCCAGATAGGTCTTGCACCATGCGTCGAACACTTCGGTTCCGGACAGCGCGCCGTCGCGCGCATCGAATCGCTCCAGCCAGACCTCCCACCGACCTTCCCAAGCCGGTTCGCCCTGTTTCGGGCCGGTCAGCCTCTTGACGGACGACTCTTCCGACGAATCGTCCGGTGATGCGAGGACGCACATGGGGAGGTCCGTTGCGGACACGGACAATTCCTTATACGAGGAGCGGCTCTTGATCACGCCCGTGAGCAATCTTAGGAGATGTGTCTTGGGTCCGACGCCCTCGTCACCTGGAACAATCTGGTAGTCAAGGAAATCCCGGGTAAAGCTCAACCGCGTCCAAAGAGCTGGCGCGTTCGGGTCGACCGGCGCAAGCCACACACCGATGACGCTGGTTTCGGGCCATGTGGTGTTCCGCCACACCACCCGCAAGTCGGCCGGCTTGGGCGCGTACCCGGCCGGGATCGTGCGGGGATCGACCCCTGTCTCGAACCACCCGACGACCTCGTCGCAAATGCCTTCCCAGTCGTGACCGGGAGCCTCATACTCCCACCAGTGTTTCACGTCGGCCCCCAGACAACCCAAATTCAACGTGTGCCACAGGTTGATTTGCTGAACGATCGGAGCGATAGCCCCCGAGTCTCCCCGGTTCGGAAAGTCCGTGAACCCTCGTAGAAAGCGCACCATGGCCTCCGTGCCCTTCTTCGGTCCGAGCCGCTCGATGATCCGGTCGCGCACCGCCGAGAAGACCGCGCTGTTCGTGGTGTAAAGCCGGGGGGTCAACAAGTCGGGCAGGAGTGCATCCGCCTGAGCCGCCACTGCCGGCTGGCTTGGGGTCCGGCCTGCATCGTACACCAGGTAGAACCGGGCCTTGATCTTGTCCGGCAGGGCGTCGACGGCTTTCTGCTCCCCCCACCACGGGCGCCGGTCGATCGCCGCCCACCAAAGCCACACCCGATCGTCCTGAGCCAGCTCACGCAGGGCCTGCGTCCGCTCGGGTGTGTTCAACGTCCAAAGGCACCGGAGCAGATCGAGTACGACATCCGACTCGTCCTGGGTCAGAAGGTACTGCTTGATCTTCTCGATGTGTTGCGGCGTGAGCATCTGATCGCTGCGGGTGACCAGCGCGTAGGCCGACCCCCTCCGGGCCTCGGAATCACGGCTGTGGAGGAGTTCGATCGCTCGATCCACGAACTCCGGCCACTTGCCCGTTATCAGACCAAGTTCCACCCCATACCGCTGGACCCGAGGATCCTCCGTCCGAGTCCAGCTCATCGCCGTGCGTCGGACCCGGTCTTGATCCTCCTTCGGAAGTTCGGAAAGTTTGATCCGAGGATCACCCCAGCAGATCAGGGCATGCGCGCGATGGATGTGGTGGGCGCGAACGATGTCGATGACCCGAACGGCCTCCTCCGGGCTTCGCAGGGTGTACTCTGCCAATTGCTGGGCGCTCAATCCGGTCAAATTGAGGGCCGCGGCCATCTTGTCCAGGTATTCGGCGTGGTCCCTCTCCGGTCGGCTGCGATAGCGTACGACGACGTTGTGGAAACGCTTCTGCCTCGGCTTCTCGCCGATGGTGACGGCGGCCACCTGATCCAACTTCAACCCCGGGACCTCAAAGTCCACCTCGGCCCCGCTCGAGCCCCACGAGCCTGACCCACTCTGCACGAGGTGCCGGTGCCCCAGCACGTCGTACACCAGCACCGACTGTTCCGGTTGGGACATGAAGGCTTGCTTGACCGACAGATGGAACCGGGCGCGCGGCGGGTCCCACGGGGTACCCCATTGGAGGTCCGGCGTCAGCTCGCAAGGTTGTCCCCCATCGGCGAGCACTTTCCGTCCACGCTTGAACGGTCCTGTGAACGAGACGTCGGCCTTCCCTCGGGGACCGAGATGGTAGCTCAAGACGATGTCGATCCCTCTCACGGGCACCCGGAGCGTCCAAAGGTACAGAAACCTCTTGGTTTTGGTCTTCGGGAAGCCCGACCGTACGATGAACCGCCGGACCCCTCCGCTGTGGCCAAGAGGGTGCACATAACCGCTGCCGACGACGGACCCGTCCAAGGCCAACAACTCAGCCCAGCGGGTGAAGAGGATCGACTCGTCGGCCTCGTGAACATCGAAGATGAAGTCCCGTTTCAGCCGAGTCGGGTCCCAGTGTGATTCACCCAAGGATGCGGCCAGGGTACCTATCTTGGTCCCCTTGGCGTCGTACAGGTCGTCACCGGCGTCGGGCTGAACGCCGACGAACCGAATATCGAGCGGGTCGCCGGTCACATGGAAATCCCCTCCCATCCGGAGGCGTCCGCGAAGGACCACTAGCACGACCGCGGCAGCGATCAGCAAGACAACGATGCTCACCCGCCGGCGGTAGGACCTTTGCCTCATGAGTGGCCCCCCCGAGGATGTTTGCCGACTGGATTGATCGCCCACCGGACTGGTCCTCCAAGAAGGGATCCCACCGCCCCCAGCGCAAATATCATAATATGGGGAGCCGCAGGCATGATACGGGAAGCCGTGGGTGGTTCATCGCTCGCACTCGCTGCACCCCGAGGATCGCGGTAAGATAGGTTTTTCACGGATCGGACGTCAAGTTCCCAAGCGACCCGATGATCCATCGACCCTCCGTGCTGGTCGTGGTGCCCGTTCAGGACAACGTTGCCATTGCCGTGCGCGACCTCGCTGCCGGTGAGCGGATCGACCTGGCAGGCAACACGATCACTGTGGTTGAAGACGTGCCGGCCGGTCACCCGCTGGCCATCAAGCCCATACCGAGCGGGCAACCGATCATGGAGTATGGCCAACCTTGGGGACTCAGCCGCGGTCTCGGACCCGGGCAGCGAATCACACCCGAACGCATCGACAATCGCCTGCCGCAAACCGATCACGCGCCTTGTTCCCGCCGGGAGGACGTCCGGTACCTGCCGCACCATCAGGTCCCCACCTTTGAGGGCTTCCGCCGCCTCGACGGACGCGTCGGGACCCGAAACTACGTCGTCGTGTGCCCGACGAGCCTGTGCGCCAGCCACGAAGCCGATCGGATCGCCGACCTCGCGGAGCGGCAATTCGACCTGCCCGCCAACTACCCGCATGTGGATGGGGTCGTGGCCCTGCCGCACAACCTGGGGTGCGGTTGTACCGATGGTGAGCACCTCTCGGTCCTGGTCCGCACGCTGAGCAACACGGTCGATCATCCCAACGTCGCCGCGGCGATTCTGATCGATCTGGGTTGCGAGAAGACCAACCTGGACGTCTTCCGCGCGCTTCTCGATCAAGGACCCGACCACTGGGGCAAACCCGTCGAGACCATCCGCATCCAGCGAATCGGCGGGACGCGGGCGGCCATCCGTCGGGGGCTCGAGCTCATGCCCCATTTGCTCAACCACGCCGAGCGCCGGCGACGGACGACGTGTTCGGCAGACCGGCTCGTTTTGGGCGTCGAGTGCGGCGGATCGGACGCCTTCAGCGGGTTGTCGGCCAATCCGGCGTTGGGGCACTGCGCGGATCGGCTCGTCCGCTGCGGTGGGGCGGTGGTCCTGAGCGAGGTGCCGGAGATCTGCGGGGCCGAGCAAGTGCTCACGGCGCGATGCCGCACGCCCGAGCTGGCCCGGCGCGTGATCGTCCTGAGCGACTGGTTCAAACGGTTGGCGGGTCTGTTTGGGCAAAGCCCCAACGAAAACCCCTCGCCCGGCAACAAGGCCGGCGGGTTGATGAATATCTACCAGAAGAGCCTCGGTGCAGTGATCAAGGCCGGCACCACACCCGTCGAGGACGTCCTCGACTACGCCGAGCGGGTCCGGACCCGAGGGCTTACACTGATGCAGTCGCCAGGCAACGACCCGGAAAGCCTCACCGGGATGGTCGCGGCCGGGGCGACCGTTTGCGGTTTCACCACGGGGCGAGGCACGCCGATCGGCCACGCGATCTGCCCGGTCATCAAAATCGCCACCAACACCCCGATGTTCGAGCGGATGTCCGACGACATGGACCTGAACGCCGGCACTGTCCTCCAAGGCGACGAGACCATCGAGCAGGTCGGTCGGCGGATCTTCGACGTGATGCTCGCCGTGGCGAGCGGCCAACGAACCGCCGCGGAACGAAACGGTCACCGTGAGTTTCAGGTGTGGGGTTGTGACCGCGTTTCTCTCTAGCCGAGTCGGTGGACCCGACCGACGTCTTGACGAGGCGTCTTGAAATGAACGGAAACGGCGAACATCCCAGCCGAGCCGATAAGGAGCACGTCACCGTGGAGGAAACGAGCTTGTCCCGTCGCGGGTTTCTTCAAGGCATCGGTGCGGGGACCCTCCTCGGCATCACCGGACCCGCCCTTCGACTGCCGAGCGGGTCGTCCTCGGCGGCTTCCGGTCCCGTTGCCCCCGAAGTGGTCCGTCTGACCGAACGCCTCGCCGTGTACGGCGGTCCGATCCACGTGGGCCTCGTCCGCGACGGGTCCAAGGCCCTGCTGATCGACTGCGGTGACGGAGGCGTGACCGAGGAGATGGATCGCCTCGGCGTCTCCTCGATCGACCGGATCCTGTTCACCCACCATCATCGGGATCAGGCGTGTGGAGTTCATCGGCTGGCCGCTCAAGGCACCCGCATCGGCGTCCCCGCCGCGGAGCGCGACGCCTTCGAGAAGGTGGACGCCTACTGGAGCAACCCAAGTCACCGGTGGCACATCTACAGCTTCCACTCCCATGCGCTGATGCTCACCGACCCGGTGCGAGTGGACTTCACGGTGAAGGACGGGGAGGTCCTGAACTGGGGCCCCGCCAGGATCCGGGTAATCGCCACGCCGGGTCACACGGACGGGTCCGTAAGTTACCTCGTCGAGGTCGACGGCAAGAAGGTCGTCTTCTCGGGCGATGTGATCTACGACGAAGGCCGGGTGTGGGACATCCACAGCCTGCAAAAGGGATTCTCGCGCGGCGGTCAGCGGATCGGAGACTACCACGGCTTCCTGGGGGCCCGACCCGAGCTCGACGCGAGCCTCAAGCGCCTGAGGGACACCGAAGCCGACGCCCTGGTGCCCTCTCATGGCCGGATCATCACGGACCCGCCGAAGGCCATCGAGACGCTGCTCCGGCGACTGGAGGAGGGCTACGACCAGTACGTGGCCATCTCCGCGCTCCGCCATTACTTTCCCAGGTTGTTCGACGAGTACGCCGGGCACAAGGATCACATGCCGTTCGGCAGAAGCAAGCCCGCGCCGTCGTGCCTGGCTCACTACGGCACGACGTGGGTGGTGATCTCCCAGGACAAGGCGGCGTTCGTCATGGACTGCGGCAGCCCTCGCGTCGTGGAAACGCTCAAGCGCCTCATCGACCAAGGACAACTGCGTACCGTCGAAGGGCTCTGGGTGACCCACTACCACGACGATCATGTCGACGCCATCCCGGCGTTTCAGAAGGCCTTCGATTGCCCCTGCATCACGGACCGGGCCGTGGCGCAGGTCATCACGGACCCGCCGGCCTGGCGGCTGCCCTGCATCTCGCCCAACAAGGTCCGTGTGGACCGGGCGACCACGGACGGCCAGTCGTGGTCGTGGCATGAGTTCAAGATGACGGCCTATCACTTCCCCGGGCAGACGCTGTACCACGCCGGCCTGCTGGTCGAGGGGCAGGGGGTCCGGATGCTTTTTGTGGGGGATTCGTTCACGCCGTCGGGGATCGACGACTACTGTGCGCAGAATCGCACCTGGCTTGGCCGCGGCGTCGGCTTCGACCGCTGCATCGCCCTGATCGAGGAACTCAAGCCCACACACATCTTCAACTGCCACGTCGATCAGGCCTTCGAGTTCACGTCCGATCAGTGCCGCTTTATGCGGGAGAATCTGGCGCGTCGGGAAGTGTCCTTCGGCCGGTTGGTCCCGTGGGATCATGCCAACTACGGCGTGGACGACTCCTGGGTCCGTTGTCATCCCTACGAGCAGCAGGCCCGACCCGGCGAGTCGGTCAGGCTCGACGTGGTGGTGACGAACCACTCCACACAACCACAGGCCGTCGCCTGCCGTGCCGCACGGCCCCGGGCATGGAGGGAAATCCCCGCCGTTGAAGGCAGGACCGACTGGGTGAGATCCAAGATACCGGCCAAGGCGGAGGGCAAGGTGTCGATCCTCCTGCGGGTTCCCGCTGGCGCCCCGGCGGGACGCCATGTCATCCCGGTGGACATCCAATACGGTTCGCGGGTCCTGCCTCAATTCAGGGAGGCGATCATCGTTCTGTAGCACGGCCGGGTTTGCGGTCCATATCACCGCGTCGCGCGACGGCGGGCGAACGGACGGGTTCTTGGGCAACCCCGGAGGCGTTCACCGGTGATCGAGAATGCCGGCGGAAACCTCCCCGCAACGCGGCTTCTTGTTACTCCAACCGGCCGATTCGGATCGGCGCGACCGTGCCGCGCGGGATGAATCCCGCGACTCGGGCAGGAAGACGCACTTGGCGAGCGGTGCTCGAGCCACGAGATTCATCCCGCGCGGGACGCACAACCTCCGAAAAAAACAATGCGTTATCGTCGGAGGTCGCGCCAAAAACGGTCCGTTTGAGTTGGTGCGTTCCGCCGACGCTATGGAGGCCCGGGTGGTTCGGTGGAGAGTCTGCGGAGCATCCGCCACATGTCGAACCAACCACCGATGGCAATGACCACGCCCAACCCGAAGTAGCTCAGGGCGGCGGTGTACATCACGTAGACCCAGAAATCCGCAAGCGTCATCGGATTCCGTCCTTTGCAGAAGGGGATGTGGTGTCTGCCACATCGACCGTGGTGGACGACGCCGGCCCGTCGGTCAAAACCTCGGACGGTGCCGCAAGAACCGCAGCGCGGCGCATTTTCCTGCGTTCGTAGAGGATGCTGCCGATCACCATTCCCAGTACGGCCAGTGGGTAACTGATCAACCCGATCCAATGCTCGGTGAGGCGATCGCTGAAACGGGCGATCCACGTGGTCGGGATGCGGGTCTTGTCCGTAAACGTGGGTTCAACGATGAGTGCCGCGATGTGTGTCCCCAGGCATACGAGCCCGGGAAGGGCGCCCCCCAGCAGACCCAGGAACGCCCCGCAGATGTTCGCTCGCTTCCAGTACAGGCCAAAGGCCAGAAGCGTCGCCGCCCCGGCGAAGTACATCGATCCCGTCATCGCCAGGAAACTAAAGATGTCGCTCTTGACCTGGTACCACAACCCAAAGATCAACAAGTAGGCCCCCAGCATCAGGATGAAGAATCGCGTGATCCACAAGCGGGTACGATCGCCCAAGGCATATCCGAACGTGCGGACGGTCGTGCCGATCAGGTCTTCCGTCAGGACGCCGCTCCAGGCCAGCAGATAGCCGCTGTGCGTGGACATCAACGCGGCCAGCATCCCCGCTACCAGGAGTCCGGAGACGCCCGCCGGCAGGATCGCGGCGAGGTACTGCGGCATCGCCTGCATGTGGTGCACTTGGCTGAGATCGCCGCCCCTCGTGTGGGCGAAGTAGGCCAGTGCCCCCACGCCCCAGAGCATCGGGATGATGGCCCGCCCGAAGTAGTTCACCGCGGTCAAGGACCACATCGCCCGCGCGGTCCGGGGCGAGTCGGCGGCCGCCGTCCGAAACGCCTGCGTCTGCCAACACGACGTGGCCGTCCAATGCAACACCTGCCAGGCGACGAAAACGCCCCCCAGACCCAAGAGGAGGCGTCCCTTTTCGACGCTCTCAAACGGGTTCATCCCGTACCCGGGTCGGTGCGTCCGAACCGCATCGATCATCCCCGCGACCCCGCCGGATTGGTCGTTGGTCAGCACGAGCCACGTGGTGATCGCCATGCCCGCGGTCAGCACGATAAACTGGATGTAGTCCGTCACGACGACCGACACCATGCCCCCCAGCAGCGTGTAGCCGAGGACGATGATCACCAGCATCGTCATCACGAGTTCCAATG
>Ga0209101_1003090_pt1 | contig 10371 bp, 9 predicted proteins | sample ConPoolayeCmetaG_FD_185481 | JGI IMG/M metagenome (GOLD analysis project Ga0209101, IMG submission 185481) | Hot spring microbial mat communities from California, USA to study Microbial Dark Matter (Phase II) - Cone Pool mat layer C metaG... ... | reverse complement strand
GGCGTATACACGCTATGCCAAATGGGGAGCGCTTGTCCTCTTCCTCATCGCGACACTTTTCCTTCACCAAGAGGGTATTGCAGGAGCGCTCGCTTCGTTTCTCGCGTTGGTGCTCTTTGCTGTTCTCTATACGCTCGACGAGGTTTCCCTCATTCGTGAGGCTGACCTGCGAAGATTGAGACAAGAGGAAGAAAAGCGCATCGCCGAAGAGAAACCGCAAAAAGAACCAAAGAAAGGGCAAGAGGAAGTACCTTCTTCCTCCGAGCCGCCACGGAGCCGGCAACCGGATACCGTGGATTTCAAAACGGTTATCTACGATCGTGCCGCCGAGGAGCGGAAACTCCTCGAGGCAGTGCGTAGCGGTAATCTTACCACGGTTGTTACCCTCGTCGAACAGGGGGTTTCCGTTGACGCCGAAAACCAGAATGGAGTTACCGCTCTCATGTTTGCAACGAAGTTCCAGCATGCTGCCATCGTTTCCTACCTCATTGAGCAAGGCGCCGATGTCAATAAGAAGGCAAAGAACGGGCTTACCGCAATGCGTATCGCCCGAGAACTCAAGAATCAGGAAATCATAGATCTCTTGTCTTCCGGCGGCGCACTCGATTAGCCGCTTTTTCTGCGATGAGGCGGGCTACCGGCTCATCAGCCGGCGCTAAATCATAGAAAGCGAAATCTTCGGGAGCAACCCATGCGATCGCCTCATGTTCCTTCGGCTCTATTCTGCCGCCTACCTGTTTAACAAGAAAAACGACAAGATGCACCGCTCCACTCTTATAGCGATACGTTACCTCGGTAAGTCGTTTCCCCACTACCACACTAATTCCCAGTTCCTCGCGCAGTTCTCGGACAAGACACTCTTCTGGCGTTTCACCTTCTTCTATCTTCCCACCAGGAAATTCCCATTTTCCATGAAGATTGCCACTGCTCCGGCGCGCAATGAATATGCGTCCCCGCCGTCTTATAATGGCTGCGGCAACTGCGACCGGTTTCATCCCCATGACTCTCTTACCCTAGATGCACCCCAGTAAAGGAAGAAAGGGTTACCCCAGACCGTTCTTCAGCCGCACGGATGTTGCCCGACTCGGCATAAGCGGAGAGGAACGCGCCGCCCTCCGCCGCTCCCATTCGACAAAATGCCGTCTGGAGAAGCGCCTCTCGCCACGAGAACCATTCTACCGGCATCCGAGGCATTACCTTCCTCACGCCACGCATTACTGTCGAACGGAACTGTTCGTATTCTCTTTTCGCCATAAGCGAATGACTGTGAAACGGTGTTCCTGGCTTGGGGCAGAAAGGAGTCACACTCAAAGACACCGGGACAGTAAGGCGTTGTTGTGTAAGAAAGGCAAAAAAGGAAACGATCGCCTCCGCTTCCGATTCACTGTCACTTCCAGGCAATCCCGCCATGAGGTAAAGTTTTACCTTAAAACGATGTTTCTTCGCCAATTCGAATGCAGTACATATCTGCTCGTCGGAAATCGGCTTGCCAATGTGTCTCCGAGTCTGGAAAATCAGACTTTCGGGCGCGATAGTTATCGTCTTTATCCCAGCCGTTGCGAGACGCGCCGCTCGTTCCGCCGTTAGACCATCAATGCGGACGGACGAGAGTGACACACTACGTCCAGCAACGACAGCACGTTCAAGGAGGTCTTCAAAATAAGAAACTGCTTCAACGCCGGTACCTAGAAAGGCAACATTTTCTCCCCGTGCAAAAGACTCTTCGACAGCACGAACGATACGGTGGTAGTCAGCCTCTCGCTCAGCACCATACAAATGGCGTGCAGCACAAAATCGGCACGTTCCAGGACACCCCCGGTTGAGTTCGAAAATGCTGTGTCCGCTGAATTCGTTCCCGAATCCCACAAGATCGGGATGCGTACACACCGCAAAAGAACCAGGATGCGCACGAACAACCAGATGCTTTCGGTGTGCCGAAGCGGCGTATGGCAAGCCAGAAAGGTATGCTACTGCCGTCGTCAGATCATCAAGTGCCATAGTAAGGTCGTGATACATCGCCTCCGCCTCGCCGCAGAGAACGACATCACATATCTCAAGTAAAGGTTTCGGATGGAGAGATGGCGCCATACCTCCGGCAATCAGCAGAGGAAACTGAGAGAGAGGACGTTCTCTTCTCAGCACAGGAATCCCGTGTTTCCTTAGATACTTCACAAGAGTCAGGTAGGTAGGTTCATAGGAAAGACCGATAAAAATCACTGCATATTCGCGAGGTCTCCGCCGATCAAAGAGCGAGAAGTCTTCGCCATCAAACAAAAGATCGAGATGGTGATTCGCGCGAAAAGCACTGAAAAAGTAGTGTGGAGCAAGGTTCGAGAGAGCGACATGGCGCTCGGCGGGGAAAAAATAGGCAACACGCGGGGAGATCACCGGTGCTCGTTGCCTTTTTTGTTGACCATTGCTGTTGAGGTCGCTGTGCTCTGGGATGTCTCGACCTTCTTAGCAGTCATCTCCTTTTGCTTGGCAGCGAGATAATAGTCGTCAGCCGCTGGAGCAGGTGGTGCCACGGAAGGTGCATGTCCACCGGCACCGATATTCCGCCCTCCTTCCTTTGCCTTCTGCTGGCGCATCATTTGTCTCATAATGGTAGGGACATGAGGGTCATCCGGGTCGGCATTGATATTGTCAGGTAGCCGATAGACAATCTTCTCATCAAAGTCAAGGGTCGCTCTCTGCATTTTATGTTCACTCCGCGCCTCGGCAATCGATGTAGAGATGGGGACAGGTATGTGAGGCTCAGCGTTTCCACGGGAGACTCCCTGCGCTGACATCGGTTCTGCCACCTTCGTTTCGTGAGGAAGTACATCTCTTGATGAAGAAGAGACCTCAAAAAGAGGAACCTGAGATTCAGGAGCGATAGTGAGTGATGTTCCTTTCTTCGCGACGTTGCTCATGCCGGTAGCAGGAAGAGGAGAAGCACTGTCGCTACGAGTAGCCTCAACAATGAGAAAGGCGTGAACCTTATCAGCATTTTTATTTTTTCCAATCCCCCACTTGAACAACGCATCCTCATCCAGATGCTGAAAGACATGCTGGCATGCCGCCTGAAAATCTCGCATTGGCACTTCCATACCACCGACGTAAAAGAGGGCACGCCGTGCACCCGTAATGTCGGCATCAGAAAGGAGGGGATTCTCAAGCGCTTCGCGCACCGCGTTGAGGACAGCGTTTTCTCCGGCGGCTTCCCCTACACCGATAACGGCATCTCCCATTCCCATCATTGCTGCACGCACATCGGCGAAATCAACGTGGATAATGGCATCACTCGTGGTGAGATCGGTCAACGAGCGAACCGCATGGATAAGGATATCATCGGAACGCCGGAATGCTTCCTCACAAGATAGGTGCTCGTCCGCGAGAGCAAGAAGTTTCTCGTTGGAGATAACAACAATAGTGTCCGCGTTCTCGCGCAGCCGCTTGATTCCTTCTTGAGACACAGTCATCTTCCTCCGGCCTTCAAACAAAAAAGGAGTCGTCACCATCGCAACTGTCAGAATGCCTGCGCTTCGCGCAATCTCAGCAATGACCGGCGCTGCGCCGGTACCAGTCCCTCCTCCCATTCCTGCGGTAACAAAAAGCATATCAAGGTCACTTACTTCGTTTGCTATTTCAACGCGGCTTTCCTCCGCCGCTTCGCGTCCTATGACAGGGTCGGCACCAGCACCGAGACCTTTGGTGCGATCGGGCCCTAGCTGTATTTTTTTGTCGGCGCCTGTTTTTTCGAGATCTTGGATATCAGTATTCGCCGCTATGAGTACCACATTGTTGCACACAGCGCCAGACTCTGTCGTGCGTTCCTCCACCATGCGTTTGATGGTGTTACACCCCGCACCGCCGATCCCAATGACACCAATCCGCACCAGCGGTTTTCCATGTTGGATGGCCATCGCATCCCCCCTTATTGAAAGAACTTTTCTATCCATCTCCCCATCCGCCCCCAGAAACTCTCGCTCGTCTCCTTCACTTTATCGTGGCGCAGAGAATAGTAGACGGCTCCTACAGCCGCTGCAAACGATGGGTCACGCAGGAGTTCGGCAAACCCCATACCATCATCAGCAACAATTGGCCGCCCAATACGGGTAGGCAGCCCTAACACTTCTTCTGCAAGGTTTTTCAGATACCGAAGATTCGCCGTACCGCCCGTAATTACAATGCCGGATGAAATAAAACTATCCTTGGCATCCTCACTCATCCGCCGGCGCACATGGGTAAGAATCTCTTCAACACGTGGCGAAATCACTTGGGCTACGAGTTGCGCTTTAATCAGTTTTTTCTCCTCATCCCCAATACAGGTAACTTCTATCTCTTCTTCGGGACCAACCGACGCTGTCACCGCAGATCCATAGCGGCACTTAACTCTTTCCGCTTCTGCAGGAGGCATACGAAGCGCAATCGAGATGTCGCGCGTAATGAAACGTCCTCCCATGGGGACAACAGCGGTATAGGCAAGCCGTCCCTGTCTATAAACTACAATATCAGCAGTACCGTCGCCAATATCAACGAGAGCAACACCCAGTTGTTTCTCGTCATCTTGAAGGACTGCTTCGGCAGCAGCAAGCCCATTGACAATGATGTCATCCACCTGGAGTCCTGCATCAGTCACACTCCTGACAAGGTTCTGAATCATCGTAATGGATGCCGTGATGATGTGTATCTTAACCTCAAGGCGCCTTCCAGCCATTCCCCTCGGATTTTTTATACCGTTCTGATCATCTACGACGAATTCTCCTATCTCGAGACCGACTATACGGCGGTCGGCGGGAAGATTGACGTTTTTTGCCTGCTCGATAACCCGATCAATATCGCTCTGAGTAACCTCGCGACCGCGGACGGTCACCACACCATGGCTGTTTATCGAGGTGATGTGGTCACCCGAAAGACCGAGAAGTACTGATTTCGTATGCGTATCACCTATCTTATCAGCCTCCGTGACCGCCTCATTTATGGCGCGGGTCGTCGCTTCCATGTTGACGACGTTACCCCCGATCATACCGTCAACGTTGCGCGCAACCCCTTTGCCTACGAACTGAACGCGGCCTTCAGGCGAAACTGTAGCGATGAGCGCTGTGACTTTTCCTGTTCCCACATCGAGTGCCGTGATGAAAGTGTTATTTTTCGGCATTGCTCTACTCCTTTCAGTAATCACGGTAATGTTTGATTCTCCCTACAACGAGTGCAGCGCCGTCACGTCGCTCATCGAAAAAGTACTCTGCTGCGAACAGCCGCTGCTCTTGCAAACGGTTGGCTGCCTGCTGAAAGAAGTGGCTCCTCTGCTCGATCTCTTCATCGCCTGCCACTCTCCCTAATACGATGCGCGATACTCCCGCCCGTGGAAAATCACATTCCAGAGAGAAGCCATCAACTATGTCGTAACTAATGGTCCTCAACCGGCAGATGTCGCGGTGCCGTTTCCATGCCGATGCCAAAGCAATAGCCTGTCGAACAAGCGCACCCTGTCCTTCGACTGGGACCTCGTGTTCGATAAAAAACAAGGGGAAGTCCCCTTTGTTTTCGCACGGGAAAGCCTTCTTGAACATGAGGCCACTATGATCAGCAAACCACATGCTGTAGAGTGCCTCCCCCCGCTCGCCGGTCGTTTCTCGTTTGTTGACCACGATCGCCGGTTCATACTCCTCGACCGCGATATGCACCCTATCAGGAAACAGCGTTTGCACCATGCTCTTTTTTATCCATCCGTTCGAACGAATGAAAAGACCAATACGACGTTCATCTATGTCGAACCAACTGGTACGACGGTCAAGTCCCGCCAAAAGCAATATCTCATCACGGTTCAGCCTTCTGTTCCCCTCGATGACGATGCGCTCTGGTACAACGGCAAAATATTCGCTTGCTCGGAGCACCTGTATACCCTGCTCCAGCGAAACAAACCCAGCGCTGAAAAGACCTGCTGCAACCCATACCGTCAAGCCTAGTACACACATCTCCGCCATGAGGATCACTTCTCTCATCCTGCGAGCGCCTCCTCGAGCAACCGCTCGATCAATGATAGGTACCCTATCCCCCGCCGTGCCGCCGCCATCGGCACAAGAGAGTGGCTTGTCATTCCAGGAAGGGTGTTGATCTCGAGCATGATGTACCGCTGAGAAGCGACAATAAAGTCACATCGCGTCACCCCCCGACACCCGAGGGTGCGATGGAGCGAAATCGCTGCATGGTGAAGCGCCCGTTGCACCGTAGGATCGTAATCTGGGTCGGGAACATAGCGAGTGTTCTCATCGAAGTATTTTGCGTCATAGGTGTAGAACTCTTGCGCAGGTATTACCTCGACATCGCCAAGCACTTCATTGCCGAGTATGGCGACTGTTATCTCTCGCCCTCGTACATATTCCTCAACGAGTATCCGCTTCTTTTGATTCCCTGCGAGCACCGCATGCCACTCCTCGTCGTTTCGGATGATAAAAACACCGCGGCTCGACCCATTGGCAGGGTCTTTGAGTACGAACGGGTAGGGGAGAGGAGGTCCCATTTTATCGTGTGTCGTGATTACTTCATCCGCGGCAACTGCTATTCCGAGGTGTCGCATAACCATCTTGCAGAATATCTTATCCATTGCGATCGCCGATGCAGCAACACCAGATCCGGTATAGGGGATACCGAGGAGGTCAAGCAGCCCTTGAATACGACCATCTTCACCATAGGTACCATGGAGAGCATTGAAGACTACCTCCGGTTTGAGTTTTCGCAGCACGATGTCTATATCGCGCCCCATATCAACACGTTCTATGGCAGTGTATCCGCCCTTTTCGAGCGCATCGGCGACGAGGGTGCCAGTTTGCAGGCTGATTTCTCGCTCATCAGAAAATCCCCCCATTACCACTGCAATCCTCGTACTTTTACTCAATGCCATACCGCTACTCCTACCACTTCTACGACCAGAACTTCACCTCTGGCTCGAGTCGGACACCACATACCCCATATACCCGTTCAACCGCCTCGTCTCGAAGGGCAACGAAATCGGCATAACAGGCGTTCCCTCTGTTTACCACGATGTTTGCATGTTCCTCGTACAATGCCGCATCACCCACCGCAAGGCCTCTGCATCCTGCTTCGTCGAGCAACTTTCCCGCCGAGATCCCTTCTGGGTTTTTGAAAAGCGACCCGGCAGAGGGATAGGGTATGGTAAGGCGACGAGAAAGGAAATCCCGGACACGCGCTCTTACTTTTGCCGGTGTTTCCTTTCTCAGTACCAATTCAACGAACAGAACGACATACGCTTTTTCGGGTAGCCCGACAATTTTCCGGTAGGCGAAACGCGGTGTCGCAATAAGAATACTTCCCTCCTTCAAGTAGGTAACTGAACGAACGTATCCTTCCCAGGAGTACCCTTTCGGCGCTGCATTACCAACGACAGCCCCGCCGACAGTTCCCGGTATTCCCGCCATGAATTCGAGACCCGAAAGTCCGTTCTCAACGAGATACGCAATTAATTCATTCACCGGCGTCCACGCCGGCATCGAGACCGATACCCTGTCACCTTCTTCGCGCGTCACGCTTTCTCCAACAAGAAAACGCAGGCTGAGTATGGGGCGACGTACTCTACCAGCAATGACATTTGATCCGCCTCCCAAGAGGAAAAACGAATGATGCTCAACCGTGAACCGAGCAGCATCGTCCAACGATTCGGCAAAGTAGATATCACCAGAAGCATCTTGAGGACGGATAGTGAGGAACGAGGTAAGGGATGCTGCTTTCTTATACTTCATCGTCCCTCCAAAAGAGAAAAAACCTCGTTCACGTCACCCGCGCCGGCAGTTATGATGGCACGCGACCATTCGAACGCCCCGGACGAAAGGAGCACCGCCGCCTCACCCAAGTTTTGACAGGCATGAACTATCCGCAAGCCCCTCTTCCTGAGAACCGTTTCAAGTTCGAAGATGCTTCGTTTCCCCTCCGGTTCACCGGCACGAAACACGGGGAGCAACACCAGCGCTGGTGCAGCGATAAGAACACGGGCAAAGTCATCGAAGAAAGTATCAAAACGCAACGAACGATGCGGCTGAAACACGAGGACATACCGGCCATATTCGCGCTCTGCCTGCTCCATAAGAGCACGTATCTCCGAAGGATGGTGGGCATAGTCGTCTACGAGCGCCATACCACGCCACACGCCTTTTTTCTCAAAGCGACGGTCAATGCCGGGGATCTCGCGCCAAAATGTGGGAGAAACTTCCTCGAGTTCCCTACCACTGGTGCGTACGAAGGTGTAGGCAGCCAAGATGGCAGCCGCACGGTTCTGAATGAGGTGATACGGTTCCGTTGCATCTCCGAGATCACTTCTCACTCCTCGGAAATCAAGAATCCAGCGTCCCCCCTCTACCACAAAGAAGCATGCCGGTCCCCCGACAACGGTACGTTTTTCCGAGAGTTCCTCTCGCGTCGGGAATGTAAGTCCGCCAAAGTCTGCATAGAGGGTGTTGCTGACAGAGTAGCCTCTCCCTATGACAAAACGGCGGTGACCAATGAGGGTAAGATAGGTGCGAAAACGGCGGAGCATTTCATCCGCAGAACCATAGTAGTCGACATGTTCCGGTTCCAGATTCGTAACGACGACCACCTGCGGCCGCACAAGAAAAACGGTGCCATCGCTCTCGTCGAGCTCGACAACCCACGGGTCACCCTCTTTTATAGCGTTGACGCCATCTGATTTTCCGCCTGCATACAGGGAAGCAGAGATTCCAAAACGACGAAGGAGGCGCCACGTAAACCACGCTGTACTCGTCTTGCCATGGGAGCCTGCTATACCCACGACGGGATGTCCTTCAGCAACCTCGGCAAGAAAATCTCCGCGTTTCTTGACAGGGATGCGACACACCTCTCGCGCGACCATGACCTCAGGCTCATCCTCACGGACTGCTGACGAACATACAACCATGTCGGCATGGTCAAGGTGAGATGGGTCATGGCCCACCGATACCGGTACCCCCTGCTCAGCGAGCATCTTGAGATACGGCGTCTGCACACGATCACACCCGCTTACCTCGTGCCCCAGCGATCGTGCAAACAGCACGAGGCCACTCACACCGCTTCCTCCAGCACCGATAAAGTGAATCCTCATCACCGTGTCTCCCGTATCGTCTCTTCTATTGCCGTTGCAACCGCAAACGCCGCGTCAGCAAATCTCATAGCAGCAAGACGCTGTCTCCATCCAAGATGCTCTTTTTCATACCGTTCTATCGCAGCAATGAGGCATTCCGCCCGTTTCTCGACCGGCCCCGCGTCCTCAACCATCAGCCCACCGCCTTGAGCCGTAACAAAGCGCGCATTGTAGCGCTGATGGTCGTCAGTCGCATAGGGAAACGGAACATAGATGGCCGGCTTTGCAAGTGCGAGCAGTTCGGCTATGGTTGTGGCGCCTGCTCGGCAAACAATCACCGCCGCCGCTTTGTAGTATCCGCCGATGTTTCGGAAAAACGGCTCGACAATCGCAAGAATGCCATGCTGTGCGTATACGGAACGTACCATTTCAACGTCACGTTCTCCTGTTTGATGAACAATAAAGAATCGTGTGAGAAAAGCCGGTTGGGTGGAAGCAATATGTACCATTACCTCATTGATCGAATGAGCGCCTTGGGAACCTCCAAAGATGGCGAGCACCGGCTTCCCTGCAGAAGGGATTTCCACCGGTAGAGCATCGAGCACCGTTTTCCGTACAGGATTCCCTGTTTGTTTCACTTTGGAAGGTCTGAACATACGCCGATCATCAGGAAAAGCAGTAAAAATCACATCGGCAAAATAACCGACCAAACGGTTCGTGACACCGGGGATGCTATTCTGTTCGATGACAAAGACCTTGCGGCAAGACAACCACGCGGCGAGAGCAACAGGTCCGGCCGCAAATCCGCCGAGCGAAACCACCGCTACGACACGGTGGCGCAGGACAATACCGAGCGACTGAACGAGAGCGTATGGAAGGAGCACAAGATTTTTCACCGTCTCACCGAATCTCTTCCCCTTGAGCCCTCCTGCCATGATGAACATAAGTTTGAAGCCGAGCGGAGGAATTTCGCGCTCCTCGAGTCCTTCTCGAGTTCCTATGAAGAGCACCTCCCATCCTCGTTCCCGCAGTATTTCTGCGACAGCAATGCCGGGGAAAAGGTGTCCTCCCGTTTTTCCTCCTGCCATAACTACTGTTTCTCGCCGTGCTGCTGTCGTCATACCATCACCCAAACTGTGCTCGACTCTCGCTCACCACTGCATTGAGGAGAAAGCCTACCATCATACTGCTTGCAAGGAGAGAAGATCCTCCATAACTGATGAATGGCAATGGAACTCCCTTGCACGGCAGGAGAGAAGTCACCACACCGAGGTTCGCTGCCGTTTGTATACCTAGCA
>Ga0209101_1003089_pt1 | contig 10374 bp, 9 predicted proteins | sample ConPoolayeCmetaG_FD_185481 | JGI IMG/M metagenome (GOLD analysis project Ga0209101, IMG submission 185481) | Hot spring microbial mat communities from California, USA to study Microbial Dark Matter (Phase II) - Cone Pool mat layer C metaG... ... | reverse complement strand
GGTGGGATGCGGGGGTGCGCCTGTGGTCGCAGTGGCAGGGCGAGCGCGTTTCGTTTCTGTCGGGTCTCGGCTATACCTGGCCATCGACGAACGGGACGCTCGTCGGGCTGCAACGCTCGCGCGTCTGGCACACCATGGTGGGGTTCGACTGGCACCTGTGGCGATCCCTGGTGGCCATGGCACGCTTTCAGGTCGAGCGTTCGCTGCTCGCTGAAGCGGCCGGTGATCGGCTGGCCAAACCTGTGCTAGCTAAACGCTTCGGCGTCGCCGTGCCGCTGTCGTCCAGAATGTGGCTGTCGTTCGACACTGGACAGGACAGTATTCTCAACGGCATTGCCCCGGATTACTCCTTCCACGTCACCGTGGGAAGCCAATCCCGCTAACCGGAGCCTCCGGCAAAAAGTGGTCAGGAGGGCTCACACGCGCTGACCTCGCGCGCCAGTTGGTGAAACACACGCGGTCGTGGCCCTGGATGGCTGGAGTATCCAGAGTCGGTCAAGATCAACCGCACTGTCACGGTGGCCGGCACAACCACGGGCACTGACACGGGCACGTTCGTGGTGACGGACACGGTCCCGGGTAACGGGCACGGTGGTTGGCGCAGTCACTGGCACGGGCACTGACACTGGCACTGGCACTGACACTGACAAGGCCACCGTCACGGTCACGGCCACCGTTCACGGCCGCCGGATGTGGCGGAGGGGGCGGGATTCGAACCCGCGGATGCGTGCGCATCGCCAGTTTTCAAGACTGGTGCCTTCAGCCGCTCGGCCACCCCTCCGCGCGGGGGCAAAAGGATACCCCACGCACGGCGCATGCCGTACACTTTGCGCCGTGGAGGTGTTCACCGGCCTGGTACCGGTGTTTCTCATCCTCGCCCTGGGCGTGGCGGCAAGGCAGGCGGGTCTTTTGGGCGAGGCGGGCGCCGCAGGGTTGAATACGCTGGTGGCGCAGGTGGCGCTGCCGGCGCTGCTGTTGCTCAAGGTGGGCACCGCCTCGCTGGCGGAGAGCTTTTCGCCGGCAGTGGTGGCGGTCACCACGGCGCTGGTGCTGGCCACCACTCTCGTCGCCCTCCTCCTCGGCCGTCTCTGGCGCTTGCCCGCCGCCCAGAGGGGGGTGCTGGCCCAGGCGGCGCAGCGGGGCAACCTGGCGTACGTGGCTTTTCCGGTGATCTTGGCGGCGGGCGGGGAGGGGGCGCTGCGCGCCGCGGCGGTGACCGCGGCGGTGCTCATTCCGGTGATGAACGTGCTGGCGGTGTGGGCGTTGGAGTACTCCCGGGGCGGCCCGCAGCGCTGTGGCACGGGGCTGCGGGTGCTGGCCAACCCCCTGGTGGCCAGCGCCCTCGCAGGTCTAGGGTTAGCCGCGGCAAAGTGGCACCCGTGGGGGTGGCTGGCGGCGACCCTGGAGATTCTGGCGGACTTTGCGCTGCCAGCGGCGCTGCTTGCTTTGGGGTCGCAACTCACCCTGGGGCGCTGGCGCGGAGTGGCCAGGCCGTTGGCGGCGGCGGTAACGTTGAAGCTCGTGGTACAACCGGCGGCAGGGCTGTGGGCCCTGGCGGCCCTGGGCGCCTCCCCGGGCGAGGTGCTGGTGGGGGTGCTCCTGCTCGCCGCCCCCTGCGCGGTGGCTTCGTACCCGGTGGCGGTGGAGCTGGGCGGCGACCGGGACCTGGCGGCCGCCGCGGTGGTGATCTCCACCCTCGGCGCGGTGCTGACCTACGTGGCCTGGACCTTGGTGCTGGGTGCGCCTTGAGCCACCACGGTGTGGGCTAGTATGGACGCCGTGACCGGACAGCACGAAGCCATCCTCAAAGCCGCGGCGGTGCTCCAGAGGGCGCAGCGGTTAGTAGCGTTTACCGGCGCCGGGGTGTCGGCGGAAAGCGGGGTGCCCACCTTTCGAGGGGCAGGCGGGTTGTGGGAGGGCCAGCCGGTGGAACAGGTGGCCACCCCCGAGGCGTTCGCCGCCGACCCCCTTATGGTTTGGCGCTTTTACGAGCAGCGCCGCATTAACCTGGCCACCAAGCGCCCCAACCCGGCGCACCTGGTTTTGGCGCGCTGGCAGGAGCGTTTCCCCTCCTTCCTGCTGACCACCCAGAACGTGGACAGCCTGCACGAGGACGCGGGCTCCAGGGGGGTATTGCATCTGCACGGTTCCATCTGGCGGGTGCGCTGCCTGGCCTGCGGCGACGAGCGGGAGGACCGCACCGCGCCGTTTTCCTCGCTCCCGCCCCGCTGCCGGTGCGGGGGGATGCTGCGTCCCGCCGTCGTCTGGTTCGGGGAGGCTCTCCCCGGCGACGTGCTGGAAGCTTCCATGGCGGCGTGCGAGCGCTGCGACGTGCTGCTGGTGGTGGGGACCTCGGCGGTGGTGTACCCGGCGGCCGGCCTGGTGGAGGTGGCCTCGTGGGCGGGCGCTACGATCATTGAGGTCAACCCACAACCCAGCGCCCTGGCCTCGCTGGCCCAGGTGGCGCTGCGAGGCCCGGCGGGGGAGCTGCTGCCGCGCGTGGAGGCGGCGCTGGCAGCCGGGGGTTGAGTGATGCGCGTGGCGGAGCTCCCCAAGCCTCAGCGACCGCGGGAGAAACTGTGGGAGCACGGCCCGCAGCAGCTGGGCGACGACGAACTCCTGGCCATCCTACTGCGCACCGGCACGCGGGGAGCGCCGGTGCTGGAGCTGGCGCGCTGGATACTTAAGGAGTTTAACGGGGTGAACGGGCTGGCGCGGGCGCAACTGCGTGAACTGCGGGGGGTGAAAGGGCTGGGACTGGCCAAGGTGACGGCTCTGGCGGCAGCCTTGGAGTTGGGGCGGCGGATCGCCCGCGGCAACTTGCGCGACCGCCCGCTGCTGGACAGCCCGGAGGCGGTGGGGCCGTACCTGGCGACCCTGTACGCCAGCGACAACCTGGAGCGGTTCGGCTGCCTCACGTTGGATACACGGCAGCGCCTGATCCAGCTGCACGAGCTGCACGAGGGGCTGCGCACCCAGGCCAGCGTGGAGCCAGCGGCGGTTTTCAACGCCGCCATCCGTGACAATGCCCACGGCGTGATCCTGTGGCACACCCACCCCTCGGGCGACCCCACGCCCTCCCAGGACGACCTGGAGCTCACCCGCCGGCTGCACCAGGCGGGGGAGCTTTTGCGCATCGCCGTCCTGGACCACATCGTGGTGGGCCGTGGGGGGTGGGTGTCGCTGCGCCAGCGCGGCCTCATGCCGCGGTAACCGCCGGACCGCTCAGCGATCTTGACGACCGCCAGACACGCTGTACGTCATTGATACTCATGTTGTGATTAATGGGATAAGGGCGCTCGACTCTTCTTTAGGCTCCTCCGCGGTCACGGGCACGGGCACTGACGCGGTGACGGTCACCGACGCGGTCTCGGCCACGGCCAGAGTCACGGCCACGGTCACGGCCGCGGGCACTGACACGGGCACTGACGCGGGCACGGGCACCCAGACAGGTGCGGTCGGCGGACACGGCCTTGGTGTGGTGGGACTGCCGCGAGGCACGAGCGCTCGGCGCTCTTGGTGCTATCCTTACGCCTTGGTGCGCCCCAGGGAGGGGCCCAAGGCGACGTGGCACGCGCAAAGTTCTACCTCACCACACCGATTTACTACGTCAACGACCTGCCCCACATTGGCCACATCTACACCACCGTGGTGGCGGACACGGTGGCGCGCTACAAGCGCCTGTGCGGGTACGACGTGTACTTTCTCACCGGCACCGACGAGCACGGCCAAAACGTGGAGCGAGCCGCTCAGCGCCTAGGAATCGCTCCCCAGGAGCTGGCCGACCAGGTGGTAGGGCGTTACCACGAGCTGTGGCGCGCATTGGGGATCACCCACGACGACTTCATCCGCACCACCGAGCCGCGACACGCCCGGGGGGTGGCGGCCATCATCCAACGGATCCGCGAAAAGGGCGACATTTACCTGGCTCGCCACAGCGGCTGGTACTGTTCGTCCTGCGAGGCGTTTTACACCGAAAAGGAGTTGGGGGAAGGCGGTCTCTGCCCTACCCATGAAAAGCCCACCGAGTGGCACGAGGAGGAAAACCTCTTCTTCCGCCTGTCGGCCTACCAGGAGCCGCTGCTGGAGCACTTCCGCCAGCACCCCGAGTTCATCCGGCCGGCCTCCCGGCTCAACGAAGTGGTCCGGTTCGTAGAGGGTGGCTTGAAGGATCTGTCCATCTCGCGGGTGACCCTCACCTGGGGGATCCCTTTCCCGGGCCATCCCCGGCACGTGGTGTATGTGTGGCTCGACGCCCTCACCAACTACATTTCGGCTTTAGGTTTCGGATCCGGTGAGGAGGACAAGTTCGCGCGTTTCTGGCCGGCCGACCTGCACCTGGTGGGCAAGGACATTCTGCGCTTCCACTGCGTGTACTGGCCGGCCTTTTTGATGTCGGCGGGGCTGCCCCTGCCGCGACAGGTGTGGGCGCACGGGTGGTGGCTCAAGGACGACAAGAAGATGTCCAAGTCGGTGGGCAACGTGGTGCGACCGGACGAGCTCCTCCGCCGCTTTGGCGCCGACCCGCTGCGCTATTTCCTGCTGCGGGAGATGACTTTCGGACAAGACGCCAGCTTTTCCGACGAAGCCTTCCTCAAGCGCTACAACAGCGACCTAGCCAACGGCCTGGGCAACACGGCAGCGCGGGTGCTAGCCATGGCGCGGCGTTATTTTGCCGGGCGCACCCCCGCCACCTCGTGCGGCGAGAACGTGGTCAGACAGAAGGCCGAAGAGGTGGTGCGGCGCTGGCGGGAGGCCATGGATGGGTGCGAGTTCCATCGCGCCCTAGAGGCGGCGTGGGAGCTGCTGGCGACGGTGGACGGTTACGTCAACGAGAAGGCGCCATGGGTGTTGGCCAAGCGCGAGGGAAACAATTCACCGGCGCTGCAGCGCATCCTCTATAACTGTCTCGAGGGGGTGCGCCTGGTGGCCACCATGGGGTGGCCGGCGATGCCCCACGCCTGCCGTAAACTGCTAATGCAGTTGGGGGAAGGCGACCCGGTGCAGCTGGACGTGGGGCTGCGTTGGGGTGGGCTGGCGACCTCCCAGGCGCTGGGCGAAGAGGAGCTTCTTTTCCCCAGGGCCGACGCCGCAGAGTACTTCGGGGAGGGGAAGGTGAGCGAAGCGACGAAAACCCAGGAGGGCGGCGATCCGGCGGCGACCGGCGCTGCGGACCAGGAGCCGCTGATCAGCATCGACGAGTTCGCGCGGGTGAAGCTGGTGGTGGGGACCGTCAAGGTGGCGGAGCGCGTCCCCAAATCTTCCAAGCTCATCCGCATGGAAGTGGACCTCGGCGAGCCGACCTTGCGCCAGCTGGTGGCGGGGATCGGCACCCAGTACGCCCCCGAGGACCTCCTCGGACGACAGGTGGTCGTGGTGGCCAACCTCAAGCCGGCGGTGCTCATGGGGGTGGCCTCCAACGGCATGGTGCTGGCCGCCTCCCAGGATGGCACCCCGCTGCTCCTTTCGGTGGATGCCCCCGTGGCCCCCGGCACCACGGTGCGCTGACGGCAAACCCCGCCGGGCAGGGACGCGACGATGCGCAACCATCGAACCTGCAACATCGGCGAGAGGGGGAGCCGGCGGCGGGCGTGGCTGGGTGCGTGCCTGCTGGCGCTCGGCCTCGCCGGTGTCCTGATGGTGTACCTCGGGAGCGGCACTCGCTGGTGGCTGGCCCCACTCTTTTTCGTGTTCTGGGCCGGAGCGTTGGGACTGTTGCAGGCCCAGGAGCACGTGTGTGTGGCGCTGGCCGCGCTGGGAGCGCGGGAGGGGGAGCGGGGGGTGGAGAAGGAGACGGACACCGCGGCGTTGCGCAAGGTGCGGCGCCGCTCACTGGCGGTGGTGGCGGAAAGTGCCGCCCTGGGCGCCCTTCTGACCATCTCGGCGGCGCTGCTGTTGGGGTAGGGGGATCCAGGCATGATCGTCCGACTGCCCTTCGGGCGCCACGCCCTGCCGGTGGATCTACGCGGGCTGCGGTGTCATGCCCTGGAGCCGGCGGCCCCCCGAGCCACCGAGGGGCCTGCGGCGCTGGCGGCCGCCGCCCTCGACCACCCCGTGGCCGGACCGCCGCTGGCGGAGCTGGCCCGGGGCGCCCGGCGGGTGACGCTGCTGGTCCCTGACGCCACGCGCCAGGCGGAGTTACCCGCCGTCCTGCCGGTCATCGGGCAGCGCCTGGCCGCCGCCGGGGTGCCCCCGGCACGTCTCACCGTGCTGGTGGCCTGCGGCACCCATCCGCCGGTCTCGGGGGAGGAATTGGTTCCTCTGCTGGGACCGCTTCCCGACGGCGTCACGGTCATCCAGCACGACGCCCACGACGAGGCGTCGCTGGTGGTGGCCGGGACCCTCCCCTCGGGTTTGACGGTGCGCCTTCATCGCGCGCTACTCCAGGCGGACCTGGTGGTGGCGGTGTCCACCCTGGCGCACCACTACTTTGCCGGCTTTACCGGCGGGCCCAAGCTGGTGTTTCCCGGGGTGGCGGGGTACGAGGAGATCCAGCACAACCACGCCCGGGTTCTGGATTTCGACCATCGCCCGCCGCGTCGGCACCCGGGGTGCGAGCCCGGGCGGCTGGAGGGTAACCCAGTGGCGGAAGAGATTGCCTCCGCGGCGGCGCTGCGCCCCCCCGATCTGGCGCTGGCGATGATCCGCGGAAAAGACGGACGGCCGGCGTGGATGGGCGCCGGACCGCTCGACGCGGTGATGGCGGCGGGCACGGCGCTTTTGCGCCAGTGGTACGAGGTAGCCGCGGGCCCCTTCCAACGGCTGGTGGTCAGCGGCGGCGGCCACCCTTTCGATCACACCTTGATCCAGGCGCACAAGGCCCTGGACGCCGCGTGCCGATTCGCCTCGCCGGGGGCCGAGGTGCTGTTCGTCGCCGCCTGTGACGGTGGCCCCGGCTCTCCCGCCATGGAGCCGTTTCTCGCCGACCCCACCCCGGAGGCGATCCTGGCGCGGCTGGCGGAGCGCTACGTCCAGTATGGGCACACCACCCTGCGGCTGGTGGAGAAGACGGCGCACTTCCGGGTCTTTGCGGTCACTCGGCTGCCGGAGGAGCTGGTGCGCCGGCTGGGGATGAGCCCGGTGGGCGACCCGCAGCGGCTGCTCGACGGGTGGCGTGAAGCGGCCCCGGGGGCGGTGGTCGGGGTGATGGTGGGAGCGCCCGTCTACCCGGCCGGGTGACGGCGCGAAGGCCATGAGGGAAGCCTGCCCAGCAACGACGGTGAGAGGGTGTTGATCTGCCGGCGAAAGCGTCCTACTCTCCGCACTCCCGCGTAGTGGGAGCGGTGTTAACCATCTGCGGAGGTGAGCATGTCCAAGCGTTTGGTTCCCACGAAACTGTACCTGACCCGCGGCAACGGTATCCACCGGGAGAAACTGCAGTCGTTCGAGCTGGCCCTGCGCGATGCCGGAATTGCCGCGTTGAATTTGGTGTCAGTGTCTTCGATCTATCCCCCCGGGTGCCGGATCATCTCGCGCAAGCGTGGGGAAAACGAGCTGGAGCCCGGACAGATCGCCTTCGTGGTGATGAGTCGCGCCGAGACCAACGAGCCGCACCGCATGATCGCTGCCTCCATCGGCGTCGCCATTCCCCGTGACAAACGCATGTACGGCTATCTCTCCGAACACCACTCCTTCGGCCAGACCGCCAAGGAGGCCGGTGACTACGCCGAGGATCTGGCCGCCTCCATGCTCGCCTCGACGTTGGGCGTGGAGTTCGACGAAGACCAGTCGTGGGATGAAAAGCGGCAGATTTGGCGAATTTCCGGCAAGATCGTCAAGACCCGTAACATCACCCAGTCGGCGGTGGTCAAGCCAGGGGGTAAGTGGACCACCGTGGTGGCCGCCGCGGTGCTCCTGTTCGATTAGGGACGTGTGCCGGCCGGGCAAGAGAGCGGGGCGCGGCCCGGCTCGGCCGAGCGGTGCGCTCCGGGGGAGAGGAGGGAGGTCATGGGTGTTGAAGACCACTACGCCCCGTACCTGAGTTTTCTCGGCCTACCGCCGGAGGTCAACCCACCTGGGACGGCGCGGGCGGCCGTCCTACCCATCCCTTACGACCTCACCACCTCGTACCAGCCGGGTGCCCGGCGCGGCCCCCTCGCCATCCTCGAGGCATCCACCCACCTGGAGACCTACGACGAAGAGCTGGGCAGGGAGAGCTGGGAGGGGATTGGCATCGCCACCCTGCCGGCGGTGGCCCCGGATACCAGCGGCCCGGCGGCAATGATGGCGCGAATCGAGGCGGTGGCCAGAGAGATCGTGGCGGCGGATCGCTTTCTCATCGGGTTGGGGGGCGAACATTCGGTAACTGCGCCCCTGGTGCGGGCGGTGCGCTCCCGCTACCCCCACCTGGGTGTCTTGCAGCTCGACGCCCACGCCGACCTGCGCGACGAGTTCGAGGGCTCCCCCGACAACCACGCGTGCGTAATGCACCGGGTGCTGGACGCCGGCGTCCCAATCGCGCAAGTGGGGATCCGCTCGCTGACCGCCGAGGAGCACGTGCTGATCAAGGCGCGGGGCGTGTGCACCGTGTTTGCCCATGAGGCCGTGGAGCGACCGCTGGAGGCCTGGCTGCCACGGGTACTTGCGGCGTTGCCGCCGCAGGTGTACGTCACCGTCGATGTGGACGCCTTTGACCCCGCGATCATGCCCGCTACCGGTACCCCCGAGCCAGGAGGGTTGGATTGGTACCTGGCACTCAAGCTGCTGCGCGCCGTGGCCGCGGCGCGGCGTATCGTCGCCTTCGACGTCGTCGAACTGGCTCCCATCCCGGGCAACGTGGCGCCGGACTTTCTCGCCGCCAAGCTGGTGTACAAGCTGTTCGGCTACGCCTTTCACCTTCCCTGAGGGGCGGAGCTGACGCGCTGGGGCGAAGGCGGGCGGCGGCTGTCGGGCGCAGGCGGCCGGCCGTGCCTGTGGCTGGGTGGGGAGTGGTGTAGAATTCCCTCAAACTCACAAGTTCCCAGGTTCCGGCGTGTCGCCCCGCCGGGCCTGGTTCAATTGGGATTTGGCCCGCGCGAGTCGGGCGGGCGGCGTGACAAACGGGAGGCAACCCCGATGATGAGCGAGGCGCAGCGGCACGAGTGCCTTCTCCAGATCGAACGGTTACCCCTCGCCCTCGAAGCGACGCTGCGGGGGCTGGCGGAGGAGCAGCTGGACGTGGCCGTCGAGGATGGCGGGTGGTCGGTGCGGCAGCTGGTGCACCACCTGGCCGACCTCCATGCCCACGGCTGGGCAAACACCAAGGCGGTGCTGACCGAAGAGCGGCCGGTCCTCAACGGGTGGGTGTCAAAGGCGTGGGCGGAGCTCGCCGATGTCACCCTGCCCATCAGCGTTTCCATGTGGATCCTGCGCGGGGTGCACGGTCGCTGGACGCGTTTGTTGCGCTCGCTGCCCGAACCAGCCTGGTCGAGGACGGCCGTCGGCGCCGACGGCCACGAAATTACCCTCGACGACCTGCTGCAAACCTATGCGGAGAGCGGGCGGGTTGCGGTGGAGAAGATCAACGCTCTGCGCGACCGGCTGGGGTGGTAGAAACCTCGCCCGCCACCACCTCCAGGGCGCCCGGCACGACCTCGATGGTGACTCCCGGAGGCCGCACCAGGTAGGGGTTGCCGTCCAGGTGCGCCGGCAGCGGTTCTCGGGTGGCGATTTCCAGTTGCTGAAAGCGCAGCTGGTGGGAGCCCGGGCGCTGGCCCAGGCGGCCCGCGAGGGCCGAGCCCAGGCGCGACAGGCGGCCCGGCACGCCCACCGGGCCCACTAAGCAGCCGTCGAGGACCCCGTCGTCGGGAACCGCCGCCGGTGCCAGCCGAAACCCGCCGCCGGTGGTGGGTCCGTTGTGCACGGCGAGGATGGTCAGACCGCCGCGGTAGGAGAAGCGGCCGTCCATGATCTCCACGGGGATCGGCCGGTAGCGCAGAAGAGTGCCGGCGGCCGCCGCCAAATAGGCACCCATGCCGCGCACCACCTTGATGGCGGCGGCGTTACTGTTGATGGCCCCGAGCAGGCCGATGCCGACGGCGTTGAAGACAACCCGGTCGCCCAGGCGCATGAGGTCCACGCACCGCCGCCCAGGACCAAGCGCGACGCGCACCGCCTCCTCCAAGTGGAGCGGCAAACCCAGGGCGCGCGCCGCGTCGTTGCCCGTTCCGAGCGGCAGCACCGCAATGCGCCCCCGCCCGGCTTCGTGGAGACCCTGCACCACCTCACAGATGGTGCCGTCCCCGCCCGCGACGACGATGGTATCTTCACGGGCCGCCACGAGTTCCCGCGCCAGGGCGGTGGCGTGGGCCGGCGCCTCGGTGAACGTGGTGGGCACATCTAGGCCGGCGCGACGGAGGCGCGGCTCCAGCCGCCGCCAGTGGCGCCCCACCCGCC
>Ga0209101_1003087_pt1 | contig 10378 bp, 6 predicted proteins | sample ConPoolayeCmetaG_FD_185481 | JGI IMG/M metagenome (GOLD analysis project Ga0209101, IMG submission 185481) | Hot spring microbial mat communities from California, USA to study Microbial Dark Matter (Phase II) - Cone Pool mat layer C metaG... ... | reverse complement strand
GACAAAGCCGACGCGCGCGCTGCCGATATCGAACACGTTCAACTCATTGCCCTGCGCGAATCCTTGCGCGATTTCTTGCGGCGAACGATGCGTCTGGCGTTGCGTACCGACCAGTTTTCCATCCGCTGCAAAAAGGTACGCGGTGTTAAAAAGCGCATCCTCTTTGCGTTCGAGGAGTGTGCCGGGAGCAAGGCAGATTTGCCAGCGGCGCGCGAGGGCGGAGAAGAAATCAATAAATGTTTCGCGCGGAATCGGCAAGGCGAGGTTGGGCAACACGACCAACTGCGCACCCGCGCGCGCCGCGCGTGCAATGAGCGTGGACACCTCGTCGAAGAACTGGTTCGTAAAATCGAGTTGGATTGCCGCAACGCGCATCATCCACCGGCTTGCCGCGCACGTTCGAATTCCGCGCGCTCGCGCATTTGATCACGCAAAACCTTGATGTCGTGTGGCACCAGATATGCAGTAAACGCGAGAAAGACCGCGCCAATCAACCAGGCAGTTACACAGATAATCAGAATAGCATCGTGCAACGACGAACGCACTGCAATCAATCCTGCAAGGAGGGGCGCCAGCGCCGCGCCACTACCCTCGATGAAATATTGCACTGCCAGCGCCGTGCTACGTATTTCGGGCAGAGTGATGTCGTACACCGTGGCTATGACGTTTGACGCGGCAAAGGGAATGAACACCGCGGTCAGCAAGAGCATCACAAAGAAGAGCGATTGATCTTCAATCGGTACGCTCATCGTCAGCGCGAGCATAATCGCGCCGGTCAGCACGCCGATCATCGCGACGATGACGCGCCCGCGCGGGGTGCGCTGAAACGCAAAATCGCCCAGCGTGCCGCCAATCAGGTGACCCGAAGCGAGCACGAGAATCGCCGGCGCCATCGTCATAAACACCGCCTCGGGCGTATATTTGCGTTCGGTTTCCAGATAGCGAAAGAACCAATAGGTGATAACATTCCAGGGGAATACGCCCACAAAACCTTGCGCGAATAACAAGAGCAGGCTGCGTTTACGGAAGAGACCGAGCGCGATCTGTTTGTCGAAACGATACACGCCGATTTGTTCAAGGTGCGCCAGTTCGGGTTCGCCTTTGCCGCGCGGCATTTCGCGCACGGCGAAGAAAATGACCACTGCCAGTGCGATGCCAATGCTACCGGTCAGGTAGTAAATGTTGCGCCACCCCAGCGAACTGACGAACAATGTCGCGACCAACAAGCCGAGCATATAGCCAAGCGGTTGGGCAATCTGTAACAGTCCGTAAATCTTGCCGCGCAGGTGCGGACCGAAATAATCGGAAATCAAACTGTACAAGCCGGGGTAACTCGAATCGTCAATGCCGGTGGAAGCGCGCGTGATTAGAAACGCGGGATAGGTAGGCGCGAGCGCGCTGAGCCAGGTGGTCGAACCCCAGATGAATGATGCCAGCGCCAAAAGTCTGGCGCGCGCGAAACGATCGTACAGATAACCCCACAGGGGATAGAGCGCGGAACCGACCAGAAGCGCGCCGGTAAAGACCGCGCCCATCTGCGCTTCGTCAATGCCAAACGTCTGCATAATCGGTGTGGTGAGCGGACCGATGAGCAATTTATCGGCTTGATGCACCAGCATAAACAAGAAAAACACAATGACAACGAGCCAGCGATAGGTGGAGGTTTTCATCGTTTTGCTCCTTGAAAATATGTTTGTCCACAAAGGTCACGAAGAAACACGAAGAAAAAATCTTCGTGAATCTTCGTGTCCTTGGTGGATATTTTCATCTTTCGTGGCAGGCGCGTGCGCCTATGAGCAATTCCTGACCGCTGATAGACTCGGACGCAGCGTCGCATTCCCGTTTTCCTGCGACGCTGCGCCGCCGCCGACCGCCGGTCGGTGGCAAATGGCTCATACACAATACGTCATACGCGATACCCTCAGGGCAAATGCACCTGCGTTCGGCCGTACTTGTGCATCAGCGCGACGGTTTCTTCGATGGGCAAGCCCGGCACCACGTGGTCATCGCGTCCAATCATCGTATCGGCTTTGAAGAGTGAGTTGAGGACGGCTTCTTCGGTCGCTTCGACGACTGCCCAGAACATATAGTTGATGAGATCACCCTGCTCGATGATTTGCTCTGCCGTGTAGGTGAGTGCGTCGGCGAAATGTTTTTTGCGGCGCGTCGTGCTGAACGCGATGACGAAATCGCCGCTGGTGTTGCCGGTGTACGAGCCGGTGCGTGCCAGACCGTTTTGCACGCGCATCGCGAGGCGCGTCAGGATGCGCGTGGAACACGGCGCATCGGTGGCGAGGACGACGATGACCGAGCCGCCATCAATCGGAGGGGTGATTGTGGTTGGCGTCGGCGTCTCGGTCGGCGTGGATGCTTGCGGTGATGTAGCCGGCAACAACGGCACGGTCGCGCGTGTCGCTAGGGTTTTGGTGACTTTGCGACGGATGGGTTTATAGTGTTCCAGTTCACGTCCAATCGGCACGCCGTCAATCATCAGTTGTGGACGCCAGCCAAAATTCGTTTGCGCGAGGACGCCAATCGTATAGCCGCCGAGTTTGTCCGGCAGTTTGCGCGACGCGGTACCGATGCCGCCTTTGAAATCGTAGCAGATCATTCCGGTGCCGCCACCGACCGCGCCTTCTTCGACGGGACCACCTTTTGCCGAATCAATGGCGAGGAAAACGTGCTCGCGATTGACGTGACGCCCGCGAATATCGTTGAGGTACATATCGTTCGTTTCGGCGACGCAAGGACTGATGCCCCACGTTTCGGTGCCCATCGCTTTGTTGCGATCGAGCGACCAATCAATCACCGCGTCGGCGACGCGCGCGACATTGAGCGAGTTGGTGAGCATAATCGGTCCCTCGATGAATCCCATCTCGTGCACTTGCTCCGAGTTGGTCACTTCGCCAAAGCCGTTGATGCGTAGCACCGCGCCGGTCACTTTTTCCAAAAACAAATCGCCGCCGTGCGGCAGAATCGCGGTGACGCCGGTGCGGATGGGACCTTTGCCCGGCACCAGTTTGCCCGAACCTTCGATGAGAGTGACGTGTCCCACGCGGACGCCGGCAACATCCGTGATGGCGTTGTAGCGTCCGGTTTTGATGCGTCCGATTTTGATGCCGAGATCGCGTGCGCGTGGTCGTTTGCCCAAGTTGACTACTCCTGCGACCCGAAGGGTTGTGACTGGCACAAGCCCTTCGGGTCTGGTTTATTATCTCAAAATCAACGGCAGGTACAACAGCGCGGAAATCACCCCCACGGGTGTCGTTGTGTAACCGAATTCACCGTTGCCGAGTTGACCAGAGGAGTTGCCACCCCAGCACTTGGTACCACCGCTGTTCGTCAGCACACAGGTGTGCTCCCCACCTGCGGTAATCGCACTGACACCGCTGGTCAGTCCGCTCACATCTACTGGCGTGTTGCTGACGGTGGTCGTCCCGTTGCCCAGTTGACCGTAGGAGTTAGAGCCCCAGCACTTGGCGCCGCCCATCGTCACCACACAGGTGTGAAACCCACCTGCCGTGATGGCGCTGACACCGTTAGGCAAGCCACTCACATCCACTGGCGTGGTGCTGCTGGTGTACGTCCCGTTGCCGAGTTGACCGCTACCGTTGTTGCCCCAGCACTTGGCGCTCCCCCCCGTCATTAGTGCGCAGGTGTGATACCAACCTGCCGCGATGGCAACGACACCACTGGACAAGCCGCTTACATCCACCGGCGTACTGCTGCTGGTGTACGTCCCGTTGCCCAGTTGACCGTAGTAGTTGTAACCCCAGCACTTGACACCGCCCCCCGTCGTTAGCGCACAGGTGTGCTCTCTACCTGTCGCGATGGCACTGACACTACTGGACAAGCCGCTTACATCCACCGGCGTGGTGCTGTTCGTGGTCGTCCCGTTGCCAAGTTGACCGTTGGAGTTGTAGCCCCAACACTTGGCGCCGCCGCCTGTCGTTAGTGCACAGGTGTGATACCAACCTGCCGCAATGGCACTGACACCACTGGACAAACCACTCACATCCACTGGCGTGTTGCTGCTGGTGGTCGTCCCATTGCCAAGTTGGCCGCTGGAGTTGCGCCCCCAGCACTTGGCACCGCCGCTCATCGTCACCGCACAGGTGTGAAACCCACCTACGGCAATGGCGCTGACACTGCTCAGTCCGCTTACATCCACCGGCGTGTTGCTATTGGTGTAAGTTCCGTTGCCAAGTTGACCGCTGGAGTTGCGACCCCAGCACTTGACGCCGCCGCCCGCCGTAACGGCACAGGTATGAGACCACCCTGCCACAATCGCACTGACACCACTCGCCAAGTCGCTCACATCCCTAGGGGTTGTGCGATAACCGAATTTACCGTTGCCGAGTTGACCATTGGAGTTACGACCCCAGCACTTGACACCGCCGCCCGTTGGTAGCGCACAGGTGTGCTCCCTGCCTGCTGCAATGGCACTGACACCACTGGACAAACCACTCACATCCACCGGCGTGGTGCTGTTGGTGGTCGTCCCATTGCCAAGTTGACCGTAGTAGTTGTAGCCCCAACACTTGACGCCGCCTGTCGTTAGCGCACAGGTGTGCAAGGAACCTGCTGTAATCACACTAACACCGCTGGACAAACCACTCACATCCACCGGCGTGGTGCTGCTGGTGTACGTCCCATTGCCAAGTTGACCGGCCCCATTGTTGCCCCAGCACTTGACGCCGCCGCTCATCGTCACCGCACAGGTGTGCCAGAGAGCTGCGGCGATGGCGCTGACGCCACTCAGTCCGCTTACATCCACAGGGGTGTTGCTATCGATAGTCGTCCCGTTACCGAGTTGACCGTAGAAGTTGTAGCCCCAGCACTTGACACCACCGCCTGTTGTCACTGCGCAAGTGTGATCCCCACCTGCCGCGATGGCGGTGACACCACTCGACAAGGTGCTCACATCCACCGGTGTGTTGCTGTTGGTGTTCGTCCCGTTGCCGAGTTGACCGTAGAAGTTGTAGCCCCAGCACTTGACGCCGCCGCCTGTTGTCACTGCGCAAGTGTGATCCCCACCTGCCGCGATGGCGATGACACCACTCGACAAGCCGCTTACATCCACCGGCGTATTACTGTTGGTGTACATCCCATTGCCGAGTTGACCGTTCCAGTTGGCTCCCCAGCACTTGATGCCACCACTCGTCGTCAGCGCGCAGGTGTGCCAAAAACCTGCGGCAATGGCGCTGACACCGCTCAGTCCGCTTACATCCACCGGCGTGTTGCTATCGGTGTAAGTTCCGTTGCCGAGTTGACCGCTGGAGTTGTCGCCCCAGCACTTGACACCGCCGCCCGTTGTCAGCACACAGGTATGCTCGCCCCCTGCCGCAATCGCAGCATAAGCCGTCAAGGGACGCGCCAGCAGCCACGTGCTTGCTGGCATCCCTAGCGTATCGCTGCCAGCGGAAGCGGGCAGTGAAGGAGCCAGCACACCCAGCACAACCAGCAGCACCAAAACCCCAACAAGTCTGACGATTTGCTTTTTCACAAGCCCTCCTTTCTTGCTCATAGCCAGACACCTGAAAGGGTATGGCTTACTGCGAAAGAGATTCCTGAACACTTTTTGCTTGTTTGTTTTCGCCATCACGCGATAGGCACCACCTCCTTTCGCAAATGGGGCAACTTAAAATTTGCCTTGCGTCTCAATTGAACGATTTTGCCATCAGCGTCACATCCATCGTTTCCCAGCCGCGCTGACGATAGAATTCCACCACGCGTTCGTTGCCGCGTTTGACGAGCAAGTAGGCGCGCAAACATCCTTTGGCGCGCAAACGGCGTTCCACTTCGTTCATCAACAGCGTACCAATGCCGCGCTCACGATACGCGCGCGCGACGGCGAGGTGATAGATGAGCCCACGCCGCCCATCGTAACCGCCGATGACTGTGCCGATGATTTTGCCATCGTCTTCGGCGACGAGAAACAAATCCGAATCGCGTTGCAACTTTTTGGCGATTTCCTCGCGCGTATCGGAACGGCCGATGCCGAGCCCCTCGCCGGCATTTTGCCACAGCGCGAGCACGGCGTCGTAATCCTCCAGCGTAAATTCGCGCAAGCGCAACATAATCTCAGTTTTCCCAGAACTCAAGTTACCAACCAGCGACTTTGTTCGCGCATAAATTGTTGCACATAGAACGGTCCCAGCGCGTTCTTGCCGGTGGTGCCACTTGCTTTCCAGCCGCCAAACGAGTTCACACCGGGCCAGGCGCCAGTGGTTGCCCCTGCGCGTCGGTTCACGTAGGTGACTCCTGCCTGAATGTTCTCGAAAAAGTACTCGATCTCGCGCGGTTCGCGAGTATAGATGCCTGCGCACAAACCGTACATCGAACGATTGGACTCGCTCACGGCTTCTTCCAGCGACTCGACGGCTGTGACGACGACCAACGGCAGGAACAACTCATCTTGAAACAGGCGGTGGGTTTTGGGTAGTTCGACAATTGCCGGCGCAACGAAATAGCCGTTTGCCAGTTCGCCTTCGCTGAGACGCATGCCGGGAGTATGAAAGATGCCTCCGTCCTGCTGAGCAGTCCGCACCGAATCCAGATACAAATCTACAGCGGCTTGATTGATGACGGGGCCCATAAACGTGGCTTGGTGAGTCGGATCGCCCACGCGCACCCGTTGTTGCGTGTATGCGACCAGGCGTTGCAGAAAGGCGTCTTTGACCTGATGATGCACATAGACGCGCGAACAGGCACTACATTTTTGACCCCCAAAACCAAAGGCGGCGCGCATCACTCCTTCCGCCGCCTCGTCCAGATCAGCGCTGGCGCATACGATTGCAGGATTCTTGCCACCCATCTCTGCAATCAGGGGTTTGGGGAAGAGAGAGGCAAAACTTTTGTACAACTGCATTCCCACCGCGTATGAACCGGTGAAAATCAGTCCATCCACTTGAGGATTCTCTTGCAGTTCCGCACCTACAGTGTCGCCGGCACCAAAGACCAGATTGAACACACCTGCGGGCAAACCTGCATCGGCATAGGCGCGATAGATTTCATAACCCATCACGGGAGCCTGGGAAGAAGGTTTGAACACCACAGTATTACCTGCTACCAGTGCCCCCGTGCTCATTCCGACAGCGAGTGCGAGCGGAAAGTTCCAGGGTGAGATGACCGCCCACACACCGTAGGGGCGTAAGACACTCTGGGTTTTTTGTCCTTTGCCGGGAGATTGAAGTGGTATGACAAAGCCGCGTTGCTTTTCCATTTGCGCGCAGTAATAGCGAATCAGTTCTATGGCTTCAAAGACCTCTGCCAGCGCCTCGGCACGATTCTTGCCAACCTCGAACGCCATCCACGCGGCGAGGAGGTAACGCCGTTCCTGTAACAGGTCAGCAGCGCGGCGCAGGATTTTGATACGTTGCCGATAGTCTGTACGGCTCCAGGTGGCAAAAGCCTGCTGTGCGGCGTGAATGGCCGCGCGCGCCTGCTCGCGTGTGCCTTGCGGTGCGTAACTGACGATCCACGTCGTATTGATGGGACTGGGATGAGCGCTATAGTGTGGGGCACTTTGAGCAACGCCATTCACATAATTTTCCACCTGACAGCCCAGCGCGTTACGCACCTGCGTAACAGCCGCTTCGTACGCTGCATCGTCTTGGGGTGTTACTGCTAGCGTCGCATACGTGAGACGCGGTAGTGTGTGCGTGCGACGTGTGTCCGGGGATTGGATACGTTTATGTTTAGACATCATAGTCATCTCCTCACTTTGAAAGTTTGCGATCGTTGGAAGAGTACCTTATATAGCAGAGATTCCGTAAGGATCATCCTTCCGACTGTTTCTATTTTCGCTACGTTTTCCTCTGCGTGACGAACGTATGCCTATGAGCCGTTTTCCGCTGGGGAAGATTCAGCGCGCGAGGTGCCTGCGCGCGCGCGCCGCGCCTCCTCAAGCGCACGCTCCAATTGTTCGCGCCATTCCTGCGCGCGCGATTTGGGTACGAGGGGGGATGACGCCGCCGGCGCGAGCGCCGTTCCTCGTCCTTCGTCCTCGGTCTTTCGTCCTTCGTCCTCCGTCGTTCGTCCTTCGTCCTCCGTCTTTCGTCCTTCCTCCTCTGCTACGCTCACCTGCTCGAACCACGTTGGCGGTTCTGCTTGTGCCTGAGGGACGAGAGGCGTTTCGGCTTCGGGCAGGGGTATTTCTTCTTCGATGATGAGTGGCTGGGTGAGTTCTTCGGCCACTAATGACTCGGGCGGTGTCAAATGTTCAGGGGGCGCCGCTGGTTGCTCTGGCTCTTCCGGAATTTCTTCCTCGGTAAGGGCTTGACTTTCGATGAGCGCGCGCCAGGGTCCGTGAATGCCATCATCCGTCACGCCATAGTACACCAGAATTTGCTCACCGACGCGCTGGGCAAGGTCGTAGCGTACCTTGCCGGCGCGTTTATACGTTTTGATGAGCGCGATATTGTCCACCCATTGGAGTTGCTGGGGATCGAGCGGATGTTTTTCGCGTTCGGCGATAGCATATTGCCACAAGCGTCGCGCGCTTTTTAGCGTGACGTTCTGGACGATGCGCCGATTGCGCAGATCGCGCACCGAGTAGTACCACACCCCCTTGCGTTGTTCTGCGGCGACGATTTCCACGCCGGTACGCGGTGGTTCAACTGCGGACGCTGGTGCCGGCGTCTCGACTTTTGCTTCGGGCGCTGTTTCGACGGCGAGTGGTGGCGGTTCGATGATACCCTGTGCCGCCAGTTCGATGGCGAGCGCGTCACGCACGAGTTGCAGAATTTCGTCGCGCACTGCCAAGCCCGTTTCGTTCTCCGAGCGAATGTAGATGTAACTTTCATCGAGGACGTATGGCACTTGACTGCCGCGCGGCACAATCACCTGCAACACATTCTTGCCCTGACTCTTGAGCACCTCGATTTGCACTTCGAGGGGCGGCAAAATGTTCTTGGCAATGGCAGCGCGCAACTCGTTGATGGCTGATTCGGGGCGTTCGACGCCCACGACCGGTTTGCGGACGTCCGCGCTGGCGCCGATGTAGATGGTGCCGCCGTTGGTATTCGCCAGCGCGACCACGTCTTCCAGAATACGCCGCGCCACACTGCGTTTTTCGTGCAAGCGTTCGTGAAATGCCTGAATGAGCGTTTCACCGTGTTCGCGCGCTTCGCGCAACGGGTCGAACGGTTCGGTAGGATGATAAGGACGCGTGCGCGCGAAATCATTACCCAGAAACACCGCCTTGATCGCCTCGAACGAGAGTTCCTCGAGCAGGATTTCGGTCACGCGATCGCCCACGCCAAGTTCGTTTTTGAACCGCGGATCGAAATCGAGGCGATGGGCATCGCTTCCTTGAATGCAGTGCATACGACGAGGATATTCGGGTTTGGTACCGCTGAAAAAGAGCGCGGTGCGCCGTCGCGATTTGGAATCGAGATCGGTGACTTCGAGCGCGTGCAGGTTGGGGTCCTGCGTGTAGGCGATGCGCGTCTGTCCACCAAAATCAATGCCGGGCATTGCGACACCGTGCGATGAATTGGCGTGCGCGGCAATCACCAGCGCGCCCGCCTGGTTGAGCACGCGATACGCGGTCAACACATCACTCGTCGCGCCCACTTCGCTGCTGCCTGAATCGAGTTTATCGGGGGGAATGCGCAGCAAGAGGAGCAGATGCTCCAGTTCGCGCACCGTCGTGGTGGGCGGAAAGATGGCGAGAATGTGAAAACCGAGCGTGGCTGTAAATTCAAAACCCGGCAGCAAGAGAATTTTCTCGCGCAAGCGCCGATACTCGCTGAGGCGCGCGCGTTCATCGTCGCGCAAACGTTGCAAGCGCTCGAGCATTTCAAGCGATTCAATTTCTGCCAAAAGTTTGGCATAACCCGCCACCGTGTTGTGATCGGTGATGGCAATGACGTCCAGATTTTTCTCTTCGGCTTTTTTCAGTATATCGAGAAACGTGACATTCGATTGTTTGTAATCGGCAGACGCCGGGGTATGCAAATGTAAATCCATGCGATACCACTGGCGTTGTGTGGATTTTTTGCGGTGAGCCATAGGGATTCCTTTCAGACACCAGTAAACAGGTCACAGGTAGAGGTAGAGAATGGCGGCTTGAGCCGCTGATCCATCTCGACCGGTTCACTTGTTCGGAAAGGATCATTGAGGGGAAGGACTGCACAATAGCAAGCGTTACGACGGATGACTGTGTGAGCGCGCGATCCTGAAGAGCAGAACAGTCGTGCGTGCGTCCCTGAGTGTGTATTCCGCACTTGTGTTTCGGAATAATCTCCCACGCCAATGGTGGAGATGAGGCGATTCCTTCGGCGGGTGTGCGAAATGCTGGAGAGGACTTTAGCGCGCTAGATGTAATTACTCAGCCCTGCTATCCCTCGCGACAAGCCCCACCCCCTAGCAC
>Ga0209101_1003083_pt1 | contig 10391 bp, 9 predicted proteins | sample ConPoolayeCmetaG_FD_185481 | JGI IMG/M metagenome (GOLD analysis project Ga0209101, IMG submission 185481) | Hot spring microbial mat communities from California, USA to study Microbial Dark Matter (Phase II) - Cone Pool mat layer C metaG... ... | reverse complement strand
GAGCGGGGGAGCGGGGGAGCGGAAGAGCAGAGGAGCGGAGGAGCGGAGGAGCGGGGGAGCGGAGGAGCACGCAACACGCATCACGTTTTACGTTTTACGCATCACGTCTCATTACGGGAGGTCTTATGCTGCTCATCACAAATGCCACCATAGTCACCCTGGGTGACCGGAACGAGGTGCTTACGGGTGGGGCGTTGGCCATAGAGGGCGGGCGCATCGTGGCCGTGGGCCGGACGGCCGAGCTGCAGGCGTTCTATCCCGAGGCCGAGGTCCTGGATGCCCGGGGCCGGCTGGCCGTACCGGGTAGCATCTGCGCTCACACCCACTTTTACGGGGCCTTTGCCCGGGGCATGTACCTGGGTGGTCCAGCCCCCACCAATTTCCCCCAGATCCTGGAAACCCTGTGGTGGCGGCTCGACAAGGCTCTTACCCTGGACGACGTGCGCTATAGCGCCCTGGTCTGCCTGGTGGATGCCATCCGCCACGGCACGACAACGCTCATTGACCACCACGCCAGCCCTCATGCCGTGGACGGCTCGCTGGATGTCATCGCCGAGGCGGTGCAGGAGGCCGGTCTGCGGGCCTGCCTGTGCTATGAGGTCTCGGACCGGGATGGCCCGGCCGTGTGCCAGGCCGGCATCCGCGAGAACGTGCGGTTTATCAACTCCCAACTCGCCGCCCCCAGTTCGCAACTCGCCGCGACGTTTGGTCTGCACGCTTCCTTCACCCTGAGCGATGAGACGCTGGAACGCTGCCTGGCCGAGGCCCGTCGTCTGGGCGTGGGCTTCCACATCCACGTGGCTGAGGACAAGGCCGATGTGGACGATAGCCTCAAGAAATACGGCCGGCGCGTGGTGGAACGACTGGAACGGCGCGGTATCCTGGGGCCGCAGACCATCGCCGCCCACTGCGTCCACGTGGACGCCTACGAGGTGGACATCCTCCGCGAGACCGGCACCCTGGTCGTCCACAATCCGCGTTCGAACATGAACAACGCTGTGGGTGTGGCCCCGGTGCCCAAGATGCTGCGGTCGAACGTCCTGGTGGGCCTGGGCAATGATGGCTTTTCCAACAACATGTTCAGCGAGATGAAGACGGCCTACCTGGTGCACAAGCATCACCTGGGGGACCCGCAGGCCATGCCGGCCGATGATGTCATGCGCCTGGCCTACACCCACAATGCCCGCATCGCCAGCGTCTTTTTCGCCGGGCGCCTGGGTGAGCTAAGCCCCGGGGCCGCCGCTGACATCGTGCTGCTGGATTATGTGCCTCCGACCCCTCTCACGCCGAACAACCTGCCCTGGCACGTGATCTTTGGCCTGGATGGGACACACGTGGACACCACCATCGTGGCCGGCCGGGTCCTGATGCGTCACCGGCAACTGCTCACCTTAGATGAGGAGCGCATCTGCACCCAGTCCCGAGACCTGGCGGCTCGCCTCTGGCTGCGCGCATGACTCACGTGCGTCTGGACCTGACCCACATGGCCCACGGCGGTGAGGCCCTGGGCCGGCACCAGGGCAAGGTGATCTTTGTGCCCTATGCCTTGCCCGGCGAGCGGGTGGTGGTGGAGATCGTGCAGGACAAGCCGGCCTATGCCCGGGCGAACCTGGTGCAGGTCATCGCCCCGTCACCGCGCCGGGTCAGGCCACGCTGCCGCCACTTTGGCGACTGCGGTGGCTGTCAGTGGCAACATATCCACTATGAGGCCCAGTTACAGTTCAAAGGCACTATCCTGACCGGGCAGTTGCAACGTGTGGGTCAGTTTGCCCGGCCGCCGGTACGCCCCATCATCGAGTCCGCCAGCCCGTGGGGGTATCGCAACGTGGCGCACCTGGTGGCCGGGGAGGCCGGTCTGGGTTACCAAGCGGCCGGCAGCCATCGCGTGGTGCCAGTCGCGGAATGCCCCATCCTGCTCCCGGCCCTGGAAAAGCTCCTGGCCGATTTCGAGCTGGATTTCCCGGATCTGGCGGAGGTGACTCTGCGGGCCGGCGCGCACACCGGCGACCTGCTGGTGGCCCTGCGCGTGCGCGGGCGGTTGTTGCCGGCCCTGGAGATCGATCAGCCCATCTCCTGTGTGCTGGTGGCCCGGGGTGCGCCGCCGATCGTGGTTTGCGGCCACGAAACCCTGGAGGAAGAAGTCAAAGGCCGCCGTTACCGCATCTCGCCAGAGTCCTTTTTCCAGGTCAACACGGAACAGGCCACCATCCTGGCGGACCTGGTGACGGAGGCCCTCTCCCTGACCGATGAAGATGTAGTGGCCGACCTGTATTGCGGCGTGGGGCTGTTCACCTGCCTCCTGGCCCCGCTGACCGAACGGGTTATTGGCATCGAGATCAGCGAGGGCGCCGTGGAGGATGCCCGGCATAACGCCCTCGATCTGCCCAACGTCACTATCCAGCAGGGCCGGGTGGAGGATGTGCTGCCGACCATAGACGAGGTGCTCGATGCTATGGTATTGGACCCACCGCGTGGCGGGTGTTCGCCTCAAGCCTTAGAGGCTGTAACCAGGCACCGGCCTGACCGTATCGCCTATGTGTCGTGCGATCCGGCTACCCTGGCCCGGGATTTGCGCATCCTGGTGGACGCCGGTTATGCCCTGCGCTGGGTTCAACCGGTGGATATGTTCCCCCAAAGCTATCACGTGGAGAGCGTATCGCTGTTGGAACGGTGGGCAGTCAAGCGATCAGGCCCAATAGGAGCTCCTGACAAGGCGACCGCGAGAATCGCCCCTAATACCTCAAAGAAGGAGAAAAACACATGGAATTCAACCTCACCGAAGAGCAGGAAATGATCCGCAAATCCGTGCGCGAGTTTGCCGAGAAAGAGATCGCGCCCCGCGCCCAGGAGATTGACAAGGACCACCGCTTCCCGGCCGAGATCATCCGTCAGATGGGAGAGCTGGGCTTCCTGGGGCTGCCCATCCCGGAGGAATATGACGGTGTGGGTGCTGACACGATCAGCTATGCCATCGCCGTGGAGGAGGTAAGCCGGGCCTGCGGCTCCACCGGCATCACCTTCGCGGCCCATACCTCGCTGGCCTGCGGGCCATTGCTCTATTTTGGCACCGAGGAGCAGAAGCGAAAATATCTGCCCCCTCTGGCCACCGGCAAATGGATCGGGGCCTTTGGCCTGACCGAGCCGGAGGCCGGCTCCGACGCCGGAGCCACCCGTACCCGGGCTATACGTGACGGTGAGGAGTGGGTCATCAACGGCCGCAAGATCTTTATCACCAACGGTTCCATCGCCGATGTGATCATCATCACCGCCGTAACCGACCCGGCGGCGGGGAGCCGGGGCATCACCAACTTTATCGTGGAGAAGGGCACCCCTGGCTTCAAGCCCTGGCGCGACGAGGACAAGATGGGCTTGCGTGGCTCCATCACCAGCGAGCTGGTCTTTGAGGATTGCCGCGTGCCGGACGCCAACGTCCTGGGCCGGCCCGGTGATGGCTTTAAGCAATTCCTCCAGGTATTGGACGGCGGGCGGATCAGCATCGGGGCGATGGCGCTGGGGCTGGCCCAGGCCGCTTTCGAGAAGGCTACCGCGTATGCCAGGACCCGCGTCCAGTTCGGGCAGCCCATCGGCAAGTTCCAGGCCATCCAGTGGATGCTGGCCGACATGGCCACCGAGATTGATGCGGCCCGCCTCATGGTCTATCGCGCAGCCTGGCTCAAAGACCAGGGCGCGCGCTATACCCGCGAGGCGGCCATGGCCAAGCTTTACGCCTCGGAGGTGGCCGAGCGGGCCGCCTTCAAGGCGGTGCAGATCCACGGCGGCTATGGTTACATGCACGAGTACGACGTGGAACGCATCTACCGCGATCAACGGCTCTGCTCCATCGGTGAGGGGACCAGCGAGATCCAACGACTGGTCATCGCGCGGGAGGTGCTGGGCAAGTTCTAACGGGATGCAGGATTCGTGTACATGCATAATTTATTTGAGAGGAGGTAGTATTATGAAAAAAGTTCGTTGGGGCAAGGCGATCTTGAACGGGTTCATAGCGTGGCTGATCGCGTTTGCGATCAATATGCTGGTTGGCATCGGCTACTCGGTCGTGGTGTTGGGGAGGCTGATGCCCACCGCGAAGGATTATACCGCGATGGGCGAGCAGATCGGCCGGGAGGTTGCGGCTCTGTTTGCCGGGAACTGGCTCCTGAGCGGGGCTTTGATCCTGATCGCGGCACTGATCATCATCTGGCGAGCGCGGGCCGTGGCAATGAGGACCGGTAAAAGCCGCTGGATCAACGGCCTGGTGGTGGGAGCGACGGCGGCGTTACTCTCACTGGTTTTCGTGCTCTGCGGTGAGTTTGGGCTGGACACTGTGGTGACCATCCTGGTCTACCTGGGGTCCGGGGTCGTGGGCGGCTTGCTGGCCCGGTCGTAGATAGTGCATCCTGCATCCTGACTTATCCTCATGCCGCTAAGCGGTGATCGGTCACCCACCCGATAAATCTTTAGGGGTTTGGCGACGGCTCTGCCGCTGCCAAACCCCACCCCTGAGATGTTCGTGCCCCCTGTCCCCCCGCCGTTGGGCGCGGGATCGCATACCCCTGGTTTGTACTACCTCTAGTAACGCAGCAACTCAAAGAGCCGCACCCAGGTGTGATAGGTCTCCATGGCCAGGGCCTCCTCGTGCGGCTCAAAGTTGATGAGACCCCGCCCCCAGGGATAGTTGGTGAAGGCGCACCACTCCGCCGAGATGAGGGGGGAATGGTAGCGATAACGGCGCGGCCCCACGATCCGGGGATGCTCGTTCAAAGCAAAGGCGATCTCGGTCTTGAACGTGAACCGCGTGCCTTCCAGGATGACCTTCGGACATAGCTTGGACATGTGTGCCTCCGTGAGACTGCAACAAAGGGGGAGAGAAAGCCTTTCTGGGGGTTTTTGCGGCGGCGAAGCCGCCGCAAAAACCCCCTACCAGGCATTCTTTCCCCTCCCCGCATCGCGTAGCGGCGAAGGGACGAAGTGGGGAGTGGGGCAGGGTCCTCATGCGTTCAATTACGCACGGATGTCAGAAGACCCGGCTTGAAGCCCGGCGCAGATCGGGTATAATAGGCGCATACATCCAGACCTGGAAGGGGACAGATGAAGCCGGGGCAAAGGCATCGTAACCTGGTTTATGTGCGTCTGTGGTGGCAGCTTGGGCCGATTGGCATTACCATCTTTATCGTGAGCCTGGTCGGCTACCTGGGCTTACCTGAGGATGACCCGCAACGGATAGCCGTGGGCAGCGTGGGGGGCCTGACCCTGCTCATCAGCCTGCTAACCCTGGTCTATGCCCGGCGCGCCCATGTTCAGTGCCGTAAGACGGGCTTGCGCCTGCGCTACCCCTTCTATACCCTGGACGTTCCATACGTTAACATCGAGTCTACCCGCCTGACCACGCTGGACCGCTTTATCGTCAGTCAGATCGAGGCGAACAAGCGTCGCAAACCCTCCTGGTCAGAGGGCAAGTTCCTGGAGCCGCTCCTGGGCGAGCACGTGATCGTGGTCCAGTTCCAGGAGCTGCCCCGGCCGTATACCTGGTTGCGGCTCTGGATCGGGCGGCGCTGGCTGGGCCGGAACAGCATCGCCCTCGTCATCCGCGACTGGCTATCCCTGCGGCAAGACCTGGATACGCGCATCGTGGCTGCTCAAGAGGGCCTGCACCGTCACATCACGCACCCATACGGGTAGCGTGCGACCCTTGTACCCTCCCGCCGGTTACCAGACCTGCGGGAGGGTGGGCAGCTACGAAGCGTCACTGAATCCACCGGGAGGAATCGTGTATCAGAAAACCGTCCTGGATAACAGCCTCCGGATCATCACCGCCACCATGCCCCAGACACAGGCCGTGAGTGTGGTGATCCTGGTGGGCACCGGCTCGCGTTACGAGATCGCGGCGCAGAGCGGCATCTCTCACTTTGTGGAGCACATGCTCTTCAAAGGCACGCCACGGCGACCCACTGGCCTGGACATCGCCCGGGCTATCGAGGGGCTGGGGGGTTACTTGAATGCCAGCACCGACAAGGAACTCACACAGTATTGGACGCGCGTGCCCCGCCCCCATTTTGCGGAAGCTCTGGATGTGCTGGCTGATCTGTTCCTGCACTCGCGTTTTGAGCCAGCCGAGATTGACAGGGAACGCCAGGTCATCGTCGAGGAGATCATCTCGCTGTTCGATTCCCCGGCCGATTGGGTCCACCAACTCACCGTCGAGCTGCTCTATGGCGACCATCCGCTGGGCCGGGACATCGCGGGCACTGTAGAGACGGTGAGCCAGATCCAACGGTCGGATATGCTGGCCTACACCGTCACCCAGTACGTGCCCAATAATCTGGTGATCGCCGTGGCCGGCAATCTGACGCACCAGGAGGCAGTGGCGGCGATAGAGCAACACTTTGGCGATCTGGTGCCCGGTCCCGTCCAGCCTTGCCTGCCCGCCAGGGATGAGCAGTCGGTGCCCCGGCTGCGCGTGCAGTTCAAAGAAACGGAGCAGGCTAACCTTTGCCTGGGTGTGCCGGCCCTGCCCTATGATCACCCCGACCGCTATGCCCTGCGGGTTCTGAACGTGATCCTGGGCGAGGGCATGAGTAGCCGCCTCTTCCAACAAGTCCGCGAGAAACGGGGACTGGCCTACGCCATCGGCTCCTATCTGAACAGCTATCAGGATGTGGGCGATCTGGTGGCCTTTGCCAGCGTAGAGTTGGAGCGCGTGCCGGAGACCGTGCGCGTGATCCTGGACGAATGGCGCAAGATCGCCACCGAGCCGGTGGCGGATGAGGAGCTGAGCCGCGCCAAAGAATACACCAAAGGCCGGTTTCTGCTGGGGATGGAGGACAGCCATAGCGTGGCTGCCTGGATCGGTATCCAGGAAATCAGGCATGAACAGGTCCAGACACCTGAGGAGGCGGTGGCCTGTATAGAGGCCGTGACCCGCGAGGATGTGCAGCGTCTGGCGGCCCAGCTCTTTCAACCCGCAAAACTCAACCTGGCCCTCATCGGCCCTTACGAGGGCGCGGAAAGGTTTCGAGAGCTACTCACATTTTGACTGTGGACAATTATGGAGTCTTCAGGTCTTGTGGGCATGACCGGCTAAAGCCTCTACTCCTTGTGGTGTGCGTCCTCGGTCGCTAATTCACTATGCTCCCAGGGCCTGCCGCAACGCCTTCAGCAAAGACTCGTCCTGGTCCGGCAACACCGTGCGCGGGTCCAAAAGGAAGCGGTCGGCCTCGATGCGACCGATAACTGGTGGATCGCCGGCGCGCAACAACCTGGCCAGCCGGTCCGGCGAATCCACGGTGATGGCGCACAGGCGGGTGGGCAAGGTCTGGCCGGGCAGGCTGCCCCCACCTACCGTACTCTCACCGCCCACTACCTCCGCCTGAACGCCGGCCATCGCCAAGACCTGGGCCCAGCCTTCGGCCCGGGCCTCCAACTCGTGCACGTTCGCCGCGATCATCTGCCAGACGGGTAGTTCTTCCACGGCCCGGCCCCGCAGATAGCTCAACAAGGTGGCCTGCAAGGCCGCCAGCGTAGTCTTGTCCACCCGCAAGGCCCGGGTCAAGGGGCAATGCCGCAGCTCGGCAATGAGGTCCGCCGAACCCATCAGGATGCCGGCCTGCGGCCCGCCCAGCAGCTTGTCCCCGCTGCAGCTCACGATGTCGGCCCCGGCCTGCACGCTCTCCTGGATCGTCGGCTCGTGGGCCAGACCGAACCGGCTGGTCTCCAGCAAGGTCCCGCTGCCCAGGTCGTCAATCACCCGCAGGCCGTGGGCCTGGGCCAGGGCCACCAGGTCGGCTATCGTTGGCTCTTCCACAAAGCCGGTCAGGGCAAAGTTGCTGCGATGGGCACGCATGATGGCGCGGGTCTGCGGCGTGATGGCCGCCTCGTAATCCTGCCGGTAGGTGCGATTGGTGGTGCCTACCTCCACCAGCTTGCAGCCGCTCTGCTTCATCACCTCCGGCATCCGAAACCCCCCACCGATCTCGATGAGCTGCCCCCGGGAGATGATCACCTCGCCTCCCTGGGCCAGCACAGTGAGGGCCAGCAACACGGCCCCGGCGTTGTTGTTCACCACCAGGGCCGCCTCGGCCCCGGTGAGATGGCACAGCAACTCCTCGGCGTGGATGTAGCGGCTGCCCCGTTGTCCCTTCTCCAGGTCGTATTCCAGGTTAGAGTACCCCCGGCCCACCTCGCGGATGGCGGCCAGGGCGGCCCGGCTCAGCGGCGCGCGCCCCAGGTTCGTGTGCAACACCACCCCGGTGGCGTTGATCACCGGACACAGGCTGGGTCGCCACAGCACGTCGCCGCCCACCACGATGCTTTCCACCAACTGGGCCAGGGTGGGGGCCGGCTCGCCGGCCGCGACGCGGGCCCGGGCCGCCGCCAGCTCCCGTCGCACGATCTCCACCACCGGCGGGCGCGAATACTTTTCCACCAGCCGGGCAATGGCCGGTTGCTGTAAGAGCCTGTCCACGCTCGGCAAGGCGCGGTAGGGGTCTGTGGACATAGAATCACTCCTGAAGGGGGCCTGATAGTAACTGCCTATCCTCCCGCAGGCGCAAGTCCCTTTCTGACCTGCGGGAGGGTTCAGGGTAGGCAATTACGATTTTACACTATTCAGGCGCGGTCGGCAAGTAGACAAGTGCCCCAGTCCGTGTTATACTTCAGCCGGCCGTTCCGCCTGAAGGCTCCACTCCCTGAAGGCTCTACTCCCATTTGCTTCCCTGAGGCTCATTGGGGCTTCGAGGAAAGAGAGCTCTGCGCCCTCTGGGTCTCTGCGGTAAACAAATACGGAGGTAACTACCTACCCTCCCGCAGGTTTGGGCGCAATGACCAGACCAGAGCACGCCCAGATGACCGGCTGCATCGGTTGCCAGCCCATTTCTAACCTGCGGGAGGGTTCAGGGTAGGCAGTTACATACGGAGCAACATTTCCCACGTACCGATTCTCGATTAGCTGGAGGCCCCATGACCTATCATTACGTGATCCTGGGTGCCGGGCGACAGGGCACGGCCGCAGCCTATGACCTGGTGCGTTGGGGCGAGGCCAGCCGGGTGATCCTGGCCGATATGGACCTGGCCCTGGCCCAGGCCGCAGCAGACAGGGTGAATCGCCTCACCGGCCTGAACCTGGCCGAGGCCCAGACCGTGGACGTGAGCGATGAGACGGCGTTGACAGCCTTTTTACGCGGCCAGGATGCCCTGTTATCCGCCGTGCCCTACCGTTTCAACCTGGGCATCGCCCGGGCGGCGGTGGCGGCCGGCTGCCACATGGCTGACCTGGGCGGCAACACCGATGTGGTACGCGCCCAACTGGCCCTCCACCAGTCCGCCGTGGCGGCCGGGGTGAGCCTCATCCCGGACTGTGGCCTCATGCCCGGGTTGGGCAATACCCTGGCCGTCTATGCGCTGGAGCAGATGGAAGCCCCCCGCGAGGTACGCATCTGGGTGGGCGGATTGCCCCAACGGCCTCGACCGCCGTTCAACTATCTGCTCACCTTTAACATCCGGGGTCTCACCAACGAATACAGCGGCCACGCCATCTACCTGCGCCAGGGGCGGATCACGGCGGTGGAGGCCCTCACCGAGCCGGAGGAGATCGAGTTCCCGCAGCCGGTGGGCCGCTGCCAGGCCTTTGTGACCAGCGGTGGCACATCCACCTGCCCAGAGACGTTTGCCGGCCGGCTCCAGGTCTACGAGGAAAAGACGGTGCGCTACCCTGGTCACCTGGCGCAATTACAGACCATGAAGGACCTGGGCCTGCTGGACCCCACGCCCATCCAGGTGGGGGCCACCCTGGTGGCGCCCCGCGACGTATTCGAGGCCCTGATGGCGCCCCGGATCACCTTTCCCGGCGACCCGGATGTGGTAGTCTTGCGCGTGCAGTGCCGGGGCCGGCACGGCGCTGAAGAAATCGAGCACACCCTGGACCTGATGGACTTTTACGATGCGGAGACCGGCCTGACGGCGATGGAGCGGACCACCGGCTTCCCGGCGGCGATGGTGGTGGCGATGATGGCCCGGGGTCAGACCCCACGTGGGGCCGTGCCCCTGGAGTGCGCGGTGCCGGCCCGCCCCACTGTAGACGGGCTACGGGCGCGCGGCATTCGCCTCACCGAGCGGGTCACCATTACCCGGTCGCTATAGAACAGGGTGGGACGCAATGGGCCAGACCAGATTGCCCCACGCTCTGCCGGTTGAACCTTTTGCGGTCTGATCCTGTATAATACGATATGGGAGGAGAAGAAAACAAGTGTCTCGTTGGACGCTGATCATCCCGCTCGTCGTCTTGTTGAGCCTGGGATGCATTTGTGTACCCTGCCCGTGCAGCAACCTGATCACCCAGATCAATACGCCCCGGCCCACCGTGGCGTTGCCTCCACCAGGAACGCCCGCTCCTACCC